>Ga0224556_1000295_pt1 | contig 12549 bp, 8 predicted proteins | sample 714S315metaG_FD_183007 | JGI IMG/M metagenome (GOLD analysis project Ga0224556, IMG submission 183007) | Peat soil microbial communities from Stordalen Mire, Sweden - 717 S3 1-5 | ecosystem: Environmental > Terrestrial > Soil > Wetlands > Peat | place: Sweden: Norrbotten County, Stordalen Mire...
TAAGTTAGCCTTAGGCACTATATCTGATAATTTCCATTTAATTTGATAATTTGAAGCGCTTAAGGCAGCTAATTTGAGAATTTCTCTTCACAACCTTTGGCGTATATCTGGGTGTTGTATCGCCGAACACTACTTGAGCCGCAGGCACCAATAGTGAGAATTTCGTTGACACAAATTCTCACTATTGGTGCCTAAATCGAAGCGTTGTTCTATATTCTCGTTCCAAGATGCTACCTGACACCCGCGGCTTCCATGGTTCGTCGCGCATTGTCAGCGAGTGGGCGACGAGACGCCGGCGCGCGGAAAAGGCCTCTGATCAAAACCTGCAAAAGGTGCCATCCGCCAGAACAATTGCGCGTCTGATGACCATGGCGCGCGACCACCTGAGCAAAGCCGATAGCGTTACCGTCGCCGCCATCGAAGCGGGCGTCCTCGCGCTCGTCGAAGCCCGCACGCTTATCGAACGTTTCCACGCCATGATCCGAATGAAAATCGAGGCGGATCTCGAACCCTGGATCGCAGAGGCGAGTGCGAGCCTGCTCGCATCCTTCGCCGCAGGGATCACAAAGTCCAAAGCCGCGGTCCGCGCAGCGATCACGCAGCCATGGTCAAACGGTCAGACCGAGGGACAAGTCAACAAGCTAAAAATGGTGAAGCGCCAGATGTATGGCCGTGCAAAGGTTGATCTTCTGGAAGCCAGACTCATCGGCGCGGAATGAAAATGCCGAACATCATCGAGATTGCGTCAGACCCCAATCATGACCCCTTTCAGCCTTTTTGACATTAATTGAATCAATAGTTTGCGCTCGTGACCCCTTGCTGATCGGTATCGAGACCCCAGGCCGAATGACACTCTGATTCCATTGCTTGGTGTGTTTGCGCCATGAGAACACAGTTTCAAGATAACCGTCTTACAGCGGTCAAGGGCATGGATGGCGGTGGCCGTCTGTCCCGAGATAAGTTCCGCTCCTCGGATCGTATGATCTGAAGCGTTGCGTGCAGTAGGCGACCGCGTTCCCACCTGGCGCAGGACCATAGCCCGGAGCGTAATAGCCGGCGGGCGCGGGTGCATAATAGGGGCGCGGATAATAAGGGTAATATGGCCCGGGACCGTAATAGTAAGGCGCAGCCAATGCGCTACCTAACAGAGCTCCGGCGAGAACTCCTCCGGCGACCGCGGGAGCACCCCATCCCCATCCCCATCCCCATCCCCATCCCCTCCATTGCACCAAGTCGATCGTGCTCGCGGACGCATTCTTGATCGCAAGGTGATCAATGACCGGTGCAGCCGATGCCGTGGGTACCCACCCAGCCATGGTCGCTACCAATAGGGTCGATGCGGCAAGAGTCCTGGAGGCAGTAAACATCATCGTTCCTTTCCCTATGCGTGTCATGGGACGCTTTATAGCTAAACCGCTTTTTGACTGTCAGTCTCGACTTCACCTTTCTTATGTCTCAATTCGGTTCTTATGTCTCAATTCGGTACAAATTCAGGATTCTCAGTGCATTTTCAATTTTGATATGATCAAGCGGCAAGTCCAGCCTCATCGCAATTGCCCATTGTCGCGAAACCACGCCAAAGCCTCCTTGAGCGCTTCGGGATAGGGTCTCGCCTTGTAGCCGAGGTCGCGTTCGGCTTTCGCAGAACTGAAGAACATCCGGTGCTTCGACATGCGCAGTCCATCAATGGTCAGGAACGGCTCGCGCCGCGTCACATGCGCCATGACCTCCGCCGCGGCGGCACAGGGATAGAGTAACCGGCGCGGTAGGCGGATTTTGGGCGGCCGCCGCCCGCACATGACCGCGATTTGGCCAAGAAACTCCGCGAGCAGCACATTTTGGCCACCGAGAATATAATGATCGCCGGGTTTGCCAAACCGCAAGGCGGCGAGATGCCCGCTCGCGACATCGTCGACATGCACGAGATTGAGACCGGTGTCGACGAACCCCGGAATGCGGCCGGATGCCGCCTCGATGATGACCCGCCCTGTCGGCGTCGGTTTCTGGTCGCGCGGCCCAATCGGCGCCGTCGGGTGCACGATGATGGCCGGCAAATTCTCGCGGCCGATCAATGTTTCGACGACCCGCTCGGCGGCAACCTTGCTTTGCTTATAGGCCCCGATCGCACAGGATTCACTCAGCCGCATCGTCTCGTCGGCCGACCCGCCATTCGCCGCACAAGCGAGGGTCGCCACACTGCTTGTATAGACGACGCGCTCCACCCCTGCCGCGAGCGCCGCTTGCATGAGAAGCCGTGTCCCCTCCCGGTTGTTCACCAAAATCTCTTCCCGCTTGCGGGCCCAGAGCCGGTAATCGGCGGCGACATGGAACAAAAAACGGGTGCCGGCAATGGCCCGCGCGACCGCGGCCGCGTCGCGCATGTCGCCTTCAACAATCTCGACATCGAGGCCCGCGAGATTGACCCGCTTGCTGGTTTTCCGCAACAAAGCGCGGACATGATAGCCAGACCCGATCAGCGCACGCGCCACGGCGGACCCAACGAAGCCCGAAGCTCCCGTGACCAGAACCTTGTCCGCCGCCACTCCGCCTGACCTCCGCTAAAATCGTCGCAACCTGTATCTGCTTCGGCGGGCCGGGAATATCCCTTAATATCGAGGTTTCATCAATCCGTACAATTATTACGAATAATTCAGATTTCCCTTGGCCTGCCTCATCGCTATGAAGGGGACGCAAACGCCAAGGAGGAAGAAAATTTCGCATTCCCTAGCCAAAGATCTTGCTATAGTCGCACCATGAAGAACGATAGCACATCCCCCGCGGCGAACTCCGCCGGAGCCGAGAAGAAACCCTCCCCGCGCGCGCTTTTGCAGCTCACGCCCTATCTTTTGCGCTACAAGCCGCGCATTGCTGCGTCGCTGTTCGCGGTGACGGTAGCGGCGGCGGCAACCTTGGCGGTGCCGCTGGCGATCCGGCGCATGATCGATTTCGGCTTTTCGGCTGAAAGCGCGGGCTTGATCAACACGTATTTTTTTGCCCTCATCGCGGTCGCCGGGGTTCTCGCGCTGGCTTCGGGAGCGCGATTTTATTTTGTCACGACTCTCGGCGAACGAGTCGTGGCCGACCTCAGAACCGATGTCTTCCGGCATCTTTGCTCGCTTGACGCTGAGTTTTTCGACAGCGCGCGAACCGGGGAACTCCTCTCGAGGCTCACCGCCGATACGACGCAAATGAAGGCTGCCTTCGGCGCCACGGCGGCGGTCACCTTGCGCAATTTCTTCCTGTTCGTCGGCGCCATCGCCTTGATGGTCTATACGAGCCCCATGCTGTCCGCCGCGGTGCTCCTTGCCATTCCGATTATCGTGCTGCCGCTTGTCGCCTCCGGCCGCCTGGTGCGCAAGCGGTCCCGAACGGCACAGGATACACTCGCGGAGGCCAGCGCCTATGCCGCGGAAAGTCTCGCGGCCATCCGCGTCATGCAGGCCTTTGGCGCCGAGCCCGCCGCTGGCCGCCGCTTTGGCGCCGCCGTGGAGGAAGCCTATGCCGCCGCGCGCAACGCTGCACGTTCTCGCGCGATCCTCACGATCACCGTCATATTCCTCGTCTTTGCGAGCATCGTGGGCGTGCTTTGGTTTGGCGCGCAAGACGTTCTCGCAGGCCGCATGACGGGCGGGCTTTTGTCGCAATTCGTGCTCTACGCCATTTTAGCGGCGGGCGCCTTGAGCGAATTGAGCCAAGTCTGGGGCGAAATCGCCGCCGCCGGCGGAGCCGCTGGCCGGATCGCCGAAATTCTTGCCGTGCGGCCAAAGATTGTCGCGCCGGTCAATGCCGCTGTGCTGCCCGTGCCCAGCCGGGGCGAAATCACCTTCGAGAATGTCACCTTCGCTTATCCGACACGGCCGCAAGACTCCGCCTTGCACGGCCTCTCCTTCAAGATAGCGCCTGGAGAAATGGTTGCCATCGTCGGGCCGTCCGGCGCCGGCAAGACCACTTTGTTCCAGCTTCTCTCGCGTTTCTACGATGCCTCCTCTGGCCGAATCCTGCTTGATGATATCGACATCAAGACCGTCGATCCGGCCGAGTTGCGTCGGCGGATCAAGAGTGTTCCGCAAGACCCGGTGATCTTCGCCGCCTCGATCGCCGACAATATCCGCTATGGCCACCCAGAGGCGAGCGATGACGCCGTGCGCCACGCGGCAAAGCGGGCCGCCGCCGATGATTTCATCCGCGCCTTGCCGCAGGGCTACGCGACGCTCGCTGGCGAGCGCGGGGTGACATTGTCAGGCGGGCAGCGGCAGCGGATTGCCATCGCGCGGGCGATTTTGCAGGAGGCTCCCGTTCTGCTTCTTGACGAAGCGACATCCGCGCTCGATTCCGAAAACGAGGCCGTGGTTCAGGAAGCCCTCGCAAGAGTGATGTCGGAACGCACAACCCTTGTGATCGCGCATCGCCTCGCAACGGTCCTCGAAGCCGACCGGATTCTCGTTCTCGACAATGGCCGCTTGATCGAGGAAGGCACGCACAAGACGCTTGTCGCCAAGGATGGCCTTTACGCACGCCTCGCCAAGCTGCAATTCGAAACCGGGGCGGAGGCTCTCAACAGCGGTGCGACAGCCGCCGCGGAGTGAGACCGGCAGGACATGAACTTGATTGATACATGGCTGTCGCTGCCGCTCCCCGCCCTTTGGCTGTGCTTGGCCGGTTTCTACAGCGCCTCTGCGATCATCTTGATTTATTTATCGTTCGGCCGCCTGACAGGCGCATGGGTCCAAAGTTTCGTAGGTGTCGTGCCGCCTTATTTCGCTGGGATGGTCGTGATCTTCGGGATCCTCGTGGGCTTTCTTGCAAATGACGTCTGGGATCGCAGCCGCCGCGCCGCGGCCGCCGTCCGAAGCGAGGCCGCGAACCTCACTTCCCTTTATGATTTGCTATACACCTCTGGCCTGCCAGTGCTTCCGATCGACCACACCATTCGTACCTATGTGTCCACCGTCGTCGAAAAAGAATGGCCCGCCATGGCGCGTGGTGAAGCCGCTCCGGAAGCGGAAAGCGCGCAAGACCGAATGCTCGAGGCCGTCGCGAACTTAGAAGCTGAGCCAAAGAGCAGCCCGGCGATCACGCGCGTGATGCTCGACACGGCTTTGAAAATTCGCGACGCGCGCTACGAGCGGCTCCTCCTCAGCGCAGACTATTCGGAAAGCTTCAAATGGATGAGCGTCTTGCTGATTGCGCTGGTGGGACAGGTCAGCGTCGCCATCGTGCATCTTGGACGGGCGCGCCCGCATATCGCGGCAATGGTGATATTCACTACGGGTGTCGTCGTCGTGCTCGGCTTGATCGCCTCACATGAATTCCCTTTCAGCTCGGCGCTCGCCATCTCGCCGGAACCGATCGCAGCACTGCTCAAAATAATTCCAAACGGTTAAAACGTTGGGATCGCGGGGTTTTGAGCAAGTGGCAAAGTAAAGCTCTGCCACTTGCCACGGCAAATTCCGGTCAGAAGGTCATGCGCGCACTGAGAATCCACGCATGATTATAAAGCGGTGTCAGGGGACTGGTTATGGCATGATCGGGCACGACCGCGTCTTGATAAGCGATGCCGAAGTTGAACTTTACCCGATCTTGGATCTGAAAACGGCCAAACATAATACCCACGCTCGCAAGGAGCTGGTTCCTGCCGGCGCGCGTGCCGCTCGTCCATTGTGTGTCGTTGAAGCCAAATTCCGGCCAGAAATATTCCAGAAAATGAAATTGGGCAGTCACGCTGGTCAGGAGTGTATTGCCGATGTGGTTCCGCTCGTCGGTGGGGAGCGTATAGCCAATCGTTCCCTGCACATCGAAATCCCCTATGCCCCAGCCGCCGGCGAGCGTTGGAGTGACAATCCAAGCTGGCCTGTTGGTGAAGGCGGTAATACCGGTCGGCGCCTGAGCTCCCAGAAAAGCGCTCAGAATATAGTTTCCATTTTCTTCATTGGCGCTGAGAATCCGCTGTTTGATGGTAACGAAGTTCCCATCGCCAAAACCGGTTGCGGGTGTGACCTTGCTTCCCTCCGAGAGCCGTGCTTGGTCGGGCGGCACATTGATCAGGATTTCATTGCTGACCGTCGGAATGAGTTCGAGGCCTTTGCCGGCGAAATAATTGTTAATCTCCGAGCCATTTTGCAGGAATTCTTGATATTGATCATATCTGAACTCTTGCTCAAGGCGCGGGGTGACGGTCGTGATCGGGGTCATCCAATGCGGCTGGGTCGCCTGTGCCTCATTGGCGCGGTCCATCCAGTGCAGGAAATAATCACTGATGGGGTCGGTCACTGTAACATCCTGTGCGGGTTGCGGCACAGCCGGATCCGCCGCGACCGGGCGGACGTTCCACAAGTCGAATTTGTAATCGAAGCCGACCTGGACCTGATTTTGTTGGACGCGGCGGTTGCCATCGTAACCAAAGAAATTTGAAAAGTGAGTGGGAAACTTTGTGCCGCCAAAGAGCACCTCGTTGATACTTCCCCAATCGGTGTAGCGGTAGTCGGCGCGCACGGACCAGTCGTTGGTGATGGCATATTGGACCCCGCCGCCAACCGTCCACCCCACATGGGTATCCGACAAATTGCTCGAGGCAAAGAAGGGCGCCAGGTGAGCCGCCCCGACTGCGGCGCCAAAGCCGTCGTAATTGTATCGAGTGTTGAATCCGCCAAAGGCAACACCGCCCGTGGCGAAGATCAGGGCGCGGTCCCAGGCGATGCCAACTCGGCCACGAATCGACCCCTGAACGTCGGTACTCGAGTGCACCGCCAGGATTGTACCGTCTGGGAAGGCCAACCCGCCGGTGTTGGACAGACTGGTCCCATCGACCGAACCTTCAACACCGATCACCCATTGATTGATCTGATAATTGTAGCCGAGATTGGCGCCGCCGATCGCCCCGCTCGGTGTTTGTCCAACGGAGCTCACAAAAGCGACACCGGAATAGGGGTCAACCCCGTTGAACCTATTGGCACCGGAGGCCCAGGCGTAACCGATTTGGCCTCCGATATAGGCGCCAGTCCAAGTGAAGATCGGAACTGGCGGCGGCGGTGGCGGCGCGAGGTCTGCCGCAAAGGCGGATCCGGTCAGAGCGATGGCACTCACCGACGCTAAGAGAAATTGATGGCGCATTGGCCCCCTCCTTGATTTGAGCTCAATCCCGATCCGATGCCGGTTGCGGCACAGGCAGATCAGCCGCGAGGGCGGCGCATGGAAATCTAGTGAAATCTACAATTATTACATGAGGCTTCACAAAACATGGGATCTTGATCCCGCTTATATTTTTACAAGTCATGGCAGCTACCCCCAAAGGTCATATAGCGTTGACACGGTAGTAAAGCGCGTTAACCCGATAAGTAAAGTTATTGCATATCAAGGCAAATTAAATTTGCTTCTTGAGTTCGTATTTTCTTGGGGGTGTGTCTTTTATGTTCGCTGATTGAATTGCCAAATGCCGCAGGCGCCCGTAACCGCTCCTTGCAAAAGGTCGCGTCAAAGAGACGGCCTCAGCGACAAAGGTTGGGCTTCGCGAGATCTGCTCATGATCTGCAAAAGGCTCTTTGCCACTCGGCCTAGGCCGCTTTCACAAGGGACAAAGCAAGCGATTGCACACGCGTCCGGCGGATGACGTAACATTTGTTTGTAATGTCAAGGCCAGAGGCCTGAACCCGTTGCGCAAGGCACTGCGTTCCTTTACAAGGGCGCCAAATCGAGGGCGTGCGATGGCCGATGACGAGGCAGAACATTCCAAGACGACCGCCGGGTCTGGTTTTACGCCGGCCTCGCTTCCTGATACGCCGAATGAAACACCGGTAAGCGGCGCGGAAAACCAACCAACAGCCGAACCGGCTGCGACCGGCTCACCTGGAACACAAGCCGAGAGCGAGGCGCAAATCCCTGTGGATGCCGAGGCGTTGGAAACCGACCGTGCGCCCGGGGTGGCGGGATTTTCGCCGGAAGAGGCTTCTACGAATGCCTCCGAACTGGCCGCGCTACAAACCAAGCCGCGCTCCCGGTTTCCCGCACTTGCCGCCACTGCCATCATTGGCGGTATTTTGGGCTTTGGCGGAACATTCGCGCTGCGTCATTTCGAGGGCCCCCGGATCGGAGGCGTCTCCGACGACCGGATCGCCGAATTGGACGCGCGCATCGATGCGCTCAAGGGCAAGAGCGATGACGCTTCCGCCGCCTCCCGCATGGCTCTCGCCGCTCTGGAAACCCGCGTGGCCACTGCGGAAAGCGCCGCGAATAAGGCCGCCGAGATTGCTGATTCCGCACAAGCCGGTGTGCAAAAGGCTTTGGAGTCAGTACCGGCGGCGCAAGAGCCCGTGGCCGGGTCCAATCCTGCCGAGGGTCCCGATCTCGGACCCCTTAGCGCACGTATCGGGGCCATCGAGCAGAAACTCACCTCGCTCGAAGCCGCCCTTGCCGCACCCAAAGCTGAGCTTCGCGCGCACCAGCAGGATCGCGAGAAACCGGTGGCCAAGCAAGACGCCAGCGCGCAAGCGATCGCGATCGTCGCTCAAAGCCTGTTGATCAAGCTGGAGAGCGGCGGGCAGTTTTCGGACGAACTCGCGGCGCTTGATAACCTCGGCGTTCCCGCGGACGCACTTGCACCGCTGCGCGCAGTCTCCACTTCGCTCGCGAGCGAACGGCAGCTGACCGCGCAATTTAAGGCTCTTACCCCGGAGATTATTGCGAGCGACCCCGCCAACCAGGCCAGCGCGGATGAAAATTTCCTCGGCCGAGTGACCCGCCATGCCAAAGGCCTGGTGCATATTCGCCGGGTTGGCGAGACCGGGGACATGGATATCGAGAGTCTTGCCGCGCGGATCGAAAACGCCCTTGCGGACCACGATCTCGAAGCCGCCTATAAGGTATGGAAGGAATTGCCCAGCGCGGCCGTGACGAAATCGGAAAGCTGGGGGGAAGCCGTGAAGGCGCGGCTTGATGCATTCAACGCCGCGAGATCGATCGAGGCCGACGCCGTGGCGGTCCTGGGCAAGCCAAAATCCTAATTCCCGCCCGCTGAGACTTGAATCGAAGCCCTTACCGAGAAAAACATGTTCCGGGTTCCGCTGTACCTTCTTGCTCTGATTGCCCTGGCGTTTGGTGTGGCTTGGCTCGTCGACCGGCCCGGCGAGATCATGCTGACCTGGGAAGGCTACCGGATCGAAACTTCGGTTTTGGTCATGGCCGGGATTGTGCTCGCCCTGGTCGCCGCGCTGATGATCATTTGGAGCCTTCTGCGCTTTGCCTTTGGGCTTCCTCCGGCCTTGTCCGTTGCCAACCGGGCGCGCCGCCGTGAAAAGGGCTATGCGGCCCTTTCACGCGGCATCATCGCCGTAGGCACGGGCGATGTGCGGCTTGCCAGTAAAGCCGCCGCCGAGGTCCAAAAACATCTCCCGGGCGAGCCTTTGGCTTTGCTGCTAAAGGCCGAGGCCGCCCAGCTCGCCGGCGATCTCCAGGCGGTAGAGGCGGCATTCAAGGAGATGACCCGGCGCCACGACATGCGTCTGCTCGGCTTCCGCGGCCTGCATGCGCAGGCGCATCGGCGAGGGGATATCGACACGGCTCATCAATTTGCCAGCGCAGCGCATGGCATCGCCGCTTTGCCTTGGACGGCCACTGCAGTTCTTGAAAAGCATGTCGCGGCGAAGGACTGGGAAGCCGCGTTGGCGGCGCTCGATACCAGCGGGAACTTGATCGGCAGAACGACGAGAGACCGGCAACGCGCCGTGCTCACAACAGCGATCGCGCTCGACAAGGAGCTGACCGATCCGCAAGAGGCGCTCCGGCTTGCTCTCTCAGCGGTCAAACGCGCCCCTGATCTTGTGCCGGCGGTCGCGCTCGCCGCGCGGCTCATGTCCCGCCAAGGCGGCGCCCGCAAGGCAGCGAAAATGATCGAGGCGGCGTGGCCGGTGGCGCCGCATCCGGACCTCGCGAAGGTCTATCTCGATCTGCGTCGGGGCGAGTCCCATGCCGATCGTCTGGCAAGAGCGCGCACCCTTACGAAGCTTGCGCCACGCGATCCCGAAAGCCGCATGACCCTCGCCAGCGCCGCGATTACCGCCTGCGATTATAAAACCGCACGTGAAACCATGCTGCCTCTAATCCAGGGGGACGAACAGCCAACGGCACGCATGTGCCTCATCATGGCAGAATTGGAAGAGGCGGAGCATGGCGACTCCGGCTTTACGCGCGATTGGCTGGCGCGTGCGACACGCGCGCCGCGCGATGCGACCTGGATCGCCACTGGTGTCATATCGGATCAATGGTTGCCGGCCGTGCCAGGGACAGGAAAGCTCGATGCCTTCATCTGGCAGAGACCGCACGCACATGTGAGCGCCGGTGGTGAGGCGGAAGAAGCGATTTTCAGGCCGGTTTCAGTCGCGGCAGCCGAGCCGCAGATCCTGATCGAGAAGCCGCGCATAGCCATTGCGGCGCCGGAACAGCAAGGGGAGCCCGCGCCGGCCGCCAGCAGCACCCCCTCTCAGGAGATGACAAGCGAGGGCGGCCATACCGAGTCGCCCCGCGAGGCGGAAACTGAGCCCGGCCGCCCCATTGCCGTGGCTTCCATGACTTCTTCCGGCCCTGGCACGGAAGAGCCGGCGAAGCCGCAAGGTCTAAGCCGGTTTTTGAGATGAACACCGCCGGCAAACGATCCGCACATCATATTGCCGCTTGCAAGACGGCACTCGGCCGAGCGGTCGTAACCCGCGCGCTATAAAGCTTGATCCGCGGTTGGCAAGCGATATAGCTCTCCATACTTGCTGCGAAGATAAGCAAGATATGGCGCCGTGCTCATGGGCCCGCCTGTCGCGCGCATGACGAGTTCCGTTGGGCAGAACTTGCGCCCATGCTGATAGAGCTGCTTTTGCAGCCAGCCGTGCAGCGTTCCAAACTCCCCTTTCGCGATCTCGCGCGGGATATCGGGATTTGATGCGAGCGCGACAGCGTAGAACTGGGCGCTCAGAATATTGCCAATGGTGTAGCTCTGAAAGCCGCCCCCGACACTGCCGGCATACCAATGCACGTCTTGCAGACAGCCATCGCGATCATCGGTTGGAGCAAGACCGAGATCGGCCTGCATGCGGGCACGCCAAGCCTCGGGGAGATCTTTCACGCGCAAATGACCTTCGAGCAAGTCTAGCTCCAAGTCGAAACGCATCATAATATGAAGGTTATAGGTGACCTCGTCAGCATCCGTGCGGATCAAGGATCGCTGCACCTTGTTGATCGCGCGGTAGAAGGTCTCGAAGCCTATTTGCCGGAACTGGTCCGGGAACGCATCCCGCAAAGCCGGGAAAAAATGTTCCCAGAAGACACGGCTGCGGCCAACCACATTCTCCCAAAGCCGCGACTGGCTTTCGTGGACGCCCGCCGAGGTTCCCGATCCAAGCGGCGTCCCCTCAAACGCCGCTGCGACTCCCTGCTCATACAGCGCGTGACCGGATTCATGCATGGTCGAGAACAGCGCATCCCCGAAGTAATTTTCGTCGACACGGGTGGTAATCCGGACGTCGCCTGAAGAGAATTTGGTACAGAAAGGATGATGGGTCTTGTCCAGCCGCCCACGCTCAAGGTCGTAGCCGAATCGCTTGACCACCGCGAGGCTGAATTCCAGCTGTTCCTGCTCGCTGAAAGACCCATGCAAGCAATCGTCGCCGGTCATTGGCTGAGCGGAAATAGCCCGCACAAGCGGTATCAATTCACGCCGGAGTTCGGCGAAAAGCGAGCGGATCGCAACGGTCGTCATGCCCTCGTCGGCGGCATCGATCAGCGGGTCGGCGACATGCTGATAAGGCGCAAAAAAGCCCGCATATTCGCGGCTGAGATCGACGGCTTTTTCCAGGAACGGCACCATGCTCACGAAGTCGTTGCCTGGCCTTGCCCGCGTCCACGCATTATAAGATGCGGAGCGGAGTTCGCTCGCCCGGACGACATAGTCGCTGGGGAGCTTGATGGCCTTCTCGAAATCGCGCCGGGCGACCCGGATCAGGCTTGCTTCATCCGACTCGTAAGGAAGACCCGCGCCGTAGGGCGCAAGAGCATCGAGCAGATCGCCCAAGGCCGGATCGACCGACTTTTCATGGGCAAGCCTGCTGAGCGTTGCGCTTTGACGAGCCCGCGCGGGAGCCCCGCCTCCCGGCATATATGTGGATTGATCCCAGTCGAGCAGAGCCTCCGCTGCCATAAGATCGCTGATCTCAAGAAGGCGGTATTTGAGTTCCGCAAGTTTGGCCTCGGCGGGTTGGCGTTTGCCCTTTGCCGCGCCAGCGCTGGCCTTTGTCTCGCTGATCTTGTTCATGGGCGTGGATCGTTGCTGCTAGAGCATGATCTGCATAAAAGCGCAGACTTTTTGGATAAGATCATGCGACAAAACAAAGACATAGAGACCATGAGCGATTCCTATTGAAGCGATCACGGTCTCAGCGCAGGGCCTCTCAATCCGAACGGGCCGGACATAATTTCCCCACACCCCGGCACCGCTCGACATCCCACAAATAACAATCAATTTTAAGTTTATCATAGCCTTGTTTGACTGAGATCGCTCGAAAAATCTGCACG
>Ga0224556_1000298_pt1 | contig 12508 bp, 10 predicted proteins | sample 714S315metaG_FD_183007 | JGI IMG/M metagenome (GOLD analysis project Ga0224556, IMG submission 183007) | Peat soil microbial communities from Stordalen Mire, Sweden - 717 S3 1-5 | ecosystem: Environmental > Terrestrial > Soil > Wetlands > Peat | place: Sweden: Norrbotten County, Stordalen Mire...
TTTCAACACATGCAGAATGGCGGAAATCACAGTCCGATCGTCTACGCGCGGTTTTCCCGGCTTGCCACGAGGCAGATAGGGCTGCAGCGCATTCCATGCCTCTTCCAACAGCCAGAACAAACTCCTTGCCATGCCCCGCCTCCAGCGACTCAAATCATGGTGAAAATATATCATGAAATCAATGCTCTGTATGGGTTCCTAACCTAGACGCCAACACCGATGAACTACTACAAATCATCAGAAATAATATAACCAAATTAAGTCAGCTTATGACACAACAATACTTAATAGTACAATTCGGAAGATTTTGTGATTTTTGCCTTGCAATATTTGTATTGTTTTTTGTCTAGAATAAGGTATATCGCATGCAACCAGTCGATGATATGTGACATTTGAGACGCCAAGGTATAACGGAACGTCTTCTTTGGAAATTGAACTGTTATATTTTATTAGTGTTCATTTGCAGCTTCCGATGAGCTGAACTCTTGGACGTTTCTTGTCTTCGCTACTGGTCATTATTTTACATATGGAGTAGATCTCCATGCCGTTAACGCATTTTTCCTATCCAAGTACTGATCAAGCAGAGCAATTCCCCGGATCCGATTGGTCAGCCGATGGCGCAAGCGGCGGTAATCGGATATCGATACAGTATTGTGTGGTGATTTTTCTGCTTTTCGACCTTCTGATGATGGCAGGAGTTGGCTTTCTAGTCACCGAAGTCGGGGCGAGTTACGGTCTCTATCCGTCTGCCGCTATCGACAATCAGGCGCTCACGATCGGAGTTGCCCTCTTTCTCTTTATTGTTCTGGCGTTCAGCGTGGGCGCCTATAAGAGTCGATGCATTCTCGATGTCAGATACTCTGTGGGACGGATCATCATTGCGCTCTTTATCACCTTCCTGGTTCTGCTAATCCTAGGTGCAACGACAAAGACATCTCAAATCTATTCGCAAGTTTGGTTCCTCTCCTGGGCGGCCTTGGCTTGCGCGGTCCTTCCGGCCTTCAGAGTCGCGGCCCGCGCCCATATCCGCGAGGAACTCGACAACAAAGGTGCTTTTGTTTTCCGCGCCCTCTCGGTCGGCATTTTCGGCGATCCTCTAAGCCGCGAGGAGATTTCTCAGCTAACCGACAATCAGGTGAAAACCGCCAATACGATGCGGCTAGAGGGCTTCGATCCGCTCGCGAGACTTTCTGACAGGATCGCGCGAGAAGATATCGACCGGATTTACGTCACCGTGTCTTGGATCAACGTGCCCACCACGCTGAAACATTTGCAGGTTCTGCGCAAATTCTCGGTGCAGGTCTTCGTTATTCCAAATTATGAGTGGGTTCGTTCGAACAAATGGGAGATGAGTCACCTCGGAGACCTCCTTTTTCTGAAGGCTGTTGACAGACAGATCGATGACTGGGGTCTATGGCTCAAGAGGGTGCAGGACATCGTCGTCGCCACGATCGCTATAGCCATCTTTTTGCCTATCCTATTGGCCGTGCCCCTGGCGATCAAACTCGAAAGCCGAGGTCCGATTATCTTTCGTCAAAAGCGGGTGGGCTTGAATGGATCGATCTTCGAAGTATGGAAATTCCGCTCCATGTACACTGAGCAGACTGATCCGAATGCAGCGCTCCAGACAGGCAAGGACGATCCACGGGTGACACGGGTCGGCCGCCTTATTCGGCGCTCGAGCATTGACGAGCTGCCGCAGTTTTTCAACGTCTTGAAGGGGTCGATGTCCGTGGTCGGACCACGGCCTCACGCGCTTGGGACGCGAACGGAAGGACAACGTCTCGAGGAGCTGGTCGACAGTTACGCTGCGCGCCAACGTTACAAACCCGGTCTCACCGGGTGGGCGCAGATTAACGGATTGCGGGGCGAACTCGACACAGTCGAAAAATTGAAGCGGCGCGTCGAACACGATATTGAGTATATCGAAAATTGGTCGATATGGTTCGACCTGAAGATTATTCTGCGGACACTCATGCTCGTAGTCTACGACCCTACCGCATATTGAAGCAGCGGCCTGGCGCTCAATTTCGGTCATCAATCGCGAGATATGGTTTTGATAACCAAGGACCGGAATCGCCAGATCGACTGGCGGCGTTGCACCATCCTCGCGCGGCTTGGCGTCGCGATTTTCGCAAAAGAATCGATGGTCTTGTCGCTCAGGTGGTGGAACTGTTGAAGACAAATCCCTATTGCAGTGACATTTTCATTTTTCCGCTCCAAACGTGCTGACAGGATCAAGTTGATCGCTTCGGCTGGAACCAGCAAGGACAAAGTCGCACTTCGCTGAGATGTCAATGAAGGGAGCCCGGCATTCTATGCGATCGAAAAGAAAGACCGCGGGATAGAGGTCGAGCAACGCCGCGTCGTGTGGCAGATCGAAAAAGATGCCGCTCATGGATACACCGCTCATGGCGATGAAGGATAGGCTAACGATGCAATTGCCGCTCAAATCCTACCCCAGATCCCCGACTATGCGCTTCGTCAGGAGTGAACTCATCAATACACCATGGAAAATCATTTCCATCGGCACCCCCGAATGGGCCTATTGGTCGTGATGCGAAATGTATATTATATAACATCGTGTGGTACGTGAAACGGCCGACTCATGATTTCACCATATCGGCGGCATCGATCCCCAAAGTTCAATGTGTTCTTTTTAGCAAATTTAAAAACATAGCTATTAACCGCGACTCTGTGCAACTGTATATTTTTGTCTTATGGAACTCAGGCAGCGACGCCAGAACCGACGAAGTCGTCGTATGCATTTAGGGTAGACTGAGATTGATCTTGACCGCCGGCGCTAGAGGGATTGACGACGATGCGTCACGGAACAGCAGATGATAGCGTTCCTTGTTTTGAAAAAGCAGCAAAGGAAGCGCCGATGCATGAAGGCTTATTGAACTCGAAGCGCCCCTCCTTAGATGCGTTGACAGGTGTCCGGTTTTTTGCTGCCTTCGCCGTTTTCATGTTTCATTACGGCGCCAGCTTTTCTGAACAGATTGGGGTGCCTAAGCCCCTGACGACTTTTCTTCACAATGGCTATTACGGCGTAAGCATGTTTTTCGTTCTTTCTGGCTTTATCATGACATATACTTATACTGGAAAACTATCTACAAAGATCGAGCTTTATGAATTTGCTGTGGCCCGTATTGCACGAATTTATCCCGTCTATCTGCTCGTTCTTGTCATTGCCCTGCCGGTCTTAACAAGTCCAATAGACTCACGTGGGGTTGTCGCTGTTCTCCTCATGCTTCAGTCCTGGACGCCGGCTGCATCAAATTTTGGCTACACCTGGGTAATGCAGGCATGGACGCTCTCTGTCGAAATGTTTTTTTACGCTATTTTCCCACTCGTCCTTGCGATATGTGGAGGTCTGCAGTTGCGTGGCATCACAACCGGTATGATCCTCGTCGGAACTGCGATCGTCGCCTTTGGACTCCCGACGATAACACCAGGAACGCAGAGCATCCCGCTTATTCCTAACGGCCTCGGCTTACCGTTGCCGGTGCTACGCAGTTTCGAGTTCGTTTTCGGCCTGTTACTGTGCAGGTTTATGTTCATGGCGCCCCAAACAGCAAGGACACTTGCACGCGGGCCGATAACATTTCTCACCCTCACATTGATCGTCGCAATCCTCTCCTTTTCTGTGAACTCACAGATCACAGCCTTGGCGACAATCCTGTTCGGACTTCTGATCATTCAGCTTGCCATCAGCAAGAGCTGGCTCGTTACGTTTTTGTCGACACGAGTCATTCTCCTGCTTGGCGGCGCCAGCTATGCTCTCTACCTTGCCCAAGGCCCAATACGGGAATGGGTTCGCCTCCTAATCCCCGGGAAGTTGCTAGGTTCCGTTGTCAATCCTGTTGTCGCTCTCCTCATCGCGATCGCTATTTTCATGTATTTTGAACGACCATTGCGTCTCTTTGTCCGTGACGCCCTTATGATCCGGACAAAGCCTCCGGCGCAGGGTACGCGGCCAGTAAAAACAAATTCGTAAGGCGGTAACTGTCCGCCATCTCGGTGGAGCTGACACGACTGAAGTGGTCAAATTTTGAGGAGGTGTTCCGGCGGATTCCCGCATGACAGATGAGGAGATTGGCCATGAAGAGAAAGCAGTTTTAGGTCGAGTAGATCATCGTCGTGTTGAAGAAGTTGGAACTGGGTCTGCCGGTGGCGGATCTGATTCGACAAGTGGGATTTCCGAGCAGACTTTCTACCTCTATAGACGGCTCTCCTTTTGCAAACCGATTTCGGAAAGATCCGCATTGGTCAGTTGCATATATCTATCCGCCGTCACCCGATAAGATCGGCAAGCACAAATGGGGAATCCTCTCACGAATGTCTCTATTGCTAGTCGTCCTCAGAGGCCTAGGTAAGAATCATGCTCCTAGCGCGCCGGTCCGACCTGGGCGTCTATTTTCTCACTCGTCTCATAAACTCCGGGCGCGTCTTCGGAAGGCAACGTCGAACGGTTCGCCCATTTAAAGCACGGCCCTGATGATCCTTGCGTTTTTGTTGGCGGCTGTCACCATGGCGCGGTTAAAGCCACGCCACTCCAGAAGCTGTTTGATCCACTGATTTCTTAGCTCGCTCATCTCTTATTTTACGCCACAAGATGTCCCGGAAACTCTGACGAGGGACAGTTACGCCAGGACAAAAGATCCGGAACGATTCGCGGTAAACCCCGCCTATCAAATGCTGGGACTAAATACCTAGGGGGCAGGCCCTCGATGATCCGAGTTCACGACAAAGAGAGCTTTCATGAGATCGTCAAGCTGCACTGCCGCCGTCGCGCGAAGTTGAAGAAACCGCGACTGAGCATCAACCGATCGCTGTCTGCGACGATCGCCGTTCGTAACATATTGTTCGAGTTGTTCGACAATTCTATCAGGCAGACCCTCGTCGATATCGAGCACGGTACCATCATCACCCACCAATTCTTTCACGTAGCCGCAATGCGTGGTGATGATCGGTAGCCCATAGCTCATCGCCTCGAGAATAACCATCGGCTGCGCTTCGTGAGGGTACAGCGAAGGGAAAAGGAATATATCGATCGTTTCGAAAAACGCCGCCTTGGCGGGGCCACTGACCTTGCCAGGAATTTCCAGGAAATCGCCAAGAATGCGCTTTGCGCGAGAAAGGGCATTCTTCGCCTCCGCACCTACTGCGGGGCCCGCAAACACAAACGCAACGTCCAATCCGCGTTGGCGGCATTTAATGGCCGCCTCGATGGCGATATTCAACCCTTTTTCTGCACAAAGATTGCTTAAATAACCAACCCGCAGCCTGTCCGAATGCACAGGTGACCTGGCCATAATCTTGGGGATGCCAACATGGCACGCGTTGTGGCTAACGTGTACATAATTAACGAACGGATAGAGACTGCGCAAATTATGCGCCATTGCTTCGGACAAAAGGACATGCAGACAGTTAGGTCCGGCGACCCGCGCAAGAACAATGAACCTCCACGAGCGCGATAGAGTGTGTTTTGATGTATGATGGTGGAGGACTATGCGACATCCAAGCATACGGGCCAAGCCGACGATCATAAGATTATATGCGATCCCAAAGCCTCGTTCGAAGACAGTGTAGAGCTGTTTGCCTGGCTTGGCTCCGCGCTTTGTTAGCTCCGTGAGAGCTCCAAAGACGCGGACAATCCGTGTCGCATGGTACCGAAATCCGCCTGTGTGCCGCCCGGGGCCTATATCGACGACCTGAAATTTGCTGGCACTCGCGAATTTTTCAGCGGCAGAGATCACTGATACGGTCACCACAGACTGGCCGTGGACAGGGGGCGGCAGTAAAACAGCAAAAAGAGCCGATTTGGTACTGAGTGCCCGCCTAGTTTTTCGGAGCGTCAACACATCCATTCGAGCTAGCTTCCCTTGGCTACGACATGCGTTCGCCGAGGGCAGCTACCCGGTGAAAAACCCGAGGCCGCGCTCAAGGAGAACGGCAAGTGGACCCACAAAATCATCAAACGATCCGACTCCACCAAAGGCTTCGTACTGCTTCCGCGCCGATGGGTCGTCGAGTGCACCTTTGCCTGACTCGGTCGCGAGACCGCCGACTGGCTCCGATCCGCTACCCTTAACGAGGCGTTTTACCAGCAATATACCCAATTCCGTTTTTCGTGCTAGAGCCCGTAACAGAACGCGCGTTTTGGATCCTTGTCGCCGATGCCACGAGCGCTGCAAGACTCGCAAACAGCATCCAATTCAACACCTCGATGATCGGCCAGATCTCCGGCAAGAGCTTCGGGACACGGCCAACCCAAAGGAATGCCACGATCATCACCGGGAAAAATGTGTCTTTCCAATTTAGACTATCGTCATAGGCGCGGAGACCTATGGGAAGAACCCCTATCAGGAGAATTAACCGATAATCCCAGCTCGTCCCGAGCAAGAAGACGAAACAGAATGCAGCCGCGCAGGCGATAGCGAGGTCGTCGGCTGGTTGACCAAGCTCCACATGGGGCAGAGCATCGATCACGCGGTCAAGGCGGCCGAGCCAGATAAGAACGAACATCGATAATCCGAGGCCTGCCGCCAGGCCGGATCCTGCAATCCGAAACGCAAGCAATTGATCGTTAGGGACGCCCAACATGTTAGCGGCCCTGAAAAACAAGGTACCAGATCCGAATGAAAGGTAGAATGATTGCGGTGTGTTCATAAAGATCTGGTGAAGGTGTCCGTCTACCGCAACAATGAAGACAGAAACTGAAAAAACCGCGACGGCTATGGCGGTAGCCCAGCCGCGCCAGCCTCGCGCCAGCGCGAGCGTCGCGGCCACGGGAAAAAATTTGAGAACCGTCAGTAACGCGATCAGGATACTTACCAGCGGCAACCGCACGGAAACTGGCGACCGCAGTAGCGCGTGCATGCCCAGAGCGAGAAGGGTAAAAACCACGAGATCGCCGTTGCCTCGCTCCAATCCGAGTAGAATGGATGGGGATAGCATCGCCGCGAACGCTAATATCCCGCTTAGCAACGTTCGCGTCCCCAGCAGCAGGTAGAACGAAGCGAATACGGCCAGGATCAAAGAGAAACCAAGAACGTTCGTCCAGCTGGAGTTGATGCCAAGCTTGCCAAGGGCAAGCCAGACTGGCGGTTGGTTAAAGGGCCGGCCCCATGGGTCGCATCCCCAGTCGACATAAGGGTCCCTCCCCTGTTCGACACAGTCGACCGAATGCGTAACGGATCGTAGGTCAGCGAAGGCCGGCGCCATGCTCGGGACTCCGATGCCACGCCAAGCTCCACGAAGGTTTCCGGTGATTGCGTACCCGCACAAGATTAGCGCGAGCAATACGAAAAAGGCGGTAAAGACGGCCGTCCTTCGTGGTTCGGCGGAACGAACCGAAAGCCTGCTAAGAAGGGACACGCAATACCTCGTCTGTAGCCAATTACATGTGGCAAATTAAATGTAGCCAATTAAAAAACGCCACTGATCGTCTCAAGCTCAAATGGTCTGGCGGTGTGCAGCGAACTTGTTCTGGGTCGCAATGCTGATAGTGCTCACCCCTCCGAGTTTTGCGAAAGCCGAGTGAAGTAACTCTGATAGGGCGTCCACGCAGGTCGAGACCTTTTTGCGTTTCCGCTACCATAGACGATGAAGAGTGAAGGATCAAGGGAATGGGATATATCCGAGGATCACGCAAGTCGTGCAAGAGAGTAGCATTCGAGTCAAAGTGCAGGACCGGTGATGGCGATGTCACGCTGTCGAAAGTTGGATACGGCTTAGCTGGAATCTGCGGCTATAACCACACCCAGGCGACGAGTTCGCGCCCGGTCCATAGAGTCGACGCCGTGAAGGGTCGGTGACGTCTCGGCGAGGTGAGATGGCGCTCGACGTTGGAGTTGTGGATTGCTGCCGGCACCGACCGAAATCTTTGTGCGGATTCCAAGCTTTTTTGCATGAAGATTCCTTTGTCAATTATATTATTGTCCATTTGATGGAATTCCGTGGTGATCCATGTCACTTCCGCTTGGAGGTTGTGGTCGTTTGCTGAACAGCGAGCGCTGCATCGCCATTCATACGGTCCGGGTCTGTGACCCGGCAGCCAGTATGCGTTATGCGCGAGGCTTCGACCCTGGTTGAACGTAACCCACCCGGTAGGTGGGCAGCATGAGCTCCAAATGAGGAAGACGGTCACATCTCCCGGACTGCTGCCAACAAAGGTTTTGACGATTGCGGATCAAATCGATATTTACGCCCCCTCCTGAACGATGTCATTGGTGGCATAGCGTCAAATTTCGATCGACAGCTTACGCGCCGTTGCGACGATAGGCATGCGGCGGGGGCGCCCTCGCAGATTTCCGACATGCTCGCAAAACCTACATACCAGACTGCTATCTGGCTAACCCAGCCAGAGCCGGGCTAGGTGGGTGAGCGTCTAGGCCGCCCCCGCGTGGCCGGTTCGAATCAAAGGATTTCGATAGAATAATCACGTCAACCGTTTGTCACTTACTTTTTACGCGATCATCCTGCTAGATTGGGCCCTTTGACTTGAAAACCACTCGATTATGCTTTATGAATTCACTCATCATTTTGATCGCTGGCGTGCGGAGCTTCACGGCGGCGGTGGCGGTATCTTCGCCCGTTATTTCATCTTTTAAGGTGCTTTTGAATCCATGTTGAAGATCAATAAAGTTTTGCCCTCGGCGGCTTATCGTCCCGGGGAAGCGCTGCACTCGTCAGTGACGGATTCACAAAAGTCTTTTATGAGGATCCTTAAACGTCAGTTTTGGCTTTTTGTCATTCTCATCGGATGCGCCATTTCACTCGGTTTGCTTTATCTCTACGTCACGCCACCAAGCTTCACAGCCACTAGCACGATGGTGATCGATACCCGCAAAATTCAAGTGTTACAGCAGCAATCGGTCCTGGGCGATGCCGTGGTCGATGCTGGGATCGTTCAGACCGAGCTTGAAATTATAAAATCACCGAAAATCAGTTTATCCGTCATCAATAATCTGCAACTTACCAAGGATCCCGAGTTCATTAGTAGCGGCAGCGGGCCGCTGAGTGTGGTGCGCAAGCTCATCTTTGGCGCTTCGAAATCAGACGAAAACAACTCCGAGGAGCAGCTGATTAGGCGGACGCTTGCCGCTTTTGACAGCCGCCGTACTGTGTCTCGCGTGGGCACGACGTATGTTATGGAGATAAAATTCCGTTCCTTGGATCCAGAAAAGTCCGCGAACATTGCCAATGCGGTCGCCAGCGCCTATGTCGCTGATCAACTTCAAGCAAAATATGAAGCCACACTTCGTGCTACTATATGGTTGCAGGACAGGATCAAGGAATTGCGGTCGCAGGTTTCCGCCTCTGACCGAGCCGTCGTGGATTTCAAGCGCGCAAATAATATCATTGAAAGTGGCAATGGGCGGCTCATGAACGAGCAGCAATTGTCTGAGGTCAATAGCCAGCTCATCGCGGCGCGCGCCGAGACAGCCGCGGCGAAAGCTCGGCTCGAGCGAATCCAAGATGTGATGAAGCAGGATAATATTGCGGACGGGTCGGTGGCGGATGGGCTTCACAGCGAAGTCATTATTCGCTTGCGCAATCAATATCTCGATTATGCAGCACGCGAACGGATGTGGTCGGATCGCTACGGCGCCGGTCACTTGGCTACCGTCAATCTCCGCACGCTGATGCAAGAAGTTCGTCACAACATTGACGATGAAATGAAAAAGATCGCTGAGGGCGCCAAGAGCGATTACGAGATCGCTGTGGCACGAGAACAGAGCATAAAGAAAAGCCTCGCCAACTCGGTTTCAGACTCGCTGAGCACGAGTCAAGCTCAAATTCAGCTACGTGAGTTGGAAAGCAACTCTCAAGCCTATCGAACAGTTTACGATAGTTTCCTCCAACGGTACATGGAATCCGTCCAGCAACAATCGTTCCCGATAACGGAGGCTCGGATTATCGGCGCAGCAACTACCCCGACCGATAAGAGCCAACCTAACACACTACTGGTTTTGGCCATATCGACCGTCGCCGGCGTAATGGTGAGTATTGCTGGAGGATACTTCCGTGAGGCCGTTGATCGCGTTTTCCGGACCAGCAGCCAGATCGAGGAAGTTTTGCAGACCAATTGCATCGCAACGCTGCCCATTGTCAAAGTGACGAATGCTCCTTCCACCAGAATTGTCAACGAAGGCGCTGCGATTGTGGAGCGAAAGATCGTAAATAAGCATCCTCTGTTGCAATACGTGCTCGATGAGCCCCTATCGCGCTTTTCCGAGGGGCTTCGTTCACTGAAAGTCGTGATGGACCTCAATGGCATAATGAAATCAAATAAGGTGATCGGCTTTACATCGACTTTGCCGGACGAAGGCAAGTCGACCATTGCATCGAATTTCGCACATCTTCTTGCACATGCCGGCCGGCGTACTATCCTGATCGATGCTGACCTCCGCAATCCATCGCTGTCACGGCGACTTGTACCAGACGTGACCGCTGGGACTGTCGAGGTCATCGCAGGCAGGATCGCGTTCGCGGATGCAGTCTGGACCGAGCCTTCGACCGGGCTGTTTTTTCTGCCAACGGCCGGTTCGTCCAAACTAATCCATACAGACGAAATTCTAGGCTCCGACGCGATGAAAAATTTCATTGATCATTTGCGCGAGCTGTTCGATTATGTGATCGTGGATTTTCCGCCACTGGCACCAGTAATCGACACCAGAGCTACTACATCGTTCATAGATTATTATGTTTATATCGTGGAATGGGGGCGGACCAACAAAGATATTGCGGAACAATTATTAACGGAGGCGACCGAGATTCATGACCGTCTGCTCGGCGTAATCTTGAATAAGGCGAACATGAGCACGATGTCACGTTATGAAGGTTATCGGAGCCGATACCATTACCGCAAATCAAATGCTCGCTACGGCTATCTTGACTAGGCTCAGGGCTCATTGATTGAGAGAGAAGGCGAGGGCTGCTGCGATGCAGATGGCCGAGAAGAAGGCGTTGCGCATAGATCGAATCTTACGGCGATACGCCGCCAGTCCTTGAGTTTGAGGAACCGGTTCTCGATCTTGTGACGGTGGCGATAAAGGCTCTTGCCGCATTCGAGCGGGGTTTTGCGGCCTTTGGTTGGTGGAACGCAGGGCGTGACGTCCGTGGCTTCAAGCGCTTTGCGAAACCATAGCCTCTGTCGGCGATCAGGGTTGTGTCGGCCGGCAGAAGAGCGTCGAGGATGAGCCGCGCGCCCTTGTAGTCGCTCATCTGAACTTCGGTGACAGCATGACGAGCGGCTTTCCGTAGCCGTCGCAAACCACATGAAGCTTGGAATTTATACGAAGTCACGTTGAAGATAACCTATATGTCCATTCACGAGTGCCGATTGACATGATCTTCCAGGGCTGGTCGATCAGCTGGACATTTCTAACAATTCGCCAATTTGGTTCGTTTCTGATTTCATCGGAGTGGAGGTATCGGAGATGATTCCGTGCGAGATCAGCTGGGGTTTTTCGATGTCGATGATCGCTTGAAGCGGCTGAGCGATCTTGGCGATCAACTGGAGGGGTTCCGTGCGGCGGTGGATTTCGAGATGTTTTGCCCTGACCTGGACGCAACGTTTGCTTATTCCGATGGTGCGCAAGGCGAGCGTCCGCCATGCAATCCTGTCATGATGTTCTAGGTTCTCGTCAATGGCGAACGGAGGGGGATACGGTTTATCGCTCGAACGCCAACGAAGAGTTCATGGAAAAGAACGGCTTCGTCAGCCATGTCCATCGCTAGAAGCCGAAGGGCCGCTCCAGGGCGAAGGCCAGAAGTGTCCGCATGAGCGCTGTCAGAATGGCTGTAGAGCAGGAGAGTCAATGAGCAAACGACGACGCTGGAACCATGCACAGGCCTTCGAGGCGAAAGTGGCTTTGGCCGTAATCAAGCGAGAGAACACGCTGGCCAAATTGGCGTGTCAATTCGATGTCCTTCCCAACCGCATCACCCAAAGGAAGGTGCAGCGGCGCGAAGGCTTTGGAAGCAGCTCTCTCCCGGGATAGTTGGCCCGATATCATCAACACGGATTTAAGTCGGCCAGTTCACAAGCTAGCATTCACGGACGTTCTCTCAAAGCCAACATCGCCATCGGAATGGCCGGTAAGGGTGCCTGGCCCGACAATGTCTTCGTGGAGCGGCTTGTGTGATCCGTCAAATACGAGAAGGTCTCCCAAAGTCTACGAGACAATGATACAGGCCCAAGTCTCGATCAGCCGTTACAAACTCATCTATGATACCGGAACGGCCTACTCGAGCTTTGACCGGAACACAGCTGATCAGAGCTACTTCAACCGGTGCTGCCAATCGCGCGGCTTGAACCCGGCATGCATTCCACTTAGCAAACCAAAAACCATTAACCGAGCCAGCACTAGAAACGCGATGATTTTTAAATTCACTCAAATGGGTGATGTCGATTTGGGTCAGTTGTCATTACACTTTCTAACACCTATTCGAAGAAAATGCATTTGAGGTCTGATTATGCGAAACGTGAACGCGG
>Ga0224556_1000299_pt1 | contig 12501 bp, 9 predicted proteins | sample 714S315metaG_FD_183007 | JGI IMG/M metagenome (GOLD analysis project Ga0224556, IMG submission 183007) | Peat soil microbial communities from Stordalen Mire, Sweden - 717 S3 1-5 | ecosystem: Environmental > Terrestrial > Soil > Wetlands > Peat | place: Sweden: Norrbotten County, Stordalen Mire...
TTGGCCGCGCCACGCGCTCCTGCCATTTGAACTGCTCAGCGCCCAGGTCTAGCGCCTGCTTCAGGAAGCAGCTTGTGGCGTACGCACGCTTACCCTCCTTGTTCGGAGGCCCGTATTCCGCCTTGCCCTCGGGGCAATTCACCCGGCGCAGCGCCACCTGGTCCACTCCCAGTTGCCGCGCGGCCTTCGCCAGGATCGGCTCCATAATTGCGATCGCCTGCATGCCCCCCGGCGCGCTCTGTGCGCTGCGCGGCGGCGTGTTGGTCGCCACCGTCACGTTGCGCCAACGCATGGCCGGTGCCTGATACAGCAGCGAAGCGATGCTTCCGCACGAGCCCCCGTCTCCGCTCGAGCCGTACGACCCGGCGTCAGAAACCAGGAACATGTCGACCGCCGTAATCCGCCCATCCTTGGCAAAACCCACCTTCGTGCGGCCCCGGATGCCCGGCCGCGCGCGCCCGATAAAGTGCTCCTCCTCGCGGCTCACACGCATCATCACCGGCGCATTCAGCTTCCTTGAGAGCAGCGCCGGAATCACCAGAGTCAGCGCGCCGGTAATTTTGCTGCCAAATCCGCCGCCCGTATATTCGCTGATGAAGACGACCTTTTCTTCGTCCATATGCATCCAGCGCGCGATTGCGGCAACGGTTTGAAACGTGCTTTGCGTGCCTGTATACAGAAACAGCTTGCCGTTTTGCCAATAGGCCATCGTCGTACGCGGCTCGAGGCATTGATGGCTCACGTCCGGTGTCAGAAACGTCTCGTCGAGCACGAGCGCGGCATTCTTGAAGCCCGCGTCCACGTCGCCATAGGACCACTCATCGGGCGCATGACCCATGGGCATGCGGCCCTCCTTTTCCGCGGCGAAGTCCTCCTCCGTCCACTTCAGCACGGCCAGCTGATCCGGTCCGCGCCCTGACTCCGGCCTCATCCAAACGTTGCCGTCCTCGCGGGCATTCGAACTGCCGGGGCGCAAGCTCTCGAGCGGGTCGGTTGCGAACGGCAGCGGCTCCATGTCGATTTCAATCTTCTCGATCGCTTCTGCGCACGTGAGCTCGTCCACGGCTGCCACCGCCAAAATCGGCTCGCCTTGGTACATCGGCTCGTCCGCAAGCGCAAGCTCGCCCCATTTGTCCGCCTTGATCGTGGTCCCGTTGTCGTTGATGTATGCTGCGTGGCCCGGAACATCCGCCGGCGTAAGAATCGCCTTCACCCCCGGCATCGCCAGCGCCTTCTCCGCGCGGATGCTCTTCACGCGCCCATGCGGCATCGGGCTCAGCACCAACCGGCAAAACAGCATCCCCTCCGCGCGAAAATCCTCGGCATACTTGGCCTGCCCAGTCACCTTCGCTACCAGATCGTTGGTAGAGAAGTCTTTGCCGATCAGCTTGTACCCCGTACCAAACGGCCGCGGCTGCTCGCTCTCGGCTTTCATCGCACTCTCTTGCGCTGTGTCCGCCACGGCTCAGGCCCTCCTCTGCGGTGTCGCGGGAACCCCGTTCCTCATGTACTCGGCCCCGCGCATCATCGAATCCAGAATCTTCGAGTAATCCTGGCACCGGCACAGGTTCCCTGAAAGTCCATGCGCCATTTCCTCACGACTGGGGTTGGGATTCTTCTTCAGGAAACCCACCGCCGACATCACGAAACCCGGCATGCAGAACGCGCACTGGAAGCCCTGCTCATCGACCACCGCCTGTTGCACAGGATGAAGCTTCCCGTTATCTGCTGCCAGCCCTTCGATCGTCACCACCTGGCGCCCGCGCACCGTGTTCGTCAGCACCGAGCAGCTATATTGCGGCACATCGTCGATCAGAACAGTGCAGCTTCCGCATTCCGCGCGGTCGCAGCCCAGCTTTGTCCCCGTCAGCCCCAGCTTGTAGCGCAGCGTCCACGCGAGGGTTTCTTGCTTCATCACTTCCACGCGGCGCATCTTGCCATTCACGCTCAGCGTAATCAGGCGCTCGCCGTCGAAACTCCGCCCGCCTCCGCCCGGCGACAAGATCTTGTAGCTCGCCGCACCCACCATCGCGCCGCCGGCAATTACGCCAAGGATGAACCTGCGCCGCGTGATCTGCGTTGCTTTCGTCTCGTTCGTCTTGGAATCTTCCATTTCCGGCATGGCAGCTTCTCCGGCTTCAGGATCCTTCTGGAAGGTCATTTTTCGTCTTGCGGGAATCGTGCTTCTGCACTTGCTGGAACCGCGCTGCCGCGTTTCTTAGGGAAGAACCGCGGCTCGTGCAGCTATCTTAGCTCTGCTCCCTTCCCCTGTGCAAAACGCCCACGCCTGACCCTGCCTCACTTCCATCCCCGTCCCCAAAACACCTTCATTCCAGTCTGCCGTCATCTGGTCTAAACTGAATTCGTTATGGCCATTGCAGGCGTCTCCTCCACCATCCGGCCCCGCACGCCACAAGGCGTGTTTTCGAATGAGCCGTTTACTGACTTCAGTAATCCTGAGAACGCGCGCTCCATGCGCAGTGCGCTCGGCCATGTGGCCTCACACCTCGGCGTGGAGTACAGCCTGATCATTGGCGGCAAGCGCCTCAAAACCGCGGAGAGAATTCGCTCCATCAATCCCGCGCACCCGGCGCAAATTGTCGGTGTCCACCAGAAGGCCGGCACTGCGCAGGTTGAAGTCGCAATGTCCGCCGCCCTCCGCGCCTACGAATCCTGGAGCCGGACCACAACTGAAGAACGCGTCTCGCTGCTTCTTGGCGCTGCCGAAATCATCCGCACGCGCAAATTCGAGTTCATGGCCTGGCTCACCTATGAAGTCGGCAAGAACTGGGCGGAGGCCGACGCCGACGTTGGCGAAACCATCGACTTCCTCGAGTTCTACGCCCGCGAGGCGCTGCGCCTGGCCGCCGCCACCACGCCCATTGAGTATCCCGGTGAGCGCAACGAGCTGCTCTACATCCCGCTCGGCGTCGGCGCTGTCATCTCGCCCTGGAACTTTCCCTTCGCCATCATGGCCGGCATGACCGCCGCCGCCATTGTCACCGGCAACACTGTGATTCTCAAGCCTTCGAGCGATTCACCCACCATCTCCGCTCGTTTTGTCGAGGTCCTTGAAGAAGCCGGCCTCCCTGATGGCGTGGTCAATTTCTGCCCCGGCTCCGGCTCCTCTTTCGGCAACGCCATCGTCGAGCACCCCAAAACCCGCTTCATCGCCTTCACCGGCTCCAAAGTTGTCGGCCTCAAGATTCATGAACGCGCCGCGCATTCGCAACCCGGCCAGATCTGGATCAAGCGCACGATCCTCGAGATGGGCGGCAAGGACTCAATCCTTGTCTGCGCCGATGCCGATCTCGACGCCGCAATGGATGGAGTTGTCGCTTCGGCCTTCGGCTTCAGCGGGCAAAAGTGCTCCGCTTGCTCTCGCGCCATCATTGAAGCCCCTCTCTACGATGTCTTCGTCGAACGCCTGCGCGAACGCGTCGCCTCGCTCACGGTGGGCGATCCGGCCGCCAACCCCAACATGGGCCCCGTCATCAACCAGGCGTCGCTCGACTCCATGTTGCGGTCCATCGAGATTGGAAAGAAGGAGGGCAAGTTGATCGCGGGAGGAAATGTGCCAGCCACAACCGATGGCGGATACTTCCTTGAGCCGACCGTCTTCGCCGACGTCGCTCCTGACGCCGTAATAGCGCAGGAAGAAATCTTCGGCCCGGTGCTGGCCGTGATCAAGGTCGCCGGCTTCGAAGAGGGCCTCCGCGTCGCCAACAACACCGAGTACGGCCTTACCGGCTCGGTTTACACGAGCGATCCCGCAAGAAAGGCTGCCGCACGCAGTGCCTTCCACGTGGGCAATCTCTACTTCAACCGCAAATGCACCGGCGCCATGGTCGGCGCTCACCCCTTCGGAGGCTTTAACATGAGCGGTACCGATTCCAAGGCCGGCGGCCCCGATTACCTTTACCTCTTCACCCAGGCCAAGAGCGTCGCCGAAAAGCTCTAGCCACCATTCAACTTCAGCAACCGGCGTCCGCGCCGCCTCAATCGCACCGGAGACCCCATGACTGCATGGGACTTTACAGCGGTAGTCTGGATTCTCTCCTTCCTGGCTGGCTTCCTCGGCGCGCTCACTGGCCTTGGCGGCGGCGTGGTCGTCGTCCCAGCCCTCACCCTCGCGCTCGGCGTCAACATGAAATACGCGATCGGTGCCTCGCTGGTCTCCGTCATCGCCACTTCTTCCGGCGCGGCCGCAGCCTATGTTCGCGAGGGCTACTCCAACATCCGCATCGGCATGTTCCTTGAGATTGCCACCACGCTGGGCGCGATTCTTGGCGCTTATCTTGCCGGCCGCGTCGGCACGCATGCGCTCGCCATCATCTTCGGCGTCGTCCTCCTTCAGGCCGCGTTCCAATCTTTCCGGGGCAGCAAGGGCAACGACCAGCCCGTAGCCTCCGACGCCCTCGCCAGCCGCCTGCGGCTCGCCAGCTCCTACCCCGTCGACGGCAAGCGGCAGAAATACGGCGTGCGCAACGTCCCCGCAGGCTTCGGCCTCATGTTTGGCGCCGGCACGCTATCCGGCCTGCTGGGCATCGGTTCCGGCGCCGTCAAGGTCATCGCCATGGACCGCGTTATGCGTATTCCCTTCAAGGTCTCCACCACCACCAGCAACTTCATGATCGGTGTTACCGCCGCCGCAAGTGCCGGCATCTACCTCAGCCGCGGATTCATTGACCCCCGCGTGGCCATGCCCGTGATGCTCGGCGTCCTCGCCGGCGCGCTCGTCGGCGCCAAGGTTCTGGTGCACGCTCGAGTGCGCACGCTGCGGGCCGTCTTTGCCATCGTGATTCTGGCCCTCGCCATCGAAATGATCGTCAACGGTATCACAGGGAAGGTGTAGCCTTTATGGATGACCGCCGTCTTGAGACCATCATTGGCCGCCTTCTGCAAATTGGCGTTCTCGTCGCCGCCGCAACCGTCTTTGCGGGCGGCGTTCTCTACCTCATTCAAAGTCACTCCGGTCACGTGGACTATCGCAGCTTCGTGCCCGGCGGCCCCAATATCCGCACGCTTTCCGGCATCGTCCTCTCCGCCGCGCACTTTGAAAGCCAGGGTCTCATTCAGCTCGGCCTGCTGCTTCTCATCGCCACGCCCGTCGCGCGCGTCGGCATGGCCGTCGTGGGATTCGCTCTCGAGCGCGATCGCTTGTACACAGTAGTCAGCGTCATCGTCCTGGTGATTCTCGCCTTCAGCCTGATTCACGCCACCTGACACACGAATGCCCGCACCAGTCCCGTGCCTTGTCGGGTCAAGTTTCTTTTGAGACTTTGCGTTGGATTTGATCCGCGGCTCGCGGATCGTGGGCTGGCTTTACGCCACGGCGCCGGGAGCGGTTTGGTTCGCTGCCTGGTTTGCTGCCTGGGTCTCGGCTTCCAGTTTGCTTCCCACTTCGGCTGCCGCCTTCGCCAGCACCCGGTGATGAATGGTGAACAGCGCCAGCTCCAGCCGGTCGCCTACGCCGGTCTTATCGTAAATCGACCGCAGATAATTCTTGATCACCTGTTCCGTCGTCTTCAATCGGAGAGCGATCTCGCGGTTCTTGCAGCCCTGCACGATGAGCGCCACGATTCGCATCTCTTTCGGCGTCAGCCGATCGCGCACACGCGCTCCTACCAGGTCCTCTTCGATCGCCTCCGGCGGCGCTGCCTGCGTGGGCAGCCACGAATCTCCCGCCGCAACCCGGCGCACGCATTCCACCAAAGCCGGTCCCGTGACGCTGCGGAACACGACACCGCGAAAACCCTGCTGCATATACGCTGCCGCATTGTCGTTGTTCTCTGCGATCACGATGCCGCGGCTGCTCGTCGTCTCCAGCAGCATGCCCAGACGCGTGAAATCCGGCTGTAACGAAGCCGCAAACAGAACAATGGAGTTGGGGAATGTGCTGATGGCATGGTACATCCGCTCAAGATCGGTGCATTGCGCAATAATGCGCAAGTCCTCGTCCATGGCCAGAACCTTGGCGGTGCCAGCCCGGAAGATCGCCTGTGAATCGGCCAGGATGATCTTGTTCATGGTGTGTTCTGCCTACCCCTGTCCTCTTGGGAAAAACTCAGCCCTCTCACTCGATCGCCGCCAAGTCCAGCGTGTCGACCCACCGCGCCTGTCACTCTCCCCATTCGTCCCTATCGGCAGAATGACCAAAGTCCTGGCAATGTCTGCAATTGCTACATTTTTGGCCCTTGCCGGTCCATTTTGCAATACCCGGCTCCATTGGGATCTCCGGCCCCTCGTAGGGTCTATGTCTGAGATTACAGCCTATGGACCCAAATAGGGTACAAAAAACCTTTGGGCGGGTCCGCGGAAACCATTAACTAAATTGGGACGGGTACATCCGCCCTCATGAATAGCCAGGCACTCCGCCGGGCAAGTGTGGGATCCGGCAATAAGGCAGGGCCCAGGGCGATCGTGAAGAAAAGCAGTTCGATCATGAGACCGGTTTCAGGCACTACACTTTCCATATGGCGCGGCCCATCCTGCTTGCTGTAGACGATGACGTAAGCGTGCTTGAAGCCGTGGTCCAGGATCTGCGTCGCCAATATGGCGCTACTTATCGCGTCATGCGCGCCGCCAGCGGCCCGGCTGCGCTCGACACTCTTGCCCAACTCAAGTCGCGCGACGAGCCTGTTGCTCTATTGATCAGCGACCAGCGCATGCCGGGAATGAGCGGCGTCGAGATGCTCGAGCGGGCGCGCACCATCTATCCTGACGCGCGCCGCATCCTTCTCACCGCGTATGCCGACACTGAGGCCGCCATTCGCGCCATTAACACCGCCCGCATTCATTACTACCTGAACAAGCCCTGGGACCCTCCGGAGGAGAAGCTCTACCCCGTTGTCACCGACCTCCTTGAAGACTGGCAGGCTAGCTTCCGTCCGCCGTTCGAAGGCCTGCGCGTCATCGGCTATCGCTGGTCGCTCAACGATCACCGCCTGCGCAACTTCCTCTCTCGCAATCACGTTCCCTACCGCTGGATCGACGTCTCCGTTGGCGATGAAGCTCTTACGCTCCTCAAAGACCGGGAGCTCGATCCCCAAAAACTGCCCGTGGTCCTCTTGTCCGACGGCTCCGTCCTCGTCGATCCCGATCTCGAGACGCTCGCAGGGCGCGTCGGCCTTCGCGTTCAGGCCGCACAGGATTTCTACGACATCGTGGTCGTTGGCGCCGGTCCGGCCGGCCTCGCCGCCGCCGTCTATGGCGCCAGTGAGGGTCTCCGCACCGTCGTCATCGAACCTGAAGCGCCCGGGGGACAGGCCGGTTCCAGCTCACGCATCGAAAACTATCTCGGTTTTCCCTCCGGCGTCACTGGCGCCGATCTCGGTCGCCGCGCCTACGCCCAGGCCTCTCGATTTGGCGCCGAATTTGTCACCCAGCGCGCCACCGGGATGCGTGTCGACGGCCAGTACCGCTTTCTCCAGCTTGCCGACGGCCGCGAGGTCTCCAGCCACTGTGTACTTCTCGCCCCAGGCGTCCAATACCGCAAACTCGATATTCCCGGCGCCGACCGCCTCACCGGCCGCGGCATCTACTATGGAGCCGCGCTCGTCGAGGCGCTGGCCTGCAAGGGCGAAGAGGTCTTTATCGTTGGCGGCGCTAACTCGGCCGGCCAGGCCGCCCTGCATTTCGCCAAATATGCCACCAAAGTAACCATGCTGGTGCGCGGAGAAGGACTTTCCGCCACTATGTCGAAATACTTGATCGATGAGATCGCTCGGACATCGAATATTGTGGTGGAGGCGCGCAACCAGGTCATCGAAGCAGTCGGCGACGAACATCTCACCGAGTTGAGGCTACGCGGCCCGGCAGGTGAAGTTCAGGTGCCCGCATCCTCGCTCTTTGTCTTTATCGGCGCCGCGCCCGTCACCGCGTGGCTGCCGCCGTGCATCATGCGTGACGAGAAAGGATTTATCTTGGCTGGGCCCGATTTACGTAACGACGGTAAGCTGCCCGAGGTCTGGAACGAAAAACGCGAGCCGTTCCTGCTTGAGAGCAGCGTTCCCGGCGTCTTTGTCGCCGGCGATGTTCGCTCCGGCTCCGTCAAGCGCGTCGCATCCGCGGTGGGCGAGGGCTCCATCGCGGTGCAGTTTATGCACCAGTATCTGGCGGGGTTCTAGCACCTTCTCGCAGACGCTGGTTTGAGTGCAATGAGCAAGATGAGCGAAAGCACACAAGCGATCAACGTCGAACCGGTCCGTCTCAAGGATCTTGCAGCAGCGCTACCGCACACCCGAATCTTCGCTTCAACTCCGTTCAACGCAATCCTTGGGGTTGACCACGTCGACCGTGTCACTGCTCAGGCCGGCACGGTGCTCGTCGAAGCCGGTCAGCGCTGGCTCTACTACTGGCTCCTGCTCCGGGGTGAATCGCGCGCCGAGCGCCCCGAATCCGATGGCACTCTGACCCTGGTCGGCATCGCACACGCCGGCGAAGCTTTCGGCGAAGTGCCTCTCCTCACCGGCAAGCCAAATTCCACTTTCCGCATCACGGCTACGCAGGATTCAGTTCTTCTCCGCTTCACCGAGCAGGACTTCTGGTCCCTTCTAGCCTGCTGCCCCGAGGTTCGTAAGACCGTCCTTGCCGACAGCGCGGTACGCCTTCAGGCCTATCAGGTTGAGGCGCTGCACCGCGAGAAGCTCATCTCCCTCGGCACCCTCGCCGCCGGTCTCATGCACGAGCTCAACAATCCCGGCGCTGCCGCCAAGCGCGCCGCCACGCAACTCCGCGAAAATCTGCTCCGGCTGCAGCAGCTCAGCCTGCGCAACAGCGGCAAGGCCAAGACCCCCGCCCAGCTCCAGTGCATGAAAGATCTCCTCGAGCACGCTCTCCGCGGTTGCAATCTTCCTGCCATGAGCAGCCTCGAGCAGGCCGACGCGGAAGAAGCCATGAGCCAGTGGCTGACCGACGCGAAAGTGGAGAACGCCTTCACCATCGGCCCTGTCCTCGTCTCCATGGGCATCGACCACGAGGAAATCGCCTGCGCCCAGGAGCACTTCGATCCTGCATCGTTCTCTGACGCTCTCAATTGGTTCGGCGCGCTGGTCTCCAGCGTCTCGCTTGTCTGCGCCATCGAAGAAAGCATCTCGCGCATCTCCGAGCTGGTCATGGCCGTCAAAAAGTTCGCCTACGACGAGCGCACTCCCGACAAGGAGCTCGACGTCCACGACAGCCTGCAGAGCACGCTCACCATCCTCGGCCACAAACTCCGTCTCAAGCAGATTCAGGTCGAAAAGCGTTTCGCCGCCTCGCCCTCTACAATCCGCACGCGCGGCTCCGCCCTCAGCCAGGTCTGGACCAACCTCATCGACAACGCCGTCGATGCTTCTCCCCAGGGCGCGAAGCTCGAAATCTCCACCTGGTCCGAGCCCGACTGGCTCGTCGTTTCCATCGGCGATCACGGCTCAGGCATTCCGGCCGACGTACTTCCTCACATCTTCGAGCCGTTCTTCACCACTAAGCCCGAGGGCTCCGGCACCGGCCTCGGTCTCGAGATCGTTCACCGCATCGTCACGCAAAAGTTTGCCGGGCAACTTGAAGTTCAGTCCCAGCCCGGCGACACCCGCTTCATCATCCGCCTGCCAGTCAACGTCTCCATCGCCGCGCCGCAAGCTGAACGCTGAGAGCCGAAAAGCTGAAAGCTTTTTCACAGCCGGCCCAAGCGCACCATCCTGCAGTGGTAGGACCACTCGACTCTCATGGGATATGATGAACTGCGCAAGAAATCCACGCGTCCGAGGCAGCTTCCCGATGCGTAAGAAGACTCAATCCACTCGCAGGCTATTCACTACGATTCTCGCGCTGACTGTTATCGCCGCATCTGCCACGGCCCTCCACGCCGCCCCCACCTGCAATCCACGCGATTTTGGCGCCAAAGCCGATGGAACCACCAAGGATACCGCTGCGATTCAAAAAGCCATTGATACCTGCGCGGCCAAGGGCGGCGGCACTGTTCGCCTGACTGCGGGCACATATCTCAGCGCTCCCATCGTCCTTAAGAGCAACATCACCCTCCAACTCGACAAAGGCGCCACTCTTCTTGGCTCGCCCGACCATGCCGACTATCCCGAGATCACGGAATTTCGTCTCCCCGGCGTTCAGTCTCTGGTCAGCGCCACAAACGCTGAAAATGTCTCCATCACCGGCGAGGGCACCATCGACGGCAACGGCGAAAGCTGGTGGCAGATGGCGCGCACCGTCAGTGACGCGGGGATCATGGGCAATCCGCACCCACGCCCGCGCCTTGTCGTCTTCGACCACTGCAAGCATGTTCGCGTCGAGGGAGTCACCATCCAGAACTCGCCCTTCTGGCAGCTTGTTCCCTACTACTGCGACGACGTGCTCATCCGCAACGTCCGCATCCTGGCGCCGTATCCATCGCCTAATACCGATGCTGTCGATCCCTTTTCCTCGTCGAATGTCCGCATCGATCATCTCTACGCCGACACGGGTGACGACGACATCGCCATCAAGTCCGGCGCCATTGACTCGCCCGGCGGTGACGATCCCAGCCGCGACATCACCATCTCCGATTGCACGTTCCTGCACGGCCACGGCCTCTCCATCGGCAGCGAGATCGCAGGAGGCGCGCGCAATATTCTCGCCGAGCGCATTCACTTCGACGGCACCGACAACGGCATTCGTGTCAAGGCTAATCGCGACCGCGGCAACGACGTCAGCAATCTAGTCTTCCGCGACATCGACATGAAGGATGTAAAGAACCCGCTCGTGGTCAGCGAATACTATCCCCGCATCCTGCCGTCAGAAACTGCCGTAGAGCCTGCGCCCGTCACGCGCCTCACGCCCCACTTCCACAACATCGTGATCCAAAACGTCACCGCAACCGGCGCTGTCATGGCTGGCGCCATCGTCGGTCTGCCTGAAGCGCCGGTCACCGATATCGTCCTTCAGAACGTCAATCTAAGCGGCGAAAAGGGACTGTCCATCGGCTATGCAACCGTGACGGGCCAAAACGTGAAGGTCCAAGCCGCGCAAGGCGACGCGATCATCAAAATGGCCGGCGCCAATGTCACACTCAACTAGCGCGCCTACCCGCAAGCTCTACTCCCAACAAAAAGGCTGCGTCCCGCGGCGCAGCCCTCTTCGTCATCGAAGTCATCCGTTGAACTGGGCAATGTGGGCATCCACTGTTCCCTGATCCCTCATCCCTGGTCCCTAGTCCCTCGTTCCCTTGGTCCCTTGGTCCCTGCCTTACTGATTCACTCCGCTGGCCAGGAAACCTCCGTCCACCACCAGGATCTGCCCCGTGACGAATGAAGCACTGTCAGATGCGAGATAAACCACGGCGCCTACCAATTCCTCGGTCTTGCCAAACCGGCCCATCGGCGTCCGCATCAGCAGCTCCTGCCCGCGCGGCGTGCTGTCCAGCAACTGCGCATTCAAATCCGTGCGAAACACCCCTGGCGCGACCGCATTCACTGTCACGCCCTTCTTCGACCACTCCACTGCGAGTGATCGCGTCAGCGACGCCACACCCGCTTTGCTCGCCGCGTATGCCGCTACTTCGCTCAACGCCACAAAACTGTTCAGCGACGCTATGTTGATGATGCGCCCGTACCCGCGCTCCAGCATGTGCCGGCCGAAGATCTGGCAGGCCCGCAGTGTTCCCGTCAAATTCGTGTTCAGGATGTTCGTCCATTCGGCTTCCAGCAAATCGAGGGTGGGTGTCCGCTTGATCATGCCCGCGCAGTTCACCAGGATGTCTACTTTGCTGAAGCGCTCGAGCACTGCCGCTAGCAGCGTTTCCAGCGTGCTGCGATCGCCCACGTCCGAGGCCATGCGCAGGGTCTTTCGCCCGCGCGCCTCAATCTCGTTGGCCGTATCGTCTACCTGCTCTTTGCGGCGCGCCGTTGCAATCACGTCGGCGCCGGCATCGGCTAATCCAAGACTCAGGGCCCGGCCAATCCCGGACGTCCCTCCGGTCACAACCGCGACCTTGCCTTCAAGGCTGAACAGCTGGTCTTTCATGCGATCTCCGTGGGGATTTGATGCGGAACGGCGCGGCCCAACCCAACTCCGCATTCAGGAACTGCACCCAAGAATACCGGCGCAATGTGCCGCACGTAGAGATTTTCAGTCACATTCTTCGCAATCACGGCTTCGTTGGCCTCAAGCAGATCCAGATAGCGCTGTCCCATCTTCGCCGCCACCTTGAATCCCACGTGCAGCAACTGGCGCACACTGCTGTTGTAGGCCGGCGAGCATTCCACGTGCCGCAGCGCCGAAGTGTACTGCTCTGAAGACCATCCCCGCACCTCGTCGGCCGTCGGCAGTTTCTTGGGATCGATGTCGATCACCGTGGAATACGGCGCGCACAGCTCCTCGCGATGCGCCAGCGCTTCGGCATAGACCTCCTTGGCCAGTGCCAACCCTTCGCCGCCCGCCTCGGCCAGCCCGATCAGCTCCTCCAGCCAGGTCGTTCCCGCCGTCTTCAAGTGCACGCCCACGTCCAGGCGCTTCATCGTCGCGTGA
>Ga0224556_1000300_pt1 | contig 12489 bp, 6 predicted proteins | sample 714S315metaG_FD_183007 | JGI IMG/M metagenome (GOLD analysis project Ga0224556, IMG submission 183007) | Peat soil microbial communities from Stordalen Mire, Sweden - 717 S3 1-5 | ecosystem: Environmental > Terrestrial > Soil > Wetlands > Peat | place: Sweden: Norrbotten County, Stordalen Mire...
GCTGGTCGATGCGTCCCACCCCGACCAGGAGAGTCGCTTGCCGCCGGAGCTTAAGGATATGGAAGGAAGCTGGCGGCGCGAGGCCGAGTTCATGGAGTACACCATGCCGTTTGGGATTCCGCGGCTTTTCGGCTTATGCGACGAAGATCCGGTGCCGCGCGCGGCCGAGTGTAACTGGCACACCGCAGCCGAGGGCCTGGCGGAGCTGAAAAGTTTCCCCGAGAGCGCCGCTGAGACCGCGGCTACCGGTTCGCTGGGCGATATGCCCCTGGCGGTGCTGTCGCACGATCCGGATAAACCATCGGCCGACCTTCCCTCCGACCTCGCCAAGCCCACGAACGACGCCTGGGAGAAAATGCAGGAGGATTTGGCGCATCTTTCGACGCGCGGAACGCAAATGATCGCGAAAAACAGCTCGCACTACATTCAGATCGACCGGCCCGACGTAGTCGTCGACGCCATCCGCATTGTTGTGGGACAGGTGCGTGCTGCGCAACCTGCGCCGCCGCCGAATCCAAACTGATCTTCAACCAAGATTCGATCCTCATCTTCAACCTGCGACTGCTGACTCCTCTTGCTCAAACCTGCTAACCTTTTTCCCTCATCAGGGAACCCGTCCGCCGACAATGTTTGGCCTCGTACTTCAGGAGTACATGATGAAACGAACAAATCGGACTCTGTTAGTCCCGATTGCTCTTATCCTTCTTGGCATCGCAGCGCCGATTTTCTCGCACGCGCAGGAGACCTTGCCCGCCGCACAGAGCATTGCTCCGGTTCATCGCCCCCGGATTGGCCTCGCGCTCAGCGGCGGGGGTGCGCTCGGAGTGGCTGAAATCGGCCTGATCCAGTGGCTCGAAGAGAATCACATTCCCGTGGACCGGATTGCCGGGACCAGCATGGGCGGCATTATCGCCGCGATGTATGCCACGGGCGCGTCGCCGGCGGAGATCCGGGAGTTCGCCTTGAAGGTCGATTGGGACGAGGCCTTTCTACCCGAGCCGGTCTACTCCGAGTTGTCCTATCGCCGCAAACAGGACCGGCGCGACTTTCTGATCGAAGCGCCGCTCGGCTTGAAGCATGGCCTGAGCGGACCCAACGGACTCAACTCCGGCCTGGGCGTGGGACTTTTGCTGGATCGCTTCGCTTTTGCGTAATCCGGCATCGCCAGCTTTGACGATCTGCCGATTCCATTCCGTTGCGTCGCTACCGACATGCTGAGCGGGGAAGGCGTCGTGCTGCATGACGGATCATTGGCCCAGGCAGTGCGCGCGTCGGCGGCGGTTCCCGGCGTATTTTCTCCCGTCGAGATCAATGGCCGCGTGCTGGCGGATGGCGGCATGGTGCAAAACATTCCAGTGGAAACCGTCCTCGCCATGGATGCGGACGCCGTAATCGCGGTGGAGCTGCGGCTTCCTCCCGGCGACCCGGCTCTATTGCAGACTCTCACAGGCGTGCTGACTCGCGCCGTCGATGTGATGATCACGCAGAACGAGCACCGCTCACTCGCGTTGGCCCAGGCCAAGGTGAGCGTCGACATGAGCGGATTCTCAGTGAGCGATTATTCGCGCGTCAAAGAACTCATCCAGCTCGGATACAAGAGCGCGGCGAGCCAGTCTGCCGGACTTCTGCCCTACGCGATTCAGGACGAGGCGCAGTGGCAGGCGTATCTGGCGGCTCGTGACGCCCGCAAACATAGGCGTCCCGACAAGATCGAGATCGTCGAAGTTACCGGCGCCGACTCCGATACGGACGGCCGGCTGCAGCGCCGCCTCAACAAGGCGCTGCGTGGACCGCTCAATCTCAACAAGGTCGACACGCAGCTGACCCAGATTGCCGGCCAAGGCCAGTTCGATCGGCTGGGCTACGAGGGATTCACCCAGGATGGAGTTCCCGCGCTGCGCGTGACGACGCACGAAAAGTCTTATGGACCGCCGTTCGTCGATCTCGCCGTCAACGTGGACGGTTCCGGGGTGGCTGCATTTGATTTCTCCGCGGGGGCGCGCGTGACTTTCATGGACGTGGCCCACGGTGGTGGCGAGTGGCGCAACGATCTGCTTTTCGGGTCGAGCAATTTGGGAGCCAGCGAGTTTTATCAACCCTTGGGGCAGTCACCATTTTTTGTTGCTCCCTACGTTTTCGCGTCCAAGTTTGCCCGCAACTCGTTTACCGGACTGACGCGCGTTGCCGTCTTCGGCGACGAGCGCGCTGGAGGCGGCTTCGACATTGGTTATGATTCGGGGCGGCGCAGCGAATTCCGCCTCGGGTATGAGCTTTTCGATGCCAAGCTGAGTCCGTTGATTGGCAGCGCGGGGCTGCCCATTATCAGCGGCAGCACGGGCGAGTTCCGCGCTCGTTATGTCTGGGACGGCCAGGACAGCCCCGCGGTTCCCAGCCGCGGCACTCGTGTGGTCACAACTCTCTCGCGCGTGCTGCAGAGCCCGGGGCAGCCGCATCCCATTGGGCAGTTCGAGGTGCAGACTTCCACTTTTGCGCCGGTCAGCGACAAGACCTCGCTCTTCTTCGACATCGCCGGTGGTACTACGTTTCGCGGATCTGCCGGGCCGCTCGAGGTATTCTCACTCGGAGGACCGTTCCGCTTGGGCGCTTACCTTCCCTACGAATTTCTGGGCGACCACTATGCCTACTCGTCGCTCGGATTCCGCCGCGAATTTTACCGCCTGCCTCAACTGGTGGGTGGGAGGGTCTACTGGGGAGGATGGTATGAAGCCGGCACCGCTTTCGGCACGGCCGAGCTGAATCCCGGACCAGTTGTGGTGCGTGGCACATTCAATCTCGGATTTATCGCGGACACTATTGTCGGTCCGGTCGGGCTGGCGGGCAGCATCAGTCCCACCGGCCAAAGCCGCGTGAACTTCTCGATCGGACGCGTTTTCTGACACGCGCATGTTCTGACGCGCGAAGATTCTCGGCCCCGCGGATTGATATACTGCGCCCGTCGGCAGGGTATGAGTTGTGGCAACATTTAAGTGTTGTTATTCCGAACCGGGCTTAAAGCCCGGTGAGGAACCTGCTGTTCGCCGCCGTCTCAAGAAACTTGCACGGAGGAAACCGATGCGTTCATCCATGCTGCGTTTGATTCTGCCGTTATTGATTTCTATTTCCGCCGCCGCGCAACAGACTCCTCAGCCGCAGCCCACGCCGAAGCCTCTGTTCACACTGCAGGAAGTCATGGTCCCCGTGCGCGACGGAGTTCATCTGCAGACGGTGATCCTCACGCCCGTTTCTACGAATCCCGTGTTTACTAATAACGATCAGTCGGGACCGCTGCCCATTCTGTTCCGCCGCACCCCTTACGGCGTTCCCGAAAAGCCGCCCGAGCAAATGCCGCCTTTCATGAAGGAACTCGCCCAGGACGGTTACATCTTCGTAATCCAGAACCTGCGCGGCCGTTTCAAGTCGGAGGGCGTGTTCAACCTTTCTTCCTGGGTCGACATGAAAGATCCCAAAGCCACCAACGAGACCACCGACGCCTACGACTCCATCGAGTGGCTGGTGAAAAACGTTCCCAACAATAACGGCAAGGTTGGGATGTACGGAGTCTCCTACGATGGCCTGACAACTGCGCTCACGCTGCTCCATCCGCACCCCGCGCTCAAGGCCATCAGCGAGCAGGCCTCGCCCGTCGACCAGTGGATGAACGACGACGACCATCGCTTCGGCGCGCTGCGCGAGAGCTACGACTTTGAATACGCGGTGCTCGAGCAGGCGGATAAGAACAAGAACACGAATTTCGATTTCGAGATCTACGACTCTTACGAGTGGTATTTCAATCTCGGCCCGCTCTCGAACATCAACGCGAAATATCTTCACGGTTCGATCCCTTACTGGAACTCGACCGTCGAACATCCGGACTACGACGACTTCTGGAAGAAAGAAGCGTGGGTCAACCAGCTTCACGCCTCGACGGTGCCCAATCTGAATGTGGCGGGATTCTGGGACCAGGAAGACCCGTGGGGGCCGTGGCAGATTTTTCGCCACGCGGAAGAGAACGATCCGCAGCACACAAATTTTATGGTGGCCGGACCGTGGTATCACGGCGAGTGGTGGAGTCCCAAGGGCGACAGCATCGGCATTATCCCGTTCGGTGGACACGAGACCGCGCGCGAGTTCCGCGAGAATATCGAAGCGCCGTTCTTTCGTTACTACCTGCATGGCCAGGGCGAGAAGCCAGCGTGGCAAGCCAGCACTTTTCAAAGTGGCTCGAATACGTGGCATACCTACGCGGCGTGGCCTCCGAAGGAAGCGAAGCCTACCAAGCTTTATCTGCATGCCGACGGGACGTTATCGTTTATCTTGCCTGTCGCCGGGCAGGAATCCGCCAAGACCGAGGCCTACCGCGAGTATGTTTCCGATCCCGCGAATCCTGTGCCTTACCGCCAGCGCCCCATATCGCCGACGTATCCCGGCGGCGATTGGCGCACCTGGGAAGTCGCCGACCAGCGCTTTGTCGATCATCGCCCCGACGTTCTCTCGTTCGTCAGTGAGCCGCTGGATCACGACCTCGTTGTCACCGGCCCCTTGTCGGCGAATCTGTTTGCTTCCACCTCCGGCACCGACAGCGATTTTGTGGTCAAGTTGATCGACGTATATCCCCAGGACGCGCAGAAAAACTCGTGGAATCCCGACGAAGGGCCGAAGCCCGGGCAGTATGCCCAGTCTCTGAACGGCTACGAACTGCCGATTGCAATGGAAGTGCGCCGCGGCCGCTATCTAGCGAGCTACGAGAAGCCGCACCCGCTAGCGGCGAACAAGCCGACTGAGTGGAACATTTCTCTGCGCGATCACGATCACGTCTTTCTCAAAGGTCACCGCATCATGGTGCAGATTCAGTCGACGTGGTTTCCGCTGATCGACCGCAATCCGCAGAAGTTCGTGCCCAGCATCTACCAAGCCACGGCATCTGACTTCGTCTCCGCCACGCAGCGCATCTACTGCTCACCCGACATGCCCTCGCATCTGCTGCTGCCGATCGTCCCTTAGGACAAGAAAGGCCCAGAACAGCATTGTCATCCCGAGCGGAGCAAAATCATTCGCGAAGCGAACGATTTTGCGTAGTCGAGGGATCTGCTGTCCCGGGCCCACTGAACCTTTACTCGACTACTTCCCGCCGGCAGTGCCGTGCTGACCGAGCCACGCCGCCAACTTCGGTTCCTGCTGCGACTTCAAATCGATGCAGTTGTTGATGCGTTCAATGGATTGCTTATAGCTGCGCTCCGCCGCCGCGATTTTGTGCGCGGAAAAGAATTCCGCCACCTGATCGCGCATTTCCACATTGCAGAAACTGCTGGTGGATTGGACCACCGCGGCGCTGGCAAACGGGCCTCCAGCCTTGGCAATTGCATCCCAGTGCGACTGAATAAAATCCCATGCCAGTTTTTCGCCCTCCGGATTCTGCATTACCGAGCCGACCACATTCAGCGCATCCTGTGATCGCACATCGGGCGAGATAGCAAACTCCAGTGTGCGCTCCAGCAATTTCTGGTCGCTGAACTGCGGCAGAGTAAACAGGTAGGTGTAATACTGCTCGGGAGTTTTCGGATTCTTCGTGGCTGCCAGCACCCGGTCGTAAAACGCCGAGTCCCCATTCAAGGCCGCGAGACCGAACGCTCCGCCGGCCAGTTCGCTGTCGACCGACGACGGATCGGCCAGAGCTTTGTCGGCGATCTTGCGCGCTTCTTACAGAGTCTCAGGATCGCGGGCATCGTAACCCAGCGTATCGAAGATGCGCGAGCGTAGCGTCCGCTGCTCGTCAGTCTCGCCGGGTTTCGGCTCGTATCCCATTTCCTTCATGGCCGGAGCCAGATATTGGCGCAGCCACATGCGATATTCATCGCGATCGCTGCTGCTCACCAGGTACTGGCCGATGTAATTGAAGTGCCCGAGCACATCGTCTAGCACGGCGCGATTGCGGTCGGCCTGCAACCCTTGCGCGAAGGCGAGGAAGTCTCCAACCGGCTCGCGGCCCACCCGCACCGACGCCCAGATGTCGCTCTGTAACGCGATGCGCTCGGCAGGAGTCAGCTTGGTTTCGGCGTCGCTCGCCAGAGCCCGCACCGCATCCGCCGAGTAGCCGGTGCGGTAGTAGCCGGTCGCGCCCGCATTGGCCATAACCCAGGCCGAGCATCCGGGCAGCGCGAAGCTTTCCTCTTTCTTGGTCATGAGTTCACACTTCGCGACGTCGCCGCTGGCCGATCCCTTTAGACAAATGGGAATCTGCCACAGTTGATCATTGGGCGCCTCAAATTTCGTCCGGTCAATGTAATACCGCTGTTGGCTCAAATTGACGGTGGTGGAATTTCCGGAGCATTGGGCTTTTACATTGACAATCGGAACGCCCGGCTGCTTCACCCATGTCGGCATGATCTTGTCGACGGGCTTCTTCGATGTCTTCGCCTGCGCGTCCCAGAAATCGTCGGCCGTGGCATTGGCGTACTGGTGCTGTTTCAGATACGCGTTCACGCCCGCGCGGAAGGTTTCTTCGCCGAGATAGGATTCCAGCATGTGCAAAACCGACGCTGCCTTGCCGTACGCGATTCCGTCGAACAGTTCCTGAATCTGCGCCGGAGTTTCCGCCGCCTGGTGAATCGGACGCGTATTCGCGAGCGAGTCTACGTTGAGCGTCTGGCCGGTTCCGCTGACATCGTCAAGAGGGTAGTTCCATTCCGGTTTCCACTTCGCAACCGGCTTGTCTTCCATCCATGTAGCAAACCCTTCGTTGAGCCAGATGTCGTCCCACCACTTCATCGTAACCAGATCGCCAAACCACTGGTGCGCCATCTCGTGGGCAATCACGCTGGCAATCTCCTTCTTCAGGCCGACAGAACCTTGCTTTTCATCGATGAGGAGAATCACTTCGCGGAAGGTAATGCAGCCGGTATTCTCCATCGCGCCCGCGGAGAAGTCCGGCAGGCCGATCAGGTCCAGTTTCCCGTAGGGATACTTGATCGCGAAATACTTGTCGTAATAGCTGAGAATGTAAGAGGCCGATTCCAGCGCAAACCTGCCCATTTCTTTCTTTCCCGGAGTGCTGTAGACACGAATCGGAATGCCGTCGGCCTCGCCCTCGATGTACTCGAAGTTACCCACCACCAGCGCCGCCAGGTACGACGACATCTTGGGGGTGGTGGCGAAGTGCACGGTGTGCTTGTCGCCGGGACCGGGTGTGTCGGACACGATTTTCTGGTTAGAGATCGCGACCAGATTTTTGTCGGCGACGGCGGTAATGTCAAACGTAGCTTTGTAGTCAGGTTCGTCAAATGAGGGGAAGGCGCGACGCGCGTCGGTGGCTTCAAACTGCGAGGCAGCGTACTTGCGGCCCTGATCGTCCTTGCCCAGGTACAAGCCGCGCATTTCGTCATTGAGAATGCCGGAGTAAGTAATGTGAATGGTGGCCGGACCCGCAGCCAGCGGCTTCTCAACGCTCAGCACAACCATTTCTTTGTCTTTTTCGGGTGTAACCTTCGCCGTCTGCGTGGAACCGCCGCTGGTGATGCTGACCTCGTGGAAGTCGATGTCGACCGCATTCAGCGTGATCTCCGAGGTCGAATTGAGCACTCGAATCGCGATGGTTTCATCGCCTTCAAATTTGGCCTTGTCAATATCTGGAGTGAACGTGAGTTTATAGTTCTCGGGCCGGGCAACTTCCGGCAGTCGCTGCGCGGACGCCAGCGAGAGTGCGAGCACGATAAAGGTCATTCCTGCAAAGATGCGCTTCATGGTTGTTTTTCCTCGGGAGATTGAATCGGATTTGTCTGAGTCGAATTTGTCCTTTAATGGTGACGCTAGAAATAGCGATGCTCGTCGCGAACCGCAGGGTGGCGCACCTCCGCTCCAGCTTCATACGCAGAGTGCTTCACAAAAGTTCACTGGCGCGGTGCGACCACTCCATTCAAAACCGTTGCCGCACAGTGATTGGCGCCGAACCAGTACGGGATTTCGCGGTAGTCCTTGACGTCAAATACAGCCAGATCAGCATCTTTTCCGGTCTCGATGCTGCCCTTGCGCTCGGCCATGCGCAGAGCCCATGCCCCGTTAATCGTGGCCGCCGCGACCGCTTCCGCGGGCGACATCTTCATATGCGTGCAGGCCAGCGACATTGCCATCGGCACACTGATGGTCGGCGATGTGCCCGGATTATAGTCCGTGGCCAGCGCGACCGGAACGCCGGCATCGATCAACCGCCGCGCGTTCGGATAGTCCTTCATGCCCAGAAAATAATTCGCGCCCGGCACCAGCGTCGCCACCGTATCGTGTTGGGCCAACTCTGCGATGTCATCTTCGTTCACGTGGTCCATGTGGTCGAACGACGCGGGATGGAACCGCAGGAACGGCCGCAAGGCCGTCTCTGAAAGCTGCCCCATGTGCGCCCGCACGCTTAACCCGTGCCTCTCCGCCGCCGCAAAAATCTGCTCCGTTTCGTCCGCGGCAAACGCCCCCTGGTCGCAAAACACATCCACGAACTGGGCGAGCTTCCGCTTCGCGGCCCGCGGAATCATCTCCTTACAGACGATCTCAACATACTTTTGTGAGCAACCCTGAAATTCTTTTGGGACGACATGGGCTCCGAGCAGCGTAGAAACCACCGTGCCAGGCCAGCGCGAAGCTGCCGTCCTGATCGCTTCCAGCGACTTCAGTTCCGACTCGACGGTGAGTCCATACCCTGATTTGGCCTCCACGGTAGTCGTGCCATGGCGGGCCATGTTTTGCATTGCGATCACGACCTTCGCGATCAGCGCGCTCTTAGTTGCTTTGCGCACCGCGTCGAGACTGGAGCGAATGCCGCCGCCTGCCGCCGCAATCTCTTCATAGGATGCGCCTTCGATCCGCTTTTCGAAATCCACCAGCCGCGGATGCATGAACACCGGGTGGGTATGCGAATCGACAAAACCCGGCAGAACCACTTCGCCGGCGCAGTCGATCTCGGTAACTCTTTTACGATTTCGCTTGAGCCAGGGGTCGCGCAGTGCGTCTTTGGTGGTGCCCACGGATACAATTTTGCCGCCCAGGCACAGCACCGCGCCGCCTTGAATAATCCCAAGTTCTTGCAACGCAGACCCGCGACGGGGGCCTGGTTTAGCGAGGGTGTCGCACAAGGTGAGAAGCTGGCCGATGTTGACCAGAAGAAGCGAATTCACCAGAGAAGCTCGTCGTTTCGAGGTCACGCGTGTGTCCCTAGTCTAGCAGCCCGGCAAGGCAAGAAGTGTTTCCTTCGTGAACCTTCGTGCCCTTCGTGGTTAATGATTTTGCGGTTGGCTCTTGCGGTCCTCCCAGTTGTGCGAACGCCCCAACCATCCTAAGATTTCACCGAAAGGTCGGATCATGACTGCCCTGTTCCAGCGCAACGCAAAAGCTCACCTTGCTTCCTCCGCGTGGCCGCGCACTCTCACGGCGGCGCTGTTGTGCGGAATGGTTTTGCAATCTTCCTCCGCTGCGCCGCACAAAACTGCTGTTTCCTCGGCTACGGTTTCTTCGCCGGACACGACGCTGCGTCAAGCCGCCGCCGCTCGCCACATCACGATTGGTGCGGCCGCCGCTTCCAAATATCTTGCCGAAGCCGACTATGCCGCCATTCTGGGCTCGGAGTTCAGCCAGTTGCAGGCGGAGAACGAAATGAAATTCGGCCCCATTCATCCCCGGCCAGATACAGATCCGAACCCGTACGACTTCACTGGCGGGGACGCGCTGCTGGCGTTCGCGCACAGTCATAACATGGTGGTCCGCGGGCACACTCTGGTCTGGCACAACCAGGTGCCGAGTTGGGTCACCAAGGGAGGATATGCTGCGCCCCAACTTGCCGAGATTCTCCACGGCCACATCAAGACTGTCGTGACCCACTATGCTTCGAAAGTCTACGCATGGGATGTGGTCAACGAAGCTTTCAACGACGACGGCAGTATGCGTCATACCGTCTGGTATGACCAGCCGGGAATCGGCGTTGGGGAGGGAACGAAATATATCGAACAGGCGCTGCGCTGGGCTCGTGAGGCTGATCCGAACGCCCAGCTCTTCTACAACGACTACGACGCGGAAGTAGTCAACCGAAAATCAGATGCGATCTATGCCATGGCGAAAGACTTCAAGAAACGTGGCGTGCCACTCGACGGCATCGGATTTCAAACTCACATCAACCTGAAGTTCGACGATCCGGCGAAGCTGGCGTCGTACGCGCAAAATCTGGAGCGCTTCGCAAAGCTTGGCCTGGAGCTGCACATCACCGAATTAGACGTCCGCCTCACCGATTCGAGTGCAGCCTCACTCGCCGCGCAAGCCAAGCTCTACGGGGAAATCACGGCTCTCTGCGTGCGGCAACCCGCTTGCAAATTAATACAAACCTGGGGACTCACCGACAAGCGATCGTGGATTCCGCAGTTCTACAAGGGCCAGGGATGGGCCTTGCTCTGGGATGACAAGTACCAGAAGAAGCCCGCGTATGAAGCCGTGCACGACGCGCTGACGAAATAGGAAGTCAGAGGAATTACGAGCCGGGAGTCAGTTTTCCATTGGTATTTTCACGCCAGTCTTCTTCGCAAACTGTTTTGCTTCTTCGTATCCCGCGTCCACGTGTCGGATCACTCCCATGCCTGGGTCCGTCGTCAGCACGCGCTCGATGCGCTTGGCCATCTCATCGGTGCCGTCGGCCACTGTGACTTGGCCGGCGTGCAGCGAGTAGCCGATGCCGACGCCGCCGCCGTTGTGAATTGAAACCCACGAGGCGCCGGCGGCTGTGTTCAGCAGCGCATTCAGCAATGGCCAGTCGGCCACGGCGTCCGAGCCGTCTTTCATGCTTTCGGTTTCGCGGTAGGGAGACGCTACCGAGCCACAGTCGAGATGGTCGCGGCCGATTACGATCGGGGCTTTGATCTTGCCCTTCTTTACCAGATCGTTCATGGCGAGGCCGAATTGAGCGCGCTCGCCGTAGCCCAGCCAGCAGATGCGGGCGGGCAAGCCCTGGAACTTGATGCGCTTGCGCGCCAGGTCGATCCAGCGGCGCAGAATGCGGTTGTCGGGGAACATCTCGAGGACGAGTTCATCGGTCACGTGAATATCGGAGGGTTCGCCCGACAATGCGACCCAGCGGAATGGGCCGCGGCCTTCGCAGAACAGCGGGCGAATGTACTCGGGCACGAATCCTGGAAAGTCGTAAGCATTTTTCACGCCGCGCTGAAAGGCGAAGGTGCGAATGTTGTTGCCGTAGTCGAAGGTGACCGAGCCCATTTTTTGCAGGCGCAACATGGCTTCCACGTGGCGTGCGATCGAGTCGAGTGATTTTTCTTGATACGCCTGCGGGTCGTTTTTCCGTAACTCGAAAGCATCCGTGAGCGTCATGCCGTTCGGAACGTAGCCGTTCAGCGGGTCGTGCGCTGACGTCTGGTCAGTGAGAATGTCGGGGACCACGCCGCGCTCGGCCAACTCCGGAATCACGTCCGCGCAGTTTCCTACCAGCCCGACCGAAACATTTTCTTTTTTTCGAATGGCATTCTTCAGGATGCGCAGGGCTTCGTCGAGAGTCGTGACCATGAAGTCGCAATAGCCGGTCTTCAGGCGCTTCTTGATGCGTTCCGGATCGACGTCGATGCCTAGAAACGCCGCGCCGGTCATGGTTGCGGCGAGAGGCTGAGCTCCGCCCATGCCGCCCATGCCGCCGCTGACGATCAGCTTGCCGGAGAGGTCGCCGCCGAAATGTTTTTCTCCCGCGGCGGAAAATGTCTCGAAGGTTCCTTGCACGATTCCTTGCGAGCCGATGTAGATCCAGGAGCCGGCGGTCATTTGGCCGTACATCATCAGGCCGGCGCGTTCGAGTTCGTTGAACTTCTCCCAGTTCGACCAGTGGCCTACCAGATTCGAGTTGGCGATGAGCACGCGGGGGGCGTGATCGTGCGTCTTGAATACGCCCACCGGTTTGCCGGACTGCACCAGCAGAGTTTCGTCGTTGGCCAGGGTTTTCAGGGACGCGACTATGGCGTGGTAGGCTTCCCAACTGCGCGCGGCGCGGCCGGTGCCGCCGTAGACGACCAGGTCCTGCGGGCGCTCGGCGACCTCGGGGTCGAGGTTGTTCATGAGCATGCGCATGGCGGCTTCCTGCTGCCAGCCTTTACAGGTGATGGAATTGCCGCGGGGGGCGCGAATGGAAGTTGGGGCCTGAGCTTCGGTTTCAACGGGCATTAGTAGATATTACTTGCTCGGCGGTGCCGAGTACAGATTGTGGAAATCTCGCGCGAAAAAGTTTACGGCAGAACGGCGGATGTTGGCTTGGTCGGAGCGTTTCATTTCGTGAAATCTCGCTCTGGGAGGGATACCCCCCCTCCCCCCACTCCTTGAAAACCCTTGACTGGCGCGGCATCTGCAAAAGCTGGTCCGCAAAATCTTGAGCGCCAAGGGTTTAGAGGTCAAAATCTTGACAGCAAAGGACTTGTAGCGTTCTGTCTCTTGGTTTCGTGTACCGACTCCGCCTTGACGATCATCTGCTTT
>Ga0224556_1000303_pt1 | contig 12471 bp, 15 predicted proteins | sample 714S315metaG_FD_183007 | JGI IMG/M metagenome (GOLD analysis project Ga0224556, IMG submission 183007) | Peat soil microbial communities from Stordalen Mire, Sweden - 717 S3 1-5 | ecosystem: Environmental > Terrestrial > Soil > Wetlands > Peat | place: Sweden: Norrbotten County, Stordalen Mire...
TTGCGAGTTCGATCGGTTTCTCTACGCTTCGGTTGGTGAGGACAACAACGGCATGCCGCTGACGGTTCTCTCGGCTCTGGCACGAGTGGACGTTGATCCGTGGGAGGAGGCCTCAAAGCTCACACAATTGCCGCAAGAGAGCGCGGTGACGCACCTTGCGTCGCTCCTTGGCGCGCTTCGAAATGTGCCCGTGGTAGGCCTTGATTCCGCGCGTATCGCTGCCGCGTTGATTGCGCTCCTGCCGTGCCCCCGCGATCGGGTGCCTCTCAAGGCAGCCCTTGCGCAGGCGGTGCCGACAAAAAATCCCGCGGTCGTCTCTACCCTGCTAACCGTCATGACGTTTGTGATCTTTATGATGTTGAGCCAGTGGCTGATGGGGGGTCTTGAGGCGGCCAGACCGGTAGAGCCACCCCCGGTCCCTGCCACCGAGTCACCGAGCACGCCGACATCGAGCGAGGGTCTGCAAAACGTCAAGTGAACACCCAACGAGTACTGCATGTGCTCGCACGAAGCAGCGGTTCCTCATCTCCTCGAGTTCCGTCTCTGTGGACCTTGAGCTGACCCAACCCCGGGTTTTTCAGCTGTTGCGAATGTTACGCGGTCACAAAAACGGGAGTACGTCCGCTTGCTCTGAGATGGGAGTTTATGGCGCCAGGTGTGCTTTCCAGTAATCGTCAATTTTCCGACTCTCCTGGGCGAAGTCACCATTCGCCGAAAACTGATTCTCCCTTACCTGCGGGCCCGCATCCAACGCATTCTTATCGGAATCGAGGACCAGAAGAGTCGCGCCCGGGGTCATCTTGAAATCCTCCCAGGGTACCGGAACGTACTTCTCATCGATGCCGAATAAGCCGCCGTGGCCGATTACCAAATAGCTGATTTTTCCTGTCAACGGACTTAACACGATGTCATCGACGCTACCAAGACTGTCGTTGTGGGGTGTGACCACAGCGGCTCCGATCAGCTGATCGGAGCGGAAGGATGCGGTGCTAGAGGTGACCGGCTGGGCGGCGGCAATCAGCTGGTTCTGCCAGCCTGACATGTCCGCCTTCGCGACACCCGTCTTGTTCAGATTCGCAGCATAATCCTTGTATATATCTCGAGTTTCGGCGAGCAGCGCCTCGCATGCCGCTTGTTGACCGCGTTGCGCCATGATATGGGCCGAGGCCATGAGCGTGCGAATCTCATAGCCCGGCCGAGCGTGCACTTCGGCCTTGGATTCAAACGTGTCGATCGGCAGCATCATCCCTCGTTCGCCGTAGACATAGCCGTACCTAGGATAACCGCCGCCATAGCCGGAACTGGAGAGCCAGTAGCCGCCCTTCTGTAGTTCGTCGTGAAACGCCTGCAGATCGGTTACGCATTGCTGGGCGACCTTTTGACGGGACGCGGCTTCCAAGGTCGGAGCGGCGAGCAAGTGACCTCCGACCCCGAGCGATAAGCATCCGGCGAGCACTGCGATTCGACCGCGTCTTGTAGTTCTGGAGCTTCTGCTTTTGTTCATTGCGACTATCCTAGTTTATGCGTCACGACGCGTTAGAGGTTCCGGTACGTGGTCGTGGGCGACCCCAGCGGTATGTTGCGGAATTCCGGATTCTGTAGCTGCACTTCACGTGCCCAATATCCGGGGCGCCGGTAATGATCGTAGATGCTCGCTTCCTCGTCCCGTTCGACCCTGCTTCCGGGCGCGTAAGGCGGGGAGACTTTCACCCCACCGCGATTTAGACTCACCGACACCTTCCTGTCATTCCAACTCACACCCACAATCCACTGCGGCGAGATGAGCACCTGGTGGCCTAACCACCAATTGCTCGTGTTTACAATGAGGTAGCGGATTGCCCAGGATTTCTCGTCGACGAGAATGCCCTGGACGCGACCGATATCACCGTCCTCCGCGTGAACGTCATAGCTCGAGATCTCGTTGCCACTGCGCAGATGTGGATCATGCGGCAGACCATTGCTGTTGCCGTCGGCATCTCCGCCGATCTTTTCTGCCTGAGCTCTGCTGGATTCGGTAGTTGTCCTTTCGGTTAGCCCGCCCCCAAGCATCATCCCTGGATTTACGCCCCAACCCCACAAACCGCCGCCGACCCAATAATGTGGATACCCGTAGTAACCGAGATACTCCTTCTCGTGCTGACGGGAAACCGGCTTATCGGTATCGATGCTCGGACTGTTTTTCACTTGCTCTTGCGTAATGACCGCCGGAAAACTGTGTTTGGACCAGTTCGGCTGATTGATCGCGATGGGCGAAATCAATACGTTTCGATGTAAAAGCCACTGACCGGTTTGCACCACGAGATAACGAATGACCCATGATTCGTCATCGAAATAGAAGTCCTTGACGTGGCCGATGACCCCGTCAAGCGCGCCAATGGTGTACCCCTCCAGATCCTTCACGCGATGTAGCACATATTTCTCCGTTGCGAAGCCGCTCGACATCTTGGAACTTTGCGCCCGGATACTTGCGCGAGTCTGTTCGCTACCCCACCCACCGTTGTATAGCGAAAGTTACCCGCAATGGTCGGGCCTCGGATCGTGCCCGCTCGTCGCGCTGACGCCGTCCACGCCAAAGCCAGTTTTGATCACCATGGCTTTCAATTGAGGAGTAGAGGTCAGGTGTTCGTCATAGTGGACCGTGACCTCGCCGGAGGCGAGCGACACCTGAACATCCTCGACGCCGGAGACTCCCCTCAGCGCAAGCGAGAGCTTTATTGGACAGCCGCCGCACTTCATTCCGGTGACTGTCATGGTTTCATATTGCATGGGGAGCTTCATTTCCTCGGGATGTATTGCCTGCGCGCTGCTGAAGGCTAGTCTGCACGTTGAAGTACAAGGAAAGCACGGACTCGATAGTGATCCGAACTCGGGCGTGCGCTGGCCCAGGGAGGCAATCCGCATTTCTCGCGCGCTACTCGAGTCGGACAGCAGGTATATCTGACTTACGATCGAGACCTTCGTGCCAACTCACTCGCGGGCTAGAGCGAACCGCGATGCGCTTTACGGGGCCAGCGGCACCGAGATGTCCGCTTGCAAGTTCGGCAATGAAACGTCAGTTCCAACTCCGCGCCCAGTCGCTTCAACAGGCGCGATCGACCGCCCCGACACAACAGACCCGACAATTGAGGACGCCGGTGAAGGCACGGTGCCGGCGTTGCGAATCTGTCCGAGAAAAGGCGCCGTGCCGGGGCGGACGTTTGGCTGGCGTGGAGTGTTCATGCTCACCTCAGATTCCATGGTCCGCGGAATTGCGGGGATCACCGGTCGTGTAGGGTCACATATACGTTAGCCAATTCTCGGTACGATGTCTGTACGATGCCGCACGTGCGCCAAAAATCGGGTTCCCCGGGGGTCTCGGCGATCCCGTGAGACCCCCGACTTTCTACGGAGCGATTTGCAAGGCATCCATACGATCGCGAGTCAAATTCACTCACCCCGCGCGGCCAGAGTGCCAGCGGCGGTTGCTTGGCCCTTTAAAATCCACTCGAAGCCCACAGCCAGCATTGCCCCCATCATCGGACCCGCAATATAGATCCACGTCGTCAACAAATCGCCGCGGATTAGGTCCGGGGCGAATGAGCGCACCGGATTCATCGAGGCGCCGCTGATGGGCGCAGCCCAAAGACCGGCCAATGCAATGTAGCCCCCCACCGCCAGGGCTCCGTTGGATCCGATATTACGGGCGCCCGAAGAAGTGCCGAGAATTGTGCTGATCAGCCCGGTTGTCAATAGAATTTCCATGATCAGCGCCTTTATGTCACTCACGCCCGGACCCGGTGTCGTTGCGCCCATCAACCCTATCGGGCCGAACATGGCACGCAAGAGAGCCGCGGCCGCAACACCTCCGACGAACTGTGCGCCAAGATAACCTGGCACGCGTCGCCACGGAAAATTGCGCCGTACCGCAAACGCCAGCGTAACCGAAGGGTTTAGATGTGCACCCCCGACCGCGCCCATGAAATAGATTATTGCCATGACCATTAGTCCCGGTGCAATGACTTTCATACTCAAGGTTACAGCGCCCCCGCTCTGGACGCTTACAACCCCCGCTCCGGCGGCAACGAGGACGAGGAGAAATGTGCCCCAGGATTCTGCGAAAAGGCGTCGCCATTCGTGGGAAGAATCAAGGAAATCGGGAATCGAGGCGCTTCGCAACATGCGCTGCTCCGCCGTAGTTTTCGTTCGATCAACGTGAGCGCGTGTCATGATCGCCTCCTGGGATTATCGATGGCCTTCTGGCGGCCCGTGCCTAGCGGGGGTTCGAGAAAAAAGAAGGTGGCTTGCGTCATCCTCGCATGCGACCGTTCGAAGAGATGAGCCACAAAGAGCATTGACGATGTGAGCCTGACGGACTTTCGAGTGTGCCTTAACGTACAGACAGTTCATTCGATACCCGCCAAAATCAGTGGGCTGCTCGCCGCTCCGAATCCCTATGTGTTCGTCGAGAGTCTGTTCGGACCACTTGAGGAGAAAGGTTTATGTTGCGTACCCTCACGGATTTGGAAGATTACTCCATCGACGCAACCGACGGCACGATCGGTCAAGTAAAGGATTTCTACTTTGATGACGCAGCGTGGGTCATCCGCTACTTTGTGGTCGAAACCGGCACCTGGCATTCAAAGCGAAAAGTACTAATCTCGCCCCTCGTGCTGGGCAAACCGAACTGGGAGGCAAGACTATTATCCGTGCCAATTACCAAGCAGCAGGTTAAGGATAGCCCCAACATTGATACCGACAAGCCGGTAACGCGCCAACATGCAGCGACCTACCTCGACCCCCACTACGACTACCCGTGCTATTGGAACGGCCCAGCGCCGGCGGACCACATCACCGCAGTATTGCACATGCGTGACGATCATCATCTGCGTAGTTGCAAGGCGATCATGACGTATCACGTCCACGCGACCGATGGAGAAATCGGCCACGTGCAAGGCTTTCTCGTCGACGAGGAGACATGGTCGATTCGATATATGATAGTCAACACCAGCAACTGGTGGGGTGGTCACCACGTGCTCGTCGCACCGCAGTGGATCTCCGATGTCGAGTGGGAAGGATTTACGGTCGCGGTTGATCTGACACGTGACGCTGTAAAAAGCTCTCCACCGTATCGCTCGGCTTCGCAGCTGGATCGCGATCAGGAGCTGAGAATCTATCGACATTATGGACGACGGGGGTATTGGAACGATGAGCCACGGCGTCATACGACAGAATCGACCATCTAACTGCAGAACTGCCGACTCTATTCCCCAATAGCCAAAACTAACCGAGTGGACCTCGGGCGTCTCTCCGTTGTCTAATCTGCGTGGGTTGATGGGGCATGAGGAACGAGCGCAGTCTGCGTTACCGCCAGTAACTCACCTGTAGGCGGTAGATGAGCTCGGTGTTTGCAGATCGAGGGGCGCGCTCACATCGTGGGTGACCTGCTCTGGAAGCCGCCTATGAAATCGCGGAGACCCGATCGCGTAGGCGGATTGGTTCTTGCAGAGCAATGTACCACCCGGCAATCGAGGCGCGGGCCACGCTTCGCATAAGCGCGCCACCGCACCGACGTAGTTAGGTCGTGCGCGTAGCCTCCGGGTCATGATAACGTCACCTGCATGCCGAATACGGACACGACCCGCGGGAACTGACGCGCGACTTGCTCTCACGAAGTTAGCGGCCGGGTCGTCGACTTGGCGGACCGCAAGGGCTACATTGCATCTGCGTTCCGCCGTGCACGGTGCTTCCTTTCGCACGAGCCACGAGGCACATGCGGACCTAGGCGCCTGGATCGCGGTCGCCGCGCGTTCCGAGGGACCTCTTTTTAGCTCGGCAAGTCGATGATCGACGACACGACTGACTCCCGGCCGACCGTGCTCGACGCCGCGAAGCGCCTTGTACCGAGCAATTCCGAATTCATCAAGGTATCCACTATGAACCCGATCACGGCCTTTTTGGTGTTTGTCTTGATAGTCGCCGCCGCAGGCACCGGTTATTTCGTCAATTTGTATGTCGGGGCTGCATTCTTCGTGGTCGCGGTGCTGGTCGGGGCATCGCTGAAGATGGCCAATGTGTGGCAGAAGTTTGTGATCTTGAGGATGGGGAAGCTGCAAAGCGTCAAGGGGGCAGGCCTTTTCGCTATCATTCCAGTCATCGACGCGGTTGTCGCGGTCATCGACGGACGCATCCAGACGACGGGGTTCAATGCCGAGCAGGCGCTCACCAAGGACACGGTCCCGGTGAACGTCGATGCCATCATTTTCTGGCACGTCCAAGACGCGGAGAAGGCCGCATTGGCGATTACCAACTACCGCGAAGCGATTGATCGGGTGGCTCAAACGTCGCTGCGCGAGATGATCGGCTCCTCGATGCTGGCTTCACTTTTATCGGATCGCAAGGATGCGGATGAGCAACTAAAGATTGAAATTGGTCAGAAAACCGCACCCTGGGGTATATCGGTGAGCTCAGTGGAAATCCGCGACGTCGCGATCCCCGTGGCTTTGCAAGATGCGATGTCACGTCAAGCACAGGCTGAGCGTGAGAAACAGGCGCGGGTGATCCTGGGATCGGCCGAGGCGGCGATCGCGGGCCAGTTTGTCGAGGCAGCCAATACTTACGCGGGACATCCCGAAGCGCTGCAACTTCGAGCGATGAACATCATCTATGAAACCACCAAGGAGCGAGGAGCGACGATCCTGATGCCGAGCTCGATGGTCGACAGCATGAATCCCTATGGGAACACGCTGGCTCTCGCGCTTGCGGGCAACGAGGTGCTCAAGCCCAACGGTGTGCTCAAGGTGGCGGAGTTACCCAGACCTGCAGCGGCGGCCTGACGAGCTTCTGTGCTTCTGTGGCGAGATTCTCGATTTCGAGGTAGTAGGGTGTGGCTCCTCGAGGCAATATCCTCATCGCGCATATTCCCGCTGGGCCGCACTTGATTGTTACGATCGATCTGTGAGTAAGGTCCGTGCGATTAGGCACGCAAGCCCGACTCGCCTGACATCTCAGGTTTCCATGGTCTAGCGAACCGCCGCGACGCCACGAGACCGTATAATCCGCATCCCATTTACCGCAGGAGACCTCGAAATGAGCCAGCTTCATCACGCGATCGTATGGATCGATCACCGGGAAGCAAAAGTGTACCGATTCACCCGAGACGATGAGTCGGAAGTGCAGGTAAATTCCCACACTTCATTGCAGCGTTTGCATCATCGACGAGGGGGTTGGGAGGCGGGCGGCAATCTGCAGGATGATAGCGAGTTCTTTCGGCGCGTCGCCGAAACGCTCGGTGAGATGGCAGGCATCGTCGTGACCGGCCCAGGAAATGCCAAATCGGCGTTTAAGTCGTACATGGATCACCTGCGCCCAAATCTCGCGTCGCAAGTCTTTACCGTCGAGGCGATTGATCACCCCGATGAGGAATCGTTGCTTGCGCTGGGACGAGAGCATTTTCACGTCGATGTTTCTTCCGCGTCCAAAAGTGAGTCAAATCAACCGGTTTTGTAGCCGGTTTGGAAGTCGTCGCGCAGGGCGGCCGGCCGCGACCCGGCGCCCAATCGAGCAAGTCAGCGCGATCGCGCCGCCTGCCTAAGGCTTGTCGTGGAAGCGTCCTGCCGGAATACCGTGTATCTGCCGGCGAGTCCGTTAAAACCCTGCGCGGTGAGCTAGTCCGACATCAGAAAACTTTCTTAAATTCCCGTTTAATCTTCTGCCAGTACGAGCTCTTTGGATCCTTCGTGCAATCCTCGACCAAGACAGGAACAAGGCTGTTTATCCTATCGATATCGATCACAGCATCTTCTGGCTTGCCCTTGCCGTTCAACCCTTCCGACCAGTAAACGATCTGTGGTCTTGTAACTTCATCGTACGACAGGAATTCCTCGCACGTTAATTCGGTGGCCTTGACCGCCTTCACGGGTTTGACCCCCGTCGCCGTGGTGGTCGCGGTCTTGGGAAGCGTATCGGCGAGCGCATAATTCGCCATAGCCACAGATAATCCAATTGCTATCAGCGCCAGCTTTCTCATGAGGGTTCCTGATTGTGTTTAAATATGATCGTCGAAGATGTCGGGTCGACCATATTCGACGTCCGCGCATCCGTCTGTTCGCTGTCGCACGCTCGCATCTGCGGCCCCTGAATGAGCGCCCGTCGGATGCTTCGGAACACGGTGGCCCTTCGTGTTCGCTGTCAACGACGGGTGCTCAAGCTAAATGGTGCGCTCAAGGGTGGCTAAGCCGCTGACCCCAAATTCCGTTCACGGAAGCCAACAGTTTGTGGTTTGTGCGGCACGTTAGGGCTTGGAATGAGCGGATGTCTATACGGCGGCCGACATGACTTGGAAATGCTTACGGAGTGCGCTATGTTCGATACCGCACAGCGGGGCAGCTTCCGCAGTCGTGATTCATTTTTGCTCAAGGACTTGAGAGGTGCCGCGCGCGCGCCGTTTGATTCAGGTCTTCAATCGTTTAGGACAAGCACCAAATGGGGGCAGCCGCCCAACCTAGCCAAAACCATCTGCTCGGGGCCTTACCGCCGGCCGAAGCGGGGCGTTGGATGCCGCTCCTAGAATTCGTCGATCTATCCCTCGGGCAAGTGCTTTACGAGTCGGGGGCCGCGCTCGCTCACGTGTACTTTCCAACGACCGCCATCGTGTCGCTTTTGTATGTCTTGGAGAATGGCGCTTCGGCTGAGATTGCGGTCGTTGGGAATGAGGGCATCATCGGCGTTTCATTGTTTATGGGCGGCGAGTCCACCCCGAGTCGGGCCGTCGTGCAAAGTGCCGGCCAGGGGTTTCGGCTCAAAGCGAAAGTCATGAAGGAGGAATTCAATCGCGCCGGCCCCGTATTGCATTTGCTCTTGCGCTACACCCAGGCGCTGATTACGCAGATGGCCCAAACCGCCGTCTGCAACCGGCATCACACTCTCGATCAACAACTATGCCGCTGGCTCCTCTTGAGCTTGGACCGTCTGCAGGGCACCCGACTCGTGATGACTCAGGAACTGATTGCAAACATGCTGGGGGTGCGCCGTGAAGGCGTAACCGAAGCGGCGCTTAAACTTCAGCACGCAGGATTGATCAGCTACGCGCGCGGCCATATAACTGTGCTCGACCGAAAGCGATTGGAAAAGCGCAGCTGCGAGTGTTACTTGGTAGTCAAAAAAGAGTACGATCGACTGCTTCCGAACAAATTGGCACGTTGAAGAGTTTTCATGCGGGACATGGTCGACGGGGGTTGGCTGGCACTCGACCAGGCCTTTAGCGCCGTCGAGAATATCCTCGCCAGAATCGGATAGATTCCCTAGTTACGGGTGTCGCCTTTCGGAAGGGCCGACCTCTGGACAGTTTGGTGAATAGCAGTTATGGCCGCAATGAAGTCGAGGGAGCGGTTTTCCTCGCGCGCTGCGACGAAGTAACCGGAAGTGAGCCTGCCGCAGTTAACTGCAGCGCGTGAAGCACGAATTCATGTGCCGCATTCACGTCGGTTTCGCGCGAACACGCCAAGAGCTGGCGCCAAACGGCAGGTCGGTCTTCCCACCGAGGTCGCAGGCGGCGGTAGTGTCGTTCGGCAATCCGGTCAATGTCCTGCAGTCGTAACGACGCAATGTGTTCTGCTACGGGAGGACTGATACCCAATAGCACCAACGTAGCTTCCGTGTCGGTTCGGACTGTGTGCCAGGCGAGTGTCAATGTCGCGCGCGCGAGTTTCATTGCCGCTGCGCGAGGAAAGGGCACGAGCCACGAAAGATCCTTGCCGGCGCGCCGCTGCGCCAGCGTAATGCTGTGCCACCATGCCAAGTCGCGAAATCCAAAGTCCACCAAGAGAAACGGAAATCGCGCGGTTGTTGCCATGCCCGCTTGATCCAGAGTGCCGATAAGGGAAAAGAGGTGGTGGAGAAAGGATTCCGGAGGGGTATGTACCTGCCGCGCGACGCTTACGAGCATTTGGAGACACTGCTCGTTGATCTCACAGATGGGCGCCAGCGCGTCTTTAGCGTTCGATAAGTGTGACGTGCTGAGTCGCCCGACGTCGTCGGGCAAATTTTCCATAATCCGTCCCTGGTACCCCTATTCTTGTTCTCCTTTTCAAGCATTCTGTCTCAAATTATTGAAAGTTCACATAGATAGTTTCTCCCACTTCTGGCCAATAACTCGGGGTGAGGTTATGTCCAGTTTCGGTTAGCAACGATCGATCGCGGGCGCAATATCACGGGATGCGCATATGGGGTCATCGTTACAATCGCGACCTCCAACGCTACAACCTGGCGTTGCGCATGATTGCGCACGCCGCGAGGACCCACACCATCTGCGATTGGACGGGTTTGCCGGACGACCGCATCCGAAATCTCTACCAGTCCTATTATCACGAGCACGGAAAAAACCACGCGAGCCGCCGCCGTGGGCCTTCGCCGCAGAGCCTCGCATTTTTTTTCGGCACGGCACGCAGCCGTAGCGAATCCGCTGCGGTCGTCGGGCTCTGTTACCTGCTGGGTGTCCTTCCGGCTGAAACCGTCGCGAACCCGCGGCGTGAGCTGCCGAGTGTGTGGCGGGGGCAGAAGCTATGCGTCGCATACGAAATGTACCTTGAGCTCGTTCCGCAGACTGTGATGACGCTCGAGCATGTCGTGCTGCTCATCATGACGGTCGCGCTTGGGCACGAATTCCAGGTCGGTCATTGCATTTCATGCGGCGGAGTGATCGTGATCGACCGGAGCAGCCTCCGGCGATGGAGCTGCACACACTGCGGAGACCATGTCGATAGAAGATCGGAAGCCGCGCTAGAGTGGGGCGCTGATCCAGCGAAAGAGGAATCGCCGCAGCCGGATCTGTTTCGCGTGCCGAGTCAGCGTGACAGGAAGCGAATCAGGAGATAGTACGGAACCTGCAAAGCGGCAAGCGCCGCCGAAATCCCCATCATCAGCCAGAACGGGTAGTGCGGGAGTTTCACCAGAAACTCGAAAATCAGGCTGACGACCACCCCGAGCGCGGCGATGGCGCCGAGAAGCCCGCACACGATGGGCTCCATCACGACGAGCAGCGCGAGCGTCGGTATCCGGATGGCATTCCAAGACAGGCGCAGGATTCCGAGCCCGCCTTCAGCAACCCAGTGCCGTGAATCGGCGCGTTCTTGAGAGACTGGATTCATAGCGCCCCCCGACCAAGCATCAGCAACCGGGAATTTACGCCCGTCCTTCAGAAAATGCACGGTCCGGTCTCGCGGCGGTGCAGATCCAGGATCGCCCGCCCTGGCTCAACTCGGTTGGGTGAGTATTTCCTCCTAATCCATCCCAATATCCATTGCCGCACCCCGGGGGTTTTGCCGGGTTTTGCCCCCAATCTCGCTCTCGAACGCGACCCGGACCCGTGATGGCATGGGCATGCGGGACTCCGCCGTCCGGCCGTCTACGGACACCGGTGGAAGTGGAGAGACAACGAATTCAACGAATCGGAGTACAGACAATGAATGCACTCGGGACGAGACTGCGAACTGGTTCGATCTTTGGGGTTCTGGCGTTGGTGTTCAGCGTGGCTCCGGAACTCGCATTCGCGCAGACGTCGCCCTTTTTGACGGGCGCCAATTCGCTGCAAACCAACATCCTGGCGTGGGCCACGCCCATCGCGGTCATCTTAGTGATGGCGCTTGGGATAATGGCCATGGCCAACCGGATCTCCTGGGGATGGCCGATGGCCGCTATGGTCGGGATCGCCGTCGTGTTCGGGGCACCCCAGATGGTGACCTGGATTCGCGGCATGTTCGGCGTCTGAGGGGGGCGGGTCATCGTGGCCGTGAGGGGTTCCGGTCTGGTGGCCGATCCGCTGTTCGTGGCGGTGACACGGCCGCCAATGCGGTGGGGCGTCACGTTCTCCGCGCTCCTCGTGAATCTGGTGTTCGCCATGGAGGCGTTTCTCCTAACGAAAAACCTCCTGACCCTGCTGATCGCGGTTCCAATCCACGGCGTATGTGCTCTGCTTTGCCTCAGGGATCCGAGATTCTTCGACCTCGTGCTGTTGTGGGGGAAGACACGGCTTCCCGCGTATGCCACTAACTATCGGGTCTGGCGGGCAAGCAGTTGTAGTCCCCTCGAGGTGAGTCGGCCCGATCGTGCCGGCCGCCGAAGTGATCCTCCGACGGTCCGAATCGCCCACGTCGATTCGGGGGGTCTGTCATGGCCGCCGTAGCGCGGGAGTCGGCCACGCGGAGAGAACTCCCCGCATCCCGGTACATTCCTTACGTCGCGCAGGTCAGCGAGCACCTCGTTCGCCTGGAGTCTGGGGACTTCATCCAGACTCTACGACTGTCCGGCGCCAGTTTCGAGAGCGCCGATGACGAGGAACTCAACAATTGGCACGAACGACTGAACGTCACGTGGCGCAACATCGCCAGCCCGAATTTCGCGCTCTTGGTCCACATCCTACGGCGCCGAGAGCGGACTCCGACCGCCAGGGACAGCCAGCCCGGTTTCGCCGCGACGCTCGCCCAACGGTACTGCCAG
>Ga0224556_1000307_pt1 | contig 12377 bp, 11 predicted proteins | sample 714S315metaG_FD_183007 | JGI IMG/M metagenome (GOLD analysis project Ga0224556, IMG submission 183007) | Peat soil microbial communities from Stordalen Mire, Sweden - 717 S3 1-5 | ecosystem: Environmental > Terrestrial > Soil > Wetlands > Peat | place: Sweden: Norrbotten County, Stordalen Mire...
TGACCACGCCCTTTGGCTTGCTGCCCGCCGAGAACGCGTGGAAGCGCTCTGCCCCGTCCTTATTCAAAATCGCTTCGGCAAGGATAGAGCGAGCACTGTTGCCGGTGCAGAGAAATAAGACATTGACGATGGGTTCAGACATCTGCGGCCATCTTTGACTGGAAACTTGCACGACCGGACATGACCGGTTCACACGCCTCCGGCACGCCGCCGCAGCAATCCTCAACGAGAAAAGCCGCGAGGCGCCGGATCACGGCAACATCGGCGCGATAGGTGATCGAGCGGCTGTGCCGCTCCGCATGGGTCAGACCTGCCCGTGTCAAGCCGGCCAGATGCGCCGACATCGTATTATGCGCGACACCGAGCTGCCTTGCGATTTCGCCCGCGGGCATTCCCTCCGGCTCGTGCGAGACCAAAAGGCGAAAAACACCGAGACGGGTTTTCTGAGCCCCTGCAGACAAGGCCCGTATCGCACCATCATTGTCCATATGTCGAAAATAGGCGAATTATCGATATATGCAAGATAAAGAGACGACCGGCACGGTGCCGGCGCGTATTGGGATCATTCCCGGCATGGTGTATTTCATACGGAAACGATTCCGTCTTCGCCGCAATTGAGAAGCCCCATGAGCAAACAAGAAAAATCCCTGTTCATGACCTTTCTCATGACCCCTGATATGGCCAATTTTTCCGGCCATATCCACGGGGGGTCAATTTTAAAGCTGCTCGACCAAGTGGCCTATGCCTGCGCCGCGAGATACTGCAAGAACTACGTGGTGACGGCCTCGCTCGACCAGGTGATCTTCAAGGAGCCTATCAAGGTCGGCGAATTGGTAACCTTCAAGGCCAATGTCAACTATGTGGGCCGGACCTCGATGGAGATCGGGATCAAGGTGATAGCCGAAAACCTGACAACGCAAGAGGTTCGTCATACCAACTCAAGCTATTTCACCATGGTCGCGAAAAAGGAGGATGGCACCCTTTGCGTCGTCCCCCCGCTTGTGATCGAGACGGAAATCGAACGGCGGCTCTTCGAAGCAGGCAAGATGCGCAAGGAAATGCGCAATGAGATCATGGAAAGAAATAAGGCGCTGCACGTCGGGATACCGGAGTAAGGCGAATTATTTGCCAGTGACCAGCAGGATCTTTCCCAAGTGCGCCGATGATTCCATCATTTCATGCGCCTGGTGCGCCTGCTCGAGCGGGAAAGTCGCGTGGATCAGCGGCTTCACCGAGCCCTTTTCGATGAGCGGCCAGACTTTTCCGCGCAGAGCTGATGCGATCTCGGCTTTCTGTGCGACTGTACGCGCCCGCAAGGTCGAGCCGGTCAAGGTCAGGCGGCGCAGCATGATTGGACGTAAATCGAAATTCTCGGCCATCGCCGATTGCAAGAAGCCGATCTGAACCAGACGGCCTTCCGCCGCCATAACGGACAGATTCCTTGGCAGATAAGTCCCCCCAACCATGTCAAGCACGACATCGACGCCATATTTGCCGGCGATCTTCCTCACCTCTTCAACAAAATCCTGGGTTTTGTAGTCAATCGCGGAATCTGCTCCAAGCGTCTTGCAAAACGCACATTTCACACTCGAACCGGCGGTGGCGATGACCCGTGCGCCGTGCTGCTTGGCAAGCTGGATCGCGGTCGAGCCAATGCCGCTCGATCCGCCATGCACGAGCAAGGTCTCGCCGGGTGCGAGCCTGCCGCGTGTAAACATATTGTCGAAGACCGTGAAATAATTTTCCGGAAGTCCCGCCGAAGCGACAACCCCCAGAATTTTCGGCACCGGCAGACAGAGCACGGCATGGGCTAGCGCATATTCCGCGTAACCACCGGAGCCGACGAGAGCGCAAACTTCGTCGCCTATGCGAGGGGTGCGCACGCCTACCCCATGGGCGACAACACGGCCGGCAATCTCGAGACCCGGAACATCACTCTCGCCCGCAGGCGGGGGATAGACACCTTCGCGTTGCAGGCAATCGGGACGATTGACACCCGCTGCGGCGACTTCAATCAAGACCTGGCCGGGCCCGGGTTCCGGCACCGGAGCCTCGCCTATCCTAATGACGTCCGGGCCGCCATGGCCTTCGAAATAGATCTGCCGCATCATGAGTTTGATTTTTCCGCCACACACCGTCTAAACCCGGAAATGCATTCCGGTCAGGCCGGTTTCATGAAGAAATAGATGGTCAGCACAAGGCCCACCGCGACAACGAAGCCTTTGACGATTTGCGCGGGCACTCGCCGCGCCGCATGCAGTCCGGTATAACCGCCCGCAATCGCGGCAACCGCGACGATGATCGTCCAGTGCCAATGAACGAGACCGGCGGCGATGAAAGTGACGACCGCAGCCGCGTTCATCAGTACCGCGAGAAGAATCTTTAGACTGTTCATGAGCCAAATGTCGCGCAGCCCGAAAAGGGTGAGCGTGGAGAGCATGAGAATGCCAGCGCCGCCGCCGAAATAGCCGCCATAGATGGAGACCAATCCTTGCACCGCGAAGATCCCGGTTTGATTCAGCCTGAATTTTTTTCCTCCGGTCCGAAAAAAAATTCCGCCCGCGAAGATCGCCGTCGCGAACAGGATAAGCCAGGGGACGATTCGGCTGAAAACAGATTGAGGCGTGACGAGAAGCAAAATGCCGCCGAGAAACCCGCCCACCAGACTAATCGCCGCGAGAACAGGCACGTTGATGCGGCTGTCCGCCGACGCCGCCACAAGACCGTCGCGCGCGGCGTAGCCCGTCGCGATCTGGCCCGGGAACAGCGCGACCGTATTCGACGCATTGGCGTCAATTGGCGGCAGCCCGGCGGCGATGAGCGCCGGGAAGGTGAGAAAGGAGCCGCCTCCGGCAACGGCATTGATGAAGCCTGCCGCGAAAGCCGCGAGAGCCACGATGACAAAAACCATGACACAGCCTATGTTTCCGGTCTTCTCCTGCGCATCGCTCCTGTCACGCTCTCCCAGGGCCGGGATTTCTGCTCAGCGAAGCACGGTTCGCGACATCGCCGGAAAAGCTACAAGCGCGGTCGATGCAACAGCGTAGATCACCTTAAGGCGAAAGCAAACACTTGCTTGCCAAGAAAGATCATGCGGAAAGGAGCGGGATCATTGCGTCAACCGCGCGGCGGCAAGCGATTACGCGAAAATAGCCTGCATGGCATTGGTGATGTCTTGAGGCGTGGAGGCGGAAAAATAAAAGCCAGGCGAAGCGCATTGTTGGAGCTCGGTAGGGATGTCCGGAATGATCGCATTGACCTTGCCGTCTTCATTGTTTGCGAAGTTCGGATTGGGGTTGGTGATCGGCGGATAGGGAATATAGAGAACCGCGACCGTAATCCCGCGATTCTTTAGGGGCGTGCAGAGGGTCGGGTCCATATTTTGCGGTTGGGAGCCGGTCCAGCTGTTCGAGGATGTAGTGTAATATTGATTGTTGTCTGCGCCGTCAGTCACCAGAAAGACGAAAGGCTGTGGCGATGACGCGGCCGACCCCGTCCCGACCGTTGTGATAAGTGTATTGAGCGATGGAATGGCATTTTCGAAATGGGTACCGCCGCTGCCGTAAGCCGTCGTCGACTGACCGGTATCGAGCAAGCTGCCGAGAGTTCCGGCCGCGGTTTGCGCTGCCGTCAAATTGTTCGAAAGCGCATAAAGCGTACCCATTTGTGAAATGAACGGATAGAGACCAACGCGGTATTGGTTGGTGATCGTTTCTGTGGCCGTGGCTGTGCTTAGAAGCGACTGGACCGCCGATCCCACCGCAGCGGCGCGCAATTCAATATTGTTCGACTGTGCGAGATTATAGCCCTGGCAGGCCTGTGCAGTGCTTGGCTTCGCGATGGTTGTGCACATTTTCTGCGAGAAATGACATGCGAAGACGCAGCCGCCCGGATAAACATTCTTGTTGTCGGGGCTGATCGCAGCAAGCTGGGTTTGGCCGGCTGTCGTCGCCGGAAGACCCATTGAGCCGGAAACGTCGAGAAGGAGATAAAAGTCGAGATATTTGCCCATGGTCAGGCTTGATGCCGAGGTGCCCGTGATATTGATTTGCTTCACTCCGAAAATAGGTCCGAATGCATTCTGCGAAGTGGCTTGATAGGTAATGGTCGCGTTGAACGTCTGCCCAGTCCGCGACATCGTGATTGTTGGCGTGGCCGCGATTTTGGCGGTGGATCCCGCGTTCGAATAGAATACCTTTTGGGCCTGAGCCTGGCCGGCCGCTTCGGCCGCCGTGCTTAGTGCCGGATCGGTCTGCGTCGCGGAATTCGCTTCGATGTAGCTTTGCGCCGCATTGATCGCCGCGATCGCCGCCGCGTCCGAGGCAAGGTCGAGCCGCGTCTTGGCGGCCAGTGCGTTATAATAATCGATGCCAAGACCTGCTGATCCGACAAGACCGAGGATGCTTAAAGCGGCGATCATTGCGATATTGCCACGGCGGTCGGCCCGGAAGCGACGCCAGAGAATCAAGATGGCGTCAACTTTCATGGGTACGAACCTCAGTCGATCTTCCAAAAATCATAGGTTTGCGATTTTCAAATTCACTGGATGAGTGGGAGATACTTTGGACATTCAGCGCCTATGCCATCGTCGCCGCTCGCGGTGTAATATTGGATATATCCGGGGGTGGCGCCGGGTTGCACATAGCGGGGCGCGAGATAGGCGGAACGCGCGATAGGAATCGTTCCGAAGAAGCCAAGTCCAAAAATCGGCGTGTAGTAGTAGAGGATATCGACGACGATGATCGACCCCCCCGGCGGGGCACCGGTCGGGAAAACATCCGTGGGAAGTGTCGTCTTGCTCGGCACCGAAGTGTCGGGAACCGCGGTAAGAGCAACCCCGCAGGATCGCTTATTGGGGCCGCTGTTCCAGACGACATTGGCAATGTAGCTGCAGTTCGACGTGCACGTTGTAGGGTTGGGTGTGAAAAGGACACCCGCCATCGATATCGATATGTCATTGTTCCACGAAATTCCCTTTTGCGCCGCGTCCTGCAGAATCTGCGGAAAGATCACCATGGTGGACTCGATGGCGAAATCCAGATCGATATAGGTGACTGACCACGGAATTCCTGTCCCCGTTTCGTTTGGGTTTTGGGCTTGGGTTTGGGAAAGCATCTCGACAATGGTAGTCGCGACCTGCGTCACTCTTTGCGCGGAGATGATTAGCCGCGCCGCCTCCACCGATCCGAGCATCAAGATCACAAGAATTGGCAGAACCAGTGCGAATTCGGTGGCAGCGATGGCTTGGCGAGCGGACCAAAACTGCTTGTCGCACTGGCGCAGCTTGGCCGCCGGGGCATGCTTGGGACTCAGCATCCCGAATAGGACGATTGATAAGGTTCGTTCTTGAAAGCTGCGGCGGCCGAGACGAGTTTGACCGTCTGTCCTTGAAAACTCGTCGTTACCGTGGGCAGCCAAACCGGTAAGATGAGGGGCATCGCATAAAAGACCTGCAAATAAACGTAATCACCGCTGCCACCCGGACAAAAAGAAGTCTGCGTGTTGTTGAGCTGCGGAATGATGATCGCGGTCTGTGTGCTGTTGACAAAAGCATAAAAGCCGCCCGGATAGCCTGCTTCCGAAACCGTCTGAAGGTTGACGATGACATTGCCGCAAGACATGGCCGCGGGGAGAAGAGGGCACAGCAAATTGTTTAAGAATTGTGTCTGCGTTAGACTCCCATTTTGAACCGATCCGATCAAGATCTGGCGGGCCGCTGATTCGGTCGCATGATTGAGCATGCCGGAATAATAAACGAACAATGCGCTCTGAAAGATTTCGAGGATCATCAATAAAAACGGTGCTCCGATGATCGCGAGCTCGACCGCCACGGCCGCTTTCCGCTCCTTAAGAAATCCGCGCGCGTTTCGTAGGAGCGCTGCCGCAGAAACAACGCAAGAATCACGTCCTCGCCGACTCAAGCTGGCGAGTTGGCACCATAAATTTCGGATATGTTTATAAATTAGTGAGTGCATAATCGCTTTTATGAGTCCACTTATGCCGTCTTATTTAGAATTGCGTGGACTTTAAATTAATATACGAGCCTCTTTAATTATCTATCTAGATAATACTTGTAATTAGCCTGAGCGCTCGCTGATCGAGCTTGCCGAGGATATTCGCGCCTTCCAATTGGTGTGAAAAAGGGAGGGCGTCGTGAGGACAGAACCCTATCCTTTGACCGGTGAAATCCGGTTCTGGCAATAAATGGTTAACAGCACTACTGTTAAGAGCCTGTTTCCGGCCCGCGCCACCTTCGCGGCGGACTTCCGGTTTCACTTGGGTTCAGGAGCTTGCAATGGTTGAGATCGACGAAACCGCTTCGAACATCCTCGAAAAACTTTCTACAATTCTCGAAAAACCCTACCGCGCGCTGGGGCTCGGCGCCGGCCTCGTGTTCCTGCTTCTGCTTCTCTATCATTTGGCGTATTTGGGAGGGGGCTATTTCGGTCCGTTCTTCACCTTCCTGCATGTGGTCTCTGGCATCACATGGATCGGGCTTCTCTATTATTTCAACCTGGTGCAAATTCCTATCGTACCGAATATTCCCGCTGAGTTGAAGCCCGCCATCGGCAAATATATCGCGCCCGAGGCGCTGTTCTGGTTCCGCTGGTCGGCACTCGCAACAGTGGTGACCGGCCTCATCGTGTTTTCAACGAGCAGCGCCGTCCACAACTTTACCATTATTACCGGGGCCATCCTTGGCCTCATCATGGCCTTCAACGTCTGGTACATTATTTGGCCGAACCAGAAAAAAGTGCTCGGCCTCGTTCCCGCCGACGACGACGAAAAGGCAAAGGCCGCGCGCCTCGCCATGCTGACTTCGCGCACCAACTTCGTCCTGTCGTTGCCGATGCTTTATTGCATGGTGACGGCACGGCTGCTTGTTGGATGATTATGGAGTTGATGCTGAATCTTCCGCGACGCTTGACCTGTGCAAGCGCCGTGGCGCCTATTCCACCGTAACGCTTTTTGCGAGATTGCGCGGCTGGTCGGCATCCTTGCCCATGACGACGGCAGTATGATAGGCGAGCAATTGGACCGGCACCGCATAGACCATCGCCGCAAATTCCGGCGCGACATCCTGCATGACAATGGTGGCGGTGGCCTCGCTCGCAAAATCGCGGGCGAGCTGGCTGCCGCCAATCAAAATCAGCCTGCCGCCGCGGGCCGCGACTTCCTGCATATTCGAGATCGTTTTTTCAAGCACCCCATCATTGGGAGCAATGACAATCACCGGCATGTCCTGGTCGATGAGCGCAATCGGTCCATGTTTCAGTTCTCCCGCCGCATAGCCCTCGGCATGAATATAGGAGATTTCCTTGAGTTTCAGCGCGCCCTCAAGCGCCAAGGGATAGGACGTACCGCGGCCAAGGTAGAGCACGTCCCGCACCTTGGCGATTTCGCGTGCCAATACTTCGACCGCGCTCTCGCATTTGAGCGCTTGCGCGATTAACCCTGGGATTGCCATCAGCTCGGAAACGAGCTTTGCCTCGGTCTTCTCACTGATCGTGTTGCGCGCTCTGCCGAAAGCCAGCGCGAGGCAGGCAAGAACCGCAAGCTGACAGGTAAAGGCTTTTGTTGAAGCAACACCGATTTCCGGACCGGCAAGGGTCGGAGCGACAATGTCGCTCTCGCGCGCGATCGTCGATGTCGTTTGATTGACGACCGCCACGATCTTTTGCCCCTTCGCCTTGGCGGCGCGAAGGCTCGCCAATGTATCGGCCGTCTCGCCCGATTGCGAGACAAAGAGGGTCAGCCCTCCTGGCTCAAGCGGAGGGTCACGATAGCGAAATTCGGAGGCGATTTCGACATCGACCGGCAGGCGTGCAAAGCTCTCAAACCAATATTTGGCGATGAGCCCCGCGTAATATGCCGTGCCGCAGCCACAGATTGTCAAACGTTGGAGAGAGCCGATATCAACTGGCGGCGCGAAAGGCAGCGCAGTGCGGCCTGCCGCCATATCGAGATAATGCGCAAGGGTCCGGCCTACGACCTCCGGCTGTTCATGGATTTCCTTCGCCATGAAATGACGGTAGTTTCCCTTCTCGACCAGTAGCGCCGAGGCTGGCGACTTAATCCGTCGCCTCTCCGCTGGTTTGCCCGCGGCATCGTAAAACCGCGCGGACTCATGGGTCAGCGCGACGAAGTCGCCGTCTTCCAGATAGGCGATCGACGAGGTGAACGGGGCCAGGGCGAGAGCGTCGGAGCCAAGAAACATTTCGCCCGTTCTGTCGTCTTCGCCAAAGCCCACCGCAAGCGGGGCGCCGCGGCTGGCGCCAATCAAAAGGTCGTTCTCGCCCTCGAAAATCAATGCGAGTGCAAAAGCGCCCTTGAGGCGCGGCAGGCTCGAAGCCACGGCCTCGACCGGACCGACGCCGCCGCGCATGGCTTCGCTCACAAGATAGGCAATGACTTCCGTATCGGTTTCGGTCGAGAATTCATGGCCCTTGGCTTGCAATTCGCCGCGCAACTCGCGGAAATTCTCGATGATCCCATTGTGCACGACGCCGACATTCGTGCTGATATGCGGATGCGCGTTCTTCTCACTAGGCCTTCCATGCGTCGCCCAGCGGGTGTGGCCTATGCCGATGTGCCCATCAAGCGGTTCGGCGGCAAGACGAAGTTCCAAATTCTTAAGCTTGCCGCTCGCCCGCCGGCGGGTGAGGCGGCCGTTTTCCAAAGTCGCAATGCCGGCCGAATCATAACCGCGATATTCGAGCCGTTTCAGCGCCTCCATTATGGACGCGGCAACCGGCCCCTTGCCTATCATCGCAACGATTCCGCACATTAAAACTCATCTTTCGTTTTGGGTTGGATTGCGCACTGGACGGCTTTTTGAAGCGCTCCGGGAGTAGCAATTCCCCCGGAGGGAGCCCCGCGCTCATTTCCGGTTCCTCTCCCGGAAAGCCTTAGCCCAGCCTGGCTTCTCGATCGGGCGCGCGCGGGCCAGCGCCAGCGCATCGGGCGCAACGTCTTGTGTAATCACAGATCCAGACCCGACATAGGCTCCGGCACCAATCTTGACCGGCGCCACCAAGGCGCTGTTCGAGCCGATGAACGCATGCGCACCGACCTCCGTGCGGTATTTGGAAAAGCCATCATAATTGCAAGTAATCGTACCCGCACCGATATTCGTTTTGGCGCCGATGCTTGCGTCTCCAATATAGCTCAAATGGTTAATCTTCGCGCCGGCACCGACCTCGGAAGCCTTCACCTCCACGAAATTGCCAATATGAACCTCCTGTGAGAGGTCGGTGCCGGGACGCAGCCGTGCGAAGGGGCCGATCGTCGCATTTTTCCCGATCGTTGCCCCATCCAGATGCGAAAAAGAACGGATTAAGCTGCCTTCACCAACGCTGACTCCGGGACCGAAGACGACATGAGGCTCGACGACGACGTCGCGCCCAAGCACGGTATCAAATGCCAAGGTCACGCTCGAAGGATCGATCAATGTCGCCCCCTCCCGCATCGCTTTCGCGCGCAGCCGTTCTTGCAGGATGGTCTCGGCGGCAGCGAGCTGCACCCGGTCGTTCACACCTAGCACCTCGTCCTCGGCGGCAATCGCTGCGGCGACATTAAGACCGCGCGATTTGGCAACGGTGATAATATCAGTCAGATAATACTCCTTCTGACTATTGGCGTTGCCAATGGCACTGAGTAGCGCTAAGGCGCGGTTTCCATCGAGCGCCATCAGACCTGCATTGCAAGTTTCAATTTCCCGCTCGGCTGCGGTCGCGTCGCGATCCTCACGTATGGCCTTGAGAGCACCCTCCTCCAGGATGAGCCTTCCATAACCAGCTGGCTGTTTGGTTTTGAATCCCAAGGCGACAACGGCGTTCTGTCCTCCTCCAAGAGCTTGGCGCATTTTGGCGAACGTCTCCGGGCGCACCAAAGGCGTATCCGCGAAGACAACGAGAAGATCGTCATAGCCCCTGGCGATCGCCTCGCGCGCGGCCAGCACCGCATGCGCGGTTCCAAGTCTCTCCGACTGGACCGCGATTTCAACATCGCTGGCGATTGCCTTGGCCTCTGCAATGACCGCCTCGTGGTTAGGACCCACAATGACAATGGTCCGATCCGCGCCAGCGTCCATGAGGGAATGCAGAACATGGGCAAGCATGGACCTGCCGGCAAGTTTGTGCAGCACCTTGGGACGCGCCGAGCGCATCCTTGAACTTTCACCAGCGGCGAGAACGATGGCAAGACATGTGCGGCCTTGAAGATCAAGAGGGAGCATGAAACAATTTTCTCCACGGACTGATGGCTCGTACCTGCACGGCGCAAGGCAATCAGCTTATATTCGCAAAATAAAAAATCTGCTTGCATCCGGTCTTGCGCGGCCGCTCCATAAAAACTCGACCACCACTTCGCGCTCTTTCTGGCCGGGCAGGCCGAATCAGGTTGGCGGCGGAAACGATCATTGGCCCGAAAAGACCAAAATAGGAACTTACGTTTGCCCGATTATCGGCTATAGAGATCGAACGAAAGCGTTTTCTAGAGTTGCGGCGCGACAAGGCGCCGGCCAAGACGGATTCATGGTCAAGCGCCGGGAGGTTTTGAAGTTGGTCCTTGGCGGGATCGCGGCCCCGTTTGGCGTCAGAGTGGCGGGCGGCGTCGCCACACTTTGCGCCGCGCAAGAGTTGCCCAAGCAAGAGGCGCCCAAGGGCTTTGCCTTGGGAGAACCCGCCTCGTTCGATCCCGGCATGGTCACAGAGGCTGCCAGAACCCTCTCGAAGCGGCCATTCAGACCGCTTCAGGCCGACATCCCAGGCATCTTTCACGACCTTAGCTATGAACAATATGCGGCCATTCGTCAGCGCCCGGGGACCGCGATTTGGGCGGCCGAAAATACCGGTTTTGCGATCGAACCTTTGCATCGCGGATTCATCTTTTCGAGTCCGATGGAAATCAGTCTGGTAGCGGACGCTAAAGCACGCCGCATCCTTTATGATCCGGCCCTCTTCGACTTCGGTAAGCTCGCCGTCCCCGGCAACACCGGCGATTTAGGCTTTTCCGGTTTCCGCGTGCTCGCTCAAGGTCAGAACGGTTTTTCCGAGCTCGCCATTTTCCAGGGGGCAAGCTTTTTTCGTGCCGTGGCGCCGGACCAAACCCTGGGCACCATGGCAAGGGCCATGTCGATCAAGACCGCCGATCCGCGCGGCGAGGAATTTCCTGCATTCCGCGCAGTCTGGATCGAGCATCCGACGCTTGCCGCGGGCGCACTCGTCATTCACGCGCTGATCGACTCGGAAAGCGTGACCGGCGCCTATCGTTTTACCCTGCGGCCTGGCGACGCCACGATCATCGATACGGAATGCACTCTTTTCGCTCGGGTGGCTGTCGATAACCTGGGCCTCGCCACGATGAGTGCGACCCATCTCTCCGGCCCGATCGACCAGCGCCGTGATGATGATCTGCGTCCGAGCGTGAGCGAGGCGAGCGGTCTCCAGATGCTAACCGGCAAGGGGGAATGGCTGTGGCGGCCCGTGGCAAACCGCGACACTTTGCAAATTTCGACCTTTGTCGATGAAAGTCCGCGTGGCTTCGGCTTTCTTCAGCGCGACCGCAATTTCGATCATTACCAGGACGACGATCAGCACTTCGAGACCCGCCCCTCGCTCTGGATCGAGCCAATTGGTGATTGGTCCGCAGGCGGTTTTCAACTTATCGAAATTCCGTCCGATTCCGAAATCAACCACAATATCATCGGCTATTGGAAGCCGAAGCAGACGCTTGCCGCCGGAAGTGAAACATCTTTCGCCTACCGGCAGTTCTGGTGCTGGAACCCGCCGGAGCAGCCGCCGCTGGCGATCGCCAAGCAGTCGCGCTCGGGACGCGGTTCCTCACAAAAACGCCGCCGTTTTGTTGTTGAGTTTTCCGGTGAGGTGTTAAGCCTGCCCCAAAATGCAGAAGCCATGAAGCCAAATTTGAGCGTCGCGCCGGGATCGATTGTTTCACTCCGGACATTTCCTTCGGTGGACAAAAAATCCTGCCGGATCTTGTTCGAGATCGATCCTGGTAACGAATCCTATTCAGAAATGCGCCTTGTGCTGGAGGCGAGTGGCAAACCCATTAGCGAGACTTGGCTTTACCGATGGACGCTCTGAGCAATCCAAGGTCAACCGATCCGGTGGTGACACGGCTGCGTCCCGGCGACGGCGCGCTCACGCTGGACGCCTCCTCCTGTGTGCCACCCGAAGCGCCGCTCGCGATGCCGACGCAAAGCCTTACACGGTTCAACCGCGCCGAGCGCCACAAGAATCTCAACCGCCACCGGGTTTTTGGCTGTTGGCTGGCGCGGCTTTTCGTGTTCGGCGGCGGTCTGGCCTTGACCGGCTACGGCGCCTACGAGATGTATAAGTTTGTTGAGGTCGGCA
>Ga0224556_1000308_pt1 | contig 12370 bp, 8 predicted proteins | sample 714S315metaG_FD_183007 | JGI IMG/M metagenome (GOLD analysis project Ga0224556, IMG submission 183007) | Peat soil microbial communities from Stordalen Mire, Sweden - 717 S3 1-5 | ecosystem: Environmental > Terrestrial > Soil > Wetlands > Peat | place: Sweden: Norrbotten County, Stordalen Mire...
ACGGTCTGAGTTTCCGATTATCTAAGAGGGCCAGGCCGGTTGCGAGAGCGGTTCTCGCCGGGTAGATGAGTGCGCAAACAGTCCACGCCAGCGAAAAGCGAACCTGGGAAGTCCCGGCTGATGGGCGCGATCGGTGCGGCCGTTATCTTCGCTGCTCTATGCGGAGTAGGTTTCTGGCGCTGGTCGGTCGCGGCGCACTCCCAGGAAAAGCAGCCGGCGGCAGCCCCTGCCTATGTCGGCGAGGCACGCTGTGCCCAATGTCACGCGGAACAGGCGCAGGCCTGGCGAACGTCCCATCATGCTCTGGCCATGCAGACGGCCAGCGATACCAGCGTCCTGGGAAACTTCAACAATACACAATTTACCAGCGACGGCGTGACCTCCAGCTTCTTCAAGAAAGACAGCAAGTTCTATGTTCATACTGAGGGCCCCGACGGCAAGCCCCAGGACTATGTGCTTCCGTACACATTCGGCGTATCGCCTTTGCAGCAGTACCTGGTCCCATTTCCCAACGGAAGGATGCAGAGCTTCGTGGTGGCGTGGGATTCGCGCGGCAAGCAACAGGACGGCCAGCGCTGGTTCCACCTCTATCCCGGCCAGAAAATGACGCCCGCCGATCCCCTGCACTGGACGGGACGGAACCAGACCTGGAATTACATGTGCGCCGATTGCCATTCCACGGACCTGCGCAAGAATTACGATCTCGCCAAGGACAGCTACGCGACTACCTGGTCGGATATCGACGTGTCCTGCGAATCGTGCCATGGCCCGGGTTCTAATCACGTAGCCTGGGCAGAGGCGCAAAAGAAGAGCACGTACCAGTCCAGCAATGGTGCGAATGGTCTGGTTGCGGACCTGAGACCAGCCAAGGGATCGTGGGCAGCTTCAGACCCTGACGCCGCTACCATGCACTGGAAGGGCGATGCCCGTTCGCGCAATGAGATCAACACTTGTGCTCCGTGCCATGCGCGCCGCCATCCCATCACTGCTGACTACCAGCCGGGGCTGCCGTTTCTCGATGCCTATGTGCCGAGCCTGCTGGAAGAAGGGGTTTATTATCCTGACGGCCAGATACTTGAGGAAGACTACGAGTGGGGCTCGTTCGTGCAGAGCAAGATGTATCACGAGGGCGTGACCTGCTCGGACTGCCACGATCCTCACACCGCCAAACTGGCATCCACCAATCTGAACGCAGTCTGCGAGAAGTGTCATTCGGCGGCGAAGTTTGACATTCCGCAGCACCACCATCACCAGGCTGGCAGCGCAGGCGCGCTCTGCGTCAACTGCCACATGCCGACCAAAACCTACATGGTGGTCGACGTCAGGCGTGACCACAGCTTCCGCGTGCCGCGCCCGGATTTCTCCGTCGCCTATGGAACTCCGAACGCCTGCAACCAGTGTCATAAGGACAAGTCCAACGGTTGGGCGGCGGATGCCGTGGTGAAATGGTATGGTCCCAACCGCAGACAGGAAGCCCATTTCGTGGAAGCGATCGACGCTGGGCGTCGTGGCTTGCCAAATGCCGAGCGGGCGCTGACCGCGCTGATCCAGGATTCGGCCAAGCCTGCGATTGCCCGTGCCACCGCATTAAGCCTGCTACCGGCGTATCTCACTTCAGCGTCGATGCCTGCCGTGCAAAGCGCACTCACGGACAACGATATCCAGGTGCGAAGTCAGGCCGTGCGCTCTCTGGAGCCACTCCCACCGCAGGACAGGGTTCACCTAGCTGCGCCGTTGCTGACGGATCCATCGCTCGCCGTACGGATCGAAGTAGCGCGCTTGCTGGCGGGAGCTGCGCCCAGCCTGCCGGATGCCCAGAAGACAGCGCTCGACCACGATATCGCCGAGCTGACCGCCAGCGAGATGGTTTCGGCGGAACGTCCTGAGAGCCATATGAACCTCGCACTCGTCTACGCTCAGATGGGACGGACGTCCGATGCGGAAAACGAACTGAAGACCGCCCTGCGACTCGATCCGAAGTTTGTGCCGGCGATGGTCAACCTTGCGGATCTCTATCGCGAACAGCAGCGCGACAATGAAGGGCAGCAGTGGCTGGAAAAGGCGATCGCGGCGGAGCCGAATGCGGCCGAACCCATCTACGCTCTCGGCCTGCTGAAGATAAGGCAGAAACAATACGCGGAGGCATTGCCCCTGCTGGCCAAGGCGTCGGCTTTACAGCCGTCCAACGCCCGCTACAGCTATGTGTACGCTGTCGCCCTGCAGTCCAGCGGGCAGGTGAACCAGGCGATTGGTATCTTGCAGCGGGCTCACGAGGGGCGACCGGCTGACCGCCAGATACTGAATGCCTTGGTCGCGTTCGAGCGCGATAATGGAAACATCCCGGCGGCAACGGTATATGCTCAGCAGTTAGTCCAACTGGTTCCTGATGACCCCAGCGCAAAAGCTACGTTGCGGGAATTACAGAGACAAGCGCAGTGAAGCGTCCCCCTGGCAGGGGACACAAACAGCTTGCCAGCGCCTACCTGTCGCAATCGACAGTTCTCAAAGCTTCCCAACTGCTGTGAACTAGAGGTAGACCAGCGCGTCTGCTCGGATTGAAGGGCTCCATGAGCAACATCAGCGATCCTCTGTCGCCGCCGCCGATTTATCCCGGCACGAAGCCGCGGTTTCATGCCATGGTGAAGCCAACGGGAGCGATCTGCAATCTCGATTGCGCTTACTGCTATTACCTGCACAAAGAAGAACTGCTGGGCAGCGACCACAAATTCCGCATCAGCGACGAGATTCTGGAAGCCCACATCCGGCAATACATCGAAGGCCAGTCCGGCGACGAGGTCGTATTTTCATGGCAGGGCGGCGAGCCCACTCTGCTGGGAGTGAGCTTCTTTGAGAAAGTAGTTGCGCTGGAAAAGAAGTACCAGCGTCCCCATCAGAACATCGAGAACGATCTCCAGACCAACGGCGTGCTGTTGAACGACGAGTGGTGCGTCTTTCTGCGCGACAATCGCTTCCTGGTTGGCCTCAGCATTGACGGCCCGCAGGAGTTGCATGACCGGTTCCGCGTGGACAAGGGCGGCCAGCCGACCTTCGAAAAGGTTTTCGCAGCCGGCCAGCTACTGCACAAATATAAAGTTCCATTCAATACGTTGACTGTGGTCAATCGCGTCAATGCGAAAAAGCCGCTGGATGTTTACCGCTTCATCAGTCGCGAGCTTCGCCAGCGGCAGTTGCAGTTCATTCCTTGCGTAGAGCCGAAGGGCTTCGAGAACACCGCGCATCAGAAGTGGGATCCGGCAGCATTACCGCTGCAAGGATCGCCGGCCGCGCATCCCGGCAATCCCGATTCCGTGGTCACGGACTGGTCTGTCGATCCCGATGATTGGGGCTATTTTCTTTGCAAAGTCTGGGATGACTGGTACCGGCGCGACTATGGAAAGATACACGTCAACCTGTTTGAGACGGCGGTGGCGCAATGGATGGGCATGGCCTCCCAGCTATGCATCTATAACGACTTCTGCGGCAAGGGCGTGGCGCTGGAGCATGACGGCAGTGTCTACGCCTGCGATCACTACGTGTATCCCGAGTACAAGCTGGGCAATATCGCGGAGAAACACATTTCGCGCATGATCTTTTCCGACGGGCAGAGGAAGTTCGGCTTTGCCAAGCGCGACGACCTGCCGCAACAGTGCCGCGACTGCAAGTACCTGTTTGCCTGCAACGGCGAATGTCCGAAGAACCGACTGATTCGCACCCGCGCCGGTGAGCCCAGACTGAATTACCTGTGCAGCGGCCTGATGAAATTCTGGCAGCACATCGACGGCGACATGAAAGATATACTGCAGCGGGTTGAGCGCTCTGGAATACCAAAAGATCTTCCTAACTTCCGGGTGTAGCGGAAGATCGCACAGATAAACACGAACCGCTCATTCCTGTAAATCTCCGGCTCCGATGGCCCACCTGTCGCAAGAGACAGTTCCCAAACCCTCGTAATCGTAGTGAACTGGCAGACGCTGTATGAGACGCTCCTGGCGCGAATGTCCGGGACCGGTCAAAAAGGAGAAGTATGGACTTGGGTGCAAGTGTCCGAAAGTTCACCCTGGGAGCACTGGCCGTCGCGAGCGTATTTGCGGGCGGAAGTGTGACCTTACATGCGCAGGCCACCAGCGCGAAACCGCCTAACATTCTTGTCATCATGGGCGACGATGTGGGTTGGTTCAACATCGGCGCGTACCACCGTGGAATCATGTCGGGCAAGACGCCGAACCTGGACAAACTTGCCGCGCAGGGCATGATGTTCACCGATTACTATGCCGAGGCCAGCTGCACCGCTGGCCGCGCTAACTTCATCACCGGCGAAATTCCTCTTCGTACCGGACTGACGACCGTCGGCCAAGCGGGCGCGGATGTGGGCTTACCGATGGAAGCTGCCACCATGGCGAGCGCGCTGAAAACCCTCGGCTATGAAACCGGCCAGTTTGGCAAGAACCACCTCGGCGATCTCAACAAATACCTGCCGTGCGTACACGGCTTCGATGAATTCTTCGGCTATCTCTATCACCTCGACGCCATGTCCGATCCCTACTGGTTCGACTACCCACAGGATTGGATTGACAAGACCGGGCCGCGCGATCTGACCCATTGCTGGGCAACCGACACCGTCGATACCACCGTACAGCCAAGATGGGGAGAGGTGGGCAAGCAGAAGATTGTCGATGAGGGACCGCTGGCGCCGTTTCCCAATATGACCGACGTACAGAACTGGCAGAAAGGCCGCCCGGCTAAGTACGACATGGAGACCTTTGACGAAGTGCTGGTCAAGAACACCGACGCCTTTATGGACAAAGCCAAGAAGGACGGTAAGCCGTTCTTCATCTGGCACAACACCACCCGCATGCACGTCTTCACCTACATCCCGCCGAAGTACCAGGCGATGATGAACTACGGCACCAATTACAACCTGGAAGAGGCCGGCATGGCCCAGCTGGATGACAGCGTGGGCGAACTGTTGCAGCACCTCCAGGACATTGGTGAGGCCGATAACACCATCGTAATTTTCACCACCGACAATGGCGCCGAAGTGTTCACCTGGCCGGACGGCGGGATGACTCCATTCAAAGGAACCAAGGGAACATCGTTCGAAGGCGGCTTCCGCGTTCCCGCGATTATCCGCTGGCCGGGACACGTGAAGCCGGGTTCGGTGGAGAACGGCATCTTCTCCGGTCTGGACTGGTTCCCGACCCTGGTGGCTGCCGCCGGTAACGCCGACATCACCAACCAGTTGTTGAAGGGCGTGAAGCTGGGCGACCGAACCTACAAGAACCATCTTGACGGTTACGATCAGACGGCCCTGCTTGAGAGCAAAGGGCCGTCGGCACGTCACGAGCTGTTCTACTTCGCCGGGGCGCAGCTCGGTGCGCTGCGCATCGACGACTTCAAATTCCAGTTCCTCCAGCAGCCGTGGGGCTGGCCGGGGGAGAAGATCACCACTGACATGCCTACCATCGTCAACCTCCGGCAGGATCCGTTTGAGCGCGTGTCTGACCTCCGTGGCGAAAGCACCAACGATGGCGCGTTTGGTTACGGGAACGACTTCTATGCGCGCGAGTTCTGGCGCTTCGTGCTTGTGCAAAAAGAGGTAGGGAGGCTCGCGCAAACCGCCCTCGAGTATCCTCCGATGCAGGATCCGGCTAGCTTTAACTTGTCGGCCCTGAAAGCCAAAATCGACGGGATGATTAGGGCACACGCAGGCCAGTAGTCAAACACCCAACCAGCGGGCGGTCCTCACGGGCCGCCCGTTCATCTGTCCCGCTGCTGTTCCCAGTGACCCGAATCATGGCTGGCATTGCAGAAAAGTCGCTGGTGCTGGCCTGGCTCGTGATTCTGTGGTGTCTGTCCGCCAGCGCACAAACGGTCGAAAACCAATTGCTGCCCGAAATCGATACCTACCTTAAACTGACTTCCGATATACGTTTCGATTTCCAGGCGAAGCAAACCAGAGAGGACGGTGGCCCGGTTCAAGCCGAGATTGGGCCCAGCCTGGATTTCTATCTCAAGCCGCTGTTCAATCTCAAGAACGCCACTGAGTTCGATCTGGACGACGCGAAATCCCGTACCCTGGTGTTTTCCATCGGATACCGCTACCTGCCGCGCGCAAATAACGAGCCCGGAACGAACCGCATGGAGCCGGTTGTGACCTTCACCGCTCCCATGAAAGGGCAACTTTTGCTGTCCGATAGGAATCGCGCCGATCTTGACTGGAGCACCAACTTCACCTGGCGCTATCGCAACCGATTCCAGATCGAGAGAGCGATTACGTTGTGGTCGTACCACCCCTCTCCGTATGCCAGCGTAGAATTCTTCTACCAAAGTAAATACAGCAAATGGAGCGATACCGCACTCTATGCCGGCTGCATCTTTCCCATCGGCCAGCATGTGGAGTTCAACCCGTACTATGAGCACCAGAATTCAACCGGCACAAGCCCGAATCAAGAACTCAACCAGTTAGGATTGATGCTCAATCTCTATTTTTCAGTCAAGTAGATGCGAGGTTTCCTCAAGCTCGGGTTGTTGGCGGTGACGGCGCTGGGCTGCGTGCACTTGCTGAGCGCCCAGGACTTGGCGCCGCGCGCCTACGTCATTACTCCGAATCACTCGAATGCCATCACCCTGACCTACTCGTTCTATGACGGGGGGGTGAACTTCAACGGCACCATTCCCGTTACCGGCGCAACCGGGAGGTACAGCGTCCCCGTCTTCACCTACTATCATGCATTCAACTTCTTTGGGCGCTCGGCGAACTTCAACGTCTCTTTGCCGTATGCGGTCGGAAATTTCAGCGGTATGCTGCTCGGAGTAAACAAATCCCTTTACCGTTCCGGACTGCTCGACATGTCCGCCCGCCTGTCGGTCAATCTGAAGGGCGGACCGGCGATGAGCGGCAAGGAATTCACAAAATGGAAACAGAAGATGCTGCTGGGCGCCAGCCTGAAAATCATTGCTCCCACCGGGCAGTATGATCCCACCAAGCTCATCAACTGGGGAATCAATCGCTGGGCCTTCAAACCGGAGCTGGGATACTCACAGCGCTTTGGCAACTGGGTAGTCGACGGCTACGGCGGAGTTTGGTTCTACACCACCAACGACGCCTACTACAGCATACCCGTCCCTAAGCCGCAGACGGAGGAGCCCATTGGCAGCTTCGAGGGCCATTTAAGTTACGATCTCAGCCGGGTCGCGCGAAAGAAAACGCTTTACCCATGGGTCTCGTTGGATGGCAACTTCTGGTTCGGCGGGGTGACGAGTCTAAACGGAATCCGCAACCTTGCAACCCAACAGACGGGATCGCGGGTCGGGGGCACATTCTCGATGCCGGTCACCCGCCACCAGTCGCTCAAGGTCTCTTACAGTGACGGCACTTATATCCGTTTCGGCGGCAATTACCAGAGCGTCTCGGCTGCCTGGCAGTACTCGTGGCTGGGCAAACCCTAGGGGGCTCGCCGTTCTTTCGCAAAGGCTTGCTATCCTCCATTGTGGCACCTGTCGCAGATGACGGTTCCGCAACCGCTGCAACCGGAGTGAACTGGGTGAACGCGATGGGGAACACGAGCGAGTGGGCCGCGGGAAGTAGCGAGCGTTTTCTTAACTGAACTGGAACCGACGGAGGGCCGGACGGCATGTTGAACTACCCAATCGTTTTCTTCTTCTTTTCGTTGGTGTTGCTTTGGCTCTCGGCGCAGGTTGGGATCTCCCTGCGCCGGTTTCGGACCCTGAAAGACGATGAGCGCGACGATTTCAACACCGTGCAGGCGGCTACTTTGACGCTGCTCGGCCTCATTATCGGATTCAGTTTCTCCATGGCCATCAGCCGCTACGACCAGCGCAAGAACTACGAGGAAGCGGAAGCCAACGCCATCGGCACGGAATACGTCCGGGCGGGGCTGATGCCGGCTGCGGATGCAGCCACGGTGCGCGGACAGCTCCGGAAGTATCTCGCGCTACGCATCTCGTACTACCAAACCCGCAATCAGGGCGAGCTACAGGAGATTAGTAACGATACCGCCCAATTGCAGAATGAAATGTGGACGTCGGTGCAGAATCCAGCTTTGGCAAACCCTACCCCGGTGAGCGCCCTGGTCGTTTGGGGTATGAACGATGTTCTGAACTCGCAGGGATACACCCAGGCGGCGTGGTGGAACCGGATCCCAGGCAGCGCATGGGCTCTAATGATCGGGATGGCTATCTGTTGCAATATGTTGATCGGCTTTGGGGCGCGCGGCGCGGGAGTAAAGTCCGGCCTGCTTTTTGTTTTGCCGCTGGTCGCCGCCATCGCCTTCCTGCTGATAGCGGACATCGACAGCCCACGTCGCGGCTTCATTCACGTGGTGCCGCAGAACCTTATAAGCCTTCAGGACTCGTTTCCCAAGTGATGGTTTCCTCCGCTGGCAGCCGGCCAAGAGGCAAAGGGAGAATCGAAATGCGTAAATGGATAGTGCCGTTATTGCTTGGTTTGATTTTGGCGGCCGGGGTCCCGGCATTCGCTCAGGCGCAGCAGAGCGGGACTCTCGCTGTGAGCGGCCAGGCGGGTCAAACTCCGGTACTCCAGATCGACGGCAGGTCTTACGTAGACATCGAGGCGCTGGCACGCCTCATCAACGGTTCCCTCAGCTTCAAGGGGAATCACGTTACGTTGACGCTGCCAGGTTCGGGCGACAGCACTCCGCCGCCGGCTGCGGCGACCCAGCCTGCTTCCGCGTTCTCGAAGGGTTTCTTGAGGGCAGGCATCGAATACATGTCGGTGATCCGGGAATGGCGCAGCGCGCTGATCGACGCAGTTCAAAATGGCTACCCAGTGACCGATGCTTTCGCGGCCACTTACCGAGGCCAGGCGTCGACGAGCCTCCGATTGGCCTCCGTAGCGGCGTCGACGGACTCCGATCACAGCGCTTTCCAGCTTCTCAGCAATGAGTTCGACAACATGCAGAAGCTGAGCGATAAAATCTTGGCCGCCCGCAAGGACATGAACTACATCTCTGCGGATGAGCTGAAGGACGACCCATTGAACCAGCAAATCCTGACCTGCGCCCGTTCGCTGGCGGCCATGGCATCCACTGGCCAGTTTCAGGATGATGGATCCTGTCATTAGTCCTCGGGAAACGCTTCCGCACGGACCTCGAACCGAACGGATGGTATGCGAGTAGCAGGTGATGTAACCTAATCATTCACCTTAAGCAAGCGAAGCCGGGATTCGTTTAGGTCCACTGCAACCAGCTCGAGTAGGGTTGCGTTCGGCTGAGGGGCTGATGGAGCCCCGCTGCCAAAACCACAAACTGATTTCACCGTTCTGGAGAGAGCGCTATGCGGCTACGTCTCAGGCTAATCTTCATCAGCATTGTATTCATACTTTCCTTTATGTCCGCCGTCGCGCAAGACCAAACATCCAAGCCCAGCCGCCAAACCGTAGGTTTAGTGCTGCAAGGTGGAGGAGCGCTGGGGCTCGCCCACGTCGGCGTCATTACGTGGATGGAGGAACACCACATCCCGATTGACTACATCGCCGGCACCAGCATGGGCGGGTTGGTCGGCGGTGTGTATGCCACCGGGCACAATGCGGCCGAGATGCGCCAGATTGTAAACGGCATCCCCTGGGACGAGGTGATGGCAGGACAGACGCCCTTTGACGACCTCGCCTACCGCCGCAAAGAGGATGCCCGCGCATATCCCAACAGCCTTGAGTTTGGATTACGCAAAGGATTGCAATTTCCCGAGGGCTTCAATTCCGGCCAGCAAGTCTCACTGGTGCTGGATAAGATCGCGCTTCCCTACTCGGAGATCAAAAGCTTCAACGACCTTCCGACTCCATTCGCCTGCGTGGCCACCGACCTGGTCACAGAAAAGCCCAAGGTTTTCCGCAGCGGGTCCTTGTCCCTGGCTCTGCGATCAACCATGTCTCTGCCTGGAATCTTCACCCCAGTGCGCACGAAGGATGCGATCTACGCCGACGGCGGATTGCTCAATAACATTCCTGTCAATGTAGCCAAAGAGATGGGAGCCGATCTGACGGTGGCGATTCACCTGTCGGAGGCGCCGATGCGTCCCGATGCGAATCTCTCCACCTTCTCGGTCCTTGGCCAGTCGCTGTCGGTCATGATTTCTGCCAATGAACTCCAGAACATGGAAAACGCGGACATCCTTGTTTCTGTACCGGTGCAGAAATGGGGTGCGTTAAGTTTCGACGCTGCTGACGCGATCATCAAGGCCGGATACGATGCTGCGGCGGCGAAGTCCAAGGTGCTTTTGACCCTTGCCGTGGATGATGCCACCTGGAAGCAATACCTGGCTGATCGCGCATCCAAACGCCGCTCCGACCCCGTTCCGATGTTCGTAGCCGTGGACGGCGTGAATGCAGACCTCTCCCGCCGCGTGGAAGAGCAACTGGCGGGCGTGATCGGCAAGCCTATTGATTATGACCAGCTGGACTATGACATCATGCGCCTGAAGGGATTTGGGAGGTATTCCGTACTCAGTTATTCCTTCGAGCAGGTAAACGGCCAGCAGGGCCTGCTGATTAAGACTGAGGAAAACTCCTATGGGCCGCCAATCGTACGGCCGCTCATCCTAATCGACGGATCCAGTTTGAAAAACGTTACTCTCGACGTGGGAGCTCGAGTAACGTTTCTGGATTTTGGCGGCTACCGTTCGGAATGGCGCACGGACTTCGTTCTGTTCTCCGATTACGGCCTGAATTCGGAGTATTACCATCCCTTCACTCCCCAAACCCACTGGTTCATCGCGCCCCGGGTACTGATCGATAACAATCCGCTCTACCTATACGATGACAACCAGCTGAAGTCGACCTTTCGGCGCACCACTTTGGGAGGCGGGTTCGACGCGGGGTATCAGTTCGGAAACACTGGTGAACTACGCTTCGGCTACGAAGGTGGGTGGCAAGACTTCACACGGCAAATCGGACAACCCGAGTTGAAGAATTTTTCCGGTGGCTACGGTGCCAGCAAACTCCAGTACCGGCTGGATCGCCTCGATGATCCTGTTATTCCTCGTTCGGGGGAAAGCTTCACGGGCGATTTTTATTGGTATAACGCAAGTCCGGAAGCGCCCAAACCGTACCCCGTGCTCTCAGGCGAGGGCCAGCTTTTCCACAAGCTGAACGAGCCGTCTTCGGTCTTTCTCAGTGGATCTGCGGGGACCACCTTCAACTACGCAACCGGCCTCCCGCAGTTCTCCCTGGGCGGCTCTCGAGAGCTGGTGTCGTACGGAACCAACGAGCTGCTGATGGACAAGTACTTCCTGTTCCAGTTGGGGTACATTCGCCAACTGGCAAAGCTGCCACCGTTGCTGGGCAGCGGCGTCTACTTCCTGGGTGTCTACGAGGCCGCCCAGGTTTACGGACCGCCGAGCTCGATGGTAAACAAAGCGTCGGGCTTCCCGACTGATGCTGCGGCGGGGTTGGTAGTCAACACCATCTTCGGGCCGGTGGAGGCTGCCTACGCGTACGGCGATACCGGACATCACAAGTTCTTCTTCCGGGTAGGGCGGCTGTTCTAATCTACTTTTCCGGACAGCCTCATTGGCGTGTTTGATTTTCAAGGAGAAGGAGCTGGAGGGGTGCCCGGATCGAGAGGGCTTCACCATGGAAACCAGACGTATTTCTCTGGCCGGTAAGTTGGCTCTGGCGACCTTCATGCTTACCTCGATCTGCGCGCTTAATGTCTGGGCACAGAGCTACCAAGTCATCTACAACTTCGGCGGCGCAGAAGATGGCGCCAATCCCTATGCCGGACTCGTCTTTGACAACGAAGGAAATTTGTATGGGACCACGGAAAATGGCGGCGTTCCCGATTGCCTCGCGCCGGATGTGGCACCATCTTCGAGCTGTCGCCGAGTGGAAGCGGCAGTTGGGGCGAAAAGGTCTTGTATGCTTTCCAGGGATTTAGCGACGGGGCATACCCCACCGCTCCCGTTGTTTTCGATCGCCGCGGAAATCTCTACGGCACTAACAACTGCCCTCAGGATTGTTTCTACAACTATGGCGGCGGAGTTGTCTTCCAACTTGCACCCAATTCCAACGGCGCCTGGACGGAGTCAATCCTATATACATTTCCGATGGACAGCGGCTGTTCTCCCGGCAACTTTGGTACTGGAAGTCTGGTAGTGTGCTCGGTTGCCTTCGACCATCTTGGCAATCTCTACAGCATAGTGGTCGGCGGCAGAACTCAAGATTGCACCTCCGATGGCTGCGGAGCTGTCTTCAACCTGGGCCAGATTTCCGTCTTCAACTGGTATCGCATCACGCTCTACTCCTTCACCGACGGAAGTGACGGCGGCTATCCTCAGGGTCAGTTGAACTTTGACGCCGGCAACAACATCTACGGCACCACGGGTGCGAGCGGGA
>Ga0224556_1000310_pt1 | contig 12335 bp, 8 predicted proteins | sample 714S315metaG_FD_183007 | JGI IMG/M metagenome (GOLD analysis project Ga0224556, IMG submission 183007) | Peat soil microbial communities from Stordalen Mire, Sweden - 717 S3 1-5 | ecosystem: Environmental > Terrestrial > Soil > Wetlands > Peat | place: Sweden: Norrbotten County, Stordalen Mire...
TCCATCTGCTGCAACGCGGGGCCGAAGTTGAAGACGTCGTCAACATCACGACCATTGCGGTAGTGGATGCGCAGGATAGCGCAGTCCCCGAGGCCGGTCGCCTGGCCAGTGCCGTTGCCAGCGTGGATAGAAACTTAACGGTGTCGTAACCAGGCGCGTCAGCGATGGCGCGCCTTTTCTTCTCGCTGCCGAAGGGTCTGCGTCAGACCTAGGTTTTCGTTTTCCGCGGTGAAATAGTAATCGCAAGTTTACAAGCGCCGTAGGCGCGAAACAATCTAGCCCAGCACAGAGCCGCAACCCAGGGCCCCCGATTCGCGCCTCTTCCGCGCGAATTTGGGGTGGGCAGGCGGAGTGCTGGGTGGAGTGGAAAGATTCACCGAGTGCCGTAGGGGTCTGTGTAGTAGCTGCAATTCGCTCTGAGCGGCGGAACAAACTATCGCACTTGAGATCGAATCAGCCGCGCAGCCGCGGCATTTGTGTTAGCCGCGGGCGTAAGCTCGCGATGAAGCAGGAAAAATGACTGAGCCGCGCAGCGGCGAGCAAACTATCGCACTTGAGATCGAATCAGCCGCGCAGCGGCGACATTTGTGTTAGCCGCGGGCGTAAGCCCGCGGTGAAGCGGGAAAAATAACCGAGCCGCGGAGCGGCGGCACAGCTATGACACACACCGTAAGGGCGACACGATTCTCACGCCAGGCTCCGAAGGCCAGCGGGACTTCCTTTAGGCTTCGTTAAGCTGCTCAAGAACTCTGCGGAGCCGCCACAGGACCGCAACCAGCGCCGCCAGCCCCATGCTCCACACAACAAAGGCAACCCGCACAACCCAGTGCGGCGCCACACCAACTCGCTTCAGCAGGAAGGGCAGAAAATTCCATGTGGTGATATGAACGTAGTCCCACGGGTCCCAGTGCATGGCGTGGGTATCCAGCCCCCAGGCGTTCACCTTTCCCAACGCGAACGCGACGATGTTGGTTATGCGCAGGGCGACGACAAAGGTCGGATGGCCAATGGTCTCCATCTGGTAGATCTCGAGTGGCAGCCAGAAGGCGAGCGATGCCGCCTGGACGACAGCACTGATGATGCCCAGCGCGATTCCCAAGCTCCAGACCACGCTTCCCCAAGCGTTGCGACACCGTTGCAGCAGCGGGACAGCCAGCAGCGCTGCCAGTTCAGCGCTGGTCGAGACGTAGCGGTCGCCCCAGGCGAAGTCGCCACTCCAAACCGTGTAGCGTGCGTAGAAGCCGATGTAGGCCAGCAAGAGCAGAAATCCGCTGATAACGTACGCCTTCACCGCCGGACTGAACCGTTTCCAACCCACGATGCCCAGCAGAATCATTAGGACCAACAGCGGATCGAAAAGAAAGATCGACTTCTCGGGTGAGAACAGCGCTCCGAAAAATCCCACGTGAAACGGTGTTTCCCATGGATAGCCAACAGGGAGATTTGGATCTCGTATTCTCGCTTCGTGGCCGACTACGCTAACGTAAGTGTTGAAGAACGATCCAAAGCGATAGTACTGGTAGAGGCGATCAAGCAGGCTGAAAAACAGGTACACAGGAAGAGCAACCGCAATATAGCTGCGGCACCGTTTCCACAACTCGGCGCCGCGGATGCCTTGGAACCACAGTACCAGCAGCACAAATACGGCTCCCGCCAGCAGGTCCATGCCAGTTGTCAAACGCGTAAGTAGATTGAGTCCGAAGGCGGCGGAGCCCATCAGCAGGGCGCGCCGGCTCCCGGTGCTTACCCATTCGTACTGATACGACAACCCGGTCAGCGTCAGCAGAAAGATGTAATTGTTCTCCATCATGTTCTGCGTGTAATGCAGATGTGTAGTTAACAGAAGGAGAGCTAAGACGCCCGCGATGGATTCCTTCACGCCAAAGCTCATCTGCCGCAGGAATCGGAAGCAGACCAACGCCGTCAGCACAGTGACCAGAATGTTGATGGTGTAGCTGACGAAGATGTTCTTTACGCTGGGATCAGTGCCGTTGTAATTTGCGAAAATCGGAAGCCGCTCGATGTACGTCCCAATCACGTCTGCCGGGAACAGCAGCAGCGATTGTCCAATGCCGTACCAGCTCTGAAGTTTGCCGCCGCGGCCGTGCACGCCGAATTCGGGATACTCCTGCGGAAAAACCGGCGGTTCCGTGGTCCACAACGAATGAGCGGATTGTAGACGATGTTGGGTGTCGGCGGTGCCCAGCTCCCCCGATTGCACGACAAACGCAATCAGGCCCGCAGCCAGAACGAGCAGGAACAGTGGATCGCGGGACCAGTGCGCTGTGCTCACGCCCTACGTTTGTCCATGGGCGGCAATTCTCGCACATCCCCATCCAGCGCGTCGCGCGACGTTCTCGCCTCCTCGGCATACTCCATCGAAGGCACCGGTACCACGCGCGATTCACCAGTAATCAATCGCGCACCGCGCTCGTACGTCAGATAGCTCCAGGCCCACTGAATCATCACCAGGATGCGGTTACGGAATCCAATCAGGAACATGATGTGGATAAACAGCCACGCCAGCCAGGCGACGAATCCCGAGATATGCACCTTTCCAAACTGCGCGATGGCTGCCGCCCGTCCGATGGTCGCGAGCGATCCTTTGTCGAGATAATGAAATGTCTCGCGGTAATTTCCGGCGAGGTCTGCGGCAATTTGGCGCGCTACAAACTTACCTTCCTGCATGGCAACCGGCGCGACTCCAGGCAGTAGATTGCCGTGCTTGTCCTTCAGCGTAGCTAGATCACCGATGACGAACACCTCGCGATGTCCGGGAATGCTGAGATCGGGCTCGACTAAGACCCGGCCCGCGCGATCGACTGGCACTCCCAAGGCGCGGCCCAGCGGCGAAGCCGAAACTCCAGCGGCCCATAACACCACCTCGGCGGGAATCGTTTCTTCGCCGACGCGGACCAGCCCCGGACGGACATCGCTCACCGCCGAACTCGTGCGGACTTCAACTCCCAAATGTTCCAACTGCTTCACCGCGCTGCGGCGCAGGTCATCCGGATAAGCGCTCAAGACCGACGGTCCAGCCTCCAACAACAGCACGCGCGTCTTCGTGGGATCGATATTGCGGAAGTTTTCAGCCAGCGACTTGCGCGCGATTTCGGCCAGCGTGCCCGCCAACTCAACCCCGGTTGGCCCCGCACCTACCACGATGAAGTTAAGCGGCCGATGATTTCCAGTCAGTGCCGCCTCGCGCTCCGCAAGCTCATAAGCCAGCAGAATACGGCGGCGCATCTCCAGCGCATCTTCAATGGTCTTCAAGCCAGGTGCGAACGGCTCCCATTCGTCGTGCCCAAAGTAGGCATGGGTAGCGCCGGCGGCGACAATAAGGTAGTCGTAACTTAGCTCGAAGCCGTGCGCCCGCACAGCGCGGCGCTGAAGATCGAAACTGAGAACCTCTCCGAGCAGCACCTCAACGTTTTCATGCTTGCGCAGAATCTCGCGAATGGGCGCGGCTATTTCCGCCGGCGAAATACCGGCGGTCGCGACCTGGTACAGCAGCGGCTGGAAGGTGTGATGATTGCTGCGGTCGACCAGCGTGATCTCGACAGGCAATCGGGCCAGGGCTTCAGCAGCCTTCAGGCCGCCAAATCCGCCTCCCACGATCACCACCCGCGGACTGGGTTTCTCGTTGAGCGCCATACCCCATGAGATGCCCGGGCAATCGCATCGGCGCCAATTTCCGTCGCAGGCGCCGGTCGAACCACCCACAATTTCGTAAAGTCTATCGTGGCTTTTGAAAGGGCATGGCGTCACAGGCCGCTGAAAAAATCGGGATTTCGTCCCTCACCGGTAGAGCTAGCCTTCAGGCTGGCGTCTAAGCCCTTTCTTTCATCTACGAGTCGGCTTCAGCCTACGGCACAACTGGTTGTTTGCCGACTCTTTCAGCAGCCTGTTCAGCCGTGATTGATGGCGCGTGCCAAGAGGATCGCTCTAGCGACTTTGATCATCGGTCAGGCTGGCCGCGCGCGCCTTGGCACGGTCGGCATCGGCTGAGCGACCCTGCGACTGATAAATCTCGGCCAGGTTAAGCCATGACTGCCGCGCATCAGGAGCAAGCTGCACTGCCTGTTCCTGAAAGAGCGCAGCCTGCTTGGCATCGCCGATCTTGCTCCAGGCTGCTGCCTTGCCCGTCGCCACGCCGTAAGCGAACGAGGCTCTGCCGGTCGACTTCCTTTCATTCGCGGAGGCGCTGCGCCAAGCTTGGTCAAAGGCCTCCAATGCGTCGTCTGGATGCCCGCTATTGAGCGCATAATAGCCCAATTGAACCAGCGTTGTCTGCGGATCGGCCTCGAGTTCAACTGCCTTTTTCATGGCCGCAATGGCATCGCTGGCGCGGCCTTGTCTTTGGTAAAGTTTAGCCAAATCTGACCAGGTATACTCGCTGGGACTCAGCGCGATCGTAGTCATCAACTCCTTTTCTGCTTCCGCCCCTCGATTCATTCCGGTAAGCGCTGCGGCCCGCGCTAGATGAGCACTGGCGCTTCCGGGAAAGATTGCGATCGCCTTGTTACTGGCCTCCAGCGCATCCAGATTGCGGCCAAGCGCGGCCAGGACGCCGGCAGCATTGACCCACGCGGCAAATTCGTCGGCCTGGTTGCTGAACACCGTTTCCGCAGGCAACGGTGCGGTGGCGCAGTTCACCGGAAAGCGTTGTATCAGCGTCTCCGTCTGCGGCGTGCGGCGAACGAACACAGCAGACACCTCATCCAGGTAGACCGGCCGCCACGTGCTGCTGGCGCAAAAGTCCTTCAATTGCCCGTGTTCGATGCCGTCGCCGCGCGAAAGAAGAATTGTGTTGATGTGGTAACGACCGGTTTCCTCATCCCAGATGGACGAATCTGGCGGGCTCTCCAGCAACAGCCGATGCCGTTCCACCCGCGGCTGGCCGAAGAGGGTGTCGCGGCCGTCAATATAATCCAGGCGCTGAGGTCCGAGGCGCCAACTGACATAGCCCCCTTCGTCGTAGGTGTTGAAGATCTCTCCCGGAAGATTTTCGCGTTCGATGAACTCAGCCGCGCGCTGCGGAAACCACCAACTCAACCCCGCGCCGAAGGTTGCCAGGTCTGTGTTGGCGCCGAAGTAATGACGGTCTGTAACCAGGTCGGCTGAGCGCGCATAGGTGAGCATCGCCAGTAACACGACGGCAAGCCCGGCCAGCGCCGCTCGCAGTCGTGGCAACCTCATCCATGAGCCGACCCAAGCTGTCCCTGCGGAAATGTTTTCTCCTCCGATCACGATCACCACACATGCAAAAACCGCTCCCATGCGAATATGGCGAACCGGAGCATATGCGGCTGTGAACAGCAGGATGGCCGCTCCCAACTGCCCGCGCAGTAGAGCAATTACGCCAGCGACAATCGCGATGGCCAACAGCGAAAACAGCGCGCTTCTTAAGCCTCCTAGCTGGAAAGCAGCGCCGGCGGTGTGCCAGTTCAGGCGAACGCCTCGCCATTCCGCAATCCATGTCTGCTGTTCTGAGCTGGCACGCTGCTGCAAAAGCAGTGCGCGATAAATCCCCCAGCCCCAGGGATTCACCAATGTGGCCGCGGCTGTTCCCGCAAACCACGGCAGGGCTCGCCGCAGTCTTTCGATGGCAGCCCGTCGCCGCTCGCCACCGAAGACAAGCTCCAAGACTTCCGTGCCGGCGTAGGCAACGATCAGTCCGAGCCCCGCTGCGAAGCCAAAGTGAACATTGACCCATAGCACCATCAATAACGGCAGCAACCACAGAGCGGCGCGACCCGTCCGGTAGTTCTCCCACAAGATGGACAGGAACGCTGCGAACAGCACCACGGTAAACATGTCGGCGCGGGGTGGGGTGCGCTCGGCGATGAGAGGGACTGCAAGGATAGCAATGCCGGCGCTAACAGCCGAGCCTCGCCGCAGCAGCAGGGCGACCGTTCCAGCACAGGCGGCCGCGCTCATCCACGACAGCAGCCCGAAGCCGCCGAGCAGGAAAGCAACGTAGAACACTACCCCCGCGCCCACCGGATAAATCCAGTGTTCCCCGTGCGCGGTGAACGACAAGACATCGGCGGAAGGAATGTGATGATGCTGGACCACCCAGCGTCCAGTCGCCAACTGCCAGCCGGTATCGAAGTCAGCGACGGTTCGCAGGCCGGCGAGAAAGGCGTAGATCAGCGCCAGGCAGGTGAGAACCAGAAAAACACGGCGCTCGATAGAGGAATATTCTCCTTTCCCGAGGCCTGTGGTTGTCAGATTCACAGCCTAGAGTATAGCGAGTCGAGTGTTTGTCGGGGAATGCGGAGGTTCGCAGTTTGCTTTGAAGTCGACATCAATTCGCGGCGGCGTTTATCGCTCGAGCCTGCAATATCCGTCAGGCTCCTTGTGGTAGATTTAATTTACGTGGGCCCGTAGCTCAGTTGGTAGAGCAACGCACTTTTAATGCGTGGGTCGCAGGTTCGATTCCTGCCGGGCTCACCAAAGAAAGCTTCTAGCAATTAGCAATTAGCAACTAGCGGTTAGCTTTCCCCGCCTAATGCCAAGTGCTAATTGCTAGCTGCTAATTGCTTCTTTCCACATACACCGCCGTCCCGTACGCCAGCACTTCGGTAACCCCCTGCATCACCTCAGTTGCGTCATAGCGCATGCCGATGACCGCATTCGCCCCGAGTTCGGCGGCATGTTGCAACATCAGTTCAAAGGCATGCTCGCGCGTTTTCTCGCATAAGTTCGTCAGCAGGGTGATATTGCCGCCGACGAGTGTCTGCAAGCTTGCGCCAATTGTTCCCACGATGGATCGCGAGCGCACGATGATGCCGCGCACCAGTCCGAGATTGCGGGTAATCCGGTAGCCATCGAGGATGAAGGCGGTTGTCACCATGTTGTGGGGAACAGTAGAAGAATACGAAGTGCCCGCAGGTGCAGGATTGGCGCTCATTATGCCCTCCTCAGGATTCCGGGGCAGAATACCACGGAGTCATATGCCCGGTCAGTGCAGCAATAAACTTGGCGCACTACACTGAGCAGGAGGACTCCATCAGCGTGGCGCAGCGGCCTGGCTCAAAAGAACAACACTTGTTGACGGCACTCTCCATCAGCCTTGTCCTGGGGATGGGCATTGCGGTTGCAGTCTACCTTGCGTGGAGATCTGGCGCCATTGCGCCTGGGCTTCACAATGTGTTGAGCGCCGTCGCGTTGCTGGTTTGCCCGCCGTTCATATTGTCCTTCGCGGTTGGCGCCGTGCCCGACTCCAGCCTTGCTCTGTCCCTGATCGTCGGCACCATCGTCTTCGCCAACGGATTCCTTTATGCCGGTGTCGCGGCAGTTGGGTACTTCGTCGTCACCGTAATAGCGACCAGGAAGACGGGAGGTGGAGCACGCCTTTAGAGCCTCGCATGAGAACTCGACTTATCAGGATTGAGGTGGATCGCGGAGCGTCGGAACATGCTTCAATCCAGCCGCGCAGCGGCGGAATGATGTTAGCCCGGCGCGTAAGCGCCGTCAGGCGGCCGGCTACTCATGCACCCGAAGCGGTGCTGCGCCCTGCGCCTCACAAAAGCGAAGTCGCTATCCCGCCGGCTGTTGTTGTGTCATGCAGTGCAACGCGCCCAGCCCCCAGATGAAATCGCGGCAGTAGATGCCGATCACCTCGCGCTCGGGAAACAACTCAGCCAGAGTATCCAGCGCGGCGCGATCGTTGGCATCGCCAAACACCGGCACCAGCACCAGCTTGTTGGCAATGTAGAAATTGGCATAGCTGGCGGGCAACCGCTGTCCCTCAAAGTAGACCGGCTTGGGCATGGGCAGCTTGACCACCTTCAGCGATTTGCCAGATTGGTCCGTGCTCTTCTTCAGCCAGCGAAAATTCTCGCTCAGCGGCTCGTGGTTGGGATCGTCTGGGTCAGGCTCGTACGCGGTAACCACTGTGCGCGGGCCGACGAAACGTGTGATGTCGTCGACGTGCCCGTGCGTATCGTCGCCGGCGATGCCTCGCTCCAGCCAGATGACTTTCTCGATGCCAAGATAGTCGGCGAAGATCTCTTCCAGGTGCTCACGCGAAACTCCCGGATTGCGCTCCTGCACTTCGCTCAGCAAACACTCTTCCGTGGTAATCAGGGTCCCGCGGCCGTTGACGTCGATGCTGCCGCCTTCCAGCACGATGCGGTGTACCTCGCCGCTCACTCTCCACTCCGGCTGCCATGCGGGAAGCCGCAGCCGGGTTGCAATGTCCGCCCCGGCCAGTGTGTCGAGCTTCCAGTCGCTGTACTTGGCCCACGCATTGAAACGCCAAACGGTAGCGCCGACAGCAGGCAAGCCGCCCTTGCGCGAGCCTCGACAGACAAAGATTGGGCCGTAGTCGCGCGTCCAGGCGCGATTGGTGGGAACGCGAAAGAAGCGGATGTTGCCAGCAGGTTTTCCCGGCGCGGCAGCCTTCGCCGGCAGCGCATGCGAGCGCACCAGAATCTCCCGAGCTTTCGCCTCCGCCGCCTCGTCGTTCACCAGGATGTTTACCTGCTCGACGTTCGCCAGATGGCGGACAATTTCGGCATAAATCCAGGGGATCGCTTCGAACTTGCCTGGCCAGTCGGAGCGGTTGTGCGGCCATGCGATCCAGGTCGCTTCATGCGGCTCCCACTCGGCGGGCATGCGATAGCCGAGCGCGGCGGGAGTTTGCGACAATTGTTTGGGGGTCTTGGGCACGGGTTAGACCAGGAACCGCTGGGTGATGGGCGCGTAAGCATCGACGCGACGGTCGCGCCAGAACGGCCAGTTGCGCCGCACATCCTCCATGCGGCGAAGATCGACCTCGGCAACCAGAACTTCTTCCTTGTCGTGCGAAGCCTCGGCGATAACCTGTCCGAACGGATCGGCGATGAACGAGCCGCCCCAGAACTCCAGACCTTTGCCGGGCGCCTGCTTGCCGCGAATGTTGCCGGTCTCGAAGCCAACGCGATTGGGCACGGCGACATACACTCCATTGGCGATGGCATGGGCCCGCTGGATGGTCCGCCAGGCGTCGTGCTGCGCCTCGCCATATTGCGCCTTCTCGTCAGGATGCCAGCCGATTGCCGTCGGATAGAACAAGACGTTCGCGCCCTGCAACGCGGTCAGCCGCGCGCCCTCGGGATACCACTGGTCCCAGCAAACCAGCGTGCCGAACTTTCCGAAATCAGTTTCGAAACTCTTAAACCCAAGATCGCCCGGCGTGAAGTAAAACTTCTCGTAGTAGAGCGGGTCGTCGGGAATATGCATCTTGCGATAGATGCCCGCAACCTTACCGCCCGTATCCAGGACGGCAGCAGTGTTGTGATAAAGGCCGGGGGCGCGACGCTCGAACAAAGAGGCAATGATCGTGACCTTCAGCTCGCGAGCCAGGTCACCCAAACGCTTGCTTGCCGGTCCGGGAATCGGCTCGGCCAGATCGAACAGCGCCACATCTTCGCGCTGGCAGAAGTATTGCGTCTGGAAAAGTTCGGGGAGGCAGATGATCTCCGCGCCCTTGCCGGCGGCGGCGCGAACGTGTTCGACAGCGCGCTCCAGGTTCTGCTCTGGTTCGGGCGTACACGACATCTGCACCACCCCGATGTGGAAGTTGCGTTCGATCAAAACTGCGCTCCGGTGAAATGCATTGCTAGCATAGCATCCCCTGCGCCGCGATTTCGCTGTCGCGCCGATTGTTAATGCGGGATTAAAGCCCCCACGCAACGCTCGCATGGCACATTGACGTGAGCCGTGACGAACCTGTAGCTTCAATTCTTCAACAGCCGGTCATACATTGCGCGTGAACGATTTGCGCGCATTTTCATCGAGGTGAACGTTGAACGACGAGCATAACAAGAGTCACGGCGAGGGCATCGACCGCGTATTGCACGATCCCATCTCCGACAAGCTGGTGCCACTGGAGCCGCTGGACCTGTCGCAGGTCCACAGCGTCGACGATCTAGTGCGCGGGATGGGCTGCACGGCCTTCACCGGAAGGCAAGTCGGCGAGGGCGCCGATGTTCTGGAAGCGATGGCGCGCGACAAAGAGTGCTTCGTCGTGATGACTCTCGCTGGCGCCATGACCGTGGCCAAGCAAGGACTAATCGTCACCGACCTCATCGACCGCGGCATCGTCAAGGCTATCATCTCGACGGGAGCGCTGATGGCGCACGGATTGGTAGAGGCCGCTGGCCGGTCGCACTTCAAGTACGACCCGAAGATGGACGATCTGGAGCTCTACGAGGCGGGCTACAACCGCGTGTACGACACGCTGGAACCGGAGACCAACCTAGACTTCGTGGAGACGATTGTCGCCCGCATTCTGAAGGCCTGGGACCACAACGAGGTGCTGTGCTCGTACAAACTGAATCGCGAGATCGGGCGCTATCTGAGCGAGCATGTCAAAGAGCGTGGCATTCTGAAATCGGCGTTCGAGAAGAATGTACCGGTATTCGTACCGGCGTTCAGCGACTCAGAAATCGGGTTGGATGTGGCGCTGCACAACCGCGCGCGGCGCAAGAACAACCTTTCGCCGCTGCACTACGATCCGTTCGAGGACCTGGAATACTATGCGGAGACCCTGCTGAAGCAGGAGCGGCTGGGAATCTTCACCATCGGCGGCGGCGTACCGCGAAACTGGGCGCAGCAGTTTGGCCCGTATATCGAACTGCGTCACCGGCGCGGCGGCGAAGAGCTGCCGCTTAAGCGTTTCCATTATGGCGTACGCATCTGTCCTGAGCCTGTGAACTGGGGCGGGCTGTCAGGCTGCACCTATAGCGAAGCGGTGTCGTGGGGAAAGTTCGTTCCACCTGAAGAAGGTGGCCGCTACGCCGAGGTGTTGCTGGACGCGACTGTCGGCTTGCCGCTGATTGCAGGCGCGGTGCTGGAGAGAATCAAGAACAGTGGCTAGTGATCAGTGGCTAGTGGCCAGTGAGTGACGAAATGCCGATGTACCTGAGCGCCCGTTAGTTTCAAGTATTCCTGTCTCTTACGCTTCCCACAATTGCGCGAAATTCGTCGTCGCTGACCAGTCGCCCGTTAGCGATTGCATTGCGCTTCACTTTTTCTAATACGGCGGCGCGTTGCGACTCATCCACATCCAGGCCCAGTTCTTCGGCTTTCAGGCGCACGCTGTCGAGACCGCTTTTCTTGCCCAGAACAATCCCGCGTTTGGCTCCGACTACCTCTGCCGCGTAAGGCTCGATGGCTTCCGGGATATGAAACTGGCTGGCGACTGCTCCGCTCTCACGCAAAAAGAGATTCTCGCCGATCAACGGCTTCCAGCCTTCCAGTTCGTACTTCCCTGCCCTGCGCACGAGGTCCGATACCTCGCGGATGTGCTCCAGCTTCAGCTCGACCGGCACGTTGTAGAGACATTGCAATGCGAGTGCCACCTCGGCAATGTCGGCATTGCCGGCTCGCTCGCCCATCCCGTTGATGGTCCCGTGAATCCAGGTTGCGCCCCCGCGCACGGCCGCGATCGCAATCGCCGTCGCTAAGCCGAAGTCGTTGTGGCCGTGCCAGTGAATCGGAACGTCGCTGCCGGCCCACTCCTTCACCCAGCGCACCAGAAATTCGGCAGCCTCGGGCGTGCAAACTCCGATGGTGTCGACGAGCACAATCTCCTTCGCCCCAGCATCAATTGCCGCCGAGTATATGTGCCGGAGGAATTCGAGGTCAGCGCGTGAGCCGTCCACGCCAAAGAACGCGGTGCGAATCCCATTCTGACTGGCATAGCGAACCGCGTCGCTGGCACGCCGCACCGCTTCCTCGCGCGAAATGCCATAGGCCTTCAGCTTAATGTCGCTGATAGGCGTCTCAATCACTGACGCCCGCAGACCCAGGCGGACCAACTCATCTACATCGCCACGAGTTGCACGCGCAAATCCCCATACTTCCGAGTGTTTCAGCCCCGCGCGCAGGATCAGCGAAATGGCTTCGCCGTCTTCGGCAGATACTTTCGGGAAGCCGGCTTCGATGCGTCCCACGCCGAGTTCGTCGAGTTTTTTTGCAATTTCAAGCTTCTCCTGAGGACTAAAGACAACGCCGACGGTCTGCTCGCCGTCACGCAGCGTGGTGTCGTAAAAGCGAATGGTTCGCGAGCGATCAAAATCAGGCCGCACATCGGGCCGCGAATTGAGGGCCGTCGTCCAGACTTTGCCGGCCAGATCGCTCATCGTACGGCTCCCTGCTTTTCGCCAGCCGCCGTGGGCGGCTTCTCGCCATACGCTTGCTCCCACGAAATTACAGGATTGCGAAGAACGCCAATCTGCTCGATCTCGCATTCCATAACATCGCCCGGCTTGAGGAACCATGCTTTGGGATCGGCGCTGAATGCGGCGACACCCGATACAGTGCCCGTGGACACCACGTCG
>Ga0224556_1000311_pt1 | contig 12324 bp, 9 predicted proteins | sample 714S315metaG_FD_183007 | JGI IMG/M metagenome (GOLD analysis project Ga0224556, IMG submission 183007) | Peat soil microbial communities from Stordalen Mire, Sweden - 717 S3 1-5 | ecosystem: Environmental > Terrestrial > Soil > Wetlands > Peat | place: Sweden: Norrbotten County, Stordalen Mire...
AAATCGTCGGGCACCGTGATTTCAACCGCCATGATGGGCTCGAGCAGCGTGGGCTTGGCCACTTCCATCGCTTTCTTGAATGCAATGCGGCCCGCCATCTGGAACGACAGATCGTTCGAATCCACATCGTGATACGACCCGTCATAGAGCACCACGCGAAAATCCACCACGGGAAATCCCGCCAGATAGCCACGCGCCGCCGCGTCGCGAATTCCTTTTTCCACTGGCGGAATGTAGTTCTTCGGAATCGCGCCGCCAAAAATATCATTCACGAACTCGAACTCGCCACCCCGCGGAAGTGGTTCCATCCTGATCTTGCAGTCGCCGTATTGCCCGTGCCCACCCGTCTGTTTCTTGTGCCGCCCCTGTACGTCGGCCTTGGCGCGAATCGTCTCGCGATACGGCACCTTGGGCGCCTTCAAAACCACTTCCGTGTGATAGCGCTTCTTCAGTTTCGAGACGATCACTTCGATGTGCTGTTGTCCCGTACCCGCGATCAAAAACTCTTTCGTCTGCGGATCGCGGAAGAAACGCAGCATGCCATCTTCTTCCATCAGTTTGTGAATGCCCGGCCCCAGCTTGTCTTCGTCGGCGCGGCTTTTGGGCTCAATGGCAAACGTAATCGCCGGCTCCGGCAGCTTCACCCGCGGATACTGAATGGGCGCCGCCTTATCGCCCAGCGTGTCGCCGGTCAGCGTGTCTTTCAGTTTCGCCACCGCGCCAATGTCGCCAGCGTGCAGCTCCGGCACCGGAACTGCCGTCTTCCCTTGCATGACCTGAATGTGCGCGAATTTCTCCTGGCCGCCGCGAGCGTAGTTCAGCAGCGTCGCGTCATTCTTCAGCACGCCGGAAAAAACCTTGAAATACGAAATTCGTCCCGAGAACGCGTCCGACACCGTTCGGAAAACATAGAGTGACACCGGCTCCGCGTCCGACTCATGCCGCTTAGGAGCATCGCCATTCCCGCCCGCTTCACCTTGAATCCATTCGTGCTCGGAAGGTGCCGGCGTGTAGTCGATGATGAAATCCATCACCCGGTCGGCGCCAATGTTGCCCAGCCCCGAGCTGAAAATCACAGGAAAAATCTTGTCTTCGCGAATCGCGTTGTGCAGCGCCGGGATCAGATCTTCTTCGCCCAGCGTTCCCGCCTCGAAGAATTTCTCCATCAGCTTGTCGTCGCCCTCGGCCACCAACTCCACCAGCATCTCGTGCGCTTCCTGCACCTGCGCCCGCATGCCCGCCGGGATCTCGGTTTCTTTCCCCTTGCCATTCCCGCCCAGTTCGTAGGTGTAGGCCTTCATCCGCACCAGGTCGACGACGCCGGTAAAACTCTTCTCCGCGCCAATCGGCAGCTCAATCGGAATCACATCGCGCCCGAACGCGTTGGTCAGCGATTCCAGCACGCGCTCAGCGTTAGCGCGGTCGCGATCCATGCGGTTCACCACAATCAGCCGCGGCGTCTTGTACTCTTCGCAATAATTCCACACGCGCTGAGTCACGACTTCCACGCCCGCCACTCCATCGACGACCACGATCGCCGCGTCGACCACCGGCAGCGCCATCTTGGCCTCATGCACGAACATGCTGAACCCGGGTGTGTCGAGAATATTAATCTTCGTATTCCCCCACTCGACCACGGCCGCGCCGGTCGCAATCGACATCTTGCGCGCGATCTCTTCCTCGTCGTGGTCGGTAGTGGCCGAGCCGTCATCAACCCGTCCCAGGCGCTGAGTTGCGCCCGCCGTGTACAGCATGGCCGAGACGAGCGTAGTTTTGCCCGCGTGCCCGTGCCCCACCATCGCTACATTCCTGATGTTTGCTCCCGAATAGACTTTCAAGTTGGGCTCCTTCGGCAGGCGTGGAAAAGAAACGGCCACTAAGAGAGGACGAGTGCTAAGCAAATAAAACTCAGGCCAGCCTGAGGTATCCGTTTACCCCCGCCTTGCCAAAACGTAGGATGCTACCACGCGGAGAGCGAACGCCTCAACTTCGCCTTCGGAAGGCCGGAGCAGAGAGTGCCGTTTCAATCGCCGTGGAAGGGCACGGCTTCAGCCGTACCGTCGACCGCTCGGAAAGGACGAGGGCTTCAGCCCCTGAGGAAACGTAAATCCGAGTTCATCCGCGTGAATCCGTGGCGAACAAGTTTGCTTCGTAGTATCATCCCCAGCGATGCTAGGCAACCGCACCAGCGAGCAGTGGATCGCCCAATACTCCAGCAGCCACCAGCATCCCATCAACCGCGTCTGCCACACTTTCGGCATCCCCACCATTCTGGTCTCGGTCGCAGTCGCGGTCGCCGGATTCTTCTTTCATCGGCTGTGGCTCTACGCCCTGGCGCTGTTCGTGATCGGATGGATCCTCCAGTTCATCGGCCACGCCTTTGAAGGCAAGCCCCCCGAATTCTTCAGCGACTGGCGATTCCTCTTCGTCGGCGTCCGCTGGTGGTGGGCCAAAATCAACGGCAAGGCCTGACAGGATCCGGCAATCCGTTTTCGCTCACCCTTCCGTACCTGTAACAGAGCCGGGTGCCCCATTTCTCGCGCGTCCTTTGCGCGAAAAGTGGGGACATAAGGCAGGACAACAGTTGCTTGCACTCCTTCGCGATTCTGTTCTATGCTGGCCCCACGCTGGGGTTCCATCTGACACGACGATGCATCGCCTGACCGCCAGATTCTTCTTGTTGTTCGCGCTTGCCGGAACCTTCGCTCCGCTCGCGCTGGCGGTCTCGGCTGCTACGCCGCATGCCTGCTGTCTTCGCATGGCGGCTCATCAGTGCCACAGTTCTACTGCCTCGGAATCGGATCAGCGCATCATCCACGATGCCAGCTGCTGTAATCACGACTGGCGGCGCGCCGTAACCACGTCGCAGTGGGCCAGCCCGCAACCCCGGACGGCATCGGTCATCGCGCAGAATATCGAAGCCCGCCTCGCCGAATCGCAAGCAAGCCTTCCGCTCTCGGAACTGTTCTCCTGGCAATCCACCCGCGCCCCTCCGCAAGTCTCTATCGCCTAAACCGATCGCGCGACTGTACCGCCGCTCTGTGTGGGGACAGCCGCCCCCGGCTCTAGCGGCCACAGCCTCATCATTCATCGGAGACTCTATGCGCCCCATCCGCATCTCGCTGTCGTTGTCACTCCTCATCTTTTCCCTATCCCTCGCCGCCTTCGCCACGATTTTCGGTTCCGTTCGAGGCATCATTCACGATCCTCAGCACCGCCCCATCGAAGGTGCCATGGTCATGCTGAAGGCGCAAAACTCGGACTGGGTACAGTCTCAAGACTCCAACAACAGCGGAGAATTTGACTTCCATTCCGTACCCATCGGCAATTACACGGTCACAGTCTCGTCGAAGGGCTTTCAGCAAACCCAACAGATCGTGATTGTTCAGTCCGACACCAGTCCCGTTCTGCATTTCCAGCTGGCGGTTGCAGGCGTGAAGGAGAGCGTCGAAGTTTCAGAGACTCCCGTCGAAGCCACCACCCAAAGCATCACGCCGACCGTCACGCTGAACCGCATCGACATCCAGCAGACCCCCGGCGCCGACCGCACCAACGGCATGGAAATGATTACCGACTATGTCCCGGGCGCCTACGTCGTGCACGACATGCTCCACATGCGCGGAGGCCATCAGGTCGAGTGGCTCATCGACGGCGTTCCCATCCCGAACACCAACATCGCTAACAATCTCGGACCTCAGATCGATCCCAAAGACATTGACTACCTCGAAGTCCAGCGCGGCAGCTACGACGCCGACTACGGCGACCGCACTTATGGCATCTTCAACATCGTGCCCCGCACCGGCTTCGAGCGCGATCGGGAATGCGATTTCGTCATTACCGCCGGCAATTTCTACCAGACCAACGACCAGATCAGTTGCGGAAGCCACACCGCCCGCACCGCTTATTACGCCAGCCTCAACGGCAACCGCAGCCAGTACGGCCTGCAGACGCCCATTCCGCAAACCGTCAACGATGCCGCCAACGGCTTCGGCGGATTCACCTCATTCATCTTCAATCCCGACCCCAAAAATCAATACCGCATCGTCGGCTCCCTTCGCCGCGACTATTACCAGATTCCCATCGACCCCAATCCCAACTCCATCACCAACGTCTACTACCCCAGCTCCGGCCTGCATGACGCCGAGGTCGAGCCCGATGGCTACGCCACCTTCTCGTGGGTTCACACCTTTGATCCAAATACTCTGCTGACCGTTTCTCCGTTCTATCACTACAACGGCGCCGACTATCACGGCGGACCCAACGACTTTCCCGTCATCTCCACCGTAACCCAGACCGCCCAATACGGAGGAGCACAGATAGCTCTCAATGCCAACGTCAAGTGCAACGATATTCAGGTTGGCGTCTATGGATTCGCCCAGCACCAGTACAACTACTTTTTCAACGATTACACCGACGGCACCACAAATGTTCCTCCGTCCTCGATCGGCGTAAACGGCGGTCTCGCCGCCTTCTTCATCAACGACAAATTCAAAGTCACACCCTGGCTCACCCTCATTGCAGGCCTTCGCGAAACCGCACTCAGCTCCACCATCTCCGAAAACGCCACCGATCCCCGTCTAGGCGCCGCCATCCGGATTCCTCATCTCAATTGGGTCTTCCGCGGCTTTTACGGCTACTTCTATCAGGCTCCGCCGCTTTCAACTCCAACCACTCAGCTGCAAACTCTGGCCGCCGGTCAGAGCTTCACCTTCGCTCCGCTGCACGGTGAACGCGATATCGAGTGGCAATTCGGCGTGACCATCCCTTATCACGGATGGACCCTCGATGCCGACAACTTTGAAACCCGCGCCCACAATTGGCTCGATCACAACAACATTGGCGAGTCGAATATCTTCTGGCCCATCACCTGGTCCTATGCGCAGATTCAAGGCTGGGAACTCACATTGCGCTCGCCCAACATCCTGCATCACGGCCAGTTCCATCTTGCCTACTCCAACCAGATCGCGCAGGCAACCTCGCCCATCACCGGCGGTCTAGTCTGCCCCCAGCCCATCACTCCATCCTGTGGCCTCGACCTCCCCTACGGCCTTTCTCCCGTGGACCACGATCAGCGCAATACTCTAAACGTCGGTTTCAACGGCAGCCTGCCGTGGCATGCCTATGCCTCCACCAACGTGTATTACGGATCAGGATTCACCAACGGGTTCCCCGGCGTGCAATATCCGGGCAACTATCTGCCCAGCCACAGCGCCGTGGATCTTTCGCTGGGCAAGACTTTCGCCGAGAACTTTACGGTTTCCGTGACCGCGGTCAATGTCGCGAACCGCCGCGTCCAGCTAGACAACAGCCTCACCTTCGGCGGATTCCACTGGGACGAGCCCCGCCAAATCTACGGAGAGATTCGCTACCGCTTCCACTATTAGCGTGTGGAGCATTCAATCGGGATGAGCCCAAGATCTCAACTAAGACAGTAAGAACCGATGAACAAGAAACGCTTTAGCAGATGCCTATCGCAAGCAGTTCCTCAGGAGGGTCGTATGCGCAGAACAGCTAAAGGGCTATGGATGGCCGCTGTAATCGGGCTAATTCTGAACCTGATGGTTCTTGTTAGCCACGGGAAGGCACCCAACAAACCACAATCTTCCACGCAACGGGCCGGCTCACTGAAGCCGCCCGCTACGGGCAAGATCAACGTAGCCTTCCTGATCTCGGACCTCGCGGACGTCATGGACATCGCGGGCCCATGGGAGGTCTTCGGCGACTCCATGCTTACCACCAAAGGCAAACCATGGCATCCATCGGATGGTGACGACATGGTGATGCTGTTCAACGTCTACACCGTCTCTGATTCGCTGAAGCCGGTGAATGCGAACGGACTGACCATCGTGCCCAACTATAGCTTCGACAATGCGCCCAAGCCGGAGATTATCGTGATTCCCGCGCAGCAAGGACGCGGCGCGACCCAGAAGGCGTGGCTGCTCGCCAATTCGGCCACTGCCGATGTCACCATGTCGGTGTGCACCGGCGCCTCGGTGCTGGCGGGGTATGGGATGCTCGACGGTCAAACTGCGACTACGCATCACTCCTTTGAGCAGGGCATGCAGAAGGAATTTCCTGCTGTGCATTTCGTCAGTGGAACCCGCTTCGTGGACCATGGCAAAATCGCAACTGCGGGCGGTTTGACCTCGGGCATCGATCTGGCGCTGCACGTCGTGGCCAGATACTACGGCACCGAAGTAGCGCAGTCCACCGCCGACCTTTTGGAGCATCACAGTGAGCTGTGGAAAAACCCGGAATACGACCAAGTGAAGCCGGTGTCCGCGTCGCAGTGATGTTGCCGAGTGCCCCATTTCTCGCGCGTCGTTTGCGCGAGAAAGCCTGCCCTGAGCGGAGTCGAAGGGTGGGCCTCGGCCGAAACCCGGCCTCACCCCGGCCCCAGCTTCTCCCTAACCATCTCTTCCACATCCCCCATCTTCTCTCCCAACACATTCAGCTTGCGCGCCAGCCCCTGAATCTCCGCCTCAGCCCGCCGGTTGACGTCGTAATCCAACTCGCCGCGCAGTCGGTCCTTCGTGTCCTGCCGGTTCTGGCTCATCATGATGATGGGCGCCTGCACCGCCGCCAGCATCGACAAAAATAAATTCAGCAAAATATACGGATACGGATCCCATGCTTTCCTGCCCAGCGAAGCGTCAATCGTCATATACACCGCCAGCGCAATGCCGAACGCAATAATAAACGTCCACGATCCGCCGAACCCCGCGACCACATCGGCAATCCGCTCGCCGAATGTCGCATCCTTTTCGATCACATCATTGGGATGCCGGTTCGCCCGCAGCCGCACCAGTTGCTGCGACGCATGAAACTGCCGTCCCAGTACCCGCAGCATATCCATCCCAGCCAGCGGCTTGCGCTGCAGCAGCACCGCAATATCTTTCTGGTCAACTTCCAGGCATACGGCCTCGTCAATCGCCGTCGCCTCGGTCTGATGCGGCGTCTGCTCCAGCATGGACGCGAAGCCGAAGAACTCTCCGTGCGACGGCTCATCGACCACAACCTCCTGGTGGTCCTGGTCAACGGTCGCGACCCGCACCCGGCCGGACACGACCACATACGCCTGCCCGGTCGAGTCGCCGATTTTGTAAATGCGCTGCCGCGGCGCAAACGTCTTCAGCCGCACCTGCGCCGCCAACACCGCCGTTTCTTCTTCATCCAGCAGCGCAAACAGTGGAACGTGTTTCAATACCTCAGGATTGCATGCCATGAAAATCCTCGCCCCGTGAAATCTCGACCGCTCCCGATCGCCCCGAGGATTTCACAAAACCCGCACCGCAAACAATACCGACGGAGAGCACGCGGAAAGGCAGTTCGAGGATCTTCCACCACGAAGGACGTCGCTTTTATGGATTTCCTTCGTGATCCGGAGCTTGCCCTGAGCGAAGTCGAAGGGTGCCCTTTGTGGTTGTCGGTTTTCTTTCTCAAGTATCAAAATGCCCCACTACCCCAGTCGCGCCGAGTGGCAACACCATCTCTCTCCGCGCTAAAGTATCTACAACGTGAACAACCCTACCCGCCGCACTTTCCTGATCGCTCTCATTCTCGCTGGCGCGTTTCTTTTTTCTTCGTGCCATCGCTCCCCGGCGCCCGCAGCAAAACGTTACCCCTTCGCCGGACGCGTGGTCTCCATCGACAGCCAGTTCCAGTCCGCCCTCATCGACGGCGACGCCATCCCCGGCTTCATGGACGCCATGGCCATGCCCTACAAGGTCAAGCCTGACTCAACCCTGAACCAACTGCATCCCGGCGATTCCGTTTCCGCCGAAGTGGTAGTCCTCCAACCCAAAAGTGACGACGCCGCTCCCGACTACTGGCTCGAAAACGTCAAAGTCATCGCCCATGTCGATCCCGCTCCCGCCGCGGCCGCGACCTCCCTGCACATGCCCGCTCCCGGAGAAGACGTCCCCGATTTCTCGTTCACCAATCAGGCTGGCAAGCGAATTTCTCTCAAGCAATATCGCGGCAAGGTTCTGCTCGTAACTTTTATTTACACGCGCTGCCCCTTCCCCGACTTCTGCCCGCGCATGAGCAGCAACTTCGCGGAAATCTACAAACAACTCGGCACCAATCCAGCGCTTGCCAACACTCACCTGTTGAGCATCAGCTTCGACCCCGACCACGACACACCCAAGGTTCTTCACGACTATGGCTTCTCCGTAGCCCACACCCACGACCCCGCGCTTTTCAGCCGCTGGGAATTCGCCGCTCCCACCCCCGCTGACTTGCCGAGAATCGCCGACTTCTTCGCCCTCACCGTAAAACCCGAAGGCGGCTTGATCACCCACAACCTCAGCACCGCCGTCATCGGTCCCGACGGCAAGATCGCGAAGTGGTACCACGGCAGCGATTGGCAAGTTTCTGATTTAATAAAAGACGCAACCGCCGCAGGAGGGTCGTAGGAATTGGGAAGCGCACGACTTCGGCTTGTTAGCCTGCCCTAAGCAAGCGAAGCGCGCCCGAAGAGTGCCGTAAGACGAAGAAATGTTAAATGCGCTTTAGCGCCTGAGGGATTCTTGCTCTGCCCACAACCTGCTAGACGAAAAAATCATCGGCACTCGTCCAACGCTAAGAATAAGGAAACCTAATGAAATACATTCTTCTGATCCTAGCCATACTCGGCATCACCGCTTCATCTCTCGCCCTCCGCGAACACTACCGCACCTACGGCGATTCTCCCTGTAGCATCAACGAGCGCTGGGACTGCGGCGTAGTCAATCACAGCCCCTACGCCATGCTCGCCGGAATTCCCGTCGCCACCCTCGGCATCGCCGGCTACCTTCTCATGGGCGCATTGGCCTGGCTCCGCTCCTACCGCCTGCTGCTCGTTCCCACTTTCGCCGGACTCGCCTTCTCGCTTCACCTGGCCAACATCGAAGCCAACGTCCTCGGCGTCTGGTGTATTTACTGCGTCATTTCCCTCGGCATCATTTCGCTGATGTCCCTTCTAACTCTGGGCACGGTCGTCTCGCAGTTTGTCCGTAACCCATCTCCTGCATAGCCTGCCGCGTGCGCGAAGCAGTTCGCGCTCAAGCATCGCCGAATGCGCAGCAAAAAAGGGCAGGAGGGTCGAGCGCCGTAGCACGAGGGGGCGAACCCCGGCCCGGTGTCAACCCACTGCCCCAGACATTTCAAACACAGATCAGGGTCGTTCGCTATCGGTGCTCACCTAACTTTGAACTCGGGGAAACTCGACTGCGGCCAGCAGGGGAATTCTTACTTCTTTCTCTTCGCGCCTATCGCGCCAATCCTGCGGTTCACGTCCGTCGAAAATTCGATGAACAAATTAAGCAGCGCGCCGAATCCGGCCTGCTCCGCCGAGGCCCGCCCCCCCTCGGCAAAAGCGTTGCGCGGATGCGGTTTCCACGCCGTCGAAATCACTCCCCCACCAAACGACCCTCCGTACAATCCCCACTGCGGACGCAACTCCTGCTCGCTCCGATTGTAGGTAAGAAAGTTGCGCATGATGGCATGCCGCGTTCTCGGCCAAAAGCCGCTACAACGGCATTGATCGTAGCGTGGCTCATATCTCAGCGCAGCATTTCCCAGAGACGCCAGGCTGCTGGATGCAATGAACTGTCCCTCGCGCGACGCAAACCGATCCCCATACGCTCCCCACCCCTGGCCCCATTGCCACGGTGAATCGCGCCACTGATCGATTCCAGCAGCGAACATTCGTTTCAAATACGCTCCCGGAGTCGTCAGCGTCTGCTGTAAATAAATCTCGCGCCGTTGCCGCACCGTCATTGGAACCAGCGCCCGTCCCTTTTCCACGTACACGCCCACGAACCACCCTCTCTCCCAATCGCGCGCCTTGACCAGCGCCGCCTCACCCACGTTCTTGGTGGCTTCTGCCACTTCTTTCGTCACGTCCGCTGCAGCCTGCGCAGGATTCGGGGCATCGTCTTTCTTCTCCTCTTTCTTTTCGTCCTGAGGTTTGTCGTTCGGAGCAGATTGGTCTAACTGGGAATTGTCTGGCTTGGAATTGCCCTGCTGTGGCGCCGCCGCGGTATTAGGCTGCGGGCTGGGCTGCTGAGGAGGAACATCCTGGGCCAGCGCGGTGCCGCAAACCAAAATACAAAAAATGAATAGCCGAATAATTGACGGCAGTCCGCCGCGCCTGCAAAGTGCCGTCCCCAATTGGTCCCCCCAGCCATTCTTCGAGGCCTGAAATCCTTCGTGATACTTAGCCTGCCCTGAGCGAAGTCGAAGGGTGCCCTTCGTGGTCAACGCCTTTCGCTCCAGCTTCAACCGATCCATCGCCCGGCTTTGCCCGCTTCCCTCCAACCCGCTAAACTCCTCTTCGATGCACTCCCTCTACAACCGCGTTGCAGGAAAAAGCGTTGACCGCCTCGCCGCCCTCAGTGACGGCATCTTCGCCGTATCCATGACCCTGCTCGTGCTCGATCTCCGCGTCCCGGCCCACGACGCCATCCACTCCGAGCGCGATCTCTGGCACGCCCTGGTCGTACTCTCGCCTCGTCTTGTCATATTTCTGATGAGCGTCATGACCAATGGCATTTTCTGGGTCGGCCAGCAGACACAACTCAACCACTTCGCCCGCTCCGACCGCAATCTCGCCTGGATTCACATCGCTTTTCTCTGCGCTATTACCCTGACTCCGTTCTCCACGTCGCTGCTCGCCGAGTTCATCCACTACCGCATCGCGCTCCTGGTCTACTGGTTCAACATCTTGCTTCTGGGCACGATGCTTTACTGGAGCTGGAGCTACGCCACCCGCGCCCATCTTCTCGCCGATGACGTCGCGCCAGAAATTCATGACGCCGTGGTCCGCCGCATCGTGATCGCGCAATCCCTCTACGCCGCCGGCGCCGCCCTCTGCTTCCTCAACACCTACTACAGCATCGCCGCAATCGTCCTGGTCCAGATAAACTACGCCATCGCCCCAAGATTCTGCTGGGGATTGTTTTCGAGCAAGCCGTCAAACGACACAGCTTCGTGAGAGATTCGCGGAACGGCGCGTGGATGGTTGTTTAAGGGTTCGTGGAAGGGCACGGCTTCAGCCGTGCCGCCACGACAAACAGAGTGGAAGAGCGGCGCTTTAGCGCCGCGTTTCGAGGCAAGAAAGGACGCGGGCTTTAGCCCCTGAGGGAATGCTTCGGCTGAGGCCTATCCGCGAGAATCCGTGTAAATCCGTGGCGAAAGAAGTTTCCTACGCTCGCTCAAACGCGTGCTTCTTCTCCAACTCCTCCACCGCCGCGCGCCGTGCATTCTCAAATCGCTCCGCCTGCGATATCAACTCTGGCGTAGCCTCAGCCCACTCGCCGTCGATCCGCAGCAGCCCCTGCGCCGCCACCAACCGCGCCGCGACCTCAATCAAATGCTCCGGAGTAGTCTGCAAATACTGCGCCTCCGTCGGATCCCCAATCCAAACTCGCTTCTCGCCGCACAGCCTCGTCTCCCAGTAAACCTTCCGCTCCACAAACTCCGCCATCACTTCATCGGTCGCCTTGCCAAATACCCACTGCCCGCGCTTGAAGTCATAGTGCCGGCTGGAAAACGGCACCGGCAACAATTTCCCCGACTTCACAAATTCAATCTGCCGCCGGTCAACTTCCTTGCGCAGCGCGTTGATCACCGGCGCTTCCACATCTTTCGGCTCGAGCGAAGGCACCACCTCGCGCACAGTTTGCGAAAGATTCACCGCCACCGGCGCGTGCAGCCCTTCCGACCCTTCCAGCCGGATGTCCCCATGCAGCACAAAAAAATCTGCCCCTGACGTCGACGGATGAAACGGCCACTCCAGCCGAATGGTCAGCGGTAAACCCTTCAGCGTCACCCAGATCTTCGCGCCAGCCGCCGCGCCCGCTTCGTCCACAATCCCCCCGCTTTCCTGCACCTTCGTCATAAGCCAGGTTCCTTTTTCCCCAACCCAGTTGTTTTGTGACTCTGTGCGTCCTCTGTGGTTAAAGATTTTTCCGGGGAGAATGCGGAGGATCAGTAGCTCAAGAATTCTACCGGCTCGCTCTACTTCCCATCCAGCGTCGCCCGCACCTTCAGCGCCAGGTCCGTTCTTCCGAAAGGCTTCTGCAGCAGCTTCACTCCCGGCTCCAGCACCTTGTGCTGCACCACCATATCGTCAGTGTATCCCGTCATGTAGACGATCCTGGTCTGCGGACGCTTGCTCAGAATGTTTTCCGCCAGCTGCGCTCCACTCATCCCCGGCATGATCACATCCGTCAGCAGCAGATCGATGGTCCCCGCGAAAATGTCTGCCGTCTGAATCGCCCGCTCAGCGCTCGGCGCTTCCAGCACTTTATAGCCGTAGCCCTCCAGAAAAATGCGCGC
>Ga0224556_1000313_pt1 | contig 12283 bp, 10 predicted proteins | sample 714S315metaG_FD_183007 | JGI IMG/M metagenome (GOLD analysis project Ga0224556, IMG submission 183007) | Peat soil microbial communities from Stordalen Mire, Sweden - 717 S3 1-5 | ecosystem: Environmental > Terrestrial > Soil > Wetlands > Peat | place: Sweden: Norrbotten County, Stordalen Mire...
ATCACAACTTGAAGAAGACCTGAAGGCCGCCCTTCGCGGATTCATCACTGATCCGCAAGTGACCGTGATCGTGCAGGAGATCAAGAGCCGGAACTTCAACGTCCTCGGGCAGGTGACAAAACCCGGCTCCTACCCGCTCACCGCCGATACAACGATCGTTGACGCGATTGCTTTGGCCGGCGGATTCAAGGACTTCGCAAAAAAGAAGGGCGTTTACGTCATCCGCCAGGATCCCAACGGAACTGAGATTCGGATCGCCTTCAACTATCAGAATTTCCTCAAGGGAAAGAACACGGCCCAAAACATCCAACTTAAGCCACATGACACAATCGTCGTGCCGTAAATGGCGCCTATGCTTGCACGAACTTATCTCCTATTTGCATTTCTGCTGGCTGTTCCCGCCTGGTCTCAAGTGGAGCCCGAGGCAGAGGGTGGCCCGCCTCCAGTGGATGAAACTCAAATGATGACGCCGCCGCCCGTGAGCGGAATGCTGTTCGCGAATACGGCCGGCGCTGACGTTCGCCACGATTACGTCTCTGCCGCACTCACTGTAAATGCGGCTTATATGGACAATGTTCTCCCCAACGTTTTTTCCAAGCCGGTCAGCGACACGGTGTTCTTGATCCTTCCGAGTTTCACTCTTGATCGGTCCACAACGCGGCAGCAGGTAAGCCTCAAATACAGCCCGGATTTCTCCTTCTATGTCCCAACCAACGTGCTGAATACCGCGGACAATGAATACACCTCGACCAGCGTGCTTGACGCGGTCGACGATGACGCGTCGTTTCTCTATCAGGGCCGAATAAGTCCCCATGCAACCGTCTACGTCGAGGACAGTTTTCTGAAAACATCCGATGTGTTTAACGTGGGCTACCCGTTCGCTGGTGGAGGAATAACCGGTACGACCCAGGCTCCGGCTCCGGCCGTGATCGCGCCATTCGCCCAGCAGTTGAGAAACACAGTGGACGCCGGTTTCAGCTACCAATTCGCCGCCAACGGCATGGTTGGAGCTGGAGGCAGCTATTCAAACTACGATTTCACCAATCCCACGGCGACCGGTCTCTATGATTCGAACGGCGGCGACATTTCGGCGTTCTACAACCGGCGCATGTCGCGCAAGCAGTATGCAGGTTTCGAGTACGACTACTCCCGAACTCTGGCGCACCCCCCCAGCTCCGAGGTCGCCACGCAGGTCAACACCCTGCTTCCCTTTTATACGCTCTATTTCAATCGTGCCTTTTCGCTTTCTGTCTCTGCGGGCGCGCAACAGGTTAGCGTCGGTCTGACCCAAATGCCGGCATTCACCTCATGGTCGCCTACGGCTGTGGTAAGCCTGGGATGGCAAAACGACCGTGGAGACGTCGCGATTAGCTATCTCCGCACAGACATTGCCGGCCAGGGCTTGCTGACAGCGTATTCTTCGAACTCTGTCAATGCTTCGGGTGGATGGACGTTTAATCGAACATGGATCGCCGGAGGCGCGTTCTCCTACGCAACCATTAGCCCCGTGACGTCCATTCCCGGCCTGATCAATCAAGGCGCGGGAAATGAATCCACAGTGGAAGCCACTCTAACGCACTCGATCGGAGAGCAGTTCACCGTCGCAGGTGGGTACGACCGCCTTGACGAGAATTACACTGGAATTCCCGCCATTACTCCCAACAGCGATCGAGTGTTTGTTACCGTCAGTTATGAATTTAGAAGGGATCTGGGGAGGTGACCATGCCGGAAAACATTGAAAATCCGGAAACGAAACATTTCGACGTCAACCGCCTCGTTGACATCGTTCGCCGTCGCCATCTCCAATTCTTGCTCCCATTGCTGATTGGCTGGTTGGTCGTCTGGGGCGCCAGCTGGATCGTGTCGCCGCGCTATAAGTCCAGCACGCTCATTCTGGTCGAGCAGCCCAGCATGCCGGAGAACTATGTAACGCCAAATATAAGCGACGATCTGCAAGCCCGGTTGCAGAGCATCACCACGCAGATTACGAGCCGCACCCGCCTGCTCCTCATTATCGATCGCCTGCACTTGTACGGCGGCACGGAGAATGCGGCCACTGCGGACGATAGAGTCAACCGGATGCGCAAGGATGTCGACGTCGAGCTGGTGCGCGATCCGCAGAAGCAAGATGTTTCGGCATTCAGGATCTCCTACACCTCTAAGGATCCTCACATTGCGCAGGAGGTAACCGGCGAACTTACAGACCAGTTCATTAACGAGAACTCGAAAGTGCGCGAGCAGGAGTCCCAGAGCACGACGAGCTTCCTCGAACAGCAACTGGAACAAGCGCGGCAGAACCTGGCTGACCAGGAGGCAAAAGTCAGGGAGTTCGAAAGCGAGCATGAGGGGGCTTTGCCGACGCAGCAGGCGAGCAACTTGCAAATCCTCGCGGGCCTGCAGCAGGAGCTTCAAAACGAACAGGATGCCCTCAACACCGCTAAACAGCAGCGAGTCTACCTTCAGGCGCTGCTGGAACAGGAGCGCGCCGCCGAGACCAAGGTTCGCCCGGCCGGACCTGCAGGCACGGGTGCACCGACTGATTTAGCGACTGTCGACGATCAGCTCGAGAAAATGAGAGGTCAACTGGCGGAACTCAGCTCGCAATATACAGACAATTATCCCGATGTCCAAAGTCTAAAGAAGCGGATCGCCCAAACAGAAGCGATGCGAGCTAACCTTGTTGCAGCTCAGAAACGCAGAAGCCAGGAGCCGAAGCCGGCAGATGGTGAACTCGATCCAACGTTGGCCGGGCCGGCGCTGCAAACGCAAGGGAATCTGAAAGCCAATGAGCTCGAGATCGCGAATCGCGAGAGCGCCATTCAGAACCTGGAGTCCAGGATCAACCAGTATCAGGGCCGTCTGAATGCAGAACCGGGTACTGAGGAAGCACTTGCCGATCTGAACCGCGGCTACGATCAATCCAAGGCGAATTACGATGACCTGCTGAAAAAGAAAGACGAATCCAAAATGGCCACGAGCATGGAACAGCTGCAGCAGGGCGAGCGATTCACCATACTTGATCCCCCCAGCTATTCGGCCAAACCGGATTTTCCCAACCGGCTCAAATTCTGCGCTATGGGCTTGGGGGCGGGCTTGGCCTTGGGTCTCGCTATAGCAGGCACGTTTGAGTTCATGGACGATCGCTTGCACAGTGAGCATGAAATCAAATCCCTCCTGTCCATGGCCGTTATCTCCGAGATCCCGATAGTCGCGAATCCGCTCGACAAAGCCAAGACGAAGAGGCAGATGGCATTGGGATGGGCCACAACATTAGTTGTCTTTGTCGCTATCCTGGCCGGTTCTGTTTTTAGCTTCCTCCACCACTAAACTGTCTCATCCGAATGTACAAAGCCTACTTTCACCTCAAGCGTAACCCGTTCGATCTGACCCCGGACCCTCACTGCTTCGTGCCCACTCCGCGGCATAATGAGGCGCTGGCGGCGCTCTACTACGGTGTGCGGCGGCACAAGGGTTTCGTGGTTGTTACCGGCGAGGTGGGCACAGGCAAGACGCTGCTGCTTCGCTGCCTCCTTCGCCTCCTTGAGAACAGCAAGGATATCGCCTACGCGTACCTCTTCAATAGCCGGCTCGAGCCGACGGACTTCCTGCAGTACGTCCTTTCCGACTTCGGACTGCCGGCCTCGGGAAAGAACAAATGCGAACTCCTGCTGGATCTAAGTAAGTTCCTTGTCACGCGGGGTTCGAAGCAATTGACCAGCGTCATCATTGTCGACGAGGCGCATGATTTATCCGCAGACACACTCGAAGAGGTTCGTCTCCTATCGAACCTGGAGACCTCTGAAGACAAACTGGTGCAGATCATATTGGCAGGACAGCCTGAGCTGGATAAGAAGCTGGATTCAGTCGAGTTGAGACAGCTGAAGCAGCGGATTGCGCTCCGAACCCAACTTGGAGCGCTCAACGCCAAGCAGACGCAGGAGTATATTGAGCAGCGCCTGCGGATTGCCGGCGTTGATTCAAGCCAGCCTCCGATCTTTTCTGCGCAAGCGATTGACCATGTGTACTCCTATTCCCGCGGCTTTCCACGCCTCATCAACACCATCTGCGAAAACGCGCTGATCAGCGCCTATGCCAGGCAGACGCCGACGGTAACCGCGCGGATCATTGAGGATGTGGCCACCGAATTCCGTCTCGAAGCGTTTGTGCCTGTGCAGCAGAATTCATAGGCGGCTCGACCCACAGTACGGCTGTGAAAGGGAACCATCGTGAGCCAGATTTTTGATGCATTACAGCGGCAGGAAAGTGAGCGGTCCGGAGACGATTCCTCTGCGCTGTCACAGGGACCCGACCTGCTGCGGCGCGCAGAACGCCGGGCTGCGGCGAGATGGGAAGCATCCGGTCCCCTTTCGGAACTCGACGTGCCGAACAATATTGAAGAGGATGGGCTCGGTGAAATCGAAGTTGCGCCTCCGCCCGCGGCCGTCGAGTCGGCCAAGGGTGTTGCGCATGGTCCGTCCACGGCCAGCCGTTCGGAAGTTCTGGAAAAACTCCCGTCGCTCGAGATTTCGCTTTCCTTGCAAAGCCGGCTAGTGTGCCTCACCGATAAGGAAACTCCGACGGCCGAAGCGATTCGGCTGCTGGGAGTCCGCTTGAAAAATCTCCGTCGCAGCCGGCCTCTGAAGAAAGTGCTCATTACGAGCACGATTCCACAAGAAGGCAAGAGCACGATTTCTGCCAATCTTGCATGCGCCCTCGCCCAGTCATCCGACGAAAAGACATTGCTTATTGAAGGGGATTTGCGACGCCCTTCGCTGCTGAAAATGTTTGGGATCGAAAAGGTCCGGGGTATCTCTGAATGCGTTAGGGACGAAGGGCGAGTGCTTTCCGGCATTTACCGTCTCGAGAATGCGGGCTGCTGGATCCTGCCTGCGGGACAATCTCCTAGCAACCCGCTCGAGCTTCTGCAATCGCAAAGACTGCACGTGCTTATGGACCGGCTTACTGAATACTTTGATTGGATTATCATTGACTCTCCTCCCGTACTTCCTCTGGCGGATACAAGCATCTGGATGCGCATGGCCGATGGAGTTCTTCTCGTTACACGCCAGGGAACAACACAGAAACACCAGTTGCAAAAGGGACTTGAAGCGCTGGATCAGCAAAAGCTTCTCGGTGCGCTTCTTAACGGCGCCATGGCCTCAGCCTACAGCGGTTACTACGAAACTCCGTCGATTTCCACCTAGCAAATCCCTTTGACCGCGAGGAGATTATCCGATTTGGCGGTCTCCGCTTCTCCGTCACGTTCGTCGCGGAACCGTCCCTGCAACAACCCAATACCTGAGCAACCTGTGCGTCCCCACCCCGATCGCGAATCCTTTGTGGCCGGGATTAGTCATGGGATTGACGCGCATGGAAATTTCACCCGTCACATCGGCAACCAGGAACACACCCGTTAATGGCACGAGAGGAGTCTGTCGTGACACGATTGCATCAACCTAAACCATCGAATTCCCCTGATCCGCTGCTGGAGGGTGCGCCTGCAATTAATCGCGCGCCTCTCGACGAGACGACCTTCCAGCGCATGATTGCGATCGAACGCAAGCGCACGGAGCGCTCCAAGGCTCCATTTATCCTCATGTTGCTCGAAGCGGTCAGCGATCGCGGCCAAAAGAGCAGCGGTGTTACACTCCGGCGCGTTGCAACCGCTTTGCTTCAATCCAGCAGAGACACGGACTTGGTCGGCTGGTACAAGGACAACGCCATCGTTGGCACAATGTTCACGGGCCTCATCGTGAATGACAAACGGGCCCTCCTCGACACATTTCTTGCCAAAGTCAGCGCCACGCTCCAGGAGGAGCTGACCGCCGACGAGTTCAATCAGGTGCGCATATCCTTTCACCTGTTCCCGGATGATTGGGATCATGAAAAGCCCGGCCGGCCGACCAATGCAGCTCTGTATCCCGACCTGGTGAGCGATGACAAAGGGCGCCGCACGGTGCTCATCGTCAAACGCGGATTTGACATTTTCGGAAGCGCAACGATGCTTATCCTGTTGGCGCCCCTCTTTCTCTTCATCGCTCTGGCTATCAAACTTACTTCCAGGGGCCCGGTGTTCTATCGCCAGCAAAGAGTCGGGCGTTACGGTCAGACCTTCACGTTCCTGAAATTCCGCTCCATGTTTGCAAACAACGACAGCAACGTGCATAAGGAGTATGTCACGCGGCTCATCGCCAGCAATCCTTGTGAAGCAAAGCAAAGCGAATGTGGCGGCAGCGTCTACAAACTTACCAACGACAAAAGAATCACGCGCGTGGGCGAGGTTCTGCGCAGAACGAGTCTCGACGAGCTTCCTCAGTTTCTCAATGTGCTCAAGGGAGAGATGTCGCTTGTCGGCCCGCGTCCTCCCATTCCGTATGAGCTTGCCGCTTATCAAACATGGCACCGGCAACGGCTGTTGGCAGTGAAGCCGGGAATTACAGGCCTTTGGCAGGTTATGGGCCGAAGCAGTGTCCGGTTCGATGAAATGGTGCGGCTCGACCTGCGTTATGCATCCACGTGGACCCCATGGCTGGACCTGAAGATCCTGCTGCGCACTCCGGGGGCGGTTATTAAAGGTTCCGGAGCGTATTGAACTCAGAATCCTGCAATCTTCCCCGGCCGCGCGCTTGGGGAGTCAATGCGGCGCTCTTTTGTAGCTGTCGCTTCGGCGGGACCCCATCGACGAGATGCTCTCGAGCACTCGTTCACTCACAAACAAGACTTTCGCGACGTGACTCTGGCTGCACTCAGAGCGGGAACAATTCCTGCGCCCGCAGGATGAGTCTGGCTGCGCGGATCGCTGGGTAGGAGAGAAGAACTTATGGACTTCGGCGTAATCGGATACGGCTACTGGGGTCCGAACATTGTCAGAAATCTTACCGGCCTTGAAGGCGCCGTGGTGCGCGCCATCTCGGACCTGAGTCCCGCGGCGCAGGCGCGCGCCCGCAAGGCTTATCCCGGTGTGACCGTGACAGACAACGCGATGGAAGTGATCACCTCGCCTCACATCGATGCTGTGGCAATCGTTTCGCCTGTCTGGACTCATTACGAATTGACCAAAGCTGCGCTGAAAAATGGAAAACACGTCTTTGTCGAGAAGCCGTTTACCAGCACGGTCGCTCAAGGAGAGGAACTCGTCAACCTCGCAGAGCAGAAAAATCTGAAATTGATGGTTGACCATACCTTTCTTTTCACGGGCGCGGTCAGACGGATCGCCCAGCTCATCGAAGAAGGCGCGTTGGGACATCTGTATTACTACGACTCAACTCGCGTAAACCTTGGTCTCTTTCAACATGACGTCAATGTGCTTTGGGATCTGGCCCCGCACGATCTTTCCATCATGGACCATCTCATCAAGGCCAGTCCTGAAGCTGTTTCGGCGACGGGGCAAGGTCATTTGAACGGGCATGAAGATGTGGCCTTCATGACGCTCTACTTTCCCGACAAAGTCATCGCCCACATCAATGTGAACTGGTTGTCCCCGGTCAAGGTCAGGACGACGCTGATTGGCGGCGAGAAGCGAATGATCGTCTGGAACGATCTTGAGGCCGACGAAAAAGTGAAGGTCTATGACAAGGGAGTCAAGATCACCAGCCGGGAGGGCGTTTACGATCTCCTGGTCAGTTACCGATCGGGAGATATGTGGTCTCCGCAACTGGAGCAAGTCGAAGCCCTGCGCCAGGAGCTCGGCTACTTCGTGGAGTGCATTACCACCGGCAAGGAGCCGTTCAATAACGGGCACGCGGGCCTGCGCGTCGTCAGGATGCTTGAAGCTGCCAGCGAGTCCTTGAACAAGAAGGGAGCGTTTGTCCGCTTATGAGCGAATTCAATTCTGTCGCGGCAGACGTGAAGCTCGGAGTCAACGTGAAGCTGTCGAAGTTTGTCAATCTCTACGGATGCGAGATCGGAGATGAGACCAAGATCGGGGCATTTGTCGAGGTCCAGAAGAATGCCCGGATTGGAAAGCGTTGCAAGGTCTCGAGCCACTCGTTCATCTGTGAAGGCGTGGCTATCGAGGACAACGTCTTTATCGGGCATGGAGTGACGTTTACCAATGACACCTACCCGCGCTCCACGAACAGCGATGGAACGCTGCAAAACGGCGCGGACTGGGAAGTCAGGCCCACGATCGTGCGCAAGGGCGCGTCGATCGGCTCCGGTGCCACTCTTCTCTGCAATCTAAGCGTCGGTGAAAACGCGATTGTAGGCGCCGGGAGCGTTGTAACCAAAGATGTTCCACCCAACACCATCGTGGCTGGAAATCCGGCCCGGGTACTGCGATCGATTGAAGCACGAACCGAGGAGTCCAATGTCAGAGACCAACAAAATACCATTTCTTGATCTCATTACGCCGCATGCGGAACTCGAGCAACAGCTTACGGAAGTCTTTCACCGTGCCCTGCGCACCGCCGGATTCATCGGCGGCCCGATGGTGGTGGAATTCGAGGCCTCTTTCGCGGAATTCTGTGCCGCGGAGCATGCCGTGGCCGTCAGCAGCGGAACCGACGCGCTTCGCTTCGCTTTGATCGCTTGCGGCGTCGGATCCGGCGATGTCGTCGTGACTGTGCCCAATACATTCATCGCTACCACAGAGGCAATATCGCAGGCCCGCGCGATACCGGAGTTTGTGGATGTCGATGAACAAACCTACAACCTCTCCGTCGAAATGCTCGAACGGTTCCTGGAAAAGCGGTGCGTCAGAAATAATGCAGGCAAGCTCATCAGCCTGCGCAGTGGAAGGCCGGTCAAGGCAATCGTCCCCGTGCATCTCTACGGCCAGATGGCCGACATGGATCCGATCCTTGCATTGGCCGACCGCTTCGGGCTTGTCGTAGTTGAAGATGCCTGTCAGGCGCACGGTGCGGAATATTTCTCCAAGCGGCACAACCGCTGGATAAAGGCCGGCACCATGGGCCGCGCAGCTGCATTCAGCTTTTACCCGGGCAAGAACCTCGGGGCATGTGGCGAGGGCGGAGCGGTCACTACGGATGACAGGGAAGTGGCCGAAAAGGTCAGGATGCTTCGCGATCACGGTCAGGAAAGGAAATACATTCACGGTCTGGAGGGATACAACGGGCGCCTGGACGCGATCCAGGCGGGCATCTTGCAGGTTAAACTCTCTCATCTCGATCGATGGAATTCCCAACGAAGAGAGCGGGCGGGGATCTATAACCGGCTTCTCGCGGATAACGATGCCGTTATTCGGCCGCATGAGCCTTCCTCGTCCCGGGCCGTATATCACCTCTATGTTGTCCGCACAAGCGATCGCGAAGGCTTGATGGATCATCTTACACACGCCGGCATTGGAACTGGAATTCATTATCCGATCCCGCTTCATCTGCAAAAGGCATATGCGCACTTGAATTACAGCCAGGGAGATTTTCCGGTCGCGGAAAGGGTGGCGACAGAGATTGTTTCCTTGCCAATGTATCCGCAACTTACAGAAGGTCAACAGGCGATCGTGGCCAGGGGACTGCTAACATTCCTGCAGGATTTTGCCTCGGCGCCAGGTCCCGTGGACGAGAACTTACTCGTGCCGCAAAAGAGCTCGATATAGTTGCCGCATAACTGAATGTCTCTCCTATTCTGCGAATAACTGCTTGTAAAGCTGGCCACTCCCCGCTATCGAGTGCCCGCCGCAAGCACCCTTATTGATCTTCCCATGACAAACTCCACTAGATATGTACTCATTACACCGGCGCGGAACGAAGCCGACTACATCGGCCTAACGCTGAAGTCAATGGCCGCGCAGACGCTTCGCCCGCTGAAGTGGGTTATCGTAAGTGACGGCTCAACCGATGGAACGGATGAAATCGTGCGCGGCTACACGGCTGACTACCCGTGGATTGAGTTAGTCCGCACGGCGGAGCGCAAAGAGAGGCACTTTGCCGGCAAGGTGTATGCGTTCAACGCCGGTTATGAGCGGGTCAGGGATCTCGACTTTGATATCGTTGGAAATCTCGACGCAGACGTCTCCTTCGAGCCCGATCACTTTGAGTTCCTGGTTTCCAGAATGGAAGAAAACCCGAAACTTGGCGTTGCCGGCGCACCGTTTCGCGAGGGGACGTTTCAGTACGATTATAGGTTCTCAAATATTGAGAATGTCTGGGGAGGGTGCCAACTTTTCCGGCGTGCATGCTTCGAGGAAATTGGCGGATATATGCCGCTGAAAGGCGGCTGTATCGACCATGTCGCCGTCCTGTCTGCACGGCAGCAAGGCTGGCAAACGCGGACGTTTAGCGACAAAGTCTGCATTCATCATCGCCAAATGGGCACGGCGCTCAACGGAGTCATCAAGGCGAAATTCAGATTGGGCGTGAAAGATTACTCAGTCGGCAACCATCCGCTTTGGCAGCTTTCCAGGAGTATCTATCAGATCACGCAGCGCCCCTATCTGCTTGGCGGCCTCGCACTCGGGGCTGGATACGCCTGGTCTGCTGTTCAGCGGGTCAAAATCGCGATATCGCCGGAACTGGTGGCGTTTGTGCGTCGCGAACAAATGGATCGGCTCAGGAAAGCTCTGCGTGTAAGTCATCGGAGAGTGGCATGATGGCTGCGGGAAATCTGCACGACTCATTCGTTCCGGGAACTTTGTCCGCGCGTCCGGAGGTTCTTCAGTGAAGCCTTTGTCCCGAAGAATTAGCTTCCTGCGCGCCGGAGCCCGAGCGTCACTCCGCCGCTTTCTAAGCCAGGAGCGGCGCACCAAATTGAAGCGCCTGCAGGGACAGGCGCGAAAGCACCTTGCGCCAGTGCTCACCATGATCCACGGGACCTTCACAACAGACATGCTCGTGGCGGAACTTGAGCGGCAAGTTCCGTCGCAATTTGAAATCCTGATGGTCCACAGTTCTTTCGATACCTTGCTGCCCATGTTCAAGGGAAGCGCTAAAGATCTGGTTCAGGCTCTCATCGATTTTTGCGGACCGGGCAAGACACTCGTGATGCCATCGTTCGTCATGGGAGGAAGGGACTATGACGCAGCGGCGTATTTCGAGTCAAAGCCATTCGATGTTCGGACTACGCCCTCGGAGATGGGACTGCTCGCTGAAATCTTCCGCCGGACTCCAAATGTCCGGCGCAGTCTGCACCCAACGTGCAGTGTTTGTGCTCTCGGGCCTTTGGCGGATGAATTGACTGCCGGACATCATCTGGCCAAGACAGGACTGGGGCCTGACGGGCCTTTCGGCGTCATGTCGCGTCGGCCTACTGCAATCTTGGGAATCGGCGTCGAGTATTTCCGTTGCCTGACTCACGTGCATAACGCAACCCAAACGATGGGAGACGAGTTCCCGATCAAGTTTGCGAGTCGTACAGCACCAGTGACGCTTATTGACTACGACGGCAGCCGGTATGTACACGAGGTGGGGCTCCCCGACCGCACAAAGAAGCTGGATCTTTCTATTCTCGGGTCAGTGCTTTCCAAGGATGAGCTGATCGAATGGCGCTTCCACGGTGTCGCGATGTTCGCTATCCCCGAGGCGAAGGTGGTTACCGACCGACTGATCGAGGCCGCTCGTCGCGGAATCACAATCTATGGAAAAGTTTCGGTCAACGAACACTCGGCCGTTGGAGCTTGATCGATAGTGAATGAGATTGTTGAAAAGGCAATGACAAAACCGGTCACTCGCCGCGTTCTGTTGATAGGCGACACGACACTCGATCCCGTAGCGCGGATGCTCGAGCGGAGCGCCGATCTCCCCTTGGTGCAGGCCAATGCCGCGCCCTTCGGTCAGATTTATCAAATTCTGTTGAACCCCGAACACCCGGCATGGATGGACCGGCCCGACGTTGTTGTGGTGTGGACCGCTCCTCATCTCACGCTGCCCTCAGTTGCAAAACTTCTTCGCTTCGAATTTTCGTCAGCAACCGCGGTATACGACCAGGCCATGCTGGAAGTGGATGAGTTCGCAGATGCGGTGCTTCAGGCGGCTTCACAAGGCGTACTCGTATACGTACCGGCGTGGATTCTGCCGGCGTACGAGCGATGGGTCCAGATTCTCAGCTGGCGGCAGGGCTTTGGCCTGGCGAACCTGATTGCCAAAGCCGATCTTCGCCTCGCCGAACGGTTCGCTTCGCAGCAGAACGTCGTCTTGCTGGATACGCAGTACTGGCAGGCAAGTCTGGGCCGGCCAGCGTTTGACCCGCGCATGTTCGCAGTTGCGAAAATCCTTTATTCGAATGCCTTACTCGAAAGAGCCGCAAGCGAGATCAAGAGTGCCATCCGCGGTTCGCTGGGCCAAACCAGGAAGGTTATTGTTTGCGATCTCGACAACACACTTTGGGG
>Ga0224556_1000316_pt1 | contig 12233 bp, 10 predicted proteins | sample 714S315metaG_FD_183007 | JGI IMG/M metagenome (GOLD analysis project Ga0224556, IMG submission 183007) | Peat soil microbial communities from Stordalen Mire, Sweden - 717 S3 1-5 | ecosystem: Environmental > Terrestrial > Soil > Wetlands > Peat | place: Sweden: Norrbotten County, Stordalen Mire...
TTCAGCGGGACTCGTGTTCCCTTCCAGTCCTTGCTGGATTACCTCGAGGGTGGGCAAACGCTGGACGAGTTCCTTGAGGATTTTCCCACCGTGAAGCGCGAAGCCGCCATCCGCGCGCTTGAGCATGCGAAAGAGCTCGTTGTAAGCGAACTGTGAAGAAACTTCTGCTGGACGAGTGCATTCCGAGAAAATTTAAGAGCCATCTCCCGCGTATGATCGCGTCACTGAGGTTGCAGGATACGCTGAGCGCGGCTAAATTAGTGTGCGAGAGTTGGAGTTGGAACATGAAAAAGCGCGTCGCGATCAGCCACCCCACGAAGCCAACACCGGGCGCGCTGGTGGAATCTGCCTCTACGTTATCTGCCTCTGCATTCATTGACGAAAAGATCAAGGAACTTGGGGACTGGCGCGGGAAGATGCTGGCGAAAGTGCGCGGAATCATACACGCGGCGGACCCTGAAATCATCGAAGAGCGGAAGTGGGTCACGCCGACAAAGCCGGGGACTCCCGTCTTTTCTCACGGCGGCATCGTCTGCACGGGAGAGACCTACAAGAACGTCGTCAAGATTACATTTGCCAAGGGAGCAGCGCTGAAGGACCCTTGCGGTCTATTCAACTCCAGCCTCGACGGGAACGTCAGGCGCGCCATCGACATCCACGAAGGCGAGAAGGTCGATGAGGCGGCGTTGAAGGATCTGATCCGCGCTGCGGTGGCGCTCAACCACCCCACGAAGCCGACACGGGGCTTCGTGGGGGCCCCGGTCAATCTGAAGGGCAAGAGCACGCCGAAGGCCCGGCGAAAATCACCACGCTAAATTTTCGCGAAGAGGCGAAATTTGGAAAGGGCACCCAGCCTCGGCAAGCGAGGAAGATCTGAACATCCCCACTCCAGCCAAAATCGGGCTTGAAATGGGGCACCGGCAAGCCGGTTTCCGGAGACGAGCCAGCCTCCTTGGCAAGATTCCGTTCAATGCAGACGGCGAACCAGCGCAGGGAGAATATTGCGAATTCCTATCGCTGAAGCGGCGGCGAGCGCCGGAGTGATTACGGCCAGTGACCACACCACCCAGCGTTGTTTCGGAAGATCGCTGTAGAGGAAGACTAGAGTCCAGGGTAATAGCGGCAGCGCAAAGCGCGGGAACTCGGCGCGCGCCCACTCCGGTGAGCTGTATGTAAACAGCGCGACCCAATAGAAACAGGCGAAGCAGGTTTCGGCAGGATAGGACCTCGCGTACCTCCGCAGATCCCCGCTTTTGATCGCGAACACCGCTCCCAATAACATCAGCATCACCCAGACCGATGTAAGTGCGCGATTTGTTAGAGGGGCAGGCGACAAGAGTGTGTCGCGAAGAATCGACGCGAACGGAAAGGTGAAAGGAGGAGCGCCGTGCCAGTCGTTATGTTGATAGGAAGCAACATTCGCGAGAGGATTTCCAAAATAGTGTGCGAGCGGCCACGCGTAGAGGCCGCCGATCAGCAGAGCCATTAGAACCGCGTAGATGCATTCCCGGAATCTTCTCTTCCACAGCAACTGAATCCCGAGCCCAAGCAGCGCGAACAAACCGTATGGGCGCACGACCGTAGCCAGGGCGGCGAAGACTGCCGACCATGCCCATTTCTCGCGCCTTAGTGTGAGGAAAGCCGCCAATATCAGAGCTATGAAAAGCGGTTCGGCTCCGCCGAGCAGCGAGCGCTGAAACCAGTCCAAGCTCAGCAGACAAAAGAACGCGGCCACCCACCCGCCCCACAGGCGATGGCAAAGCATCAAAGTCGCGAGCGACGCCGTTACGCAAAGAATCACGAACGCGGGCCGTAAAGGAATGCGGGTCACCGTGGACAAGAAGGCGGTTGCGTAGGAAACTCCCCAAAACTGGTGGACCTCGACCCCGGTAAACTGCCAGTGCTGGATCGCAGCTGCTGGCGCCAAGTAGGCGGGGTTGTCGCCAAAAGCATTGCCTCCAACCAGGCTCAAACCGCCGCCGAGGAAGAGTGCGGTGTAAAAGACGGCATAGGAGAGAATTACAAGTGCGAAGATTTCTGACAGCAGGGGAGCATCAAGGTTGCTGGGCGGAATCCGCGGATTTGTTGTCGAGAAACTTTCCATGAGCGGTTTGCTTTAGCGAAAGCTCATTTATATTAAGCGATGGAATTGCGGATGCGCCTAGGAAATAGCATCCGCGACACGGTGTCTGGGCTCTTTCAGCGAATATTTCAGCAGGCAGTACAAGGCGCGCACGCCGTCCTTCCATCCGATCTTCTTGCCCTCCTCATACGTGCGACCGCAATAGCTGATGCCCACCTCGTAAATGCGCAGATGGCGGCGCGCCACCTTGACGGTAATCTCGGGCTCAAACCCGAAGCGGTTTTCTTCGATCGGAATCGACTGGATAACCTCGCGGCGGAAGACCTTATAGCAGGTTTCCATGTCGGTGAGATTGATGTTGGTGAGGCAATTGGAGAGCAATGTCAGGAACGAGTTGCCCACCGAATGCCAGAAGTAGAGAACGCGGTGCGGGCCTCCACCCAAAAAACGCGAACCGTACACCACATCGGCTTTGCCTTGCAGCAGAGGCTCGAGGACGTGCGAGTACTCGGCGGGATCGTATTCCAGATCGGCGTCTTGAATGATGACGAAGTCGCCAGCGGCTTCCTGGATGCCGCGGCGCAGAGCGGCGCCTTTGCCCATGTTGCGGGGCTGGAAGAAAACCCGCACTTGGAGGTGTTTCTGAGCGAGGTCGGCCAGGATGTCACGGGAGCCGTCGCTTGAGCCGTCGTCGACGCAGAGCAGTTCGATGTCCAGGGGAACGGCCAGCACCTTGGCGACGACCTCGCGCAGCGTGCCCCGCTCGTTGTACACCGGCATCACCACCGAAAGCTTCATAGCGACATCGTAAACTCCATCCCGGATCGTAACAATGGCAGTACTGCTCGATGTCGCACACTTGATTCGTAACTCCGCGCAAAAAAACGCGCGCAGCCCTGAGGCTGCGCGCGGGTGAAGAGGGTTGGTAGGTTTTAGCGGCTGGCGGCCATGGCGAGGGCTTTGGGGGCGGTCTGTTCGGTTTGGGCTACAAACATCTGGTACGACTTGTAGACTCCGAACAGCACGAGCATCAAAGCTCCTACCGTGACCATGCCGGCAGCAGTGCCGAACATTGAAGCGATGGCCGTCAATCCCGCACCGATGATGTAGTTCGGGAACGACCACAGAAAGACCTTGTGCCAGATGGCAAAAGGGCTGTTGCTTTCACTGAGTCCGATGATGCCGGCGACGGGCGCGGTGTTGGCCAGGAAATAAGCCGCCGCGGCCGCGACCAGCGAGAGCGCCGTGCCGTTGCCGAAGGCCGCCAACAGGTGGCTGTGGTACACGGCATAGGCGAGCGCGCTGGCATTCATCAGCGTGCAGGTGTTGAACAGGAATTGAACCGGTTTGACTTGTTTGCCGGAACCGAAGGACTGTGCGATGGCTGCCGTGACTGCGACCAGCAGGCTGGCGAACAATCCCAACTGCGTGACTCCCAGAAGAATGACGGGCAAATTGCCGGACATCGTACTCGTCATCCCAGGCAGCTTCACCTTGAGCCGCGAAGTAAGGACTGCGGCGATCAGGAGAAGCGCGAACTGGGGCCAGGCGGGCATGTGCCAGTTTATGACTCCCAACGACAGGGGGCACAAACTCGCGACAGCTACCATTCCGATCATGACTTTGGCTTGATTAGGAAGTGTGTTGGTCATAATGATCTCCGAATATGGTTTCAGTCGGTTGGTTAGTTGTCTCCTGGGTCGCCATCGCTAAGAGCGGTGGTTGCGCTGGCGACATTGGAAGTGGCACCCCAAACTACGCTGTAACCGGATACGGAGGTCGCTCCCCAGACGACGCTGGTGGCGCCCCACACTACCGAAGAGGCAGAAAGCGCGTTCGAGCCCCACACCACGGAGTTTCCCCAGATGGTGGAGGTGGTTCCCCAGACCACGCTGCTGCCGGTGAAGTTGGAATCAAGGACGGTGTTGGCGATGGTGATCGATCCGTTGGAGTTGGCAACCGCGGTCGGAGAAAGTGCTAGTCCGGTCGCCAGGTTGGTATCGGCGAGCGCGGCGTCGATATCCAGATAGCCGGCTCCGTAGGTGAACAGATCGTACTCGTTGTTGTACATGTTGCCGAAGGTGTCGTGGGAATAGGTGTATTGCCCGACGCCCTTCCAGGCGGTCTTCATCAAGCGCGCTTTCACCTGATCGGGAGTCAGCGTAGGAGTCTTCTGCAGCAGTAATGCCACCGCACCGCTGACGACCGGCGTCGCCATGCTGGTTCCGCTCAACACGTAGTACTTGGAGGCGTTGCCGTTGTTGGGCGTCACTGCATATTGCGGATAGAGAGTATCGAGCGTGCTGCCCGCCACGCGCAAGGAAACTTGCGCGTTGCCGGGGGCGACCAGGTCGGGTTTCACGATGTGATCGAGAGTGGTCGGACCTTTGGAACTGTAGCTGGCAATCTGGTCGTCGACGCGCGTCGAGGTCAGCTCCGTCATGGTCGCTCCCACGGTGATGACGGCGGGATCGTTGGCCGGAACGCCGACGGTGCCGAAGCCGTTGGTGGGGGCAAAGCGGCCGCTGTTGCCGGCGGCGCAGACCACCACGATGCCGGCCTTCCAGGCAGCTTCCACGGCCTGGTCGACGGGATCGAGCGTGTACTTTTCGTACACCGGACGTCCGAGCGACATGTTGATGACGCGGATGTTGTAAGTGCTCTTCAACGAGATCGCCTGCTGAATGGCGGCAATCACCTGGCTGTCGGTGCCGGCGCCGTTCTGGTCGAGCACGCGCAGGTTGATGATGTTGACGTTGGGCGCCATGCCGGCATAGGTGGCCGCATAGCCATTGCCGCTGCCGGAGCTGGCGCCGTTGCCGCCGATCAGGCCGGCCACGTGCGTGCCGTGTCCGTACTTGTCGGAAGTGGTGGTGTCGCCGGCGACAAAGCTCTGGCTGTAGACCACGCGGCTGGTGCCGCTGGCGTTGTTGAGATCGGGATGAGCCGCGATGCCGCTATCGATGACGGCCACGCCGATGCCGGTGCCGTTCATGGCAAAGGCGGAGGCGGCGACGTCGGCTTCGACGGCCGTGGCAAACTGCTCGGTCGCGGGAGTCGCCGTCATTTTCTGCGTGCGATCGGGGGTGATGTAGGCGACGTTGGGATCGTTGGCCAGTTCCTCGACCATGCTGGTGGGCACGTGCATGGTGACCGCGCGGATGCTGTTGAACTTCGAGCGGACGATGGCGCCGCGGCCCTGCATGTCTTTCAAGTGCGCGCTGGAGGGCATCTGGCGATGTTGGACGATGACGGTGACCATGCCATCCTGGCCGACGTGGTCGTGGAGGTCGGCGGAAAACTTCGCCGTGACCGCAGCGGCGCTACCCGAAGTCGGACTCGAGGAGGCGCCGTTGCCGCTGCCCCAGACCACGGAGCTGGGCTTCATGGTTACAGCAGCGGCGCTACCCGAAGTCGGACTCGAGGAGGCGCCGTTGCCGCTGCCCCAAACCACGGAGTTGGGCTTTATGGTGACAGCGTTGTTAGCGGCATAGGAAGGCATGGCCAACGAGGTCAGCAATGCCATTCCCAGAACGCGGCCCCAAGCGGCGCTAAACAGCGCCGTACGCAAGCCGGGCTTGCGTCGGTCCGTTATCGGTGATGTGTCAATCTCTCTCATAAGTTTGTGTGGCGCTGAACGGATGACGGTAAGACCGCGCCCTTCGCGCCTGCCCTTAATGGGCAATCAGGGAGCCAATGCTTGGCCGATAAAGGCAATGCAATCAGCAGGTTGCATGGGGATGAAGAAGCTGTGAGAAGGGACAACTTGGCGCACAAAACAGCCGGCGAGACCGCGTCAGACAAGCTAACCCATTCAAAATCAGCAACGGATTGCTTGGGCTACCACCTTCCGGCCATACGGGACAAAATGTCCCACGGCAACAGCCCAGTACCGCCGCTTACATTGCCAAAACTGAGCGGCCCCGCCAAACTGAATCCGGCGGTCAGGAACAATCATGAGCGACGAAAAGGCCGGTTATAACCTCTTCCTGCTGCTGGTAGCGGGCCTGGGCGGTCTGCTGTATGGCGTGGATGTAGGCATCATTGCCGGGGCCTTGCCTTATCTGGAGGCCACTTCCGGGTTGAACGGCGGCCAACTTTCCTTCGTCGTTGCCGCCGTGCTCCTGGGCAGCGTGATCTCCACGCTGTTTGCGGGCGCTCTGGCCGACTGGATCGGGCGCAAGGCGCTGATGATCCTGAGCGGAGTGCTGTTTGTCGTGAGCATTCCGGCCATCGCGCTCTCGCATGGTTATCAATCGCTGGTACTCGGCCGGCTCTTGCAGGGCATTAGCGCGGGTCTGATCGGCGTGGTGGTGCCGCTCTATCTGGCCGAGTGCCTGATCGCGTCGAAGCGCGGCAAAGGGACCGGCATTTTCCAGTGGCTGCTGACGCTCGGCATTGTGGCCGCGGCCGTGTTCGGCATGTACTTCAGTTTTCGCGTGGAAGAAGTCGCGAAACTCGGCGATCCCGCGCAGCTCTTTGCCTTCAAGGACAAAGCATGGCGCAGCATCTTTTGGGTTTCGCTGCCGCCGGGAATTCTTTTCGTGCTGGGCAGCCTGATGCTGTCGGAGTCTCCGCGCTGGCTGTTTCGGCGCGGCAAAAGGGAAGCCGCCCGCGCCGCTCTGCTGCGCTCACGCACCCAGCAGCAGGCAGACGTGGAACTGGCGGAAATGGAACAGGCGCTGGCCGCTGAGAAAACAAAGGGCGCAACGGGCACCAAGGTCAGAGAATCCCTGTTGCGGCGCAAATATGTGATTCCGTTCTTGATGGCCTGCGTCATTCTCGCGTGCAACCAGGCAACCGGCGTCAACTCCATCATTGGCTACAACACCAATATTCTTTTGCAGAGCGGACTTTCCGACGTACAGGCGCATTGGGGCTACGTTGTCTTCACGATCGTCAATTTTCTGATGACCATCGTTGGCGTTCTGTTGGTGGATCGCCGTGGGCGCAAATTCTTGCTGTCGCTTGGGAGCGCGGGCATCATCCTCTCGCTGCTGGCGACAAGCGCGCTATTCCGGCAAACAGAAAAACTTCGCGTCGACTCCCGTGAAGCTGTGCAATCGAGGGTGGGCGAAAACCAGAAGCTCACGCTTCTGTACGATCAGAAGCTCGCCAACAGTCTCGTCAGCGCGGCCGGAGATGCTGGCAAGGCGCTCAGCGATCGTCCGACATCGCTCGTCGTCATTTATTCCTACGGCGATTTTCGCGCTGCGACAAAAGTGGCGCGTTCCGACGATAACGCCGCCAAGCCCATTGAGGTCACCCGCGAAGGCTGCGTGCCCAATAACAAAGTCCTGGCGTTCTTCTCGAACCCATTCGCCAGTCTGGACTCCTCGCGGACCGCTCCGCTCAAAATCGACAATGCCCTGATTACTCCCATGCCGAGTACGCGTAACGGCTGGCTGGTCGCGTCCAGCCTCTTTGTCTTCATGGCGTTTTTCGCGATCGGGCCGGGGGTTTGCGTGTGGCTGGCGCTCTCGGAGTTGATGCCGACCCGAATTCGCTCGAACGGAATGAGCATTGCCTTGCTGATCAATCAGGCGGTCTCCACGACGATCGCCGCCATCTTTCTTCCCACCGTTGGTAAGTATGGCTACGCGACGATGTTCTTCGCCTTTGCCGCTTGCACGGTGATCTACTTCGTCACTGCAGCGGTGTTCTTGCCGGAAACGAAAGGGAAGACGCTGGAGGAAATTGAGGCGCATTTTGAAGGGTCGGCATGAGCATCGAACACTTCAAAATCTATTTGGAGCAAGGGCCTTCAGATCGAACTCCGGTTTTTCCCCGTCAATCACCTGTCCCATGACTCGCGCTGTGACTGGCGCCAGCAGAATGCCATCGCGAAAATGTCCGGTGGCAACAAAATAACCGGGGGTTGAAGTCTCACCCAGAATCGGCAAGGCGTCGGGCGTGCCGGGACGCAATCCCGCCCAGGCTTCCAGGAATCGCGCTTCGGCGAGCTTCGGAACTACATCGAGCGCGGCCGCACGTAGCTTCTGGATTGTCTCGGGCACGGTTTGCTTATCGAATCCAGCTTCTTCCTGCGTGGCGCCAATGAGCATGCGGCCATCGCTGCGCGGGATCAGATAGACGTCGGGTGTGCGCACCACATGGCGGACCAATTCCTTCTTCGGCATGACGACGCATAACATCTGGCCTTTGACTGGGCGGGTGGGAATCGGACAGAGAGGTGCAGAGTCGTGCGCGGCCTGAACGGGCGAGGCGCCCGTCTCTCCACTTGCGCTGCGGCCAATTTGGCCAGCCCACGCCCCGGCGCAGTTGACGACGATTCCTGCTGAGAAATGCGTTTTGCTGGTGAGGACACCCGCCACTCTGCCATCGGCCACGGCGAGCGCGACCACGGGATTGCCAGAGGAGAAATCAATCGCGCGATGTTTCGCGGCGGCGATGGCGGCGGTCGTCAGTTGCCGAGGATCGACGCTGCACTCGTGCAGGAACAGCGCGGTCATCTCTGAAATTGTGCCTGAGACATCGAATGCCGGCTCCAGTTCCTGCAAAGGCTGAGGCAAGGGATAGGAGACCTTGAGTTGAGTCGCCGCTGCGCTATCGCATTGCGAATCGGACTTCTCCGGCTTCAGAAATACAAGCGTGCCATGGTCGCGCAAGTCAATGTGCATTCGGGATTCATCCCGGAGCTAGCGCACGAATTCGGGATACATGCGCGCGCTGGCCGTCGCCAGATCGTGCAAGGCGGGCGGCGTTTCCAGAAGGAAATCGGCTAGCATGCCGCCTGCTGCCCACGAGGCTTCGCGGCCGGGCTGTCCTTTGTCGACAACCAGCACCTCCCTCCCGCGCTTGTTCAGTTCGATCGCCAGCGAAAGTCCGATGATGCCGGCGCCGACGACGATCGCGTCCCAGTTCTTCACGACTACATTCTAGTTCGTCCCCCATCGAACCCGCAGATCACTCGTCGATGAGCGACTGGTAACGGCGGTGACGGTCATGCTGACGCTGTGCCCGATCCAGTCAGTTCGCTCTCCATTCCCTTATTGGGACTTGAATTGTCACGTTTTTGTTGTGAAGGCGTCACTGCTATCGATGGCTGGCTTTATGCAAGGTGTTACCTGTGAACTTCACCCGCTGCATCTCCAAGGTTCTCGACGCAATAACCCTGACACCGGACCGCGGGTTTATTGGAAAAGCCAGTACTCGTCTCGACGGAAGCCATTCGTTTGTTTTGCCGATGGGGCTAGCGTGGTCACCGTAATATCCCGGTTTCGCGTGCACAATGGGTTCGAGCAAGAGGTGCGCAGCGCCTTCCTGAAACGGCCTCGTCTGGTGGAGATGGCCCCCGGTTTCTGCGGTCTCGACGTCATGACAGATGCCGCGGACCCCTCCGTATTTCTGTTGCTGACGCGCTGGACAGACGCAGAATCCTTTCGCGCCTGGCACTCCAGCGAGGCGCATCATCAGTCGCACGGCTTCATGCCGCGGGGGTTGAAACTGGATGCGTCATTCACCTCCATAACAATAGGAAATAGTATTGAAGATCCTGCCGGCGTCCAGAATCTGGGCGATGCCCTCGAGGGCCAGACCGTTGCACTCTCGCAATGGCTGGCGGAATTCGACGGCCTGTTTGCTTTGCTGCTGGCCCCAGACGGCACCATCCGTGCACGCAATCGCGCCGGCCATCGAATCTTCCCTCCCCATCTCGAAAACACCTTCAGTTCAAGCATTTGGGCTGCCTGCGCCAGCGCGTTTCCGATTCCGGAACTCACGACCATGACACTCTGCTTGTGAGTGTGCACGACGGGCAGCAGGGTGCCATTACGGTTGAGGCCGGACTGGTACGGTCTCGTGGGGCGATCCTGTTGCTGGGGACTCCCGAGCACCGGCACGATTCGCGCCTTCAGGCGGAGACGCTCAAACTGACGAACGATCTATCGGTGATGATGCGTGAGTTTGCACAGAAGAACCGTGAACTGAAGGAAGCGAATGAAACGATCGACCGGCTTGCCCGGACAGATGCGCTGACCGGCCTTGCCAATCGACGTACTCTGGACGAGACCATGCAGCGAGAGATCGCGCGTGCCAGGCGATTGGCCGAGCCCCTGAGCCTGATTATCGCCGACCTGGACCACTTCAAGTCGATCAACGATCGATTTGGCCACACCAGCGGCGACCATGTGCTGGCGAGCGTAGCCGCGGTTTTCTCTACTCAGTCGCGGCCCTATGATCTGGCGGCGCGCTATGGTGGTGAAGAGTTTGTCCTGCTGCTCCCCGGGACCTCGACTCCCGATGCGATTGCCGTCGCCGGGCGCATTCGGCAAAAGGTCGCGGAAGTCAAAGTTCCCGAATGTCCCCGCGAGATTACGATCAGCCTTGGCGTCGCCACATGGATGACCGGCGAAGCGGCGGAGGGGTTGGTGGCCCGCGCCGACGCTGCGCTTTACCGCGCCAAGACCACTGGCCGAAACCGCGTCGAAGCGGCGTCGGCCGTCCCCGTGTAAGACCAGAACGGGAGGTTACGCAAATGATTCTCGAGTCTGTTCCCGACCGCTTCCGGCTTGCCCAAAAGCTCGTTTCGGTGAAGCAAGTTGTAGCGCAAGCAATCACGGACGACTTCTTCCTCAACCATCCCGACTGGACGGTTCGCTACGGGGACCGTGGCCGCCAGTTCTGCACGGCCGATGCGTGTTTTCATGTGGATTTTCTCGCCGGCGCTGTCGAGGCTGGTTCCCCGGAAGCATTTGCCGACTATATGCGATGGACGGCGCGAATGCTGGGCGCGCGCGGGATCGCCGCACACACGCTCGAAGAGAACCTCGCGCAGCTTGAAAAACACCTCTTTGCCGCGCTTCCCCTGGAAGAGCGTGACCCGCTTTCGACCTTCCTGACGCGGGGCCGGGAAGCATGCGCGGAGCTGGCTCCTGTTCCCGACGCCCCCCCGGCTTGCCTCGCAGGGCTGGAAGTGACCAGACAGGTCTTTCTCGCGGCCATCTTGGGTGGTCAGCGGCAGGCCGCCTTAAACATCGTGGAAGAAGCGATACGGTCTGGTCACAGCCACGTCGACATTTATGTCGATGTCTTTGCCGAGTCGCTGCATCGTGTCGGCGAGCTTTGGGAACGGAACAAGATCAGTGTTGCGCAGGAGCACATGGCAACATCGATCACGCAGTATGCTATTGCCGCGATTTACCCGCGCATGGTTCCCGCAGCGGCCGATCACGGCGTTGCCGTCGTCACTGGGGTGGCGGGGGAACTGCATCAGATTGGCGCGAATCTGGTCGCCGATTCGATGGAAGCCAATGGCTGGAAGGTGCGTTTTCTGGGAAGCAACCTCCCGCATTCCTCGGTGATCGCCGCCGTGGAAGAGAGTTCGGCCGATACGCTGTGCATTTCCACTACCATCGTAGCCAATCTGCCCTCCGTAGCGGAGCTGGTTCGATCTCTCCAGGGCAAGCTGCACGAATGCGCTCCGAAAATTGTGCTCGGTGGAGCGGCCTACAGAATGGCTCCCCATTTTGCCTTGGAAATAGGCGTAACGGAAATCGCCGATCTCCGGCAGGCTCTCACTACGCTTTGAGGCCAGTGAGGCTCGAAGTCGAAGGTCAGCAGTAAGTTACATCCCGCCCAAGAACCTCAAACGCAATTGACAGCGCCGGGCGTCTCACAAACAATAGGTGTACAGGAGACAACGCATATGACCGAAGGCGAGCAACCAACCGTGTATCACCCCGAAACCGGGAGCAGCGCCGGCAAGTGGATTCTGATAGCCGTAGCTATCGCGTATGTAGCCGCTTCGGCGTTCTTCGGCTATGACATGCACAACAAGCTAACCAAGCTTGCTGAAGACCAAACGGCCAGCCAGCAAGAGATTTCCGACTTGACCAAGCGCATGCAGTCCGCTGAATCCGATGCGGAGACGCTGGGCGAGAAGATCGGCATGACGAAGAAAGAAATGGCCGAGCGCGCCGAGCAACTGCAGAAGGCGCAGGCAGCCTCGGCGGCCAAGCTCTCAGCCCAGGAGAAGCAGGACGTGACTGCCGTGGCGGGCGAGGTCGGGAGTGTGAAGACCGATGTCGGCGGCGTCAAGACCGATGTCGCGGCTACCAAGGCAACTCTGGACGCGACCATCGCGAAATTGCAAACAACCATCGGCGATCTCGGCCAGCAGAGCGGACTG
>Ga0224556_1000319_pt1 | contig 12218 bp, 6 predicted proteins | sample 714S315metaG_FD_183007 | JGI IMG/M metagenome (GOLD analysis project Ga0224556, IMG submission 183007) | Peat soil microbial communities from Stordalen Mire, Sweden - 717 S3 1-5 | ecosystem: Environmental > Terrestrial > Soil > Wetlands > Peat | place: Sweden: Norrbotten County, Stordalen Mire...
TTCGAGCATGCCGCACCTTGCCGCTGCCTCGATCACGAGAAGAGGCGAGCCGCAAACGAGGCTTGGTTCGGCGTAGGCGTGGCGCAGCAAAAGATATTGGGCCAAGAATTCGATATCGATAAACCCGCCGGCCGCAAGCTTGAGATCCCAAGGATCGCTGTCCCCCTTCGCCTGCGAGATCAAGCGCCGCATTTCATAAACATCTTGGGCCAACACATCGCTGCGCTGCCGGGTGAGCACGGCGCGGATCGCATCGCTGGTTTGCACGCCGAGTTGCCAATCGCCGGCGATCGGCCGGGCGCGGGTCAATGCCATATGCTCCCAGGTTTCCGCTTCCCTAGATTGATAATCGACGAAACTCGAAAATTGCGTCGCGAGCGGTCCCTTGCCGCCGGAAGGACGCAGCCGCATATCGACATCATATAGCCGTCCCCGCCGCGTCGCGACGGTCAGGGCAGAGACAAGCCGCTGCGCTAGCCGGGTATAATAGTGCACCGCATGGAGAGGACGCGGACCGGCGGAGTCCGGCCGCGCGGGATCGAAATCATAGATAAGGATCAGATCGAGATCCGAAGCCGCTGTCATCTCGCGCGAGCCAAGCTTGCCAAGCGCCAAAACAGTCAGCCTGCCTCCCGGCACGCGCCCATGCTCATGGGAGAAGTCTTGCTCGACCTGAACAAGGGAGGTTTCGACGATGCTTGCCGCGAGGCCCGAATAGGCGCGCGCTGCAGCGGACGGTTCGATCATTCCGGACCATAGCCGGAGGCCAATGGGAAATAATTCCTCCTGTGCGAAATCACGTAGCGCGTCGAGGAATTCCTCCGTTTCGAATTTATGGTTCAGGATTTGTCCGGCGCGCGCCCTGAACGCGTTCTCGTCGAGAGGTGCTTTCAGGATATTCGGATCAATCGCGGCATCAAGCACATGCGGATGGCCAATCACGGTGCGCGCAAGTCTTGGCGCGCCGCCAAGAATTTCACCGAACAATTCACAAATTGGCGGATTGGATTTCAGCACCAAAAAAAGTTCGGCTGCCGCGGGCATGCCAGCGAGCGCGGAATCGAATCCGGCGAGCGCCGCATCGGGATCCCCCGAGCGCGCGAAGGCTTCCAAAAGCAAAGGCATCAATTCGGTGAGGCTTTCGCGCGCGCGAGCGCTGCGCACGGCGGGACGGCGGCCGAAATGCCAGCCCCGGATCGTCTCGGCGGCCAGGGCCGCATGTTTGAAGCCCAAACGCAACAAGGTTTCGAGCGTTTCCGGATCATCGGCGGCGCCGGTGAAAACAAGACTGCCGGCGGCCACATCGAGCCTCGGAGAATGTTCAAACAAACGCCCATAATGATGCGAGACAAGCCGCAAGCGATGCGTGACTTCGCTGCAAAAGCGGCTTTTGCGCGTATAACCGCAAAACCGCGCGAAGCGCGCAAGCGTGTCTTGGTCTTTCGGCAAACGCTGTGTTTGCTCATCGGCGATCATTTGCAACCGGTGTTCGATTTCTCGCAGGAAGAGGTAGGACGCGCGTAAGTCTGCGACCGCATCGCGCGTCACCCAGCCTTCCTTGCCAAGCTCATCCAGCATGTCGAGCGTGCGCGTCCCCCGCAAACGCGTCCGCTTGCCGCCGAAAATCAACTGCTGGGTCTGAACGAAAAATTCGATTTCGCGAATGCCGCCGCGCCCGAGTTTCACATCGTGACCGGCAACCGCGATCTCTTCATGTCCGCGGACCGCGTGAATTTGGCGCTTCATCGCGGCGATATCCGCAATCGCGGCATAATCGAAATATTTGCGCCAGATGAACGGCATCAGATTGGTGAGAAAAGCCTCACCCAGCGCCTTGTCGCCGGCAACTGGCCGCGCCTTGATCAAGGCCGCACGCTCCCAATTCTGGCCAAGACTTTCGTAATAGGAATAGGCGGCAGGCAGTGCGACCGCGACCGCCGTCGAGCCGGGGTCGGGACGCAATCGCAAATCGACGCGCTCGACATAGCCGTCCGCGGTCCGCTCTTGGAGGAGGCGGACAAGCGCTTGCGTGAGGCGCGCAAAAAGCGTCGCTGGATCCACGGCTCCGGTAATTGAACCACAAGCGGGATCGAAAAAGACGACGATATCGACATCGCTCGAATAATTGAGTTCGCGCGCGCCGAGCTTGCCAAGCGCCAGAATCACGAGACCACAGCCGGTTTCGAGATCCACGTCATCGGCAAGCCGCAATCTGCCCGCGCGGCCGGCCTCCCGCAGCACATGCCGCAATGCCGCTCGGATGAAAGCATCGGCGGCGCGTGACAGCGCCTCGGTTGCCGCGATCACATCGAAGACGCCGCCAAGATCGGCGAGGGCTATAAGAAGCGCGGTCTCCTGCTTCGCAAGCCGCAGCGCGCGCATGACCGCGGCATCGCTTTCGGCCCTAGCGCAAGCGTCATCGAGAGCTTTGAGGCATGCGTCTAGGCAAGCCTCAGGGGCCATCTCAAGACAGCGCTTGAGCCGGGGCGCATTCGCCGCCGCGAGACGCCAGAGAAACGGCGAATGGTCGGCGATCGCCAGAAGCAGGGCGCGGACGTGGGAGTGACCGGTAAGGCTTTGCAATTCCGCGCCATTGGGCGTTGCGAGAAACTCCGCAAGGCGAGCCTCGGCGCGGTGCGCATCGGAAAGGTGCGGCGCGGTATGAATGCGCCGCCAAAGCGGCAGCTCCTTATTGTCTCCGGAAGGAGCATCGCTCATGCGGCCTTTTCCGGGCTCGGCAGAGCCAGCGGCACTTCGAGTTCGCGGCGATGAGGTGCCGCTGGAAGCCGGATGACGACGCGCAGACCAGGCGCGTTATCCTCCAGCCGCAAGCTTCCATTATGGAGACGCGCCACCGCCGCGGCGAGCGAAAGACCGAGGCCGGAGCCCGGCCGCGAGCGCGCGTTTTCGAGCCGGACGAATCGATTGAGCACGCGCAGGCGATCGTTTTCGGCGATCCCCGGACCATGATCCGCGACGATGAATTCGACATTGCCGCCACTTCGCCGCGCCGAGAGTTCGACGGTGGCGGCGGCTGGTGACGGCGCGAGGCCCGGGCCGCGGCCTTCCCTCGCCGCCTCCGGGCTGCCGTACGTCAACGCATTGTCGACAAGATTGGCTAAGGCCTGACCGACAAGCTCACGGCTTCCGTGCAGAGTGAGCCCGGTCCCGGAGGAAATGGAAAGCGCGACGCCGCGCTCCTCGGCGACCGGCTCATAGAGTTCGCCGACATCCCGGGCGACGGAGCCGGCGTCGAAATCGATCATGCCCTCGCGCCCAGCACCGGCTTCGGCACGGGCAATGCTCAAAAGAGCATTGAAGATTTGAATCAAACGGTCGGATTCCTCAAGAGCCTTTTCGAGCGCTCCACGATAGTCCTCCGGGCTTTTGGCGGTGCGGAGAGCCTGTTCCACCTCGCTGCGCAGACGGGTCAATGGCGTCTTGAGATCATGCGCAATATTGTCGGAAACCTCTTTCAATCCCGCCATCAATATGGCGATCCGCTCGAGCATGGCGTTGAAATTTTGCACGAGCCGGTCAAGTTCGTCGCCGGTGCCAGCCAGATGCAAACGGCCGGAAAGATCGCCCGCGACGATGGCCCGGGCATTGGCGTTGATGGCATCGACGCGGTTCAGAACACGCCTTGCAACCCATAGCCCGCCAAGGGTTCCAATCACAACGAGCCAGACTAGCGACGTCAGCAGCGCGTCGCCGAGAATATGGCGCAAGCTCTCGCCTTCCTCGAGGTCATGCCCGACAAGCAGATGGAAACCGCCATCCAACACAAAGATACGGACGAGCGCCCGGTGCTGGCCGCCCGTATCGCCGGGAGGCTGATAAGCCATTTCGACCAGACCCGGATGCGCCAGAATGTCCGGCGGCAGGCTCGCGATATTGCCGGCGATCGGCTCCCCCGCGGGGGTCGTGACCAAGTAAAGCCCCGCGCCCGGGCGGCGGGTCCGCCTTTGGATGATATTGACGAGACGGCGGATGCCGCCCTGCGCATATTGCTCGGAAAGCCCGGTAATATTGGTGTCGATGGTCCGCGCGATCTGCTCATCGATCACATGCTTCATGTTCCAGCCGATCGTGCCGAGAACAAGACTAGCGCCGATCGCGGAAATCGCCAGATAGGCGAGCGATACTTTGAAGACCGTGGTCCGAAAGAGCTTACCGAGTGCCATCGCGTATCATATATCCTGCTCCGCGTATCGTCTGAAGCAGCGGAGGATCGAAGCCCTTGTCGATTTTGGCGCGCAGCCGCGAAATATGAACGTCAATGACATTGGTTTGCGGATCGAAATGATAATCCCACACGTTTTCAAGCAGCATTGTCCGCGTGACGACTTGGCCCGCATGTTTCATCAAATATTCGAGCAAGCGGAATTCCCGCGGTTGCAAAGGAATGTCCTTGCCGTCACGGGTGAGCTTGTGGGCAAGGCGGTCAAGCTCTAGGCTGTTCACCCGGTAGACGGTGTCTTCGGCAAGACCCGGCCGGTTTCGCCGCGCGAGCACCTCGACCCGCGCCAGAAGCTCCGCGAAAGCGTAAGGCTTGGCGAGATAATCGTCACCCCCTGCGCGCAACCCCTTCACGCGATCGTCGACCTGTCCGAGCGCGGACAGGATCAGAACGGGCGTTTGGACTTTCTGGGCGCGCAAGCTGCCGATGAGCGAGAGGCCGTCAAGTTTCGGCAACATCCGGTCGACGATGAGAACATCATAGGTTTCGGCACAGGCACGCGCATAGCCCTCAAGCCCGTCGCCGACATGATCGGCGACGTGACCGGCCTCACGAAAAGCCTTGACCATATAATTGGCGGCTTCGGTATCGTCTTCGACGATGAGGATTCGCATAGACGACATATAACTGATTCCAACGCAAAGCAGCAGGCCGGAAGTTGCCCTCCGGCCTGTCGCCTCCTGTGGAGCCGGTGCCGCGACGGGGGGCGCGGCACCGGCCTAACCAAAGCCTCGGGGGGACGATGAGGCTCAGGAAGCCGGGTTAATCGCTATCGCGACGAAATGGGTGCCTTCGCTGTTTTTAACCCGCAAGAGCACAGCCTTGCGATTGTCCTTTTTGGCCTCGGCGAGCACGGCTTTGACATCGGCCGGCTGGTTGACGGCACGGCCGCCCGCTTCCAGGATGATGTCGCCAATCTGCAAGCCTTTCTGCGCGGCCACGCCATCGGGATCGAGATCGGCGACCACCACACCATGGCTTCCCGCGCCCTGGACGCTGGAGGCGGGGGCCAGCGAGAGGCCTAGGCCGCTAAACGAGTCCTTGTCCTGGCTCGTGGCCGGATGCGCAGCTGCTTCCTTATCATCCGGCAGGGAACCAAGCTTGACCGAAGTGGTTTTCTCCGATCCATCGTGCCAATAGATCAAATCCGCCTTTTTCCCGGGGCCAAGCGCCGCCACCCTCTTAGCGAGGTCGCGCGGACCGTCGATCCGTTCGCCGTCGATGCCGAGAATCACGTCGCCCGATTTGATTCCGGCCGCGGTTGCCGGCGAATCTGGCTGGGCTTCCGCGACGAGAGCCCCTTTGTTGGACTTGAGGCCAAGGCTATCGGCGATTTCCGCTGTCACAGGCTGAATCTGAACACCAATCCAGCCCCTTGCCACGCTGCCTTTGTCCTTCAGCGCGGCAATGACATTTTGCGCGGTGTCGGCGGGAATGGCGAAGCCAATGCCGACGCTGCCGCCCGACGGCGAGAAAATCGCTGTATTGACGCCGACCACTTGGCCTTGGCTATTGAAACTGGGACCTCCCGAATTGCCCCGATTCACCGGCGCATCGATTTGCAGGAAGTCGTCGTAAGGCCCAGCGCCAATATCGCGCCCGCGTGCCGAGATGATGCCGGCCGTCACCGTGCCTCCTAAGCCGAAGGGATTGCCGACAGCGATCACCCATTCGCCGACGCGCGGCGTGGATTTCGCGAATTCCACAAATTGGTAAGTGCCGCCTTGCTTGAGCTTCAATAGGGCAAGGTCGGTTTTCTTATCGGTTCCGACAATCGTCGCCGGCACGATCTTGCCATCGTCCAAGGTCACGGAAACCTCTGTAGCGTTCTCGACGACATGGTTGTTCGTGACGATATAGCCGTCGGAAGAGATAAGGAATCCAGAGCCTTGCGCCTGGGTCACATGCGGCTTGACGTGATGGCTGCCTTCCTCGCCGAAATGCTTGAAGAAGCGCTCGAGCGGATCACCGGGTGTAATATGCGGCGTCTCGAGTTCGTCTTCCGAATCAGGCGCCTCGGTGGTCTTCACCTTGACGGACACGACCGCACCGCGGACGTGGTCGACAACATCGGCGAAGGAGACCGGCGAGACAGCTTGAGTGACTTCGCTTTGAGCCGTGGCGGCACGGGCCTGACTGATGCCGCCAACATTCATGCCAGCCAGGGCCAGGGCGGCAACCGTGCCCAGTAGCACGGCACGAATCTCGTGGCGCCTGCGCAGGATCAAGGGCGGCGCACACGTGATACCGGGCCGGGGGGACTGGATATTAACCATTGATTTCTCCATTACAAAATTCGGGATGACAAACCGTCAGTGGCAAAGAACATGGGGATGCGTCGGTTACGCCGCCATTTCGGCAGAATGAAAAATTTGTAACCTCTGTGCGGCAGCAATACGTCATTTGGCGCAGCGCCCGTGCCGAACGGAGAAGCCTCTACAACACATCCAGGCCGCGCTGGTTCCGGCGCCCTTTTCCGTCTTGAATACCGGCTATGGGCGAGAGGATGACCAGGCGGCGCCCTGCGCCGGCGGTCACCGGTTTCCTTGCGGGGCCGGAATCAAGCCAGGCGGCCGCCCGACTTCAATCGGAGCGTCCATCGGCGAAGGTTCCGCATCTTGCTGTTCCTGAGGCGGCGCGTCCAGCGGCGCCTTGGCGACAGGCGTGCGCTTCTTGTTGGAATGACCCTTGCGCGGCGGCGATGGTTCTTGCGCAGGGGTCTGGGGTGCTTCCGGCGTAGCGGGCGGCTGCAAGTCGACTTGGACGTCGGTATCCGCGCTCGCTTCCGGCTCAGCGGCGCCGCCTTTGCATTCCGTCAGCCAAATGTCGTAAATCGGATGCTCGATGCCGTGCAGACCAGGGCTTGCCGCAAACATCCACCCGGAAAAAATCCGCTTGTATTTCTTGTCGGCATCAATTTCGTCCACCTCGACGAAGGTGGTCGTTTGCGGCGCCTCCGTGGCAGGGCGCGTGTAGCAAGCGCGCTCGGTGATCTGGAGCGTGCCGAATTGCACGGTTTCGCCAGTGGCGGCTTGAAATGCAATTGTCCGCCCGGTGATCTTGTCCAATCCGGAAAACACCGCGATCGGATGCCTGATTTTGTCGGCGCGCGCCGGACAGGCAACCATCATTGTAGAAATGACAAGGAAGCCCGCCAGATGACCCAACCGTGTGAGAGTGTTTCGCATCAAGGCTTCGATCATCAACCCTTCGGACGCCATATGAGAAATCTGGACACGCAAAGGAAGACATAAAAGTGGCGATTTTGGCGACGGCTCGGGCTTAGCCGGCCGCGCCTTCAGCCCTCCGGTGTCCAGGCCTCATAGTCGCCGGTCGCCGGAGGCCGCGTATTGGCGCCCAAGGTCGAGCCCGGCGGACGCCAAGCTAGCGGGGTGCCGGTCAGATTTGGCTTGTACGCCAATTCCCAGGCGCGCGCGTCGTAGTCTTCTTCGGTTGGCGGAACATCGACCGTGTGATGAAGCCAGCCATACCAGCCAGGCGGGGTCATGGACCCTTCGCTCTCCCCGGCGTAAATAACCCAGCGGCGTTCGAAACCCAGCGTTTTATCAATCTTCTTTGTACGGTAATAGCTGTTGCCGAATTCGTCCTTGCCGACGAATTTGCCAAAGAGCAATGTGTGCAGCGCCGTATTCAGAGTCTGGCCGTGCCACCAGGTAAAAATCCGATAAAACCATTTCATGGGTTTGACCTGCCTTCGGCTTTGCGGGAGCGAACCAGCCCATCTTGGGGGGCGTTTATGAACGTGCCGGAGCGCGCTGTCCATAGCACCTGCGCGTGCTCTTAATAAGCAAAATTGGCGTCCATTCCACCCGCGCCAGGCACTCTATCTAGTTTATTAACCATTAACTAGATACCATATATAGTAGTGGATATGCGTATAGGATAGGTGACTCAAAGATAGCGCTAATTCATTGTCCCTGTCCATCGACAAATAGGGGGCATACCCAATGCGAATTGACCGCCGCTACACCAAGCCCGAGCACTCCCCCTATGCGGAGATCGCCTTCCGGACGACAAAAAGCGAAATCCGCAATCCCGACGGTTCAATTGTTTTCTCTCAAGGCGCGATCGATGTTCCCGCCGCCTGGAGTCAGGTCGCCGCCGATGTGCTCGCGCAAAAATACTTCCGCAAGGCGGGCTTGCCCTCACGTCTGAAGCGTGTCCCCGAAGACGACGTGCTCGCTTTCCTGTGGCGCTCTTGTGCGGATGAGGAGGCGCTGGCCAGCCTGCCGAAATCGGAACGCACGACGGGCGAGACCTCGGCGCAGCAAGTCTTCGATCGTCTCGCCGGGGCCTGGACCTATTGGGGTTGGAAAGGCAAATATTTCGATTCGGAAGGAGACGCGTCTGCCTTTTTCGATGAACTTCGTTACATGCTGGCGCGGCAAATGGCGGCGCCCAATTCGCCGCAATGGTTCAACACCGGGCTCCACTGGGCCTATGGGATCGATGGCCCAAGCCAGGGCCATTATTATGTCGACCACGAGACCAAGAAACTCGTCAAGTCGAAGACCGCCTATGAGCATCCGCAACCGCATGCCTGTTTCATTCAGTCGGTCGCCGACGATCTCGTCAACGATGGCGGGATCATGGACCTTTGGGTGCGGGAAGCCCGGCTCTTTAAATATGGCTCGGGCACCGGCTCGAATTTTTCCAAATTGCGCGGCGAGAACGAGAAGCTTTCGGGCGGCGGCAAATCCTCCGGCCTGATGTCGTTCCTAAAAATCGGCGACCGCGCCGCGGGTGCGATCAAATCCGGCGGCACAACACGGCGCGCCGCGAAAATGGTCATTGTCGATGCCGATCATCCCGACATCGAGGATTTTATCGACTGGAAGGTGAAGGAGGAAGGCAAGGTCGCGGCCCTCGTGACCGGCTCGAAAATTTTGCAAAAGGCCTTGAAGGCGATTCTGCGCGCCTGCGTCAATTGCGAGGGGCCGGGCGATGACTGCTTCGACCCGGAAAAGAATCCGGCGCTGAAAAAAGAAATCAAGCTCGCCCGGCGCGCTTTCGTCCCCGACGCCTCCATCAAGAAAATCATCCAGCTGGCCCGCCAGGGCCAGACCCAAATCGATTTCGAAACGTTCACGACCGATTGGGATTCGGAAGCCTATCTGACAGTCTCCGGCCAGAACTCGAACAATTCCGTGCGCCTGAGCGACGATTTTTTGCGCGCGGTCGAGCAGGACAGCGATTGGACCTTGACCCGGCGTCTCGACGGCAAGCCGCATAAGGCGATGAAGGCGCGCGAGCTCTGGGACAAGATCGGGCGTGCCGCCTGGGCCTCGGCCGACCCCGGCCTGCAATATCATACGACCATCAATGATTGGCACACCTGCCCGGCGGCAGGCCCCATCACCGCCTCCAATCCGTGCTCGGAATATATGTTTCTGGACGATACGGCGTGCAATCTTGCCTCGCTCAACCTGCTCCAGTTCCACGATCCGGCGACGGGAAAATTCGACATCGAATCCTATGAGCACGCGGCGCGGCTGTGGACGATCGTGCTCGAAATCTCGGTCATGATGGCGCAATTTCCATCCAAGGACATCGCCCGGCTTTCTTATGATTACCGCACGCTGGGCCTTGGCTACGCCAATATCGGCGGCCTTTTGATGTCGTCCGGCATCCCTTACGACAGCAAGGAAGGCCGCGCGATTTGCGGCGCCCTTTCGGCGATCATGACAGGGGTTGCCTATGCGACATCGGCGGAGATGGCGGGCGAGCTTGGCGCTTTCGAGGGCTACAAGGCAAACGCGAGCGCGATGCTGCGCGTGATGCGCAACCACGCCCGCGCCGCCAACGGCAAGGCCTCGGGCTATGAGGCTTTGGCGATCGCGCCGGTCCCGCTTGACCATGCCGCCTTAAAGGACAAAGCGCTGGGCGACCACGCGCGCAAAGCCTGGGAGCGCGCGGTAGGGCTCGGCGCCCTTCATGGCTATCGCAACGCGCAGGTGAGCGTTGTCGCACCGACCGGCACTATCGGCCTTGTGATGGATTGCGACACGACGGGCATCGAACCAGACTTCGCTCTTGTGAAATTCAAGAAGCTCGCGGGCGGCGGCTATTTCAAGATCATCAATCGCGCCGTGCCGGAGGGTCTGCGCACGCTTGGATATGCGGCAGCCGAGATCGCCGAAATGGTGACCTATGCGACAGGGCATGGCTCGCTGCAAAACGCCCCCGCGATCAATCCCGCGAGCCTGAAGGCGAAGGGCTTCACGCAGCCGAAACTCGACGAGATCGAGGCTTTGCTCGGGGCCGCCTTCGACATCAAATTCATCTTCAACAAATGGACGCTTGGCGCGGAGTTTTGCACCAGCGTCCTGAAGATTCCGGCGGACAAACTCGATGATCAAAATTTCGATGTTCTGAGCTTTTTGGGGTTCTCCCGCGCCGAGATCGAGGCCGCCAATATTTTCGTTTGCGGCGCCATGACGCTCGAAGGCGCGCCGCATCTGAAGCCGGAACATTACGCCGTCTTCGATTGCGCGAGCCCCTGCGGGCGCACCGGCAAGCGCTTCCTTGGCGTCGAAAGCCATATCCGCATGATGGCGGCGGCGCAGCCTTTCATCTCGGGGGCGATCTCAAAGACGATCAACATGCCGAACGAGGCGAGCATCGAGGAGTGCAAGGAGGCCTATATGCTCTCCTGGCGGCTTGGCCTCAAAGCCAATGCGCTTTACCGCGACGGCTCGAAACTGTCGCAGCCCTTGAGCAGCCAGCTGATCGCGGATGATGACGATGAGGCGGAGGATGCCGTCGAGGCGCTGATCGCTTCCAACGCGCCGGCGCGCGCCACCGCCGTCGCCGAAAGAATCGTCGAGCGGATTGTCGAGCGGATCGAGCGCGTGCGCGACCGCGAGCGCCTGCCCGACCGGCGCAAGGGCTACACCCAAAAAGCCGTGGTCGGCGGCCACAAGGTCTATTTGCGCACCGGCGAATATGCGGATGGGCGGATCGGTGAAATCTTTATCGACATGCATAAGGAGGGCGCCGCCTTCCGCTCGCTGATGAACAATTTCGCCATCGCGATCTCGGTCGGCCTGCAATATGGCGTGCCGCTCGAAGAATATGTCGATGCCTTCACCTTTACGCGCTTCGAGCCGGCCGGACTCGTGCAAGGCAATGATACGATCAAGAACGCGACCTCGATCCTCGACTATATTTTCCGCGAGCTCGCGATCTCTTATTTGGGCCGCAACGATCTCGCCCATATCGACCCAAGCGACATCGGCCATGACGTGCTTGGCAAGGGCGAGGAGCAGAGCCGCCCGCCGCAAGGCTCTGCGTCCGCGCCAACCTCGAAATTCGTATCGCGCGGTTTTGTGCGCTCCAAGGCCGACAAATTGATGCTGGTGCAAGGCGGCGGACAGGCTGGCGGACAAGCGGCCACCGCGCTGAAGGGTGAGCTTGAAAGAGAGGTCGAAGCGGAACTCGGCGGCCTCGAATGGACGACGCCCGCCGAGCGGGAAGCCATCGCCGAAAAGCGCAGCCAAGCGCGGATGAAAGGCTACACCGGCGAGGCCTGCGGCGAGTGCGGGAACTTCACGCTCGTGCGCAACGGAACCTGCCTGAAGTGCGACACCTGCGGCGGCACGACGGGGTGCAGCTGATGTTTAAAACCTCAATGCTGTAAGGAAATCCCCTCCAATCGGACAAAAACGTTTCACGTGAAACACTTTTGTCCGATTGAGGCCCAAAACCTTACATGCTCTCATACAATCTCACACTTGACATATGTCGATTTTCCATAATGCTATGGCGCATATTACAAATTATATTCAAGGCGTGATCACTCCATGAATACAGTTTGGGAAGAACGTCGAAGCAAATGGACGCCACAACCAGAAGACGCTCGAGGAGCATTTGACGTCGATTACGCAAGGGTTGTGCATTCTGGATCTTTTCGAAGGCTACAAGGGAAGACCCAAATCCTCAACCTGGGAGACAGCGA
>Ga0224556_1000321_pt1 | contig 12169 bp, 11 predicted proteins | sample 714S315metaG_FD_183007 | JGI IMG/M metagenome (GOLD analysis project Ga0224556, IMG submission 183007) | Peat soil microbial communities from Stordalen Mire, Sweden - 717 S3 1-5 | ecosystem: Environmental > Terrestrial > Soil > Wetlands > Peat | place: Sweden: Norrbotten County, Stordalen Mire...
GGGAAAGATCCGTGACCATATCGTGGCCTTGTGACCATCGACAACGGCATAAGGAAGCAGGCCTGCGCTCACCATCTCAATCAGGTCTTCGTCCTCGAGATTCTCGTCGATCGGCATGATGTCAATCGGCTTCAGGCCTCTGGCCACGAACGTGTCGCTCAGCCTCGCGAGATGGTCCGCATAGCTGCTGGAACGGCGCACCCGAATCTCGCGTCCGCTGAGGTCCTCGATCGAGGCGAACTTGGGCGAGGCGGGACCGGTGACGACAATCTCCTTGACGTTCTTTAGCCATGGATCGACGAAGTCGATGACGGCTAAACGCTCCGAAGTGATTGTCAAATTGGCTGCGACCACATCGCCTTTGCCCTCGTTCAAAGCCTGTAACAGGCGATCGCGGGCGGTGGGAAGGAAGGTGACACCGAAGCGGAGCGTCTTGAATTTGTATCGCGCATTGATCCAGTCCTCGAGCGCACGGCCGAACTCCGCAACGACGCCCATCTGACGGCCGCGATCCACGAAAAAGAGCGTCTTGCTGTAGGGGACGAGAATGCGAAGCGTCCTTCGCTTCAACATCGCGGAAAAATCGCCTGTCCAATCGCGTTTTGTCGGAAGCACGAACCGTTGGCCGGTCAAGCTCTGCGCCAGCGTGGGTGAAACCGATCCGATCGCTAAAGCAACAAGACTCAGAAGAGTGAAAATCCTGGCACGCATCGACCGCGCCCTGGAGAAAAAGCTGCTCGCATTCGTCAGCAACCGCTGCTGTTCGAAGGTGCAGGCGCGTGCGGCGGTGAGCAAAAGGGATTCGATCATCGGCGTGTCAGTGCGTCGTGTAGGTGGGGATAGTCACGGCATCGCAGACTTGCTTTCTCTCGGTCTGACTGGTGGGCATCGATAGTGGCACAAATCAGCGACAACGGTTAGCGGTTTCCGCTCGTGACCGTTCAGCAGGCGATCCGGCGGGCATTGAAACGTTAACGACAAGAAGCCTGACCGCCAAGGCCTCAATTTACGCGACCACAGCTTTCGCATCGCTCGAAGATCTATGCTCTGCGGTCCGAAACTGTCGCGGCACGAGTCGGTCTCGAAGCGGTCGACCGGTAGCGTGGCAGCAATTTCCCTAACCGGCAACGCGCCGGGTACAAAGAGGTGCGCTTCCCGGTCAACGGGCTCGATCTCGTATTGGTCCGGAACCCCAGCTCCGCCTTTCCGCGCCGGCCAATGAAACGGGGTCTGCTGTCCCGATGATGATCCACCTTATCAGCCAAGTGCAGATGCTTCACATTTTGTCGGAGCGGGCTTTGCGAATTGCTCGATCGCCGAGCAGTCGATCGAACTCCATCTTGGAAACGCCGTAGCACTCGCACGGGCGTTGTCACATCGTTGAAAAAAGAACACGAGAATTCTGCGTCCGGAATATTTTCAAACGGTCGCGACTGCCTCACGCCATATGTTCATAGCCGACGCGCGAAAGGCTCGGTGCGTTCTTGCAGAAATGAGATGACGTTGGACGTTGAACGTGTTGTAGGTGGCTGCGTGAGTTGAGAGAAATCTTTGGGCTGACCCTGGACCCTTGAAACCCTGCATCTTGTATTCTCGTCGTCGGGTTGGTTGATGCGAATTCTCTGCTCGATTGTTACGCCATCGACCACGCTCATGTCGTCTTGCCATTCCAAGATCACTGGCAGCGGCAGCATAAGACCTCGGATCGTCTGTGACCAGCTTGTCTGGGACAAAGCCATACTTCTTCAACATCTTGCGCATGAGTTTCAGCGCGATACGCTTGTTCCCCTTGCTCTGGACCAGCACATCAAGCACTTCGCCCTCGGCATCCATGGCGCGCCAAAGATAGACCATGCGGCCGGCAGAGCCAGATCGCCTGTTGGATGATCTCTGGCGGAAAGCGGTAGCCGCGATAGCTGATTTTCTTCATTCCCTTGGCTAATGAACCGCCAGCGGGACCGCAAGTTCGAAGTACCGTGACAGTGCCCTCACTTCTTTACGTTCACGCGCAGCTTTCATTGGCTGTCGTTCCTTTGAATGCCGCTCCAGATACGACGTAAAAGCACCAGAAATTATCGGTCATTCAGTATCTGTTCCAAACTGCGGCGGCAATGCGCATGCGTCTGAACGACCGCGGTGCGCCAAGGTTCGGATCTCGGCCTTCGCGACCCTGACCCTCCTAATTTATACGCCGCTGCTTCTAAGAATGCACGTGGTCGCCGATGACTTGCGATGCCTCTTCGCAGCCTGCCCGATCATCGATCGCCATGTCCACGACAAAATCCTCTGGGCGACGCGACAGCCAACTCAGATATCCCCTGGCTTGATACCTGACTAGTTTCCGACGGGAGTGGAAGAAATCTAGAGGTCATGCGATCAGCTTTAGACTGCCGTCACGCGGTTCTCCGTCGAGCACGGACACCCTTGCATGCAGGACGCGCTGAATGACGCTTGGCGACCTCGAATGTGGCGCCGTATATTCATGCTCCAATTGACCAAAGCATCGGCGGTCGATTCCGCGGGTGAGCTTGAGACCCAGGAATGCAAATGTTTCCGATCGCGGCTGCGACCTAATACCGAGCAAAGCGAGCCAAATGCCTCAAGGGGCCTCGAAGGTCGCAAATTCAGAGAGCTGGGCCGCGCGCCAAAATTGTCTTGAAAGATATTGGACTTCAAGCGCGATCATGGGACATTGACCAAAGGGGTCGGAACAAGCCGTAACCCGATCCTAGGCACGAACCCGGCGCCTCCAACACCTTTGAGAGGAAGCGGTGGACAAAGACCCATATGAGATCCTGAGCGTTCAACGAAGCGACTCAGCCGAGGATATTCAGAAGGCGTATCGCCGACTCGCCAAGAAGCTCCATCCTGACCTCAACCCCGGCAGTGCGGAGGCCGAGGAGGAATTCAAGAAGGTCGCGTCCGCCTATGATCTCCTGAGCGACCCCGAGAAGCGGGCCAGGTTCGATCGCGGCGAAATCGATGCTTCTGGCGCAGAGCGGCCGCAGTACCAGTTCTATCGCGACTACGCGGGAGCGGGCGCGGAGTATCATCCTTATGCGACCGATTCAGGCTACGCCGACATGATGGACTCCGACGAAATCCTGTCGAACCTGTTCCGCGGTGCCCGGACCCGTGTTCACGCAGACGGCAGGGATGTCCAATACAAGCTGCCGGTCGAGTTTCTCGCCGCAGTGAACGGCGCGACGAGCCGCGTGAAGCTACCCGACGGCTCCGCCCTTGACGTCATAGTCCCCGCCGGCACGCGCGACGGTCAAATCCTGCGCCTGCGAGGCAAAGGCGAGCCGGGGCTCGGCGGCGGAAAACCAGGGGACGCACTGGTCGAGATCGACGTCAAGCCACACCGCTTTTTCACGCGGGAAGGAGATGACATTCATCTCGCCTTGCCGGTCAGCCTCTCCGAGGCCATTCTCGGCGCTGACGTGAGGGTGCCCTCGACGACGGGCGTGGTCAGCATGAGGGTGCCGAAGGGCGTCAACACAGGCCGCGTCCTTCGTCTCAAGGGCAAGGGCGTCGTGCGACCAGACGGAAGCCGGGGCGACCAGTATGTCAACATAAATGTCGTGCTCCCGGACAAGATCGATCCGGAGCTTGAGGCGTTCGTAACGAATTGGGCCGCCGGAAAAGCAGAAGATCCGCGTTCCGGGATGGAGGGATGAATGATCGATCGACAGCAGTTCTTGGTCCGCACTCGCCTTGAAATCGAAACGCTGGAAGTATGGATCAAAGAAGAATGGCTGATTCCGCGCGAGGATGCGACCGGACAAGAGTTTTCCGACGCTGACATCGCGCGGGCACACCTCATCAAGGACCTAAAGCAGGACTTTGGCATCAACGATGAGGGGATCGGTGTCATCCTCAATCTTATCGATCAGGTCCACGGATTACGAAGGACGCTACGAGATCTTCTTCAAACGGTCCGGGACAAAACCAACTCATAACGAGGCGCGAGTAGTGTTCTCGGAACGGCGCCCCACCTAATATTCACGACTTTCGTTCATATTTTCTTCATCTCTTGACTGGATCTGTTGGCGAACGAACAAATTTCGCAGCGCCGCATGTATTTATTGGACAATTTAAAAAAGCCGGCAGCCAGTGTCGGCTTTTCAATTACAAGATAGGTTTATGATGCTTAGGTACCGATTGCTGTTTACCAATAGCGCCGATGCCAATAGCGCCGGTGATAGTAGTGCCGGTGATAATATGGATGCCAATAATGACGCCTGTAGTAATAATAGGCCTTGTCGAGGGGGAGAGCCCCCATGGTGGGCGTTTGCAGGGTCTTCACGGCGGGTGCCCCCAATAAAACTCCCGTCGCCGGTGTCGCATGGACGATACAGGTGCCGCCGGTGATACCGCCAAAGGCGGTCAAGGCAGCCACTGCCACTATCCTCAAAAGCTTCATGTTTTCCTCCTTGGGTCGTCGACCTTGGAGCCAATCAAAATTGGCGCTCAGGGCCCAACTCTAAGGGCTAATTCCTTCAGAGTCACATTGGCGACCTCACCATGGTAGGGCCGTCGCGCCTATTGTCCAGGTCATTTAACTGACATCCTCGCGATAACCAATTTCGAAGCTGAGATTGTTGCTTGGCACGAGCATTGGCAACGCCGAACAATCGAGCCGGGAATTCGTATCAACCGACCCGACGACGAGAACATGAGATGCATCGTTTCAAGAGCGCCGGTTTAGCGCAATGGATGCCCGCCACAGAGTGAGGGCGTTAAATCCTCGTAGTGTCGTGAAACGGCATCTTCTAGCGATGCATAAGAGCTAGCAGGATAATGATCGGTATTGGCACGCCTAGCAGCCAAAGAAGAATTGAACGGCCCATAATGCTTCCTTTCAAATCGGCTTGATGGTTCAAACAGTGCCGCGACCTAGTATTTCCAGGTCCCGTCGCGAACACCCCCTCCTTCTGTGGCAGCAAGGCTTGCGGAGAAAGCTCCGAGCAATAGCGAGGCGGTCAACCAGAGAGCAAATCGAGCACCGGCCTTGCGCGCGGTGTCCACGGCGCTCTTGGCCTGCGCAATAGCCTGTGACACTCGATTTTCGGCCTCCGGCTGATTCACTCCCGTGAGCGCGGCAACTACCTGCGCCAAATAAGTTCGGTCTGCCGGGGAAAACTCCTCCCCCGTGCTGAGATGGGAGGTGAAGAGGCGATCAAGCTCACCACGTGCGGACGCAACGTCACCCGCGTCGCTTCGCGTTATAGGGGGATTTGCGCGCAACAACAGATCCACGAAGCCGGCCATGGGCCCAGCCGATTGACCTCCGGCGGTTCCGATCACTTGGGTAAAGCCCACCGCCGCTCCGCTAACGATGTTCGCCGCCGCGGAAGCTAGCACCCCCACGCTGAGGACCGTGGCAAATGCCCAGGCGAGAAAGCCATGCGCCGTGTCACGAAAATAGACTTCGTGGGAATGAACGCCGACCCATTTGGTTCGCAAGCGGCCCGCGAGATAGCCGCCGATGCTGGACGCCATCACTGCGATGATGCAAAGGTATACGCCGGCCCCAAAATTGAATGTTGTGGAGGAGATCCCTGAATTTGCCCAGGGCGAGACTGCCGACAAACCGATACCCGCGCCGAACGCCAGAAGCGCCAGCGTCAAGGCCGCAGACGCCACACCGCCGGCCACGATTGCAGCCCACGAAACCGCAGGAACTTGAGCCTCTTCAGCAACTTCCGTTCCAGATCTAAGTTCAGCGCTTACGATATCAACCATGACGTCTTCGGTTCCAGAATCAAGTTCGGGGTTAAACATATCAACCATAGCGGCTCTCCCGGCTCGCCAGAACCCTTACGACGATAAAGCCGACGAGGCACGTTTCAAGCGAACGAACTGAAAGTGTGTTATTATTGTTTTTTTCGTCGTCATTCCTGTTGTCGCCAAGGCTGTGCTTGAACGTCGCGAATATACCAGATGAACGTCATCAAAATCGCGGCCAATCTGTTAAGGGCAGAAGCCGAAGGAACAATACCGAGCATAATCGAAGTTCCATCGAGAAGCCAGGCCGCCTGTGTGTCATCACATTGCAATAACGCCAAGGCGCCTGGGTCCACTCCGCCTGGCTTGATGGTTTTCAATATGACGGCAACCAGGTTCATGCCAGGCCAAGAGACGCCCGGGGTCCACAAAAAGCGGCCGTTCCGGTCGCTTTTCCACGCTCAGGATAAGATCAGCTCAGGCCTTGTCTATGACTTTCTTGACGGCATCCTTGGCTTTGCCAACGGCCTGCTGGGCTTCGCCCTTGCCCTTCTGCAAGGTGCCCTTAACCTCAAGGTTCGGATTGCCCACGGCTTTGCCGGCGCTCTGTTTGACCGCGCCGGCGGCCTCGTTAGCCATGCCCTTGATCTTGTCGGTAGTGCTGCTCATGATTGGTCTCCTGATGAATTGATGGCAGCGCGTAGTCCCAGCACTGCATGTAATCAACGCATAGGCTCCGTTCTGGTTGCGCTGAAAATGATTTCAGTTGAAAAGCTTTTGATGAAAACTCATCACTGTGCTGCACCGCGCGCGGACGGGACACGTCGCCAAAGCGTGAATTCAGCGTCGCAAAATATTCCGCGTCAAATATTCGATAATTAAATATAGCGCGACGATGGAAACTTAGGAAGAGGAATTTTGAACGTAGTCACTGCCCTGGCAGTTCAAAGCTTGCCAAGCAAAACCAAAATCAGCACGACAATGAGTATGAGGCCGAGTCCGCCACCGCCGTAATAGCCGGTCCCGTAGAAAGGGCCGCCCCCAAGCCCGCTAAAGCCCCCGAGTAATGCGATTACCAATATGATGAGGAGGATGGTTCCGAGCGACATGGCATTATCTCTCTAGCTGGCCTGAACGCGGCAAACAGGTAAAGGAGCGTTTTCTCATCCCTATAATGGATCGATTCACAACGCCGATGAAGGCATTGTGACATTGGCGACTTTTCCATATCAGAATAACCACTTTGCCACCGTAACAGCCAAATCACTTTGAGCTAAATCAATTATGTCGGATTCCGGACATTGGTCTTGCCGCTTCGATGCCGGCGCCAAATAGCCCGCTAACTGGGCCAAGAACACGCGATTCCCTCGCCGGTTTCAGCTGCTCTCCCACTTCCCAAGCATCGAAAGTGCAGCGTCCGCATTGTTCTGCGTCATCGCCCTTCAATTCTGTCTGACTTCCCGTGTGGTGATTCCACGTAGGAGCCGTCCCAAAAGATAGGCGCCGGTGATGATGCGCTTTTGCATACCCCACACCAGGATCAAATCGTGGTCGATGACATCATCTTCAGGATGTTCCGGCTTCATCTTCAAGAGTCCGATAACGTCACCCAGTCGCGCGCTCATCCCGGTGATGACGATCGGGCGATGCCAATAGGGCTCCGGGCCGACAGAGACTTCATTGAAGAGGACATCGCGCAGAAAATGGTGAGCGTCCAAAACCATGCACGGCGATCCAGAGTCGTCAGTAAAAATAACCCACTTTGTTCCGGAAGCATCAAGTTGCTGTAGGAACGAATCGCTTGGCGTGCGTTCGAACGCCGGCAACACCGGCCATCCGCTCACAATTGGCAGGGAGATGATGCTCCGGGGGTCAACTGGCTCCCCCTCTTCCAGCACGGCGATATCGTCGAGGTCGAGAAAGTTCAGTGCGCCGGTCGCTTCCAGTCTTCCGACATCGGTGCCTTCGGCTTCCACGTGCTTCAACAGGAGCGCCCGGAAATCCCGCTCACGAAGCAACGCGATACTTTCCTGCCCCAGCCACCAGTTCAGAAACAGTGCAGTAGGTTTTGCGACCGCGAACAGCATCACCTGGTAGAACTTAAGAAAGGGTGCAAACCGGGCAGCAATTCGTAACGCATTTCGCGAAAAGTAGGCCTGCGGAATTATCTCGCCCAGAAACGTGATGGCGACAGTCGAGAATACGAAAGCACCCACGCCCGCTAAGACCGATTCGGACAACAAGGTCAGAAGCACGTTGGTAGCGACGTTTCCCCAAAGAATTGTTGCCAATGTGAAATTGGAATCTGCGCGCAGAGAAAGCATCTTGACGGCATCGCCATTCCCACCAGCAGCCTCAATCTCCAGACGCAGCCTGCTGACGCTAAAAAGTGCCAGGTTCAGTCCCGAAAATATGCCGGTCTGCACAATGCAGAACGCGATACCGATCCAGAGAGCAACATTTGTAAATGGCGGATGAATCATAAGATGCCGATCCGCGTCAAACGGTGAGCAAGCTCGTTTTTATCTTCTATGGATGACAAATACGCCAACATATCAAGTGAACCTTGCCTCGATCGCGACCGGATTACTCGGCTGCACACATGGACGTTGATCATAGGGCTTCGATCATTCACAGGATGTGACCCCAAAAATAGGTGAGGAATTTCAAGAAGAACTTCGTCCTCTTTTCTTCAATCTCGTTGTCTCATATTGGATCAGCCGTTTTTGAGCCTCGGCTTGACAGAGGCCATCTGCCGACGATCCAATTTTTTCCCGCCTCTAGCAGAGGCAGAGATTTGAAATCATCCTTAGTGATGGGCATAGCTGTTCGTTGCAAAATCGGGGGACTCGACGCTCCAACCGTCATTGTCTCGCATTGACCTACGTCAAACGCAGCGCTGAGGCCTGTTGTCACGAACCGAGGTCGTGTAACGCCATGAACGCCTTATAGAGGACGCGCGGGTCGAACTTTCCCTGGTAAACGGCCGGCGGTTCCCGCTTCAAGCCAAGCAGCGCATAGACGGCGGTCTGCGCCGAGCGGATCGAGTATTCGACGGTGAACACCACATCCTCCGGCAACTCACAGAACTGACCCATGAAGGCCAGATTTTTCGAACCCTTCGGGACGACCAGCGGCCTGTCACCCTTCTCGCGCCGGAGGAACTGGCTGGTGATAAATGGCATCATGCAAGGAATGCAAATTGAGGTCTTCAAAATCTTGGACGCCTCCACCTCGATATGCAGATGTCCAAGGACTTCACTCAGAATCTCGCGGCCGGTGCAGGCCGACATCGGCTTCTTGATGAAGTTCCCGGGCTTGTCGACAGACAGGCCGTAGCCCCAGAACACGCTGACGTCGTCGGGCTGGCCGATGAAATGCGGCTGGTGTGGGATGACGATCGAAGCAAGCCAGTTGGAGTCCGGGAAAGTGATCAAACCGCCCTCCCCAGGCACATTGCCGGTGAAGTCCCGGACGATGCGGAGGAAGGTTGGATCGTGCAAGGTCGTCGTGAACGACACCCATTTGGACTCGTCGATATGATCGGCGAAGGCGGAAGGGCGTCCGAACTCGGGCCGGCCCGCGGCGACTTTCTCCCAGAGCATCCAAGCGCCGCCGTCCTCCTTGCCGTTGAGCACGGGCGCTGTGTCCATGGCGCCAAGACTGGAGGCTTCAGTCATCGAGCCCAAAGTGACCAAAACATAGTCGCCCGCGCCAACCACGATCTCACTGGCTCTGCCGTCCCGCTCGCAGGCGATCTGAGTCACGGTCAGATCGCCGTCTTGTTCCCTTAGCGCAAGATCGGCGACGCGAGTGTTAAACTCGAAGTGGACTCCACGTTCATCGAGCCATTTCTGCAGCGGCCGCACCATAGAATCGTACTGGTTGTACACGGTGCGCATGACTCCTTGCAGGCGGTCGAAGCCGGCCACCATATGAGCGAACCGCACCAAATAGCGTTTGAACTCGACCGCGCTATGCCAGGGTTGGAAGGCGAACGTGGTACACCACATGAACCAGAAATTGGTCTCGAAGAATGTGGGATCGAATTGATCTGCAATGCTGGTCTTGCCGAGCATAGCTTCGGGTTCCAGCGCCAGACGCTCAATCGTCAGAATGTGCTTTTCACTGAGCCCGAATTCCGGCGCCGTCTGCCGGCGGCCATCCTGAACGAGGCGCGATTTGGACGAGGTCTTCATCGTCTCGTTCCATTCAAGGATTTCTTGAGTAACCGTTCGGCTCGCGTCGAGTGTGGGAATTGAGGAGAATAGCTCGAAGGTGCAGAGGTATTTGCTTTCGAGCATCCGGCCGCCGCGCAGCACATAGCCGTTCTGTGAAGAGCCAGAGCCGTCAAGGCTTCCACCGAGCTTGTCAAGTTCCTCGAGGATGGTGATGTTGTGGCCCGGGACGTCGCCGTCACGAATCATGAAGGTGGCTGCGGCCAGGGAGGCGATCCCGCCACCGACGAGATAGACTTTGGACGTGCTCCGATCTGGGTCTTTGCCGCGCGGGGCCGAACCATCAGAGACGTGATCCGCAAGTGCCATAATGAAACTCCTTATCGTATACCTCGTGTCGTGGACATATTGGCTGACTTGATGCCGGAAGTCTCGCTGTCATGCGATCAAGTGCTGCCCGCCATCGACCGGGATAATCGTACCGGTGATGTGGCGCGCGCCATCGCTGACCAAGAACGCAGCCAGAGCGCCGAGGTCGTCGATGTCCACCAGCTGGTGGTCCGGCGCAGCGGCGGCCTCAGCGGCCGGCAGTTCGTAGAAGCGGGCGATCCCGCTGGCGGCTCGGGTGCGGATAGCCCCAGGAGAGATCGCGTGCGCACGGATACCTTTTGGTCCTAGTTCGGCGGCTGTGTAGCGGACCGCGCTTTCCAGCGCCGCCTTCACCGGACCCATCAGGCTCTGTCACGTTGCCAAATATAGCGCGTAACAAATCTCCTGGTACCTGAGGCTCACGCCGCAGCGACGTGTGTGTAGTGGAAGCTAAATCCGGACGTATTGGTGATGAAGTCCGCCGAGGATTGCGTGTGATTTGATGATTCCAACTTGCTGAACGGCGCGAGAGCGCGGCGCATCCTTGTTCAGCGCCCGATGGGTTCTGATTTCGTTGTAATAACGCGCATAGCATCGCAGGATTCGGCGCAGGTGCGCCTCGCCCAAGACAATAATGTGGTCCACACACTCGCGGCGGATTGAGCCGATCAACCGTTCGGCGAAAGCGTTCTGCCAAGGCGAAGCGGGAGCAATAGGCTTGTCCCTTATGCCCATGGCGCGCAATCGACGTGTGATGATGGCGCCAAAGATGCGGTCCCGATCGCGGATGAGGTAGCGCGGAGCCTCATTCCAGGGAAACGCCTCAGTTATCTGGCGCGCGATCCATTCCGCCGTCGAATGTCTTGTGACGTCGATCCAGATAAGATCTCTACGATCCAGCCGGGCGATGACGAAGGCATAGAGCAACTCGAAGCCGATCGTCGGGACGACGAACAAATCCATCGCGGCGATGTCCGGGGCATGATTGCGCAGAAAGGCGCGCCACCCCTGGCTCGGCGGTTCCCGTCGCTTGACCATGTATTTGGCGACGCTTGATTGAGAAACCTCAAACCCGAGCTTGAGCAGTTCGCCGTGGATGCGCGGCGCGCCCCATAGCGGGTTCTCGACGCTCATTTGCCATATCAGCGCACGCAGCTCGGACTGAACCTGCGGTCGCCCTCCTCGGCACCGCGATTTCCAATCCCAATAACGACGAAAGCCGGCCCTATGCCAACGCACCAACGTCTCCGGACGGATGATGGTGAGGACGTCCAGGATCGACGGAAACCATCGGTAGAGCTGGACGAGAAACCAACGGTCTGTGTTCGCCAGCCTCGGCCGATTCTTCACCTTGCGCCGCAAAACAATCAACTGCTGCCGGAGCGCTGCATTCTCCGCCTCAAGTCGGCTCTTCGCCTTGAATGGCGAAGCCAGGATGCCCAGCACAAAGAGGATCAGCGCTATCATGCCGCCAGGATAGCCGATTCTCTCACTCCACCAACACGGATGAGGTTTTCGGCACACACAATCAAACGATGCGGCCCGAGGCTCACCGGCTGACAGTAGCGATAGGTTGTCTTGTGATGGATCTTGAGCGTGATCAATGAAAGCTCCAACGGGGGCCTGGGTGCTGCATGGATGTTTGATGGTTGCTGATAGGCCGGGAGCACGAGGATCATCGGCGTCGGTGGGCGAATCGTATGAATTGCAGCCTTAATGGATGTGTGGGTCTGGCTGACCTCGTCCGTCCAGACCTTGAAACTGGCCAGGGTGCTGGGGCCGAAGGTGTGGGTGATCGGCACATCAGTCGCATCGCGCCCTTGAGCGATCAGCACACGGCCTATTCGCGGTATGTTGTTCCGCGGGTCGAATGTGTACCACCTCCCGCCAAG
>Ga0224556_1000324_pt1 | contig 12146 bp, 7 predicted proteins | sample 714S315metaG_FD_183007 | JGI IMG/M metagenome (GOLD analysis project Ga0224556, IMG submission 183007) | Peat soil microbial communities from Stordalen Mire, Sweden - 717 S3 1-5 | ecosystem: Environmental > Terrestrial > Soil > Wetlands > Peat | place: Sweden: Norrbotten County, Stordalen Mire...
TGATCCATACCCACTCAGTTGCGGACGTGCGCTTTGCGGCATATGTTTGTACCGAATAAGACGGCAAACGCCTCTCATCCGCGCGATCTTTTGTCCAAGAGCCCCTTCGAGGTATTCAAAATGAGCGAAACCGCAATCGCATCTCCGGTCGAACTCACGGAAAAGGCGGCGCGGCGTGTCGCGGAGATATTAAAGAGCGAGCCGCAGGGCTCGTTCCTGCGCGTCGGCGTTGATGGCGGCGGATGTTCCGGTTTTACCTATACCTACAACCTGACGACCGAACAATCCCATGATGATCTCGTGATCGAGCGCGAGGGCGCAAAGGTTGTGATCGATCCGGTCTCGCTCGACATCTTGCGGGGCTCACAAATCGACTTCATCGACGATCTGATGGGCCGGATGTTCAAAATCCGCAATCCTGCGGCAACGGCTTCCTGCGGGTGTGGATCGAGCTTCGCCGTTTAGACGCCACCCTCTTTAAACATTGACCAAAGGAAAAACCGCCGCGATCCTTGACGCACCGTCAAGGATCGGGAAGTAGGCGTGTGCGCCACCGATGGCGCTTCCTCCGGGTTCCAAAAATTAAAGAGGGGTGCAGTATGAAAATCGAGGCGGCACAGCGCCAGCTCGTCTCCTTGGCGCTCGCCGTGGCTTTTGCGGCGGCCGTGCTGCCCTCTGCCGGGCAAGGCGAGACACCCGCGGCCGCACCCGAACCCGGCACGGGGACGGAAACACCTGTTGTCGTCTTTGCGGCCGCCAGCTTGAAGACAGCGCTCGACGCGGTCGCGGCGGCATGGAAGATCAACACCGGCAAGACCGCATCGATCGCTTACGCGTCCTCTGGAACCCTTGCAAAACAGATCGAGCAAGGCGCCCCCGCCGATATCTTCATTTCCGCCGATCTCCAATGGATGGAGACTCTCGAAAAGGCCAAGCTCATCCGCGCCGGAACGCGCCGGAGACTTCTTGGCAACAAGCTTGTCCTCATCGAACCAAGCGATGCCGATACAAAGCTTGAGATCGTCAAGGGCTTCGATCTCGCGGCGGCCACGGGCGATGGCAAAATCGCGGTCTGCGCCCTGGACTTGGGAACAGGCGGGATTTACGCGAAGGAAGCCCTGGAATCACTTGGGATTTTCGCGAGCGTCGAACCAAAGCTCGCGCAGGTCGATACCATCCGAAATGCCCTGAGCCTTGTTTCGCGCGGCGAGGCCAAATTCGGCATTGTCTTTGCCACCGACGCCAAAGCCGACCCCAAGGTGAAAGTGGTGGGCACATTTCCGGCGTCGAGCCATAGCCCGATCGTCTATCCAATTGCCCTCGTCGAGACTTCGGTCAATCCAGACGCGGCGTTTTTCATGAGTTATTTAACGTCGCAGGCGGCAACCAAGATCTTTACGGGGCAAGGTTTCGAGATGCTGCCGAAGTGATTGTTGCTGGCGATTTTCAGGGAAAGAGGCTTCCGCCTCCCGCCAGGATCCCTCCCGGCAAGGGTCTTTCGACGCCGGTCGTCATCGGGAAGGTGATCGGCAGATTTTTTAATCGGCGCACCGCGAGATAAGCGAAGGCTTGCGCTTCCATCGCATCACTCGACCAGCCGAAGGTTTCCGCCAAAACGATCCTGCACGGCAGCCGGTCCGCCAATTCCCGCATCAAAGTTTTGTTGCGGGCGCCACCGCCGCACACGATCGCCATGGAAGGGATGGATGGCAAGAGCGGCAGCACGCGCGCGATGCTTGCCGCGGTAAAGGCAATCAGCGTCGCCGCCGCGTCTTCGGTTGCGAGTCTCTCGACCGGGCCGCTGGAAAAATCATTCCGGTCGAGCGATTTCGGCAGCGGGGCCGCGAAGAAAGGATGCGCGAGAAGTTCGTCCAAAGCCCTCTGATCGACCTTGCCCTGAGCTGCCGCCGCGCCGTCCTGGTCGAAGGCGAGGCCTAGGCGATTTTGCATTAAATCGTCGAGAAGCGCATTGCCTGGCCCGGTATCACAGGCAATCGGCTCCCTGCCCGGCGCGATAAAACTGATATTGGCCACGCCGCCAATATTGATCACCGCGACCGGCTCCAAAAAGCCCGCCGCGGCCGCAAGCGCGCGATGAAACACAGGCACCAGAGGCGCCCCCTGCCCGCCTTGCGCGACATCGGCGGCGCGAAAGTCAAAGGCAACCTTGATCCCGAGTTTCGCCGAAAGATCCATGCCGTCGCCGATCTGCACGGTGAGATGGCGCTCGGGCCGGTGCAAAACGGTCTGCCCATGAAAACCGATGAGATCGATCGCCGCCCTGTCGAGGGATTCCCTTACGAGAAAATCTTCAACCGCTTCCGCGTGGCGATCCGTGATCATGGCGTCGGCATGTGCCAGTGAACCCGGACGCGCGCGGCGATCGTCGAGCGATGCCGCCTCCGTGACCGCACCGCGCAACAACGCACGATCCGCCTCCGCATAGGGGTAAGAGCGCGCCGGGCCGAGCGCGATCGCCTCTTCGCCGTCGGTCTCGATCAAGGCAACGTCAACGCCATCCATCGAGGTGCCGCTCATGAGACCTATTGCCCGGACCATATGAATGGGCTCCCCCGCCGTGGCTATGGAAACCTATCTTGTTGCATGATTTGCCAAATGTTTTCAACGTCCGCCGGGCGGAAAAGAGGACCCGTTGCATTGCCGCGTCCTTCCCCCTAAATCTCACGGCTTCAAAACAGGGATCGCGCACCCTTATTGCAAGGGTGCAATCCTTTTGCACAAAGGCTTCCCGTGACTGGCGATTTCCGTCCTCAATCCGACTTTCTGAGCACGCTCACCGGGCGCGGCTTCTTGCATCAATGCTCCGATCTCGCGGGGCTCGATAAAATAGCGAAGAGCGGCGAACTCGTCGCCTATATCGGTTTTGACTGCACCGCGCCGTCGCTCCACGCCGGCTCCCTCGTCCAAATCATGCTCTTGCGCTGGCTGCAAAAGACCGGCGGCAAGCCGATCGCACTCATGGGCGGCGGCACATCACGCGTCGGTGATCCCTCCGGCAAGGACGCGAGCCGTCAATTGCTCCCCCTGGAGACGATCGCCGCCAATAAGGAGGGGATCAAAAGCGTCTTCGCCAAATTCCTGAGCTTCGGCGAAGGCAAGCAGGATGCGATCATGCAAGACAACGCGGATTGGCTTGCGTCCCTCAACTACATCGATTTTCTGCGCGACACCGGCCGCCATTTCTCGGTCAACCGGATGCTTTCGATGGATTCGGTGAAGCTCCGGCTCGAACGCGATCAGGAACTGTCCTTCCTCGAATTCAATTACATGTGCCTTCAAGCCTATGATTTTGTCGAGCTTTGCAAGCGCCACAACTGCGTCTTGCAGATGGGCGGCTCGGATCAATGGGGCAACATCGTCACCGGGATTGATCTCGGCCGCCGGATGGGCACGCGCCAGCTTTACGGCTTGACCTCGCCGCTGCTGACGACGGGGTCGGGCGCCAAAATGGGCAAGACCGCCCAGGGGGCGGTCTGGCTCGACAATAGCATGCTCCCGCCATTCGAATATTGGCAATATTGGCGCAATTGCGAGGATGGCGATACCGGGCGGTTTTTAAAACTCTTCACCGAATTGCCGCTCGATGAAATCGCTAGGCTCGAAGCGTTGGGCGGCGCTGAGATCAACGAGGCGAAGAAAATTCTCGCGACTGAGGCGACCGCCATGGTGCATGGGCGCGAGGCTGCCCTCCAGGCGGCGGAGACGGCACGAAAAACCTTTGAAGAAAATGCGCCGGCGGAAAACCTCCCAAGCGTCGAAATCGAAGCCGCCGCAATCGAAGCCGGAATTGGGGTGCTCGCCGCTTTCGTCAAGGCAGGGCTCGCCGCCTCGACCGGCGAGGCGAGGCGACAGATCAAGGGAGGCGGCCTCAGGGTCAATGATCAGACTGTCACGGACGAGCGCGCGCTGATAGGACCTCACGATCTCACGGGAGGCGCGGTCAAACTTTCGCTTGGCCGCAAGCGCCATGTTCTTTTGAAGGTCGCTTGAATTCGTCCGATCACTGCGGGCGCAAGGGTCCGAAATCAGAGACGCCAAAGATCTGACGGAAAATTCCCGGCGCGATCACCGAGAGAGGATTGATGTTGAGGGTTGGAGCGCTGGCCAAGCCGGTGACCCGGTAATTGACCCCGATCAAGCCTTCGTTCGTTCCGCCCGCGAGGATATAGCCGAAGACCGGTATTTTCGCGAACAAATTGTTGAAGGCGTAGACGGGAACGAAGGTGCCGCTCATATCGACTTGATCATGGACGTAATCGAGGCTGCCTTCGACCGTTAGTCCAATGGCGTCGCCATGCATGGTTCCCTCGCTGAGATCGAGACGGCTGCCGTCGCGGTGGAAGCGCACTTGCAATTTGTTGAAAGCAACCGCATTGGCGTCGATCTTTTGCCGCCCTTGACTATCGAGCGGCGGCGCGCCCTCAAGCACGAGTCTGCGCAAGGCAGGTTCGTCGCGCAAGATGAAGTCGTCCACCACAAGGACACCGGCGAGTGTGTCCGGGGTAATACGCATGCCGACCGTAAGACGGCCGCGTTCCATATGTGTGTAGAGGTCTAGGAATGACAGAAGCGATCCCGCATCCTCGGTGACAAGATTAAGCACGGGAGACGTGCCGCCGCCGGTGAGATTGCTTGATATCGTTTGCCGGCCGAAGGTTCCGGCAAAAGTGAACTTCTGTAACTGGCCGCCACGTTTTGCATAGCTCAATTCGGCCCCGGTGATGTTGACTTTGTTGTATCCGCTGAGAATAGCGGATTTAACATCGTACTCGATCTCCTTGATTGGGCTCACATCCTTGTGATCGTCACCATTGCCCGCAACGATGCTACTGTGTTCGGGAGGGCTGAAAATCAACGATTTCAGGAATGGCCTCGCGTCTATCGTGGTGCCCTGAACGATCACTTTCATGGTTTCGCCAGCCCGTGTCATATCGATTTTCATATCGTCGCCAGCCGACAGCTTCGCCTGTGGAAATCTTGCGGCAATAAGAGAAAAATCCGTGCCCAGGTTTGCGCTACCCCGCGCCTGAATGGGTCCGGCATCGATAACGAGTTGATCGAGCAATGATCCGGTGTCATTGACGGCCAGCACAAATGTCATTTTTCCCGGCCGCCCGGCGGGTTTTGAAATTCCGGAAATCTCAACGACAGCGCGACTCAAATCAAGTTCGACCCGCGCCTTGGGTTTTTCCCCGGTGCCGATCGGAGCGCTCATTTTGGCACCGATTGGGCCACTCACCCCCGGGATAGAACCAAAACCTAGCCTTGCGCGGTCGGCATCGTCCAGGGTCATGGTAATCGACGCTTCGGCTGGCTTACCCGGTAATCGCGCCATAGCGATCGTGACCGGAACGCCGAACATCATGCCCTGTCCGCTCGTTCTCAGGCCCGAGGAAGGATCCTCGCTGACGTTCAGAGTCGCAGAGTCGAGATTCTCGCTGCCGATCAGCCGTTCCGCGGAAAAATTGGTGACGTCAGTATTGATCTTGAGAGTGATATCCGCCGGACTCATATTGGGGCCGAGCATCATATCGATTTCGAGAGTACCGTCGTTCTGTCCCCGCAATGTCGCAGGATCGAGCGGAAGATTGGCAAAGGGTTTGAGGGCGTCATACGACAGAAGTTCTCCGACCGCCTCGACGCTGCTCGTCACCTTGGCCTCTATCACGGCGGGCGTCGGTTTCAACCCAGTGTCGGCAATATGGAAGCTGCCATCAGAAAGGTTCAACACGTGGTCATCGCCGGCATCCAGGACGGCACTTGCGACCGTGAAAGTCGCAGTCCGGCCGGTCATATGGCCGATCCCATTGATGCCGCGCAAAGGCGGCACGCCGGACAAAAATTCAAGGCTGGCGTTCGTGATCGTAAAATCGACCGCGGATTTTTCATCCGGAGGCGCTTGTGCAGCCCACATCGCCTGCAAATCGGCGGCATCGAAATCGATCTGCATGGTACCCTTCTCCAGCGTTCCCTCGCGGGCGCGGGGAAGCAAATAGGACTTGACCGGTGGCGCGAGGAAGGATGGCCACAGGCGCATGGCGGCGCTGACCGGCGTCGGCGAGATCGAGGCGCCAAGCCTTATGTGGGGTCCATTGATCCAATCGATCGCTCCGGCCATGGCGAAGCCGCACTGCGGACCGCTGAACGAAAACCGGTCGATAAAGAATTTTTTTTCCGCTAGAAAAAGCCGCGCCGCCAAGCCGACGTGATCAATCAGGACAGGCTTTTCACCGGGCCGCTCGGGACCCGACACACCCGGCTCCGCATTGATAAGCCCGATCGACCACGGATCGCCCTCGCGAACCGGCGGCTTCACCGACCCAGAAACCGCGAAATGCGTCGCGCCCGCTGCAAGCCGCCAATGATCGATAACAATGCGCCGCACGGCGGAATCCCAATGAAACCCGCCATCGATCTTGTCGACCATCATGGGTTCATCGTTGGGATTGTCGAAACGCAGGTAACCGGCTCCAAACTCGAATCGACCTGACGCATCCGAAAGCGTTTCGTCGCCTTGCAAACGGATGCTGAGCTTGCCGGACAGCGGCATATCGAAATCGGCGCCGATCGAGCGCGAGCCCGTCGCAAGCAAGATTTCATCGAGGGATAGATTTGCGAACGAAAGCTTGAGTCCGCGTTCGGAGCCAGGCTTCCCGTCGGCAACGCCCGAGGCCGTCCAGCGGCCATTCGGTCCTTCGACGGAAAGATTGAACCGCCTGGCGCCGGAGAATAATTTATCGAATTCAAGATTAACGCCATTGAAAACCAGCGTTTGGCCGGCGGTCTCGTCGTCGATAACAATCTTGCCACGCGTGATGCCGACACGATCGATAGCCGCGACCGGATTTTCCGGATTGGTCAGCGTGTCGATGATGAGCCGGATCGAGGCCGCCAGCTGCTTGACAAGCAGGGCCCGCGGCAGCTTTGCCGCGGGCCCTGGAACGGGATTTGGTGTTCCCGCGTCCGCTGGCGGAGCATTGCTATCTGCCGCAAGCGGGGGAGTAAGAGCCACGGCATCCAGGGAGTCGGATGAATCCGGCAGGGCGAGCGAGCCGTCGGGCCGCAACGCCAGATGCACCTCGACGTCGAAGATTTCGAGCCGCTTTGGCGTCACGCGTCCAAGAATGAGCGCAAAAGTATCGACCGACACTTCGGCGCGTGGGGCGGTCAAGAGCGTGTGGCCGGAGCGTTCCTTAATCGACAATTTGTCGATGCTCAAAGCTGGCGCGTAGCCATTCTTGACGATTGCGGTTTCCCCGAAGCTGAATTCATAGCCACGGCCGAAACGCTCGTCGAGGGCATTGGCGATTTGCGGCCCGAGACCTTTGATCGACAGCGGCCCCAGCGCGATGCGGGCCACGAAGAAACCGCCGCCAATGAGCGCCAGAAGAGCCAATCCCAGCATCAGCTTGCAAGTGGACCAGGCAAACCGCGCAGGCCCGTGCCTTCGGCAGGGCTTCAGCCCAATGCACGGAGAGGCATTCGCCGCTACCGCTTGCCGGCGCAGCCAATTTCCCAGCCAGGCACGGGACCAGGCCGGATTTCCATCATTATGTTCGACCAACCGCTCGCGGCCTTTCAAAAGCAAGCTTAAGCTGGAAACTTTGATCCTGTACGCCTATACGCACTTTATCGAATAGGTACTCTACCAAAAAACTCACGGCGCACAGGAGCGAAAGGTTGGACTCTGAAAATCGCCGGTCAATGTGACGAAAGGAAGGCCCATGACCAAAAACTCATCTAATGAACAGTCCAAGAACGCAAAAAAGAATTTAAACAACAGCTCGGCCGATAATTCGAGGAAGAAGCTTGGTCCTGGGAACAAAGCGCCGGATTTCGAGTTACTAGACGATGCGGGAGCCAAAATTTCACTCGCAAGCTTTGCCGGCAAGAAGCTGGTTCTTTATTTCTATCCGAAAGACGATACCTCCGGCTGCACCAAGGAAGCTATCGACTTTAACGGCTTGCGGGGCGAATTCAAAAAGACCGGCGCGGCAATCCTTGGCGTATCGCCTGATAGTGTGGCAAGCCATGCAAAGTTCAAGGTCAAACATAAGCTCGATCTCGCGCTCGCCGCCGACGAATCGAAGGTGATGCTTGAGGCCTATGGCGTATGGGCCGAAAAAAGCATGTATGGCCGGAAATATATGGGGGTCGAGCGCACGACCTTCCTCATAGGCAAGGACGGCCAGATTGCAACTGTATGGAACAAGGTGAAAGTCCCCGGTCACGCCGAAGCGGTGCTCGCTGCGGCCAAAGCGCTTTAAGGGCCCAAGTCAAGCAGAGGACTATTTCAACGTCACCAGACAGATCAAGAAAAATCAACCACGCACGCAAGGCTTTTTAACTCTACAGAAACACTTTTCATGAACCTTACGGAAACTTAGCAATTTACATTACATTTGCGAAACGAATTTCCTTCTGAAGCTCGCTTTCAAAGCCGCTTTTGAAGCCTGCTAGAGGAGCACATTATGCGTGGTATCTTAAGTGCTTGCGCTCTCTATTGCGGGTTCATCGCCATGCCAGAAGCTGAGGCATCGGTGCGAATCAATATCGATCTGAGCTCGCAGACCATGCATGTGAGCTCAGCGAGCGGCAGCTATGACTGGCGGGTTTCCACGGCGCGCTCAGGCTATCGGACGCCGCGCGGCACGTATCGGCCTTATATGTTGCAGCGCACGCATTTTTCGCACAAATATCATATGTCGCCGATGCCTTATTCCATCTTTTTCGCCGGCGGCTATGCGATCCACGGCACGTATTCGACGGGATCCCTCGGCCGTCCCGCCTCGCATGGGTGCATTCGTCTCGCACCAGGCAACGCCGCGCTTCTCTACCACATGGTGCAAGCCGAGGGTGGTTCGATCACCATTTCCGGATCGCCGCCAAGCACGCGCTATGCGCGCCGCTACCGCCAGCCTGGTACCGCCCTCGCCTACGCTCCGGTGCGGCGGACGGCCGCCCCAGTCCGGGCTTGGCAGGCCAATCCCGTCGTCAGGTCGCAATCGCAATGGCCCTTCTGGCCGTGAGCTGCACGGGGCTAGGTAAAGAAAGCCGCCGAGGCGCTGGAGCGCGTCCTTGAGCCTGCCAGAACACCGTTCCCCCTGCGCATCGCAACACGATTTGCTGAACCTAGACCATGATCGCTTCAAGATGAATCGCTCATGACCTCTATTCCTTCGCTTTCTCGCGTGATCTTATCCAAAAAACCTGCAACTTTTCTACAGATCATGCTTTAGAGCGCGTCCCGAACTTATGGAATCTTTTGAGCGGATCCTTGCCGGTCACGTCATTCCATTTTATCGGGCAGCGCTTCTCAATCCTCGACAAAACCTAAGGCAAGGAAGCAGACGATGTTTTCGGGCAAGCGCAGTTGGACGACGCCGCGCGACCGTGATCTCGGTCTGCACCGGATCGAAAATCACGCGGGCTTGGCGATCAGCGTTCTCCCGAACGGCTGTATCTTCGCAATCGAACACCCGCGCCCGGACGGCGCGACGCTCATCAACCAGCTGCTCGGCTCACCGGTCGATGGCGGCATAGGCCGGATGTATGTGCGCGTTGACGGCGAGGCTCCGCTCCCACTCCAAGCCGCCGGCCCAAGCGCCAATGCCCGGTTCGGTTTTGCTGGAGACCGCTTTGTATGGGAAGCGGAGACACGCGGTATCCGCTTCCGCCTCACACTCTCGCTGCATCCGCAAAACCCCGCTTGGCTGTGGCATCTGGAGGCAATGAATACAGGCACCGCCACGCCATCCCTCGATGCGATTCTCATCCAGGACATCGGCCTCGGCGACCGTGGCTTCCTGATGAACAACGAAGCCTACGCCTCGCAATATATCGACCACCATGTCGCGCGGCACCCCATTTACAGACAGGTGGTCATGAGCCGGCAGAACCTCACGCAAGGCGGCCTGAACCCCTGGGTTGCGCACGGATGCCTTGACGGCGCGAGTGGCTTTGCGACCGATGGGATGCAGCTCTTCGGCCCCGCCTTCCGCGACGGAAATGCGTTTGGCTTTGCATTTGGAACAAGCTTGCCGGACTCGCGGTTGCAGCACGAGCTCGCTTGTGCCGCGATCCAATCCGCGCCAGCCGCGATGGCGCCGGGCGCTGGCGCGGCCTGGCGCTTCTTCGGCCTTTATGTGTCCGATCATCCGGAAGCATCGAGCGATGGCGATCTCGCGCGGCTCGATGCCTTAGATCACGTGTGGGATGATAAAGAGCCCGCCGCCGCCGCACTCGCCCCGCCGGTCAGGAGCTTCGTGCAAGATGCGCCTTCAGCTGTGGCCGAGCCGCTCGACGCCGCAGGCCTTGCGCGACTCTACCCCGAACGGCTCCACGAGGAGCGGCTGGACGACCGGCTGCTTTCCTTTTTCACACAAGATCCGCCGCACAACCGCCATGTCGTGCTGAGGGACAAGGAGCTGCTCGTCACGCGCCGGCATGGCACATTGCTGCGCTCCGGCCAATCCATGCTGCCGGATGAAGCGACGCTTTGCGCCACATGCTGGATGCATGGCGTGTTCGCCGCCCAACTGACGATTGGCAACACATCCTTCCACAAGCTTTTTTCGGTCTCGCGCGACCCTTACAACATCACGCGCGCGAGCGGTATGCGCATGCTGATCGACATGGGCGAAGGCTGGCGGCTGCTCACAGTTCCATCGGCATTCGAAATGGGCCTTTCCGATTGCCGCTGGATCTACCGTTTTTCCAGGCGCACGGTCAGCGTGCATGCCATAGCATCCGGCGAAGATCCGGCGATGCAATGGCGCGTCGCCGTTGATGGCGAGCCTTGCCGCTTCCTCGTCTTTGGACATTTGGTTCTGGGCGAACGCGAGCTCGACACAAAGAGCCCTATCGAGGCCGACACGCAAGCCAAGCGCTTTTCATTGCGTCCGGACCCGAATTCGATTTGGGGCCAGCATTACCCCAACGCTGTCTATCATCTGGTCACCAGCACGCCTGATGCGATTGAAGCGATCGGCGGGGACGAGTTGCTCACCGCCGATGGGCAACCCCGGCATGGGGCCTATGTGTCGTTTCGCACGCGGCCCGTGCGCGAACTCTGTTTCGCCGCCACCGGTTCGATGACCGATCCGGAATTCGCGGCGCAACTTGCCATCAAATATCAGACCGGCACAGGCGATCAAAACCTCCTTGCGCCGGCTGGCCGATACTGGGTAGGCGTCACCCGCAACCTCCGCATCACGGGGGGTGGCCGAGAGGGCGCCGCGCTCAACGCGCTGATCCCTTGGCTCGCCCACAATGCCATGATCCATCTGACCGTGCCGCACGGGCTCGAACAATACACCGGCGCCGCCTGGGGAACCCGCGACGTCTGCCAGGGGCCGGTCGAGTTCCTGCTTGCGCTGGAACATGATGAACCCGTCAAGGAGATCCTTCGGATTGTCTTTGCTCAGCAATATGAGACGGGCGACTGGCCGCAATGGTTCATGCTCGAACCTTATTCGATCATCCAGGATCGGGTAAGCCACGGTGATGTCATCGTCTGGCCGCTCAAGGCCCTCAACGATTATATCGAGGCAACGGGGGATTTCGGCTTTCTCGACGAGAAAGTCGCATGGCGGCGCGAGGACACGCTCGATGTGACAGCGCGACAGGACAGCGTGGCCGATCATATCAAAAGCTTACTTGCCGCGGTACGGGCGCGCTTCGTCCCCGGCACACATCTTATCCGCTACGGCGAGGGCGATTGGAACGATTCGCTCCAGCCCGTCGATCTCAGCATGCGGGACTGGATGGTGAGCAGCTGGACGGTCGCGTTATTGTTCGAGCAACTCAATCGCTACGCCGAGGTGCTGCGGCGGGCGGGCCGCGACGATGACGTTGAGGGGTTGAGCGAACTTGCGGCCGGAATGCGCCTCGACTTCAACCGCCATCTTATGGGTGATGGTACGGTCGCTGGCTATGGGCTTTTCGGACCGGGCGTCGAGCGGCCCGAGCTGCTGCTGCATCCAAGCGATAGGCGCACAGGTCTCAAATACTCGCTGCTGCCCATGACCCAGAGCATCATTGGCGGACTCTTTACCCCGCATCAGGCGCAACATCATCTCGGGCTCATCCGCGAGCATTTGCTATTCCCCGATGGCGTCCGCCTC
>Ga0224556_1000328_pt1 | contig 12103 bp, 15 predicted proteins | sample 714S315metaG_FD_183007 | JGI IMG/M metagenome (GOLD analysis project Ga0224556, IMG submission 183007) | Peat soil microbial communities from Stordalen Mire, Sweden - 717 S3 1-5 | ecosystem: Environmental > Terrestrial > Soil > Wetlands > Peat | place: Sweden: Norrbotten County, Stordalen Mire...
GAAGGCAGCGCGATGGGAGGCAGCTTCAGTCCCGGAAGATGGTCACATGCGCCATCATCGATAGGCGCTGGGAGATGCGGTTGTGCTAGCATCAGCCTCTTTTGTTGGGTGCAAACAATTCAATTTCGCAAAGCGGCCATGCCGCATCCTTCGTCAAGGGCAGCCAGCCGTAGAGGATAAGAAGAGCGATGAATGGCTGATGAATGACTAGAGCAAGAAAACGCCGCCTTGCGCGAAATCACCATTCCAATGATGGCAAAGACCGTCGAGCGTAATGCCGTCGATCTATTGCTGCAGAAAGATCGCATCATGATCTAGGGTGGAAAACTATAGGTATTGCACCGAAACGAATCCGTGCAAGGTGGAATATTAAAGGTTCCGGCAGTTTGGATCGCTGTGATCACCCCATCTGAAGCGGACCCATTGGGGCTAGTACATTCCAGGTCGATCTGACCGCCGCTGGGCGCGAAGGGCGAGCCCGAAAACGTGACCACACCCTGGAGCGCGACGGATTGCTGATCGGCGCCATCTCTATGGTCTATCTTGACCTCGGACCGGTCGAGAGCGAAGGGACGAGGAGGGGTGGGCCCCCCGGGCGTGGCGATGATCCGGCAGACCGCCGGTTGAGGATCGGAGTCGAGATTATGAACCGATACCTTGGCGTTGATCACATAGGTTCCGTCCGGAACCAGCAGTTTCACGACGCTCGCCTGGATATGAACTGTGTTCCAATTCGAGGCCGCGAACACATTCTGTGCTCTCGCTGGGAGTGGAGCCAAGACGATCAGCACCCAAGTTAGTACAAGGACGATCCATGTTCGATTCTTCATAACTTCCTCCCTCCCGATATCGGGGCAAGCGGATGCTGCTGCAGCCACCTCCACACGCAAGGCTTCCCTCGGCGCTAACGGCTGCGCTAAACTGATAATCAAACCAACATCGACCTCATGACCAGATTTCGAAGCTGAGATTGCCGCTTTGGACGAACATTGGCAAGGCCGATCAATCGCCGTGATTGTCCGGCACACCAAAACCGATGACAACGAGAATAAGTGTAGGCAGAAAGATCGCCATGGAAGGTCCTTCGTGATCGCGCACGGAAAGCCAAAACTGTTTCGCTTCCGGGGAAGCTGCGATTAGGGAGCGCTCTAGACCATGATCGCTTCAAGAGGAATCGCTGCTGGTCTCACTCTCTTTAGTAAGGCCTGGTCTTTGAGCGTGGCTGGCAGATTTTGGTTTAAAGTATTATCTTTGCTATCAGGGGAACGGGTCGAGGTGCTGTCCTGCGCAACGACGGTTACGTAAACGATGGAGATTGGTAAACTTATGGCCGAACTCAAGAGCGGAAGCATGGATCCATGCACCGTGCCAGGCCAAGGCCTCGATGGAGTGCGGTTTCGCGAGGCGATGAGCCGTGTCGCCGCCGCCGTTCACATTGTCACCACCGGTGGACCGGCAGGTCTTGGCGGGATTACTGCGACCTCTGTCGCATCGATCACGGTCGAGCCACCCATGATGTTGTTTTGCATCAACAAATCCTCGCCCTCGGCGGCAAGGATGATCGAGAACGGCGTGTTTTGCATCAACACCCTTACCCCCGCGCATGAGGATCTCGCGAATATTTTCGCGGGCCGGACCGGTCTGCATCTCGACGAAAGATTTACCAGGGCCGAATGGACCAAGCTCGTCACCGGCGCTCCGGTGCTGACAAGTGCGGCCGCGGTATTCGACTGCCGTCTCACCGAGGTCAAAGAGGTCATGACACATTTGGTCATGATTGGTGCTGTCGAGTCAGTGGACTATGGCCAGCAAGGCTGCAGTCTCACTTATGCCAATCGCAAATATGGAACCCTTTGAGGTGCAACGGGCCGCCGGAGCAAGACAGGTCTTATTCAGCTTTTCCTTCTGCCAGACGCCTTTTTTGATGCGCCCATTTTTTTGCCGGGTCTCTTCTTGGAACCCGTCCCTATCATTGTCTTTTTGGCGGCGGGTTTTTTCGGCAGCCCCTTTGTTTTGAGTTTCTGGCCAGATGTTTTTTTCACCGGTGCTTTCTTCGCGGATATTTGTTTGCGCGAAGATGTCTTGGTGCGCAAAGATTTCTTGGCGGCAGCCTTTTTCGCGGGCGCTTTTTTTGCTGGAGCCTTGCGGCGGGGCCTAGGCATGACCGCGACGGTTTCGGGAGCAGTCAGAAAAGCGACGGCGGCCTTGGTGAAATTCGCCTCATCCTCGATATTCGAAATATGCGATGCTTCCAGCGTGATGAATTTGGCGCCTTCGATGGAATTCGCAACCAAGGCGCCCATCCCTGGCGGTGTCGACAGATCGTGCCGCCCGGCGATGACCAGGACCTTGTTTCCAATGCTTCGTATGGCTTCGCGCTGATCCATGTCGCGCCCCGCCGCGCAAGCTGCCAAATAGCCGTTTAGCGGCGTGGTCCGGACCATCTCCAAGACGCGCTCCACTTTTCCCGGATTGGTGTCGCGAAAAGCTTTTGTGAACCAACGCTCGGCGGCTGCCGCAGCGACGCCATCCATGCCGGTTTGACGGGCCGATTGAATGCGGCTGTTCCATAGATCGGGACCCGGTATTTGTGCCGCCGTATTGGCCAGCACCGCCCGGCCGATGCGTTCACGCGCATGGATGAGGAGCCATAGTCCGACAATGCTGCCCATCGAAAGGCCCAGCCAATGAACTTTTTTAATGGAGAGCGCATTTATGATCGCGAGCGCGTCGCGGCCGAGGCCTTCGACGGAATAGGGTCCCTGATTGGCCACGCTTGCGCCATGTCCGCGCGAATCATAGCGCACGACCCTGAAATGCTTGAGCAAGACGGGGAGTTGAGGGTCCCAAAAGTGGAGATTGGTGCCAAGCGGATTCGAAAGCATCAAGACCGCTTTGTTCTCGTCACCCTCAATGAGAACGTTGAAGATCTCGCCAGCGATGGAAATTTCGGTCATGCGCAGACCCTCGTGCGCTTCGGAGCATACGGCTAATCAAACAAAATGTGACCATGAGTTACTCATGATGACGCAGTCATGGTCCAAGGTACGCGCGCCAGGCGACTCGCCATCACGCGCCGTTGCGCAGATTAACAAGCTCTTTGCAAAGCGCACAGAGCTTTCTGAAAGCTGCCGGAATAGCGGTGCCCGCCTTTACGCACCGCCCCACCTTCCCGGTGTCCAATCAAATTGAGACTAGGACGCAACACTGGCAAAATTTTTATTCCGGCACATGGATTGCGTAAGCCGAAAGCGCAACTCTGTATTAATATGACACGTATTGAATGGAGTTAGGCACCGTCTATCGTCTTCCTGGCGCTTGAACGGTACGAGGAAGTCCGCCTGCGGGCGTTACCGCGGAGGTTAAAGCTATGACCGCAAACACAAGGGTCGAGACGAACGAGCCATCGCCGGATTTTATCAAGCAGCTCGCCGGATACGGACTTGCAACGGCGGAGATTCTTTATCATTTGCCAGATCATCCCTGCCTGTTGCAGGCCTATATCTGGCAAGACTATGATATCGCGCCGGATTTTCCGATTTTGATCAAATTCCTGACGTTCTGGCAGGAAAAGCTTGAAGGGCCGCTGTATCGCGTTGTGGTCGGCCATTCGAAGCTCATCAAGCCGGCCGAGATCAAGACGCTGGGCGCGGAATTCCGCTTTCATTGAAGCTGGCTGGAAGCGGTTTCTGCTTTCGAAGATCACGGTCTGCGCGAATAATGGCCTAGATAATCCGCAATCCCTTCAAGCTTACATGGCCCTGCTTGCCGATGATCAGATGGTCATGGACCGCGACTTTTAGGGGCTTGCCGACCGCAATGATTTGATGGGTGAGGTGGATATCGTCGGTCGAAGGCTGTGGGTCGCCCGATGGATGATTATGCACGAGGATGATTGCCGACGCGCTGAGTTCAAGCGCGCGGCGCATAATTTCCCGGGGATAGACAGGCGCATGGTCGACCGTGCCGACGCCTTGAACCTCGTCTGCGATCAAACAATTCTTCTTGTCGAGAAACAGCACGCGGAACTCCTCGTGGTCGAGGAAAGCCATGGCCGTGCGGCAATAATCGACGACTGTGGTGAAGCTCGACAAGGGCAACCGCTTCTCTATCGGGGATTTCACGAGACGCTTGGCCGCCGCCTCGATGATTTTTAATTCGACGATTGCGGCTTCGCCAAGCCCCTCGATTTCGCGCAAGCGCTCGGGCCGCGCTGACACGGCTTCGGCGAAAGATCCGAATCGGGCGATCAAGGATTTGGCAAGCGGCTTCACGTCGCGCCGGGGCATGGCGCGAAATTAATCCACGGCGCTCCATGGCTGTTTTGTAAGCCATTGATTTTAAATAAGTCATGTTTACACAACTCCATCCTTGCTTATGGCACTACACACCATTATATTGGACAAACATTGGACATAGGCAATCGACATGACAAGAACCGTTCGCGAAAAGCCGCTGGATAACAGGACCGCGCGGGACAAGCTCAGGACTTCCGGGAAGCCATATTGGCGGTCAATCGATATCGGGTTGCATCTTGGCTATAGGAAGGGAGTCCGTGGCGGCCGGTGGGTCATGCGCCGCTATCTTGATGACGGAAAGTACCTCGTCGAAACAATCGGAACTGCGGACGACAACCAGGACGCCGACGATCGCGAGATCCTGACATTTCATCAGGCTCAGAAAAAGATCCGCGATCTTGCCAAAAAGTACCGCACGCCGGAGCCGGGCGGAGCAGCCTTGACCGTCAAAGATGCCATCGAGGCCTATTTGCAGGGCAAGCGCGGGCGCGACCAGCACCTCCGGCTGACCCGGCATGTTCTCGGGGATGAGGCAAAGATTGCGGCGGACGAAATCGCATTCAAACCGCTGTCAAGCCTGACGGAAGCGGCGCTGAGAGCTTGGCGCGACAGGTTGCCCAAAGACTTAGCCCAGGCAACGGTGCGGCGCATATCAACCGATCTGCGAGCGGCGCTGAATGCCGCGGCAAAAGCACACCGCAAGGATTTGCCGGCGGATTTGCCGATCATTATTAGGCACGGCCTAGCCAGTGAAGAGCCGACAGTCGCTTCCGCACGAGATACACAAGTTTTACCCGATTCGGACATCCGGCGGCTGATTGATACCGCGCGGGAGGTTGACGCCAAAGACGGATGGAACGGCGACCTTACCCGGCTTATCCTCGTGCTGGCGGCAACGGGTGCGCGGTTTTCTCAAGCCACCCGCATGACAGTGGCTGACGTCCAGGACAACCGGCTCATGGTGCCTGTCTCGCGTAAGGGGCAGGGAAAGAAAGCTGTGGCGCGCATAGCCGTGCGGGTTGGAGATGACGTCATTGCTACCCTTCAGCCCGCAATCGCCGGACGGAAGGGATCGGACATTCTCTTATTGCGGCCGCATTGGGAAGCGGGAATCGGACGGAAGCTGATCGAGGGAGGCCGCGCGCCATGGCAGTGGTCTTCGGAACTGACGGCGCCATGGGCCAGGATGAGAGAACTGTCCGGGCTAGACTCCAGCATTATTCCATATGCTCTGCGCCACTCATCTATTGTTCGCGGACTGCGCGCGGGACTCCCGATTCGCCTCGTTGCAGCGCTACACGACACTTCGGTCGAAATGATTGAAAAGCATTATTCGGCTTTCATCGTGGATGCCATGGATGAGCTCGCCGCAAAAGCGATCGTACCACTGACATCGCCGCCGATCAGTCATATTCGGCCTCTCGATCAGGCGCGGGGATAACACCATGGCGGCGCGGAGGGGTAATTCGACTAAATATTCCAGTTCTACCAACAGCGAACTCGATAAAAAGTGGAGGCGTTCTGTTTCCAGAGACCCTCTCAATGTCGCTTATGATCGTGGAAAGGCGACATCGTTTGCGAATGAATCGATAAAGGGCAAAGACGTAGCCGCCGCACTCGCCTTTTTGGCGGACATGACAGGCGACGAGGCATTTCTAACGGCAGCACTCGCACTGCGCGCGTACGGTCTCGCGGAAGGCGGCCTTAAGCAAAAGACATTGCAGATGATGCGGGACACTCACGGCACGGCCGCGCGGTTTGCCATGCCGGAGATGCACGCTTGGGTGCGGGAGGGAAAATCGGTTACAGACGCGGCGGCGCGGACTGCTGTTCAGCTTGGCATTCCCGGAGTCTCCTTCGACGCGGTCGTGGAGCACCTTCGAAAGAGCTATTCCGGCTGGCTGGAAGTAGTCGAGGGTAATGTTCCATCGCCCCAGTTTCCAAGCGGCGATACGGGCCGCAAGCTACGTGTGCGCTTTACTCGCCCCTGGCTGGGCGCCGATAATCAACCCATTACCGAACTCATGGGCGTCAAATTCGGCGACGACGGCTTTGGACTTGCTTCTGACGATCGAGAGTGGCGACGCTTAATTGCCGGGGGACATATATCACTTTGCGGCGTCATTGAAACAGCAGGTGAAAACCCGGAGACAAACAACCAAGACGCTCGATAAAATCTTCGCCAAGTTCTGCGCATTCAAATCAAGCGGATTGGAGCGCAGATACAATGGCAGACTACGAACAGGACGCATATTCGATTCCGGAGTTTTGTACCCGGAACCGAATCAGCCAATCCTTTTATTTTCTCATTCAGAAAAACGGCATTGGCCCGCGCGTAATGCGCGTCGGGAAACGCACCCTCATTTCGCGCGAGGCGGCCGAGGAGTGGCGCCGCGAGCGTGAAGCCGAGTCCGCGCAGCCTCGTGTCCGGGAGGCCGTGTGACCGATGTTTCCAAAAGAAAACGGGGCGCCTGCGGTCGCAACGCAGGACATCCCCGATAGGACTAAGCTCAACACCGCTAACCCTATCGAACTAAGCCCCGCATCGCAAGCGGAAAGTCGGCCATCGGCAGCCGTTTTTGAAGCACTTTGCTGGTCGTCCCGAGAGGAAATCGGAGCGTTGCTAAGCGAGATCGCAGCTCGCGCGGAGACAGGCTGCATCTACGTCGGCCTCGGCGATGAGAGGGGTCTTCGATATACGGCGGACAACATTGTCAGCTTGGCAGTTCGTATGGGTGATGAAGCGCTCCAGCTTCGCCGCCTGCGATCCGAGGCTCGTGCGGCCGAAGCCGACCGGCTGTCTGTCCTCCGGCAAGGGGCGGAACAATGAGCGCGATCGACCTTCTCAAAACTCCACAAGCTAAAAAACGCGGCGGCCGAGCCTCCCGCGACAAGGGTTCGCGCTTCGAACGCGCCATCGTTCGGCTGCTTCAAGACGCGGGGTTAGCGGCAGAGAGAGTGCCGCTGTCTGGCTCAGCCGGCGGGTCTTACATCGGCGACTTAACCGCCAAGGTCATAGGCCTCGATCTCATCGTCGAGGCAAAGGCGCGCGCCGGCGGGTTCGCGCAAATTTACGCCTGGCTCGAGGACCGGGACGTCCTTGTCGTCAAGGCCGATCGACGCGAAGCGCTTGTGATCCTGCCATTGCGCCTTGCTGCGGAAATCGCCGCGGGGGCGGAAAGGCGGAAGCCATGAGAGATCCTTTATGGCTCCTCGTCGACCGCGTTCGGGAGGCGAGCTACGATTTTTTCACGCTCGCCGAAAAGTCGCGGATGCATAAACTCGTCTGCAAGCTCAAAGCGACCAAAACGGTTTCGCCTGAGGACATGGAATGGCTTCGGCAAGCCGATGCGAATCTATGCGGCATCGCCTCTCTCTCCGCAACCTTCCGCCGGCGGAAGGGAGGTGCGCGATGAAAGTCGTTCCGCTCGATCAGGGCTACCACAATTCGCTTGGCGAATCCCTTAAGGGCGACGCCGCAGAAGATATTCTTTCGCCAGAATTTTCGGAGGACCGCTTGGCGCTGCGTTTCGCCGATCGGCACGGCAAAGACCTTCGATATGTCGCTGCATGGGGGAAATGGCTTGCTTGGACCGGCACACATTGGGAGATCGAAAACACGCTCGCCGTCTTTGATATGGCCCGCAAAATTTGCCGCGAAGTTGCTGCAGAATGCAACAAGGCGTCGGTATCAAATACAATTGCCAAGGCCAAAACGATTGCCGCAGTCGAGATGCTGGCGCGATCGGATAGGCGTATCGCGGCGACCGTCGATCAATGGGATGCGGACCCTTGGGCACTCAATACGCCCCTTGGGATTGTCAACCTTAAAACCGGTGCTTTGGAACCGCATCGCCAAACTGATTATGCGACCAAAATCACAGCCGCCGGACAGGGCTTCGAGTGTCCAAGGTTCTTAGATTTTCTGCAAACTATATTTGCGAGAGACCAAGAGCTTATCAACTATATTCAGAAGGTGTCCGGTTACGCATTGACCGGCGTCACATTGGAACATGCGCTGTTTTTCCTGCACGGAACCGGTGCAAATGGGAAATCCGTTTTGGTTTCCACTATTGCCGGAATCCTTGGAACCTATCACCGCACCGCACCTATCGAAACGTTCACGGCAAATGCCGTCGCATCGCATCCAACCGACCTTGCCGGGCTTATGGGCGCGCGTCTCGTGACCGCCGTCGAGACCGAGGAGGGACGCCGTTGGGCAGAGTCGAAGATCAAGAGCCTGACAGGGGGAGACCAAATCAGCGCACGCTTTATGAGGCAAGACTTTTTCGAGTTCACCCCGCAATTCAAGCTTGTCATCGCCGGCAACCACAAGCCCGGATTGCGCAGCGTCGATGAAGCAATCCGACGCCGGTTCCACCTTGTCCCATTCTCCGTCACCATTCCACCGGAGGAACGCGACATAGACCTTGCAAACAAGTTGCGCGACGAATGGCCTGGAATCTTGCAATGGGCAATTAAGGGTTGCCTTAAGTGGCAGGCTGAAGGCCTCGGGCGCCCTAAGGCCGTCACCGAGGCCACAGCCGCATATTTAGAAGCAGAGGACGCTATTGCCGCTTGGATCGATGAGCGGTGCGAAATCGGTGCAAACCACTGGGAGGCAAGAGATAAGCTCTTCGCTTCCTGGAAAGCATGGGCAGAACTCGCCGGCGAGTTTGTCGGGAGCCAAAAGCAGTTTGTCGAAAAACTCGAAGCGCGCGGCATGTCGCCAGCAAAACGTCATGGCGGCGTACGCGGCTTTTGGGGAATCCGACTAATCGAAGTTCAAACAGAACAGCACGAATGGCGGGGCTCTTTTGAATAAGACACCCCAAATCAAAGAATTAAGGCGGTTCCGACAGGCCGCCGAGGTTTTATGTGGCATCATTGCCCTCATTGCAGTAGCTCCACATGCCAAGGGTAAGGGGGGTATAAATCCAGAGAAGTCGGAAGCGTGTTTTTCTACGCTTAGCGAAGGCATCTCGATATTGGATTTCGCCCCAAATATAGAGACTCTTGTTCCCGGCCTTGATGGCCGTTTTCTCTTCTGGCGTCAAAACCGGCTCAGTCCCAGTCAGGATGCTGTGAAGGCTGCCCGGATTCACGACGTATTTTGCATCATCGATTCTATGTGGGGCTGCTTCAAAGACAAAGCCTTGGGGGAGAGGATTATCATAAGCCCTCAATTGAGACCAACAACAGACATCGTATGCGGGAGTTTCGCCGCTATTTTTAATGTTGGTCACGACTACAAACGGCTCCGCGTCGATGTTAGCGTTCCGATTGGTTTCTCCCCACACGTAGGCGCGCAATTGGCGCTTGGCAGTTTTGCTCGCAATACGCGATTGGCACAATCCCACCAATGTCAATGGAACGGTGACAAGGACCAGAAGCCCCGTAAATATTGCAATAGCCACATCCGTGATGTGGACATCGCATACAAACTTCTCATGCAGCCATTTATCTGGATCTTTGTCGGGCTTGTTTGCGCAATATGCGGATATTTTATTCAAGCCGTCGGGGCTTATAAAATTGAAGACAGAAGGCTTTTCACTGGATCGGTATTGAGCATTGTTGGAATTCTTATGTTCAGCGGGGCCCCCTTGCTCGCTATTTTCGGTTGGCTGCGATGGGGCTGGGGCCTGTTGTGAAAAAGCGTCGCAAGCTGGGAATAGCAGGAGTGCAATCAAAAGAGCGTTTCTGGCTGTGCTCAGCATTCTTAAATCGCCGTTCCGAAAATGTCAGCGTTTGTAGCGGAATTTGAAACTCGGCTCGAAGACTAATCAGCGTACCGAGATTATCCTTGAGCGTTGCCCTTGGGGCACTTGTGGCACCTTTTCTCATATTACCCGTCACGCGCGCGCGCACGTAACGGTCTAACTAAAAATCCTGCCACAAGTGCCCCGCCTTGCCGTTGTTGAGTGAAAACCCGGCCGAGGTGGTTTCGAAAAGCCCAGCAATCGTTCAGACGGTAGGTTGACGGGAAGTTAAGGAAGAACCTTTAACGAAACAGCTAAGCTTACTCAGATTTTTCTCCAGCCGTCCCGCCAAAGCAATAATGGCTCTGGTGATGCTACCCACGGGCGAGCTTACCCAGCAGTATCTTGCCTTACCAAGGCGCAAATAATAGCTGCGTGGAGCTATATATACGTTGATATATAAAGACGTTCTGGAATGACTGTGCTATTCTGTCCTGTAGTTGTCCAATAAATAGGGCGTACACGGACGGTTTTGGGAATGGACGTCGCCGAAACTTTCGCACCAGTCGCAAGCCGACCAAAGCAGCTTCGCAGCGCGACCACGAACGGAAATAGGCCGTTCGTTCTCGGCGGCGATGGTCGCGGCGCTTGGGTCCGGCGATGGAAGGATCTAGTTGAGCTTCACGTAGCCGATTTGGGTGGTGCCGACGCGTGTTCGGAAGCTCAGCTCAGCCTTTGCCGCCGCATTGCCACGACATCAGTCGAGTTGGAGAGGATCGAGGCGAAGATGTCGGAAGGCGACGATACAGTTGACCTGGACGTCTACAACCGGCTGGCCGGTAACTTGCGCAGGATGCTCGAATCCATCGGCATCGAGCGCCGGGCGCGGCCGGTCAATGACGGCTCGAACGTTCTCGCCGATTACTTCCGCAAGCCGCCACCGAAGGTGGCCGCTGAATGAATAAGCTAATCCCGCTCAGAACGGCCCTGGAAAGCCCGGACTGGCTCGGGAGCGTCCTTGGCGCGCCTTCCTATGCAACCGTGCGCTCATTGCTTCTGGCGGCTCTAGGCGAGCCCCTGACGGCCGATGAGTTGGCTGTCTTCACTAAGATCACCGGCCGCGCGGAATCACCGTCAGAACCGGTTGCAGAGCTTTGGCTGGTGGCTGGAAGAAGATCCGGCAAGACGCTCGCGATTGCTGTGTTGGCGGCCTTCTTGGCTGGCTGCTGCGATCACCGGAGCGTGCTGGCGCCTGGCGAGCGGGGCACTGTCATTATCTTGGCTGCGAACATGAGCCAAGGCCATCCGGCTCTGAACATTCTCAAATCCATATTCACCGACATTCCAAGGTTTGCCGGGCTTGTCGATAAGATAAGCTTCGACACCATCTCGTTGCTAAACCGGATTGACATCAGGATTCGGCCGGCCAGCTGGCGAACGGTGCGCGGTCTGACTGCGATTGCAGTCATTGCCGAGGAATGCGCGGTTTGGTTGCCGGAGGACGGCGGCTCGAAGAACCCAGACCGGCAGATCCTCAATGCGGCGCGGCCAGCGTTGGCGACCACGCGGGGCGGCTTGTATGCGATTGGCAGCCCGCTATTCAAGCGGGGCGAGACCTGGCGCACGTATCAAAAACACTTTGGTCCGAAGGGTAGTCCTGCAATCTTGGTGGCGAATGCGCCAACTCGTGTTTTCAATCCGGTTCTCGACCAAGCTTTTCTCGATAGGGCTTTCGAGGAAGACCCGCAATCAGCGGCTTGCGAGTTTGGCGGCGAGTTCCGTGACGACAGCGCGGCTTATGTGACCACGGAAGCGGTCGCGGCTGTTATCGACACGGGGACGCGCGAGCGTGCTTGGCGTGCTGGGGTGCATTACACTGCTCACGTCGATGCGGCGGCTGGTGGCGGCGAGGATTCGTTCGCGCTGGCGATTGGGCACGTCGAGGAAGGTATCGGCATCCTTGATTGTTTGATTGAGCGTAAGCCGCCGTTTAGTCCCGAGGGGACGATTGCGGAGCTTTGTGACATCCTTGCGGACTATCAAATTTCGAGGGTTTGCGGCGACAACTACGCGAATGAATTCAATCAAGAGCAATTCCGCAAGAAT
>Ga0224556_1000330_pt1 | contig 12094 bp, 13 predicted proteins | sample 714S315metaG_FD_183007 | JGI IMG/M metagenome (GOLD analysis project Ga0224556, IMG submission 183007) | Peat soil microbial communities from Stordalen Mire, Sweden - 717 S3 1-5 | ecosystem: Environmental > Terrestrial > Soil > Wetlands > Peat | place: Sweden: Norrbotten County, Stordalen Mire...
CCAGCTCTCATTTGTCCGGTCGTGGAGCCGTCCGCCCGGCAGCATGTAGCTTGCACATTGGAGTGCTCGATGGACTATTTGATCATCTGCGTGACGGCGGTCTTGGTGTCGGGCGTGACACTGTTTTCCGGATTCGGACTTGGAACGGTTCTCATGCCGGCCTTCGCGCTCTTCTTTCCGGTGCCGGTCGCGATTGCCGCGACCGCGATCGTTCATCTTGCCAACAATCTGTTCAAACTTGCGCTCGTGGGCCGGAGCGCGGATTGGCATATCGCGCTAAAGTTCAGCCTCCCGGCCGTGATCGCCGCCATCGCGGGGGCGAGTCTTTTGAATGGCTTTGCCGCTCTGCCTGCGATCGTGAGTTATACTATGGGAGGCCGGACGCATGAGATCACCGCCATCGGCGTGGTGATTGGCTTGCTCATTGTGGCATTCGCTTTGCTCGAACTCAGTCCAAGATTTGCCGATCTGAAGTTTCCGCCCCGGTATCTTATTATAGGCGGCTTTCTCTCGGGATTTTTTGGCGGTCTTTCCGGCAATCAAGGGGCGTTGCGAGCGGCCTTCCTGATCAAGGCGGGGATGACGAAAGAAGCCTTCATCGGCACCAGCGTCGTATCGGCGGTGATCGTCGACACCGCGCGTTTGGCAGTCTACGGTCTTTCCTTCTATCGCCATAGCTTCGCACTCCTTCCGTCAAGTATGATTGGAATCGTCGCCGCTGCGACCGTGGCGGCGTTTATCGGTGCCTATTTTGGCGCTCGCCTTCTCGGAAAAGTGACACTGCGAGCGATCCAGCTGACCGTCGCGGGCGCGATGGCGATGGTTGGTTTAGGCTTGGCAATAGGCTTGATTTAGCAGCGCACGTCGGACTACAGCACGACATCGGGGGTTCGCCAGGCGAGATGCTGGCCGGCGTCGACCGCGAGCATTTGTCCGGTCACGTTGCGTGCTTTGGCAAAATAGAGAACCGCGTCGGCGATATCGTCCGGCGTGACCGCGCGGGCGAGCGGCAGGCCCCGCACCTCCAGCGCGAAACCCGCTTCGCCCTGGCTGTGGTTCGGCGAGACAGGGCCAGGCCCGACTGCGTTTACGCGTATGCCTTGCGGCGCGAAGGCTTGCGCCATCGTCAGGGTTGCGGCCCAAAGCGCCGACTTGCTCAAGCTATAAGTGAAGAACTGGGGCGTCGGACGAAACACCCTCTGATCGATAATGTTGACGATCGCGCCTTCGGTTCCAGTTGGCAACTGCTTGGCGAAATCGCGCGAAAGGATAAGAGGCGCCTTTAAGTTCACCGAAAAATGCGCTTCCCAAAGTTCGAGATCGAAGGACGCCGCATCGTCCGCCTCGAAAATCGCGGCATTGTTGACGAGCAAGGTGAGCGGCCCAAAGATCGCGATGGCTTCGGCGGCGAGCCTGCCGAGTGCTGCGGCCTCGCGGAGATCGGAAGGCAAGACACGCGCCTTGCCGCCTTGCGCGGTCAAGCTCGCCACTGCCGCCTCGGCATGCGTGCGTGAGCCCTCGCTGCAATGCAGAACGACACAATAGCCGGCGGACACAAGCCTCTCGGCGATCCGCAGGCCTATCCCTTTTGCCGCGCCCGTCACGAGCGCCACGCCAGGTGAAGCTACAAAATCAGATCCGCCATTCATGCCCTGGTTCCCAAACCACGGAAAAGCCACCACTGATTTGTGTCGACCGTGATCGCTTCGATGCTGTTGTGCTTCGCCAATCAAATCGATGACATTCCCTTGCCAGTTTGTTAAGTTCAAAAAAAGCGGTTCGCACCGCACCGGCTTTACTGCGCTGCTTTTTGGATGCTCCACCAAGAGCAGCTTTTGGAAGAGGGAGTTGGAACAATCGCGTCGCAAAAACGCGAATAGGGAGAGAAATCATGGGCCTCTTGAGTTTTGCCAAAACAGTAGGTGCGAAAATTTTCGGCGCGACCGAAACCAGCGCTGCCCCGCCTGATCAATTAAAGAATGAGGCCGAGAAACACGGTCTCGATGTCTCGAAGGTCGACGTCAAGACCGAGGGCGATAAAGTCGTGCTGACTGGCAGCGCCGCCTCGACGGCGGAGGCCGAGAAGATCGCCCTGGCCGTCGGCAATTCGATTGGTGTTGCCACGGTCGAAAACGATATCGCATCCGCCGACAAAGCCCCTGAATCAAAGTTTTATACTGTAAAGTCCGGTGATTCGCTCTGGAAGATCGCCGAAACCGAATATGGCCATGGTCATGGCAGCAAATATCAATTGATCTTTGAAGCCAACCAGCCCTTGTTGTCCGATCCCGATAAGATCTATCCAGGCCAAGTGCTGCGGATTCCGCCGCTCGCCAACTGACTGGATAGAGAATGAGGCTCGGCGGAACGACCGGCCTCTTGGACCAATATCCTTTTTGGCAAACGCCGGACTGGCGTATAATCCTTGTCGTGCTGTCATCATGCCGATTAGAGTTCCGTTGCTGGTTTCGTCATCCGTTACGAAAGCTCTTCGCTCGTCTGCCGCTACGGCTCCTTTGGCGGCAAAAAGCAAGGCGCTGGCGCCGTTTCGGTAAGGCTGCCTTGCGGCGGCGTGGAAGTGCCGGGAGAGAGCCTGCCCCGGCGAGCAGCGGCAGGTCGATGATCTCCGGTTGGCCGCCGCGTTCAATCAGCGCCGGCATGGCGAAATACGCCGCCCATTGACGCCAGGCATCCGTGCTTTCGCCCCGATTGCTCGCAGTGCGTAAAGTTACCGAAAGTTCCGGGTCGCGATGCGCGAGGCGGACGCTGAAGAACCCGCCAGACGGGTGCTCCTCGCGGGCAAGAACCACGCCTGCATAATTCTCTATAGGCACCTGGAGATGCATTTTCACACCCCGCAGACACCGCATGATCGTGATAAGGCGCGGCGCCAGCAAGATCATCCGGTACCCGCCGTCGGCGCGCGCATCATGGGCGGCCCACGCCCGGTACTCGTTTGGGGCGTCGGAAGCAAAGAGAGCCTGTCGCATATGTTCGCCTCAGCCGTAGAGTCAAGATAGCGGGAGTTTCGGCCGAGGGTGGATCCAATTCGCTAAATTCTTAGGTGAATCAACGGTAAACGGGAATTTGTCGATAAATTTGCCACGCCATGGCTGCCGGTCAGTTTCCGCCAAGACTAAAAGTTTAGGAATTTTCACGGCGCCAAGGAACTTTTGCATGTAAGCCAAGCCCAAGCAGGCCCGGCGCCGGACCCTTAAAGGGAAAGGCTTGTCTCCCGCATTGCAGCACGATAAGCGAGAGAAAGCTTTCTCCCAGTTTCGGCGGATGACATTGATTCCAATCTCGTATGGGGATGCCCTAGTTGATTCTTTCGTGGAAGCCGCCCGTCACGCCGGCGAGATGGCGCTTGCCTATTTTCGTCCGGGTACGACCACTCGCGCGGAAATTTCGCACAAGGCGGGAGGCTCTCCGGTAACCGAAGCCGACTATCTTGTGGACCGGTTTTTAAAGCAGCGTCTCGAAACCCTGCTGCCGGAAGCTGGCTGGCTTTCCGAGGAAACCGAGGATTCGCTGGCACGACTTTCGAAGAATCTGGTTTTTGTGGTCGATCCAATCGACGGCACGCGCGGCTTTATGTCAGGCCGCTCGGCCTGGGCCGTTGCGATCGCGCTTGTCGAGGACGGACGCCCGCTTTTCGGTATCGTCCACGCGCCGGCGCTCGGGGAAACCTATGTTGCGATCAAGGGCGCCGGTGCAAGGCTCAATGACAAGATCATCGAGGTATCGAAAATTCACGCGATTGGTGCGGAGGCACGGGTGGCGGCGCCGGTGTTCCTCGCCAAGCAGCTACATGAAGCCGGGCTCCGATTTGATTTACAGCCCAAGATTTCATCACTTGCATTGCGTATTGCCGCAGTCGCCTCGGGTGCGCTCGATGCCGGCTTCGCCTCGGAAAATTCCCATGATTGGGATATTGCGGCGGCCGATCTCATCCTCCATGAAGCGGGAGGCCGCTTGGCAAGCCTCGACGGATGCGCGATTGTCTATAATCGCCAGGATACGCGTCACGGTCTGCTCACCGCCGCCCCGGAGCAAATTCATGCCGAAGTCAACGCCGCGGCACGGTTGGTGAACGGCCTTGCCAAAAGATAACGCTAGCGACAGCCAAAGCATGGCGCAAATTCCCGCGCAGCAGGTAATGGGCTCGCGCACAGAAAATGCTTGAAACAAATGACCGGGAGCTTTTTCATTGTTTTATCAAACATGCAAAAGCTTTGACGGGAAACGGCTACGGGGCCACCACAATCCTTGGATGGGAAGCTTATGACCACGGACGGCAAACAACTCCTCCACTTTGTATTCGGTGGCGAACTCAAGGATTTGAGCGGCACCGAATTTCGCGATTTGTCCAAGATCGATGTCGTCGGCTTTTTTTCCGACTACGCCTCGGCCGTCCAAGCCTGGAAAGCCAAGGCGCAGGCAACAGTGGACAATGCGCATATGCGTTATTTCGTGACGCATCTGCATCGTCTGATCGACCCTTCGATAGACCATAATTGAATGTGGCATCTCTCTCCCGGCCTTTCGGAAAGACGCGTCCGCGAAGAGGGGCCGTCCGTTTGAAATATCCAGGGCCGCCGTGAAAACCCCGCTGCTTCTCGCTGCCTACCGTCTGGCAAGCGCGATCCTTGGGCTGACCGGGCCAATATATCTGTACTGGCGGGGAAAGCTCGGCCGCGAGGATTTTTCGAGGCGCGGCGAGCGGCTCGGCAGGCCGTCTCTTGAGCGGCCCGGCGGGCCCCTCGCTCTTCTGCATGCGGCAAGCGCTGCGCAAGCGGCCGTCCTGCCGCCCCTCGTGGAAAAACTCGGACAGCTTGGCTTCACCGTGGTTTTGGCAACCGGCAATGCGGCTGCCGGCCCGTTCCACGCGCCCCGGCTGCCTCCATTGTTGCACCAACTTGCGCCGCTCGATGTGCCGCAATTCATGGCGCGATTTCTCGATCATTGGCGGCCGGATATCGTCCTTATCTCCGGCGCGGAAATTCCGCTGAATCTCATCGTTGAAAGCCGCCGCCGCGAAATTCCCCTCGCGCTCGTCGATGCCCGCTTGTCCGCGCGGTCCTTTCTGATTTGGCGCAAATTACCGGCCCTTGTTGGATCGATTCTGGGGCGGATTGATCTCTGTCTCGCGCAAACAGATACGGACGCGGGGCGTTTTGCGAAGCTTGGCATGCGTGAAATTCAGGTGACCGGCTATCTCAAATATGATTTTGCGCTACCGCCAGTGGATCAATACAGCTTGGCGCGGCTTCTCGCGCGGATCGGGACGCGTCCGGTGTGGGTCGCCGATGGAACCTTTCCCGGCGAGGAAGAGATCGCGATGGCGGCGCACCGGCAACTGACGCTGCTATTTCCGGACCTGTTGACCGTGATCGTGCCGCATAACCCCAAACGCGGGTTTGAAATCGCGCAAAGCGCCGTGAAAATGAAACTGACGGTGGGGCTGCGCGGCGGCGATCGTGAAAGTGCGCCGCTGCCGGAAATCTACATAGCCCATACAAGGGGTGAAGCGGGATTATTTTACCGCGGTGCAGGCATTATTTTCGCGGGCAAATCCCTATGCCGCGACGGCGGCAGAAATCCGGTCGAGGCGGCAAGCCTTGGCTGTGCGATTCTGCATGGCCCGGATGTCGATGATTACGAGGAAATTTATAAAGCGCTGGATCATGCTGGCGGTGGCAGGCTGGTTTTTGACGCGGAAACGCTCGCAAAACAATTGGCGCTCCTTTTCTTTGACAAAGCCGAACTGCGGGCGATGGCGCGCGCTGCCGCCGAGACGGCAGAGACACTTGGCGGCGCCTCGAATCGCATCGTCATGGCGCTCAAGCCCTATCTCGCGCAGGCTATCGTCGCGTCAAGAGGGGGGGATGCGTGAGGCCGGCTCTCGCTTATCAGCCGGCCGATCGAGCCGACACTCTCCGGCAAAGATCGCCAGCCGCAGCGGATGGTAACATTTTCCAGATGCTCCGCTCCGCGAAGATGGCTCAGGACTGTCCTCTATAAACCTCTACAAAGAACCCTTTGGCTTGATACCGAGCCTTTGCAGCTTGGCCTCCGGGCTGGCGTAGGGCTCCTGCAGATCGACATTCCAGTAGCGCAAATCCTCAAGCTTTATCGTGGCGCCGGTCACTGCGCAGCGCACGAAAGCGCCGGGACGCAAAATCCGGAATTCGCCGTCGAGATATTCGATTTCGGCTTCTCCCGCGGAGAGCGGGCGGCGTTCAAAACGGTTCATGGAAACTGGGCTCAATTCGAACAAATTTGGAAAGAACATAACGCAGATTCGCCAAATTCGCCACCATCTCCCGCAAAACTTCACACTTAGCACGACAAATGCCGCCGGGGATCGGGGCTAAACTGCCTCGAAACGGGGACCAGGCATGTTCGAATTCTCGGATCATGGCGTCCGCTTGGCGTTTATCGACGAGCGGCCAACGTCGGGCGATCGCGGCGAGCCGATCCTTCTCATACATGGGTTTGCCTCGACCCATGCGGTGAACTGGGTTTTTCCGCAATGGGTGAAAACCTTGACCGGAGCAGGACGCCGCGTTATCGCTTTTGACAATCGGGGGCATGGCCGCAGCGAGAAATTTTACGATCCCGCAGCCTACGCCACGCAGATCATGGCGGAGGATGCCCGCGCGCTTCTCGATCATCTTCATATCGAGGTGGCCGATGTGATGGGCTATTCGATGGGCGCGCGGATCGCCGCCTTTCTTGCCAAGGCGCACAAAAGCCGCCTGCGCTCGATGATCCTCGGCGGCCTTGGTTATCATTTGGTCGATCGCGGCTCGCTTCCGCCTTCCATCGCGGAGGCCATGGAAGCGCCTGCGCTCGCCGATGTTACCGATCCGATGCAGCGGATGTTCCGCAGCTTCGCCGAGGCGACCAAGAGTGATCTCAAGGCGCTCGCCGCATGCGCGCGCGGTGCCCGCCAGCTCATGAGCGAGAGGGAAGTCGGGCAAATCGGTCTCCCCGTCCTGATCGCGGTCGGCACGGAGGACGATGTCGCGGGCGATCCGCATAGGCTTGCTGCCTTGTTCAGTGCGGCGCGCGCGGTGGATATTCCGGGCCGCGATCATAATCGCGCGGTAGGCAACAAAGTCTATAAAGACAGCGTGCTTGAATTCCTTGAACAACGCCCCTGACCGGCTTGCCGCCGGCTGCCTATATGTTTTCGCATGGCTGTCAAACTCGGCTCGCACAACTTTTTCTACCGTGCTAATGACGGTACAATAAGACTTTAAGGTACCCTCGATCACCAAGGCGAAGCCGGCTGGGAGGCGTGTCATGATTTCCGCCACGGGGACGGCAAAAGTCGTCACGCTCGCACGCACCGATCCTGTGTTTGCGCGGCTGCGCGCGGAGGCTGAAGAGGCTGTCGGCAAGGAGCCGGACATAGCCGGTTTTCTCTTTTCGGCGATCCTCAATCAGGACTCTCTGGAAGCAGCGGTCGTCCACCGGCTGGCCGCGAGGCTCGGGCACCAGGCCTTTCCTAGCGATCTTATCGAGCAGGCCTATTTCGAGGCTATCGCTGCCGATCCTGCGATTCCGGAGGCCTTCCGCGCCGACATCGCAGCGGTGGTCGATCGCGATCCGGCCTGCACGCGGCTGATCGAGCCTGTACTCTATTTCAAGGGGTTTCACGCGATCGAGACGCATCGGCTGGCGCATGCACTTTGGACCGCCGGCCGCCAAGACTTCGCCCTCTATCTCCAGAGCCGTTCATCCGAGGTATTCCAGACCGATATTCATCCGGCAGCCCGGATCGGCAAAGGCATTTTCCTCGATCACGCGACTGGTCTTGTCGTCGGCGCCACTGCCGTGATCGGCGACGATGTTTCCATGCTGCAAGACGTGACCTTGGGCGGCACCGGCAAGGAACGCGGCGATCGCCACCCAAAAATCAAGCCGGGTGTGCTGATTGGTGCCGGAGCCAAAATTCTCGGCAATATCGAGATTGGCCGATGCTCCCGGGTTGCCGCCGGTTCAGTCGTGCTGCACTCCGTTCCAGACAATAAAACGGTGGCGGGCGTGCCGGCCAGAATTGTCGGCGACGCGGGCTGCGCCGAACCTTCACGCACCATGGATCAAATCCTTGCTCTGGCGCCGGTCAGCGAATAATTTGATTTGGCGTTGACCATGGTTGCCGATGGCCAAGTTTTCTGGCAGAGGTCTGGCCCGCCAGGAGCGTGAGCAGCACGCAGTCCGGTGAAGCGTGTTGGCCTTAGCGGCTCCGGAGCATGTCGTGGATAAAGCGGAATTGCAGAAACTGCAGGAATTCCTGCGCAAGGCCCTCGGCAATCAGGGGATCAAAGTCACGCCCGGCAAACGCAATTCCGATGACGCTGACGTGCATCTCGGCGAGCGCCAGATTGGCGCGATCACGGTCGACGATGAAGATGGCGACAGGTCTTTTGCCTTCGAGATGAAAATTCCAGTCGAGCGGCCGGTATTGCAGGAATATTTGCGGCGGCTTTTCGAAACCGACAAATTGACAATCGTGCCACGCGGCAAAAAAAACGACTCGGTCGAACTGAACAATGGCGATGATTTTCTGGGCGTGATCTCGGCGGATGATCCCAAGGGCAAGAGTTTTACCTTGCAGATGGCGATCCTCGATTTCGATCTTGAAGAATTCTAGGGGCGCTCCCGCAATGCCGCTCTACGCGCTCGATGGCATTTCCCCTGTTTTGCCGGGTGATCATCGGTTCTGGATCGCGCCAGATGCGCAAATCATTGGCAAGGTGCGGCTTGAATCCGATGTCTCGATTTGGTTCGGCGCCGTCCTGCGCGGCGACAATGAAGAGATTTTCGTCGGCGCCAGATCCAATGTGCAGGACGGGTCGCTGCTGCACACCGACATGGGTTATCCCTTGATCATTGGCACGGATTGCACGATTGGCCATCATGCGATTCTGCATGGCTGCACGATCGGCGAAAACAGCCTCATCGGCATGGGCGCGACGCTTTTAAATGGCGCCAAGATCGGCCGCAATTGCCTCGTGGGCGCCAATGCTTTGCTGACCGAAGGCAAGGAGTTTCCGGACGATAGTCTCATTATCGGCAGCCCTGCCCGCCTCGTGCGCACTCTTGATGCCGCCTCGGCTGAGCGGCTACGCGAGAGCGCGGCGCATTATGTGGCCAATGCGCGGCGCTACGCCAAAGGCCTGGTGGCCTTGCCGGGTTAGACCGCGCTGCGCTCATTGCATCTTTTTTAAATGATGCTTTAGCCGCCAAACAGCTGCTCAAAAATGTTTGGCTGCCGGGATTGCGCGCCGCGTCTTTGTCCCGGCATCCCGGCGTTGGGGATGTCCGCCGGCGGCAGCGGGACGTTGCTGCCGTTACGGGGGGATGGGGCTTGCGCCGCTTCGTTGACGCGCGCCGGCAATTCCCTTGGCGGGGACGGGGGTGCCGCAACCTGCCGCGGTTGGCTGGTAAAGGGCGCGCCGAACAAGCCCGGCGGCAAGGGCCACCCATTGTTATTCGCCACCGGCACGCCAGCGGGGCTATACTCGTGCCAAATCCCGCCGGGAAGCGGTTGCGGCGGGACGCCTTGATGCGCGGCCCGCATGAAGTGCGACCAGATCTCAACCGGAAGCGTGCCGCCAGAGGCTTTTTTCGTTGGTGAATTATCGTCGTTGCCGAGCCAGACTCCGGCGACGAGATGGCTCGTATAGCCGATGAACCATGCGTCGCGCCAATCCTGGCTCGTGCCGGTTTTCCCCGCTGCCTGCCAGCCCGGCACACCGCCTTTACGCGCCGTGCCGGTCAACAGGGTTTCCTGCATCATGGCATTCATCATCGCCACATAGTTTGGATCGATGACCCGGCCATTGCTTGCGCCCTTGCGCTGGTAGAGGAGCTTGCCGGAAGCGGTTTTCACCTTCGCAATGATCTGCGGCTGCACGCCGATGCCCCCATTGGCGAAGGCTGCGTAGGCGGTTACGATTTCGAGGGGCGTGATCTCGGATGTGCCGAGCGCGATGGAGGGATTGGCGGAAAGATCGGACATGATTCCAAGCCGGTGCGCGACCCGGACGATCGCCTTTGGGCCGACTTCGAGGCCAAGACGTACCGCCACCGTATTCAAGGAGAGCGACAACGCCTTGGTGAGAGTGACGGGACCGAAATATTCGCGCGAGTAATTTTCCGGCTGCCAGCCCTTCACATTGATCGGTGCGTCCTCGCGCACCGAGTCCGGGGTGAGGCCGCTTTCGAGCGCGGCGAGATAAACAAAAGGCTTGAACGCAGAGCCGGGCTGCCGCTTCGCCGAAACCGCGCGGTTGAATTGGCTGTCCGCATAATTGCGGCCTCCCACCAGCGCCTTGATCGCGCCGTCGGGGGCGAGTGCGACAAGGGCGCCCTGGCCGACGTTAAAGGATGCGCCTTTGTGATCGAGCGCCTCCGTGAGAGTTTTTTCCGCCGCGCCCTGCAAGCCGCTGTCGAGCGTCGTCGAGACAGTGATATCTTCATCGATCGCGCCGATTGTATCATCGAGCGAGTCCATCACGAAATCCGCGGCATAATTGATCGAGCTCGCATTTTGGTCCCGGATGGCTTGCGCGGGATGCGCCAGGGCGAGCAACGCCATCGCATCGGTGATGAAACCTTCCTGACGCATCGCCTCGACGACTTGCTCCGCGCGCTCGGCGGCACCGGCCGGATTGCGATTCGGCGCAAGTCTCGCTGGCGCCTTCATCAGCCCGGCGAGGATCGCCGCTTCCGGGAGCGTCACATTGCGGGCGCCGTGGCCAAAGTATTTTTGCGCCGCTGCTTCGACGCCATAGGCGCCGGAGCCGAAATAAACGCGGTTCAAATACAATTCGAGAATCTGAGTTTTCGAATATTTATGCTCAAGCCAGAGCGCCAGGATCGCTTCTTGGATTTTGCGCGAAGCGGTCCGTTCCTGGGTCAGAAAAAGATTCTTGGCGAGCTGCTGCGTCAGGGTCGAACCGCCCTGCACCGTGCCGCCGCTCGATAGATTATGAAAAGCGGCGCGCAAAATACCAGAAGGGTCGATTCCGAAATGCGAATAAAAGTGGCGATCCTCGATTGCGATGAAGGCTTTCGGCAGGTAGGGGGGCAGATCGGCGATCCGTACCGCAGCGCCTCCCGTGTCGCCGCGGTTGGCGAGCAAGGCGCCGCTCTCGTCGAGAATTGCAATGTTCGGCGGCCGTTTCGGCACCGCAAGGGCGTCGACCGGCGGCAGTTTCGTTGCTTGATAGGCAATAACGCCGGCACACGCCACGACGGCCCAGACGGTTGCGATCATGCCCCAATAGAGCAGAAAAGCCACCGGCGAGCGGTGTTTTTGGCTTGAGGCTCGCGATCTTCCGGCATGGCGGGGCACGCGTTCACCGATCCTTGCGTTGTATTCTTAAAGATTGGCCGCAGATCGCCTCGTAGCGCCCCGCCGTCTCGCGGTTTGGCATGACAAACGAGCCGCTAGCCTCAGACCGGCTCGGCACCGGAAACCGGGGCATTGCTTCGGGCTAAAGCAACGTTTTTATGTTAATTCCGGCGGATTAAGGGCAGGTAAAGGATCGGCGTTACCTGGAAGCTTCGTGCTTTCCCGCGCACAATCTCCGTTGGATTCGTCGCGGCGACTTGCGATTTGGCCACGGCCGCGCCAAAGTCCGTCCCCCGGCGCATCCAAAGCGCGTATGAAATGAATCGAACAAGGGCAAGATCCCAAAAAGTTGCAGACTTTTTGGATAAGATCATGCGAAAAAACAAAGAGATAGAGACCGTGAGCGGTTCATTTTGAAGCGATCATGATCTAAAGTGCGATTGGACCGCCCCATGAAAGTTACTCTCGAACGAGCGGCTTTGTTGAAGTCTCTTGGCCACGTGCATCGCGTCGTCGAGCGCCGCAACACGATCCCCATTCTGTCGAACGTCCTGTTGCGCGCCGAGGATCAAGCGCTGCTTCTCAGGGCGACCGATCTCGATCTTGAGGTAACCGAGCGCTTGGCGGCGGACGTTAGCGAGGCTGGCGCGACCACGCTTCCTGCGCATATCCTCTATGAGATCGTCCGCAAACTGCCGGATGGGACTCAGGTTTCGCTCG
>Ga0224556_1000331_pt1 | contig 12090 bp, 9 predicted proteins | sample 714S315metaG_FD_183007 | JGI IMG/M metagenome (GOLD analysis project Ga0224556, IMG submission 183007) | Peat soil microbial communities from Stordalen Mire, Sweden - 717 S3 1-5 | ecosystem: Environmental > Terrestrial > Soil > Wetlands > Peat | place: Sweden: Norrbotten County, Stordalen Mire...
GATCACGACGGCTTCGCTGACCTGTACATCGCCAACGGCATGATCTCCGGGCCTTCGCTAAAGGATATTTCTCGCGAAGATGTGCCACGCGAAGATCGTCCGAGCGAAGATCTCAACAGTTTTTTCTGGCGGCAAGTCGTGGCCTTGTCCCCCGACGAGGCGCGCCCATCTTATCCCTACGAACAAGGATGGAATGCGATCAACGAGTTAATCCGCTCCGACGGCACCTGGAGCGGCTACGAGCGAAATATGTTTTACGCCAACAACCGGGACGGAACTTTTTCCGATGTCTCTGCTGTGGTTGGTCTGGACTTCGTTGAAGATGGCAGGGCATTCGCACTGGCCGATCTCGATCACGATGGACGGCTCGAAGTGTTCCTGAAAAATCGCAATGCGCCACAGTTGCGGATCCTGAAGAACGTGATGCAAGATTTGCCGCCGTCGATCGCCTTCCGCCTGCGAGGCACGAAGAGCAATCGCGACGCCATCGGTGCTGCTGTAACGATTGAAACGAGTGCTGGCCGCCAGACGCGCATGCTTCAGGCTGGTTCCGGCTTCCTTTCCCAGCACAGCAAAGATGTTTTTTTCGGTCTGGGGGCGAGCCTGGGAGATGGGAAGGGGCCGGTGCGAGCGTCGATTCGCTGGCCCAGCGGCCTGCGGCAGGAACTCCAGAGCCTTCCCATCAATCACAGGATCTGGGTCGAAGAAGGCATCGCTTCGCCGCGTATGGAGCCGTTTCAGTTGCAGGCGACAATGCGCAACTCTGTTCCGCCGGTGGTGAGAGAGGCTGAGTCGCTTCCAGGCAAGGTTGAAACCTGGCTTTTGGCCCCCTTTGCCGCTCCAGATTTCTCGCTTCCCGATTTGTCGGGACAACTTCGCGCTCTCTCTGCGACGCAGGGGCAGCCGGTGCTTCTGAATTTCTGGACGATGAAGTCGCCAGACTCGCGCGACGAGTTGAAAGTGTTTCAGAAATCTCATGCTGCCTGGGCGGCGAAAGGTTTGCAGTTAATCGCCATGAATGTGGATGATCTCAGCTTGAATGATCCCGCGGGTGACGGCATCCGCAATTTCGCGCGGCAATTTTCCTTTCCGATTTTGCGGGGCTCGGACGATGTTGCGGCGATCTACAACATCCTCTACCGCCAGTTATTCGACCGTCACCGCGATCTCAGCCTTCCGACAACTTTCCTGATTGACAGCAAGGGCGACATCGTCAAGGTTTATCAAGGCCCCATCGTCCCCGAGCATGTCGAGCACGACTTCCAGAGCATTCCACGAACCGACCCGGAGCGACTGGCGCGGGCTCTGCCTTTTCCGAGTGCGACGCACGCGCTCGAATTCGGACGCAACTACCTCTCTTACGGTGCGTTGTTTTTTCAGCGGGGATATCTCGACCAGGCCGATGCCTCGTTCCGGCAGGCCCTGCGCGACGATCCGTCGAGCGCAGAGGCTCTCTACGGCATCGGAAGCGTCTACCTGAACCAAAACAAGAACGCGGCCGCACGGGAAACTTTCGAACGCACCGTGAAGCTGGCGGCCAGTTATCCCGATACTCTGCCGGATGCGTGGAATAATCTTGGCGTCATCGCCACGCGCGAGGGCCGCGTGGGCGATTCGGTTCCGTGTTTTCTGGAGGCTCTGCGTCTGAACCCGCATCATCTGCTTGCTCTCGACAACCTGGGCAACGCTTATCGTTCGCAAAAACGATGGGATGAAGCCCGCACGGTTTTGCAGCGGGCGCTGGAAGTCGCGCCCCAGGATGCTGAGGCGAACTACAGTTTGGGGATGGTATTTGCGCAGACTGACGACACCGGCAAGGCTGAGGAACATCTGAAGCGCGCTTTGCAGGCTCGTCCCGTTTATCCTGAGGCTCTCAATAATCTTGGAGTGCTCTACCTGGTTACGCAGCGGCGGGATCAGGCAGTGGCAAGCTTCGAACAATGCATCCGCGTGGCCCCTGGATTCGATCAAGCGTATCTGAATCTGGCGCGCGTGTATGCGCTGGAAGGAGCGCGGGACAAGGCTCGCGGCCTCTTACTCGATCTGCTCAAACAGCATCCCGGCCATGCGCAAGCCGAGCAGTTGCTCGAAAAAGTGCAGCAGTAAAGTTGCAGAACTCGCGGGCCACTAAGGCTGGGGCGTGGGAGCCGTCAGTAGATTGACGAACAGCTTGTAGAACTCGTCAACATTCAGATCGACCTGGACTTCGGAGGGCGGCCCCACAATCCTTGGCTTGTCGTCCTCGGTCCACGCCAAAGTATTTCCGTATCCGGCGCCGCGGCCGAGATCGACATCGAGATAGCGCGTTTCTTTTGCCGTGATCAAACTCGGGTTGAGCCACGCCAGCGCCGTCAGTTCGTCCCACAAGTAGTTATATTTGCCAAACAGATGCGAATAAGTTCCCACGTAGCGCGCCGCCGGCGTGTTGCCGACCTTTACCCGGTCTAGCAAGTCTTGGGTCAGGCGCGTCTTCACGGAAATATCCACGGTGGTGCAGACAATTGTTTTCCACGGCGCCATCAGCACGATGTGCGCCGCCTCCGGATCGAACCACAGATTGAATTCGTGCCTCGGTGTGTTGGCGAACTCAGGGTCGTCCGTCTTCGGATTCAGACTTCCTCCCATGAACACCAACTCTTTCGCGAGCCCAGCGAACCCTGAATCGATTGAGATCGCAAGCGCGAGGTTGGTCATGGGGCCGCCTTCATAGATTGTGATCTCGTGCGGATATTTGTGGACCATGCGGACCAGAAAATGCGCCGAGTCTTCGTCGGCGGGTCTGGTGGTGGGCTTGCCTTCCGGCATATCGCCCAGCTGACCCGCTGCGTGATATCGTCGCGGCGTCCATGCTCCCGCCCACGATACGGAGCCGAATTGCTGCTCCCAGAGTTCTGTTTCTTCCTTGCGCCGCACCAGCGGATACTCGGCCCCGGGCACAACCGGGATGTCCGTGCGCCCGATAATCTCCAGCATGCGCAGGGTGTGCGCGACTTCCTCTTTGAGCCAGGCATCGCCCGTGACCACGGTCACACCGAGAACTTCGGTCTGCGGTGATTGCACCAGCAGCAGGATCGACTGTTGATCGGTTCCTCCCGGCCCGGCTGCGTCCTGATCGATAATGATCTTGCGCTTGGGGGAGGACTGCTGGCTCCAGCCGGGAAGGCACGAAACTAAAAGCACTGCGATTCCCAGGCACAGCCGGACCAATCTCATTCCGCCTCCGTTATCGCTCGATCGCTTGCACCAAAGAATTGCATTCTATTTTGTGTAAGTGAGCCGCGCCAGCAGTTTTCTTGCCCCCGCTGATAAAATGCCGCTCTAGGCGCGCAAATGAATCTCGTTGGAGTCCGATTCGCGCCTTTCGGTATGGCCCTCCTCCGTATGCCCCGTCTCGGTTCCGTTTCGCGGCAATTCCCGTGCGCTGGCTTTCTTAGCCGCGGTCTTGCCGCGGTCACTCCTTTGCTCTTGCTCTTGTTGCTTCCGCTGTCGTTGCAGTGTCAGGACGTCGCTTCGTTGCGGGGCACGGTTCGCAACGCGCAAGACGATCCGGTCGCTGGCGCAACTGTTCAGTTGCAGGTGAAGGACACAGCTCCGACGCAAACGGTGCACACGGATCTGCAAGGTAACTACAGCTTTTCCACGCTGCGCGGCGGAGTCTATGTTCTGCGAGCCCAGATGGCCGGATACGGCGACGCGGAAGTTTCCGCGGTTTTTATCGGACCGAACGAAGCCAAGCATATCGATCTGGCTCTGCAACCCGTAAAAATGCCAGCGTCGTCTCCCACGCAAAAGCCAGAGTTCTTTGACCAACCCAAATTCACTGTCGCGGGAGTCACCGATACCACGAATCTCGGTGGGCACGGGTCCGACGCGATCGTGCGAACCCGCGAATCGCTGGCCAAAGAGACGGTTTCACTGGGCAAGTCTCCGGCGGGTGCCGCGCCTGGCAATTACGAGCGAGAGCGCGACAACCTCCAGACGGTGCTGGCCCATGCCGTTCTGGCCCATGAAGACAAGCCTGAACTCCATCACCAGCTGGGCGATGTGCAGGAGAAGCTGGGCAATTCTCTCGAAGCGGTTCGCGAGTACCAGCGCGCCGCGGAACTGGATCCCAGCGAGGCCTATCTCTTCGATTGGGGTTCTGAACTGCTGCTGCATCACGCGCCCGAGCCCGCTCTCGAGGTCTTCACCCAGGGCAACCGGCTGTTCCCTGGTTCGGTTCGCATGCTGATTGGACTTGGAGCTGCCTGGTTTGCACGCGGATCCTACGATCAGGCAGTGCACCAAATTTGTGCGGCCTCCGACTTGAATCCCAGCGATCCGATTCCGTACTTGTTTTTGGGCAGGATGCAAAGCACAGAGACCGAGGCCTCAGTCGACGTCGTCGAAAAGCTGCAGCGTTTCGTCGCGCTGCAACCGGAGAACGCCGATGCGAACTACTACTACTCGGTCAGTCTTTGGAAGTTGCGAAAAGTGCCGGAGGATCGGGCCAGCGGCGCGCAGGTCGAGGCTTTGTTGAGAAAAGTGATTCGTCTCGATCCGAAGTACGGCGCTGCGTATCTCCAACTGGGGATTCTTCATTCCGAGCGGAAGGATTATTCGCGGGCGATTTCCGACTATCAACAGGCAGTTCAGGCCAATCCGCAGATGCAAACGCTAATCGAAGAGGCGCACTTTCGCCTGGCGCAGGCTTACCGACAGGTGGGGGATGTCGCGAGGGCTGAAGCTGAGCTCCGGGCATACGATCAAATCGCCAAAGAGTCAGCGCAGGAGGAGGGACGCGAGCGCCACGAAATCCGGCAATTCGTGTATACCCTGCGCGACCAGCCTGTCCCGCAGAATCCGTAACACGGTGCATTCCCGCATCCGGCGCGGGGTAGTGTCGTAATTTGCCGTTTTTCACCACAGAGTCACAGAGTCACAGAGAAAACCTTGAATCTGAAAAACCAGAACGGAAAGGGTCAGCTAAGCACTTTGCTTTCTCGGTGTCTCTGTGACTCTGTGGTGGAAAACTAAATCAGGACAGCATTCGGCGCGGGCCCGGCCTCCGCTCGGCCTTCTCGTGTGTTACACTTTCTGATTCATAAAGACAAAGCGTCGCACGCAGGACACCCAATCCACACATGCTTTTTTCCAGAGAATATGTGGGCTATCTGGCCCGCGAAGTCACCAAGAAACTGATTGCCGGCAAGTTCATCGAGACCTCGGCGGTTCCCGCTGTGACCGAGCGGGTGAACGCCGCGCTGGCCGATGAACTTTCGCTCGAGGATCGCATCAACGACGAAGTGCGCGTCATCCTCGAAGCCTACTCCGACGAGATGAACAAGACCGGCGCCAACTACCAGGAAATGTTCCGCAAAGTGAAGACCGAACTGGTGCGCAAGTACAAGGCGGTGCTGTGAGACTCAGCCGCGACAAAGTCAACGTGCTGGCCCGGGCCGTTTCCGACGTGCTCAAGCAGATGGACGAAGTTGAGTTCATCGAAGACCCCAACACCATCCGCCAGGAAACCCGCAAGATTCTTGAAGACCTGCTCATGCAGGAAGCGAGAATCGACACCTCCGCACGCCAGAAGATCGAAAGCCAGAAGCGCACGATCCTCGAAGGCTCGCAGGAGTGGGACATCCTCTACCGCAAGTATTACAACGAGGAAGTCAAGAAACTCGGCGTGTAGCGCACACGGATTTGCGGCTCACTGCGCTTCTTTCAATTCAATCGAAACCAAATTCCGCACCGACCTGGCAGGGCGCTTGTCTTCGCTGACCACCAGCTTGAACGGGCCGGAGTGCGCGTCCAAGGGCTTTCCGTCCATCGTATCGGCGACTAGAACTTCTCCCGGATGAAAGCTGGAATCGACTTCTCCGAGAGCCAGCACGGCCTTGTAGCCGTCAGAACCCGTCACGACGACATAGTTGGCGAGCGCTTTGCCGCGAAGATCATTGCCAGTCGGAGCTCCAATCTTGGCAAGCAAGTCAGATAGGCGAACGCCCGAATACGTTTCGTCTGCGTTGGTGTGCGAATTGTGGGTAGTCAATGAGATGTGCGAAAGGGCTTTCAGGTCCGCCGCCGACAGCACCAATGATTTGTGATCCGAATCGTTCAGCAGCGTCAAAGTGTCCTTCGACGATGCCGGCGCCGTGCCCTGTTGTGCGCACAGAGCACAGGTAGCGAAGACGAAGAACAGGATGCTTAGAAGGATGGAGCTGAACTTTCCGGTGCGCATGGTTGGAGCATAACGCGGAAGCGAGTCGTTGTCAGCAGGGACGGCGAAAGTCGTGCCGCGGAAAATGCGAAGCTTCTTCGGCTAAAAAAAGGGCCCCGCTGGCGCGGGGCCCGACGGGGGAGGAACTACAGACCACTCAGGCAGCTTCCTTGCGCCGCAAGATTGTCTGCAGGTGCTGCCGATATTGCTGCGCGTTGTTGACGATCTTGCGCTGGGGCAGGCTGGGGAGCCACTGGTTCCGAGAGACGGCGCGGCGTTCGCGACGTGACCCCACGTGGCCTCGTTGCCGCGTGTTCAAGGGAATCTTTTCCGCGGTTTGCTGCTGCCAGCCGGAGCCGTCGCTCACGCTGAATACTCCGATGTAACCTCCGGCCAGCAGGTCCAGTGGCTTCTGGATCTGATTCTGGTGGTCGAATTGCGTCGACCCCTGCGCCCGAAAGCTCTCGAACCACGCCGGATAGACGAAGTCCGAAACCAGAATGTTGTTGATCTGGTAGCCGAAGCTGTCATCTTCGCAGGCGTCGCAGACTTCGTAGGCGTAGAGTGTGCCGCTCGTATTCGCGTTCTGCACGAATGCGGTCAGATTGATGTTCGGATCCGCCAGCATCTCCAGCAATTCGTGGCTCGCCGTAACGGACCACGAAGTGCCGGCCTTTAGATCGCTGGCGGCGAAGACCTTGCCCAGAGGCAGGCTGTCCGGAGTCAGGTCATGGTAGCCGAGCGCTCCGGCTTGATCGGAGTCGTCGAGAATTACCAACTGCCAGGTTCCGCTGGGCGCTTGCGTCCCTTGGGAAATCATTTGGAGTTCGGCGTCTATACCCCAGATGGGGCGGAAGTCGTTGGTGACTTGCTGCTGCAAGGCTACAACGACCGGGGTAACATCAGCATCGGCCAGAACGGTGCTCTCGTTGATGACGGATATCTGAGTTGTGGAGAGTTGCGCGTGAGTAATTTGTGGCTTCAATGTTTTTCTCCTTTGGGTTCAGATTTTGGGTTGCCGATTTCGGAGAACGCGCAGGATGGTGCGTGACTCTGTAGCGAGAAGTCTTATACCCTGACGGAGAGAAGGCAACAGAAATGTGGCGATTGTGTGAAGTGCAGTTCCACTTTGGGAAGCGGCGATCATCGCCTGCGACTGTCATCTCAACGGAATTGTCATCCCGAGCGAAGCGAGGGATCTGGGTGTTTGCTCGCACGGTCAAAAACTGTCGCGCAGGCGAGAACCCGGGTCCCTCGCTTTGCTCGGGATGACAAGCCAATGAGAAACGAAGAGGTCGATTGTTAGCGAATCAGATCAACGACGTGAAGGCGGTCGTCAAGCGCGCTGCCGAGCAGGCCGGCTTCGACCTCGTTGGAATCGCTCCTGCCGCCGACGCTGCTGAACTCAAACATTTTCCCGAATGGATTGCCGCTGGCCATGCCGGCGAAATGAAATACCTTGAAGCCCGCGACGATCAAGGCGATCTCAAACGAGCCTCGCTGGCTCGCGTCGCCCCCTGGGCTCGAAGCGTGGTGGTTTGCGCCATCAACTACAACACGGACCAGCCGTACTCGACCGAAGTCCACGAGCCAACTCGCGGATGGATCTCGCGCTATGCCTGGAGCCGCGAGGATTACCACGACGGCGTCCTGCGCCGCCTGAAGCAGGTGGAAGCCGCGCTGCACCGGGCGCTGCCCGCCGAGCTTTATCGGGAAGACCAACCGGATCGGGAACACCAGCCGGATCAGGAAGACCGACCGGCTCTCACCACCCGCAGCTACGTCGACACCGGACCGATCGTCGAACGCGTCTATGCGAAGTATGCGGGCGTGGGCTGGACCGGCAAGAACACCTGCCTCATCAATCAGAAAAAAGGCTCGTGGCTCTTTCTGGGTGTGATCCTCACTTCGCTCGAACTCGCGCCCGACCTGCCGGCTCCCGACCGCTGCGGCAGTTGCACGCGGTGCATCGAGGCCTGCCCGACGGATGCGATTCTCGCGCCCTACCAGCTCGATTCCAATAAGTGCATCGCGTATCTCACCATCGAAAAGCGCGGATCGATCCCGGAGGATTTGCGCGTCGGCATAGGCCACCACGTCTTCGGCTGCGATATTTGTCAGGACGTTTGCCCGTGGAACCGCAAAGCTCCGGCCTCGACTGTGGCTGAATTTGAGCCTCGCCCCGGCCTGGTGAATCCCGCGCTGGCGTGGCTGGCGGAAATGTCCGTAGACGAGTTTCGCGAAACCTTCCGCGGATCGCCCATCCGCCGCACCAAGCGCTCCGGCCTTCGCCGCAACGCCGCCATCGCGATGGGCAACAGCGGCAACCCGGAATTCCTTCCTCTGCTCGATCGTCTCGCAGCCGACGAAGACGAGTCTGTCGGCGAAAGCGCGCGGTGGGCAAAAAGCCACTTACTCAGGTCGACCGAATAGTTGTCAGGCAGCTTTTTAAATTGCCGATGCGGTTTTATTGTTGATCTGGCGGCGTCTGCGGTGTCAGCGGCGGTCGCCCGCCCGGAAAGGCCGCGCCCGGAATGGGCGGTTGCCCCGGTTGCTGCTGCTGCTGGAGTTGTAATTGCCGCTGCTGCATCTCCTGCAGCATTTCCTGAGGCGATTTCACGCCAGGCTGGTCTGGCGGCGGGTTCGCCGGCTGCTCCGCTTCGGCTGCCGCCTCGTCCGCGGCAGGATCCGTGTCATCCGCGGCTTCGGCGTCATTCGCGGCTGCTGCGTCTTGCTGCGCCGAATTGGGTGGTTTTTGTTCGGCCACTGCGGGTCCGCTCGGGGGATTCACGCTGTCTCCTCCCGTTTTTGCCACCAGCACCACGCGGGTCAGCAAGGCATCGTTCGCTGCGGACCCCAGCAGCACGTAGTTAAACCGCGATCCGTTCAGCAGTTCGGCCACAACTTCCCGCGCCGGCCCCGGTCCCAGATGGGTTACGACTCGTTCCGGAGCCGAGGGAATTTCAATCTCTGCTCCAGTCTGTTTTCTTACGGCACGTAAAATGTCGCCCAAGGTTGAGTTCGGAGCCACGATGGTCAGCTGCTCGTTCTGATAACTCACTTGCGGAGGCACTGGGGCCATCGAATCCAGCGGTATCGCCGGCACCGGCCCGGTCGGCCCGGAAGGTAAATCAGGCAGCGGTGCCGGCGGTTTTTTCGCTTTGCGATGAGTCTGCGCGGATGCGGTGTCGGTAGAACTCGCGACGCCCGGGCACAGGACGGCCGCGCCCAGAACCAATACGCAGGCAGCCTTGTTGAATCTCCATCCTGTGCTCATAACCACTCCTCCCAGCAATCGGACTTCGGGGGACACCGCCAAAATGCTATTACCGAAACTTTAGCACCGGTTCGGCTTCAAGGATCCGCTTTAAGGATCCGCCTTAAGGATCAAAGAGCAGGCGGAACCTCCCATGTAGGAACGGGTAAAGACTGCTCTCTTGCAACACTTTGCGGTTGTGGCACGAACCGGGGCCGGATAAGGCTCGACATGTCGATTGCAGTCAACCTTTTCAGCGGCAGCGAAATCTTAGCAGGTCTGGCTGAGCAGGCGTAAACTCAAGCCAGGACCATTCCAACTTCATGAAAGTAAAGGCGGGGTCCGCTGTGAAACCGAAGTCCTACCTGAAGTCACACCTGCAGTCCCGCAGCCGTGGTGGAACTCTCTGCATTGCCCTAAGCATACTGGCATTCTTGCCCGTGCATGCCCGCGCACAGAGCTGTCAAACGGGGGAGGATCTCGAGGGCGCCGCACGGGCGGGCATTACCGCCGCAGGCCAGCGCTACTTCGACCTGGTGTCCAAGGCCGACGTCGCAACGCTACGGCAGAACGCCATCCCCAGCCTCGCATCTGATTTCTCCGGGATCGAGACGACGGTGAAAGACCACCAGCAAGATCTCGCCGGAGCCCAGGGGACGGTCAAGTCCGTCTTTATGCTCGAAACCGAGGGCACGGCGCCCGCCCCGCACGCCGAGTTTTACTGCGGAGTCTTCGGCAAGAATGGTCAGACTGCCGGAAGCGCTATTTTCTATCTGGATAATCTCGCACCCGGAAAATATGGCGTGGTTCTGGTCGATGCGACTTCTAGCAAGGGGCGGACCAGCAATGAGCGAACCATGTTTTCCGTAATCCTGCAACAGGCTGGAACTGACTGGAAATTAGGCGGTCTTTATGTGAAGTCTGCTCGGGTCGCGGGACACGACAGCGACTGGTTCGTGGCGCGCGCCCGCGAATACAAAACCAAGGGCCAGATACATGACGCGTGGTTCTATTATCTGGAGGCAAACAGCCTGCTCTCGCCGCTGCCCTTCATGGCAACCGCGGCCAACGACAAGCTCTCGGAAGAATCGCAGGCCCTGCGACTGGCGGACCTTCCCGCCGACGGAAAAACCGTAGACCTCGCCGCCGCGCCGGCCACTTACAAGCTCACTGCGGTCTTTCCCCAGACTGTGGGGGATGACTTGGACCTGATCGTGAAATATCAGGCTGCCGATATTTCCAACACTAACCAGGCCTACCAGGTCAACGTTGCCGTCATCAAAGCGCTGGTGGCAAAGTATCCGGAAGTGCGAGACGCGTTCGCCGGAGTAGTGGCCCGCGCCGTCGATCCCAGCGGCCGCGACTACGGCACGCTGCTGGCCATGAAGGACGTGAAGTAGCAATCAGATCTCAGTTCCCGGTTCTCAGTTGGGCGTGCTCTCGTCCAGCCGGCACTCTTTCGGCTCCTTGTCATCTCGTAATCCGAGGAACACCGGGGCACGCAACTTCGGTCCGCTGCCCTCGCTGGTGCCGCCAGTCCACTCCGCGAACTCGATTTCCGCTACTAACTCCGGCTTGACCCAGAAGACTTTGCGCAGCGCCTCAACTTCGCCGAAGAACGGATTTTTCTTGGTCTCCAGCTTCTTCAGCGTTTTCCAAATCTCGCCGAGAGACGTCTGATCGAATCCGCTGCCCGCCTGTCCCACATGAATCAGCTGCCCTTTCTTGTCGTAGAGTCCGAGCACCAGCGAGCCAAAGTGCGCGCGGCTGCCTTCGGGTTCGGTGTATCCGCCGACGACAGCCTCGAGGGTGTGCCTGATTTTTATCTTGAGCCACTCGCGGCTGCGGCGTTCTTCGTAGAAACTGGCGCGCTTCTTGGCCACAATTCCTTCCAGACCCTTCTGCCGCGCCATCTCAAACAGGGCCTTGCCGTGGTTTTCGTAGTGATCGGAGTAGCGCACGACGTCGCCCGCCACCACCAGCAATGCCAGCTTGCGCTTGCGCTCCTCCAGCGGAACGCGCCGCCAGTCGTAGCCATCGAGATACAACAGGTCGAACGCGTAGTACAGCACCGGCACATCAGCATTCCCCACCGCCCGCCGCCCGCCGGGACGAAATCCCGTGCGCTGCTGCATCAAACTGAAAGACGCTTTCCCGTCGGCATCGAGCGCCACCACTTCGCCATCCAGAATCGCCGTCTTCGCCTGGATGAGGCGCACCATGTCCTTCAACTCCGGATAACGCGGCGTGAGATCGTTCTGATTCCGCGACACCAGCCGCGCCTTGCCGTCTTCGATGAACGCGATCGCGCGGTATCCATCCCACTTGATTTCAAACAGCCACTCTTCTCCGTCAAACGCCTTCGCCACCGACTCTGCCAGCATGGGGTGGATCTTCGTCGGCATCGCCCGCTTCACAGGGCCGTTTTGCGAGTCAGCTTTCAGAGGAACAGCCTTAACCACAGAGGCCACAGGGGAAACAGAGGATTTATTCTTCGCCTTTCCTCTGTGTTCCTCTGCGTCCTCTGTGGTTAGCCCCTGTTTTTTCTTCTCCACGCGCGCAACCGCATCGGCCAGCCACGCCGCCTTCAGCTTGCCGCGCCCCGTGGGACGGCTCTTCCACTCCGCCGATC
>Ga0224556_1000332_pt1 | contig 12090 bp, 6 predicted proteins | sample 714S315metaG_FD_183007 | JGI IMG/M metagenome (GOLD analysis project Ga0224556, IMG submission 183007) | Peat soil microbial communities from Stordalen Mire, Sweden - 717 S3 1-5 | ecosystem: Environmental > Terrestrial > Soil > Wetlands > Peat | place: Sweden: Norrbotten County, Stordalen Mire...
CATTTGTTCATCGAAGGTGATCGAAGTCTTCTGGTTCTGCGGCACGCAACTAGCGTTAGGGATAAGATTGACGGCGATCAAGTACGGGATGGAAATGTCACTGGTTGCGATAGTAGTAAAGGAGAATTTGAAGGGCGTTGACAGTGGAGTTCCGTTCATGTCCTTCGCGCCAACGCCAATGCTCGCGTTGTACAGAGTATTGGGGGCGAAAGCAGTGGAAGGTTGGAAAGCGCCAATCATGTTCGTGGCGTCGTAAACGACTGTGCCGGTCATGCCTGCAATCAGAAAGGTGCTGGAGTTGATGCTCGCTGGGTCCATGGGTTGACCGAAGAGCACGGCAACCTCACGGTTGGTGGCTATGCCGCCAGTCTCGGGGACGACCATTGATACCGTGGGACTGGCTGCCGCCGGACCATTGGAGACGGCCGGGTTGGAAGCACTACCACAGCTAATGAGGAAAGCCGCGATCAGAAGAGCAGCTGAAACCTGGGAGATCTGCGCGATTGACATACAACTCCTTTCCCGATAGCTGGGCGAGGCGGCAGAACCACACCAGGCAACGGGAGCCCGTCTGTAAAGGCGAGCTGAACTAGAAATAAAATCTCGGGGCTCATCGGAGCATGAGCATTTCCTTAGATTCGTTTTGGATTATGGGGCGGGTCGCCAAAAGCTGTCTGTGCAGAATCGCTCACAGTACTGTTTTTTTTGCGGTGGGAGCGCGCGAACACTTGCGAACACTGGGCACACGCAGCCCCAACCACTTTCTGGGAATCAGCGATTTCCCCATACGGTTCGAGGCAACCCAGGCCCTGCTATGACCATCGAACCCGCGCCTAGTAGACGAAAAGAGTGGCTGTACATATGTTCAAGTTGAAAAACTGTATCGGTTTTTGTTGTTTTAGTTGGATCGCCCTTTTTCTTTGTGGTTGTGGTGCAGTGCCGAGCGCTACTGTGCAAGGTTCCGTTCAACTCAGCGTTGAAACCGCCGGTGCTGGCGGGGGAACGATCGGCAGCAATCCCGCGGGCATTAACTGCGGTCCAGCGTGCAGCGCCAGCTTTGCGAGTGGGACCCAGGTAACGCTCACTGCGACTGCGGGGGCAAGTTCATCTTTCGCGGGATGGACAGGAGGCGGGTGCAGCGGCAGCAGCCCGACCTGCACACTCACGCTCAGCGCGGCCCAGCAGGTCACGGCCAGCTTCAACATGATCGCGAGCCCGGCTGTGCTAACCGTGAACGCAGCGGGAACCGGTACAGGCACAATTTCGAGCGCCCCTTCTGGAATTGATTGCGGCCCCACCTGCAGCGCCAGCTTTGCGAGCGGGACTGAAGTAACGCTCACCGCGACTGCCGGCGCAAATTCAACGTTCGCGGGATGGACTGCAGGCGACTGCAGTGGCAGCAGCCCGACCTGCACACTCACACTCAGCGCGAGCCAGGAAGTTACGGCCACCTTCAACGCGATCCCGAGCCCGGCTGTGCTGACCGTCAGCGTAGCGGGAACCGGAACAGGTACGGTCGCCAGCGCCCCTGCCGGAATTAATTGTGCCCCCACCTGCAGCGCCAGCTTTGCAAGCGGGACTCAGGTAACGCTCACCGCGACTGCCGGCGCGAATTCAACGTTCGCGGGATGGACGGGAGGCGGCTGTAGCACCAGCCCAACGTGCACCATAACGCTCACTGCTAGCCAGCTGGTCACCGCCAGCTTTAACACTAATGCGGTCGCGCTGACCGTGAGCCTGGCAGGAGCCGGCACGGGTACGATCGCCAGCGTTCCTGCCGGAATTAATTGCGCGCCCACCTGCACCGCCAGCTTTGCGAGCGGGACTCAGGTAACGCTCACCGCGACTGCCGGCGCGAATTCAACGTTCGCGGGATGGACCGGAGGCGGCTGCAGCGCCAGCCCGACCTGCACATTGACGCTCAGCGCGGCCCAGTTGGTCACCGCCAGCTTTAGCACCTCTGGAAGCGCACCCGTGTTAACCGAGCTCCTGGCCGGGACTGGCACGGGTACGGTCGCAAGCAATCCTTCCGGAATCACTTGTGCGCCGACCTGTAGCGCCAGCTTTGCGAGCGGGACTCAGGTAACGCTCACCGCGACTGCCGGCGCGAGTTCATCTTTTGCGGGCTGGACCGAAGGCGGCTGCAGCGGGACCAACCCGACCTGCACGTTGACGCTCAGCGCGAGCCAGCAAGTCACCGCAACCTTTAACACTACCAATCAGACGCTGACCGTGAGCGTTGCCGGAACCGGCACAGGTTCCATCGCCAGCGTGCCTTCCGGAATTAATTGCGCCCCTACCTGCAGCGCTAGCTTTGCCGTTGGAACGCAAGTAACACTCACCGAGACTGCGGGCACGAGCTCAGCTTTCTCGGGATGGTCAGGAGCATGCACTGGTACCAGCCCGACCTGCGCGCTGACGATGAACGCGACTCAGGAAGTAACGGCAACATTTGCCGCCACGCAAAACGTCACCGTGCTCAATCACATCGTTTTCCTGGCGCAGGAGAACCGCTCTTTCGATCACTATTTTGGCGCACTGCGACAATACTGGGCCCAGAACGGGTATCCGGACCAATCGTTCGACGGCCTGCCGCAGTTCAACCCCACCACAGGCATCGCGCCGCTCTATGGGCCGCCCCCGAGCAATCCAGGTTGCGATCCCGCAGGGCCCCCGCCCAGCGATTGCGTCTACGATACAAATAACCCGGTCACTTCTTATCCTTTAATCACTCAGTGCATTGAAAACCCGAGCCCATCCTGGAATGAGGCCCATGTGGACTGGGATTACGGCGACCAGGTTGGTATGTGGGCTGCCACATTAAACGGCTTCGTCTGGAGTGCAGCGCACGACGCCAGAAACGATGTGCCTCCGTTCAACGACGTCGACGGTGTCCGAGCCATGGGGTACAACGATGGCAGCAACCTGAACTACTACTATTTCATGGCGTCGAATTTCGCCATCTCGGACCGGTGGTTCCATCCGGTATTGACGCGCACGCAACCGAACCGGGAGTATCTAATCGCAGGTACATCGCAGGGATATGTCTATCCACTGGGCACGGACAACGAAGACACGGCGCTGTTAACCGCACCGACCATCTTTCAGGAGCTTCAGACCGCCGGGATCACTTGGAAGATTTATGTAGACCCTTCGGGAAGTGCTTGTACCGGCCCGCCTTACGATCCGGCCTGCCTGCTCACGTTGAGCTATGTACAAAACTTTGCCTGGGGCCAGACGATCCCGTCTGACTATCCTCTCAACATTGCTCCAATATCCCAGTACTTCACCGACTTGCAGAACGGAACTCTGCCGCAAGTCGCGCAGATTGAACCGGCCACAGATGCTGGTTTCGATGAGCACCCATCGAACTCGGATGCGGAGCCGAATGACATCGAATTGGGAGCCAATTATGTGTCCTCGATCATCAATGGACTGATGACGAGCACCTCGTGGGCAGACTCGGCTTTCATTTTTACCTACGATGAATTCGGCGGCCTCTACGACCACGTTTCACCGCAACCGGCCGTCAGTCCGGATGGCATCAAACCAGTGGATTGGCTTCCGGGCGATGTTTGCACAGAAACGAACGGGCCGACTTGCGACTTCGTTTACACCGGTTACCGCGTGCCCCTGATCGTTATCTCGCCGTATGCCTTGAAGAACTACGTCTCGCATACTGTGGCCGATACGACCGCGATTCTGAAGCTCATTGAAACTCGGTTCAATCTGCCGGCTCTAACCAAGCGGGATGCCGCTCAAATCGATATGACTGAATTCTTTGACTTCAACAATCCGGCTTGGATGACCCCTCCGAACCCACCGGTCCAGGTGACAAGCGGCGCTTGCTACGTGAATCAGTTGCCCTAGCACCGGTGCGGGCATTGTACTGGTCCCACATTTTGGCGGAGAAACGCGGAAACCTTATGAGCTTCAAGGCAAAAAACAACGAGCGCAACACTAACAGCTGCGCACTTCAGATCTCGGTGTCGCCAACTCCGTATCAGCAGTGGCGGGACGTGATGCTGGTTAGCATGTGCTTCCTGCTCACTCTGTTGGCCTCTGAAGTCAAGGGTCAAACCTCCGCTTCGACGCCGCCTTCCGCAAGCGCGACTGTCGTTCCGCAAACCACGGCCCCACCAGACGCCGAGGCCGCGCCGCAGAGCAATGCCGCGGCCACGCAAGAGCAGCAGCCCGATGGCCAGCAACCCGGTGATGATCAGAGTTCCGGTTTCGTGTTCAAGAAGCAGGTGCGGGAAGTGATTTTGCACGCTACCGTTGTCGATGAGCAGCGGCGGCTGGTAACAGATCTCGACCGGCCGGCATTCACCGCCTTCGAAAATGGAGTGCCACAGGCCACCACGTCGTTTCATCGGGAAGACGTTCCGGTGGCAATGGGAATCGTAATCGACAACTCCGGCTCCATGCGCGAAAAGCGAGACAAGGTGAATCAGGCGGTGCTCAACTTGATTCGTGCCAGCGGGCCGAATGATGAAACCTTTGTGGTCAACTTCAGTCAGGATTCTTTTCTCGACCAGGATTTTACTTCTGACTCAGGCCTGCTCCAGGAGGCCCTGCAGAAGGTCTCGGCTCAGGGCAGCACGGCGCTGTATGACGCCATTGTTGCTTCCGCAGTTCATTTGAAGAACAACACCCGCATTGAACGCAAGGTTCTGCTGGTGATCACGGATGGCCGGGACAACGCCAGCCAGGAAACGCTACAAGAGGCTGCGCGCCGCCTGCAGCAGGAGAATGGGCCCACGCTCTATGCCATCGGGCTTCTCGGAGACGAACTTCAGCGCTCGGACACGGGTGCCCTGCAGAGTCTGGCCGAGGTTACGGGCGGGGTCGCCTTTTTCCCGAAAGGCTTGGACGAGGTTGAAGACATCACTCGGGTCGTGGCGCGCGACATTCATAGTCAGTACACAATCGGTTACAAGCCAACTGACCACAGCACAAATGGCGGATACCGCACCATCGAAGTAAGAGCGCAGGCGCCCGGCCATCGCAAACTTACCGTTCGCACTCGCAGCGGGTATTATGCGGGCGAGGCTGTCCACTAAGCGTTAACCCCAACCAATAAACCGCTCGGTCGCTTCCTGAGGTGGGGCCGGTTTCTGAATCGTCGGTTTAGGGGCGGAAGGTTTCCAGACGCTGGATGTACCAGAGGGGAAAGCCGTATTCGCGGGCCGGTACGACGATTCGATCTATGTAATCGTTTGTCGCGGCGCGCTGGTCCATTGCCGGGCAGATGTAGCACAGAGCAGGCTTGTATTTTCCATCGCGCGTTTCCGCGAGAACGGCTTCGGGAAGATAAGTCTCACCGAGAACATCCTTGGCGTGGGCATACAGGCGGCCGAGTTCGGCATGAGTACCTGTGGCAAGAATTCCGTAGACGGAGTGCTGGTCGGAGCGGACAAGATTCGCACGCGGTTGGATGCGGATGTCGAAGCCTGCAAGCCGTGCGACTTCCCATTTTTCGGGGACGTAATTCACTTCGCGCAGAACACTCAGATTGATGTACGACCCGTAGAAGAATGTCCAGACCTTGGGGTCAGCCAGTGCGAGCGTGGTGTCCTGGTTAACTTCGATCACGCCTGGCATTGTACCCATCTATGTAGGTTTTTCGCAGCCTGCTAGAGAATTGCAGATCGTCAAGCTACCAGATTCCCTTATCGCTTCCCGTGATCTTCTGCCCCACCGCGGCTGCAGTAGCCAGGCATGGTAACAAACTCAGCCGGACGCTGTTCTTCAGTTCCCGATTGAGCAGCAGAGTTGTCAGCTGCGAACCATAGAGTTTGGCGGACTGCGGCATGATCGGGATACGCAGGTAACCTCGGCTGAAGTGAAGTTCATCGCCGCCGAATCGCGCTGCGACCCTCACGAACGGCGGGAGATCCAGACCCCTACCACGGTAGTGGCCCACGTAGTCCGACACAATCACAAGATAACTGGCCACGCCTTTCCAGATGCCGGCACCCTTGGACGAGAAGCGCAGGCGCTCGTAATCGATGTCGCCGCTTTCCGAAAGCTTAGCCGTGTCGACAATGTCGCACAGCCGGAAATAGAAATGGCGGTACATGCGTTGCAGCGCGGAGATCATCACGCGATCCTCGGCAGCGGGTACCCGGAACGTGTGGTTTCCAACGACAGCCAGCCGAGCATGCGTGGCCAGGGACGCGGCGATTCCAACCTGTTCACCGGTTTGACCCAAGCGGCCCATGTGGATCTCAACTGCCTCGGGCAGTCCGGGCAGAACGAAGTTCCATTTGCGCGCCAGGCGATCTCCCCAACTGCGCGGCGCAAGTTCCGCGTCAAAACTGCGCTTCATAAGCTGCAGCACATTCGCCGAGGCCGCATTGGTATAGAGATCCAGATCGCTGCCCAGGTCGGGCCAATGATCGAGCGATTTGATGACCGTGACGTCGTATCCTTCCGCCCGGAACGCGGCGCAAATTCTCTGCAGGAACGACATCGCGTTCTCGATCCGCGCACCCTCGGCTGCGAGCGCGGTCGCCGCCCATTCTGCGCGGCAGTCGTCCCCTGCGCGGCGCATGACCTGGAGAAAGACATCTAACCCACGCATTACCACGTGATGGGACTGCGCCAATGCCAGCATATCGTCAAATTCTTCCCGGCTGATTTCTGCGGTGCCGAAATCCAGCTCGGCAGGCGTGGGAGGAAGTTGGGATTCGCCTGCGACCGGAGGCAACAGAAGGCGCGAAAGAACGATCAGGGCCTTACTCGAATCAGAGGGAAAAGATGTCTTAATCATATTGGCGAGATCATATTGGCGAAGATCATGGTGGCTAAGATCATATTGACGAAGATCGGTGGTATTGGCGCACTTGCGAAAGTGGTGGTTCGGAGGGTCACTGGCTCCCCGACGGTTGCGTCCCGGTTGGCGATACCGTGGGCTCGACCACCGGCGTGTTGTCGCGGTGCTTCAGTTCGATCGGGCCTGATTGCCGGCGCCGAGCCTGGTCTTCCTGAACAATCTCCCCCCCAACTTTCTGGTCGCTATCGGCGATAACGGTAGAAAGATGCTGCCCTTCGGCGGAACTCCGGGTCGCGAGTCCGACACGCTCGTTGGCGTGCTCGGCCTTTTGAGCTCTTGCATAAAAGAACTGCGCAGTTTCGAGGTCGCCCTCTTTTTCTGCCACGTAGCCAACATTGTTGAGTGAGAATGCGCTGTATGGATCAAGCGAATAAGAACGGAGGAAGTCTTGCTTCGCAGCCGGCCAATCATTGCTATTGGTCGCTGAAACTCCGCGCACCGCGAACAATGCTGCCTGGGCCTGGTCGGTGGCTGCGTTTCGCATGCGCTCTCTCAGTTTTCTTGCGCTGTCGGCAGCCATCTTGCTGACCGGCTTTCCTCGCCATGCGGGATTCAGCGTGACCACGACTGGTTCCGAGGAATGTGCATCGGCAGCCGCGATATAGAACGTCAGCGCCTGTTCGTAATCTCCTCGCGACTCGCTGGCAACGCCCAGATTGTTCAAGGTGAATGTATTTCGCGGATCCATCGCCAGCGCTTGTTTCAGGAGGAGATCAGCCTCTGGTGTCCGCCCCTCTGACAAGAGCTGAATCGCCTCGACGTTCATGCGATTGACCTGCATGGGGACGTCGTGCAGGCTGCCGAATGCTGCCCGCATTGGTTTTCCTTCCAGAACTTTCGCATTGGATCGGTCGATCACCGCATCGCTCGCCTGTTGCGACGCCAGGCTGTAGAACTTCTGCGCGCGATCCAGATGGCCCTGCAGTTCAGAGATGTAGCCCAGGTTGTTCAACGTAAAAGGGTCGGCGGGATCGAAAAGATAGGCTTTGTAAAAGAACGTTTCGGCTTTCTCATACTGTTGCTTGCGGAGGGCGTCAACCCCATCCCGATTAAGGCGCTGCACCAGCGTGAACTCGCTTCGCCTGGGGACTGTGATTTTGAGGTCTCCTGCCCAGGCGTTCGGTGGTGCCCAGACCACCGTGACGGCCGTGACGACAATGATTGCCAGCAAGCCGAGTTGTTTACCAAACATGTTTGGGTCCCTTATGAGCGTGAGTTGGATGCTCCGGGTGGGAATGCGTTGCCTAGCGCCCAAACACAACAAAGTGGCCGCCGTAGGCACTTTGAGACCACTGTTCATCACTTCAGACCATCAAAGAGACGGTGAATCCAGGCAACAGATAAGGGTGTGATCCATGGGTCGTTTTCTAGCTGTAGCCATTCTTAGTAGCGCGGCATTTGCTCAATCAGCGTCGTCCGCCGGTTCGATGACGGCACAAGATCAGGGCGCTCAGCGTGTATCTGTATCAATGCTGGAAGGCGGCTTAGGCGGATCGCCTGGCCTGCCGACACTGCCCAGCGGGAGGAGCACCGTGATAGGCGGGGCCATTCGCGGGGTGGACCACGTTCGCGACCAGTTCACACTGAATGTGTTCGGTGGGCAGAAGTTTAAGATTGTCTTCGACGCCCGCTCCCAGGTTTTTCGTAACGGACTAAAAAGCACGCTGCTCGATCTGCACCCTGGCGATCATGTTTCGGTCGAGACCGTGCTGGACGGAACCACGGTGTTTGCGCGCAGCATCCACGTGTTGTCGGAAGTGCCGGAAGGCGAATGCCAGGGGCAGGTGTTGAACTACCGTCCCGACGACGGTGAATTGACCGTGCGTGACGTGCTCTCGCACGAACCGTTCAAACTGCACGTGCCTGCCGGGACCTCGATTGTTGGCCAGGGTCAGGCTGCTTCTTCCGCGGATCGTGGCCTCTCCGCACTGGCAACGGGGACTCTAGTCTCAGTTAAATTCCAATCCGATAATAAGGGGCACGGTGTGGCTAGCCAGATCGTGATCCTGGCGACGCCGGGAACGGCATTTGTGTTCGTTGGAAATGTCGCCTTCCTTGACTTGCATCTTGGCCAGTTAGTGCTGGTCGACCCACGTGATGGGAAGCGTTATGAAGTATCCTTTGACTCCGCTCGCTTCCCGATGAGCCGTGAACTTCACGAAGGGGCCGATGTGACGGTGACCGCGGACTTCGACGGCGCCCGCTACGTGGCCAGCGCGATCGCCATCAATGCTCCATCTGACAAATAGATCAAGCGCAGCTCAGACGGGCAGCCAGTGGGTGTGCTAAAGGACACTGCTTCGGGCCGGTCGGGTTGTTCCTGCAGCAGCGCCGGTGGAACAACCCCTACGCGCTGCCCGTTGGAAATCACCCCCCACATCTAAGGAAGAGCGCCGTACACATCCAGTTCACCCTGGGGATTTGTCACCGTGGTCAGATCGTGACCGGTTCCGATGTAAACCTTCCCATTCGCAACAATCGGCGAGGTGAACTTGATTCCGTATCCCGGTGCATCCCCTGCATTAATTCCGCTGTTATACAACTCAGTAGTCAAATCGAGGGCGTCATAGGCGCGCAGGATTGCGGTCGTCGGTGGAACGCCAACTGGTGGATATTGGTTTTGAAGCGGGTCCCCGTGGTCAATCATCCACAAGATTCCGTTCGCAGTGCCATTGGCCGAAATGAAGGCCGTCGCGCCATTGCTGCCTTGCTGCATGGCAGGCAAACTCGTCAGTGCCGCCGTCAATGTTCCCGAGTATTCAAACTGCACGATCCCGACAGGTATGGATGTTGAAGTCGGGGTTATTCCGACGTATACCGATCCATTGAAGTAGGATGGCGTCGAAAAGAATTCATAGGAATTGATGTTGGTGGTCCATGTTAATGGCGTAAACGGCGGGGGGTCCGTGCAACTTGAGGAATACGGGTCGAAGCCCTGATCAATCAAGACACCTGGCACCACTTGCGTCGCTCCTGCGTCATTGTCCTGCTCCTGGCCTAGATCGGTCGTGTTCACCAGATAGAGTACTCCGGTCTTTCCCCCCGCCAGGGCTTCGGTGCTTCCTGGAATCAGCAACAAACCTCCCGACGCCAAATCCGCATCGTGGCAATTCATGTAGCGATAATCATCGGGGGTGAAGTAGTCGAGCATTTGAAGTTGCCCATTGCTCGAGAACTTCAGCACCGAATCGCCCCATGCTGTCGCTCCATCCCAGGGTCCGTTCCCAGTTGTGATGTAGATGTTCCCGCTGTCATCGGCAGCCGGGCCGCCGCCACCCATCCACACTCCTCCCGCGCTGGCATACGGACCCTCGCCATTCAAGTTGGGACTCGCGTTGAAGACGCCAGTTTGGGCCAGAGTCAGCTCGTTATAAGCCAGCAACCATCCGCTATGACAACCGCCGAAACCAATGTAGACGGTGCCGTTAGACACGAGCAGGGCCGCCCGCTGCACACATGATGCGGTCAGAGATACTACGCCGTTCTTCGAATCTGAGTTCGTACCCGGCACCGAGGCCTGAATGGTTACCGGGCTCCCGGTGGTCTGCGCCCCAGTGAGAATATTCAGTGCGTTCAGACGGAAAGTGGGCAACGCGCCCGTTGACGTTAGCGTTTGGACAGAGACCACATACATCGTGTTCGAGGTCGTATCAATCACTGGCGTTGAGGTAATGCCCTCTACCGGCTGGATGGGGCCGTCGAGGATCGGTGTTTCTCCAGCCTGCAGCAGCGAAACCTGCCACAACGGCGTGCCATTGTTATAGTTGTCGGCGTCAAAGGCATACACGCTGTCATTCTCGGTCGCCGCGAACACCACATTGCGCGTGACACCGTTGATAACCAGGTTCGACATCAGCAGCGGTTGCCCGTACTCGTACCCATCCAACAGGTAAGAAAACAACTTGCCAAAGGTTTGAGGAGTGACGTTTGCCGGCGACAGGGATACCTCGGTCGGATTCAACCCGGTGCGTTGAGTGTCATAATGCCACATCGAAACGTTAGTGAGTCCGGCAACGGTCGACGTCACGGCAAGTGATGCGCTCCCGGTAATCCCGCTTAGCGCCGCAGTCAACGTCGTTGAGCCTGTGGTCAGCCCGGTCGCCAGGCCGCTGGAGCTTATAGTCGCTACCGCTGGAGTCGCGACCGCCCAAGTGGCCGTCGAACTTACATTGGCGGTCGAGTTATTGCTGTAGGTGGCTGTGGCGGTGAACTGCTGGGTAGCGTTCACGGCAATGCTTGCGGTCGAGGGCGCTACCGCTATCGACGTGACCGTCACGGCTGGCGTCACGGCAAGTGATGCGCTCCCGGTGATCCCGCTTAGCGAGGCAGTCACTGTGGTTGAGCCTGTGGTTACCCCGGTCGCCAGGCCGCTGGAATTTACAGTCGCCATCGCTGGAGTCGCGACCGTCCAAGTGGCCGTCGAACTTACGCTGGTGGTCGAGCCATTGCTGTAGGTTGCCGTGGCGGTGAACTGCTGCGTCGCGCCCACGGCAATGCTTGCGCTCGGAGGCGCTACCGCGATCGACGTGAGCGTCACGGTCCCCGTCACGCCAAGCGATGCGCTCCCGGTTATCCCGCTCAGTGACGCGGTCACTGCCGTTGAGCCTGCGGCGAGCCCGGTCGCCAGGCCGCTGGAATTTATAGTCGCTACCGCGGGAGTCGCTACCGCCCAAGTGGCGGTCGCGCTCACATTGGCGGTCGAGCCATTGCTGTAGGTTGCCGTGGCGGTGAACTGCTGCGTAACGCCCACGGCAATGCTTGCGCTCGACGGCCCTACCGCGATCGATGTGAGTGTTAGGGCCGCCGCCGTCACGGTAAGTGACGTGCTCCCGGTGATCCCGCTTAGCGACGCAGTCACTGTGGTTGAGCCTGTGGTTACCCCGGTCGCCAGGCCGCTGGGATTTACAGTCGCTACCGCTGGAGTCGCGACCGTCCAAACGGCCGTCGAACTCACATTGGCATTCGAGCCATCGCTGTACGTTGCCGTGGCGGTGAACTGCTGCGTAGCTCCCACGGCAATGCTTGCGCTAGAGGGCGCTATTGCGATCGACATGAGTGTCACGGTCGGCGCCATGACGGTAAGTGACGCGCTCCCGCTCATCCCGCTTAGCGATGCAGTCACCATCGCCGAGCCGGCAGCTGCTCCCGTTGTCAGGCCGCTGGACGTTACAGTTGCTACCGCCGGAGTCGCGACCGTCCAAACGGCCGTCGAACTTACATTAGCAGTCGAGCCATCGCTGTAGGTTGCGGTG
>Ga0224556_1000333_pt1 | contig 12059 bp, 8 predicted proteins | sample 714S315metaG_FD_183007 | JGI IMG/M metagenome (GOLD analysis project Ga0224556, IMG submission 183007) | Peat soil microbial communities from Stordalen Mire, Sweden - 717 S3 1-5 | ecosystem: Environmental > Terrestrial > Soil > Wetlands > Peat | place: Sweden: Norrbotten County, Stordalen Mire...
GACCACCAACGGTGAAATTCACGGTTCACAGTGTGTTTGCCCCTGAGAAAGAGATTGTGCGGCACTCAAACTAATGTTTGATACGCTAGAGCGGTTTCAAAGTTGATTTGTCCGGCATTGCAAGGGCTCGGCCCATTCGGCTGCGCTCAGGGCAGGCTTCAGGCGTGCCGCCGAGGTAGACGAGGGATCGGCCTTTAGGCCCCGAGGTCTGTTTCCTCAGCGGTAAAGCCGGTTTAATCCTGGCTCTACCGGCACACCTGAAGGTGTGCCCTTTCAAAGCCACCTCTATACCAATTATGAAATCGCTCCAGGAGGGCAATTCTACAGTATGCCAAGCGATCACATGAATCTCCCCCTTGCTCCCATTGCCGAAGAGGGTTTTTATGCTGCCCACTTCCTCACCGTGAAAGACCAGGCGAAATCGAAGGAGTTCTACGCTGGCATCCTGGGAGGAACGGTCGTCCAGGAAAAGGATCCCTGCTACGTCAGGCTCTCGAACTTATGGATCATTGTGAACTCCGGCGGTGGCCCGACGCCGTACAAGCCAGAAGTCTGGCTTGAGACCCCTCAAGACCCGAGGCGAGTGAGCAGCTTTCTGAACCTGCGCGTGGCCGACATCCAGGCTTGTTACTCACAATGGAAGGCGAAGGGCGCGGTGTTTCTGACTGGGCCGCTTCCCAATCCCGACGGCATGGAGACGCGCTGTTATATGCGCGATCCCGATGGCTATATCATCGAGGTTGGCCAGTACACCCAAGCCGCGATCGATCGGTTCCGCGAGTATATAAGTGGAGCGGGTCTTTAGCGCTAGCGTTGCCACGCCTCCAGGTTGCGGATTTAACTCGACTCTGAAGGCGGCTCTATCTGGCCGGGCGCGACATTGTTCGGCCATCAACGTAGGAACGCATCAAATCACTGGCACTCCGAAACTAAATTCCGTACCATTAACGCGCCATCCTATGCCCGTTCCCTCCGACATCACGAACGCGCCTGCCGCCGTACCCGGCGATCTGGACTCCCGTCTGCGGTTGCACCAGCAGTTTCCTTCGAAGGTGACAGACGAGAAGCACGACTTCATCGTCTATCTGCCGCCCATGTACGATGAGCAGCCCGACCGCCGCTTTCCTGTCCTCTACATGCAGGACGGACAAAACCTGTTCGACCCCGAAACGTCATTCTGCAAGGGCAACTACTGGCACATGGGCGAGACCGCCGACGCGCTCATCAACGCGGGCGAAGTCGAGCCGCTGATCATCGTCGGCATCTACAACACCGGCAAGCACCGTATCGACGAATACACCCCGGTTGAGGACAAGCGCCTGGGCGGTGGGCAGGCCGACGCTTACGGCCAGATGCTGGTGGAGGAGCTGAAGCCCTTCGCCGATCACGCCTATCGTACGCTGCCCGGCGAGGCAAACTGCGGCCTGGGTGGCTCGTCGCTGGGCGGGCTGGTGACCCTGTACCTCGGTCTGCGCTACACCTGGATGTTCAGCAAGCTGGCGGTAATGTCCCCGTCGGTGTGGTGGCGCAGGCGCGCCATTCTGAAGACGGTGGCTCAGATCAAGCGCAAACCCAATCTCAAGATCTGGCTCGACATCGGGACCAACGAAGGCCAGAGTGCCTTGCCCGACGCCCGTGAGTTGAATATCACCCTTGTGAAGAAGGGATGGGTGGAAGGACGCGATCTCTCCTACCTGGAAGTCCCCGACGCGCAACACACTGAGTCAGCCTGGGCCCAACGCGTTGCGCCGATGCTGAAGTTTTTGTTTCCGGCAAAGTAGCGCGGAATTATTCACCACATAGACACAGAAGAACAGAGAACGGATGGATCGCTCTGCATTAGCCGTCTGGGAGTGCCACACGCTTGCAACGATGAGGTTTCTGGTTGAATCAGTGCTCGCCATCGATGATCGAGCCCGTCAGGGCGGAAGTGCAGTTAGCCCAGGACGGAAGTCCTGGGTAGGTTGGGTTATCTAAACTCTGAGCCGGCTTTAGCCGGCACACAACCGCGCGTGTGAAAGCAAGCCAGCCGTCATTTCGCGGGCGCGTAGAAGTAGTAGTCCGCGGCGTAGCTGCTTCGCACTTCGACGTTCTGCTTCGCCTCAGTGCAGTCGGCTCCTGGCGGTGGCAGGCCACCTTGGGTATGAATTCGCTGGATGCGGGTGACGCGACTCAACGCACCGCTGCCGGAATGCCCCGTGGAACTCACCAGCAGCCAGGGAATTGCATTCGGATCGGGCGAATCGACCTTGGCCACGGCCTTGCCCGTGACCTCACTGCCATCGCTGAGGCTCCATGCAGGTCCGGCGAAGTGATGGCCGATGACTCCTCCTGACTCGTTCTGCAACTCGGCATCTGGGGCCTTCAACGTCCAGGTGAACTTGCCGTCGGCCCCCGGCTGGCAGACGTAAATCTGTGAGCCCGTCGCGTGTGCCTCTAGGATGACTTCCTCGCCGGCAGGCACCGCGATTTTGCTAGGCACATCGGGGCGCGAGACGCCTTGTGCGCCCGCCGGGGTAACCAGTGCGATCAAGATTGCGATGGGCAGAAGTTTGATAATCACGGGCAGAAGTTTAGCACCGAAAAAGAACGCCGTGAATGATGGAATGTTCTGGGGCTTCGTCGCCCCCACCCTTTCGCCGACAGAAGGCCAAAGGGTGGGGCACCCGTTCGTTGTGACACCTTGTTTCGAGCGTGAAAGGGTGCGCGCTAAACCTGCGCCTTTACTTGTGATTCTTATTGGCCGCTTCGGCCGCCAGCTTGAGCTGCTGGTTCGCCTGGTCCAGCAGGTCCTTGGCTTTCGCAGCGTGGCCCTGCATGTCCCACTCGTTGGCCTGTTGTGCAGCTATGATCTTTTGATAGGCTTGGTCAGTGAGTCGCTGGGCGGCAGCCAGATTGGGATGGTGGTGGGGATTGACGTTTTGCGCCGGCTGCTGCGCGATGGATATTCCCGCGCAAAACACCGCAGCGCCTAATAGCCACTTCAGAAGGTTCTTGCTCATGCCTTCCTCCGCTAAGTTATAGGTACAAAATTGTTGGAACAGACTCTTTAACCCATCAAAGAAAATAAAGTAGCGCCGTACTCTCCGACCTAGACAAATTCCCGCATTTTATGCGCTGTTTTGCCCCGCCGTGCTGGTGGTACCAGGATCGCCCTATTTGTAGTCTAAGTGCACCGTGCTCACGCGGTTGCGTCGCGCCGTTACAATCAAGGCATGCCCCGCTCGAAAATGGTCTGCCGACGCTTCGCAGCGATGCTCGTGTGCCTCGCCGCATTTCCAGCCTTGGCAGGCGCATCCGGCGTTTCGACCTTGCAGAAAGCAATCGCCCGGGCAATGGCGGGCCGTCGGGGCACCGCTGTAGTTGTTGACGTCCAGTCCGGGCACATCCTCGCGGCCTACCATCTTGATGTTGCCGCACGTCGCGTGGTGCATCCCGGCTCCGCCATGAAGCCCTTTACACTGCTGGCACTGCTGCAAGCTGGAAAGCTCGACGGGCAGACCGCCTTGATGTGCAAGCGTACGGTTTCGGTTGGCGGTCACAAACTCGACTGCACTCATCCCGCAACCCCGGAGCCGCTGGTCCCGGCGAGCGCGCTGGCCTACTCGTGCAACTCGTACTTCACCAGAGTCGCGACTCGCCTGACGCCCGCGCAACTTCACGACAGCTTTGTGCGCTCCGGCTTCAGTTCTCCCAGCGAACTGGCTCCGGATGAAGCCGCCGGAAGCGTTGCCCTCGCCCATTCGCCGGAGGAATTGCAACTGCAAGCGATTGGCGAGTGGGGAATCAGCCTGACCCCGTTGGAGTTGCTGCGCGGCTATCTCAACCTTGCTCGGCTCGCCCGGGCCGACCCCGGCGGAAAGCTCTCGCCCATTTTCGAAGGCCTGCAACAATCCGTCGCCTATGGCATGGGCCGCATGGCCCAGCCGGATGCGCCGATGAAAGTTGCAGGCAAGACCGGAACGTCCGTCTCCGATGAGGGTCCATGGACCCACGCCTGGTTCGCCGGTTATGCCCCGGCTGAGAATCCGCAGATCGTGCTGGTGGTTTTCCTGGAAAAAGGACACGGCGGTTCGGATGCCGCCGCCGTCGCACGCGAGATCTTCGCGGCGTTCGCTGCCGATAATGCTGCTAGTGCCACCGAAGCCGCCAAAGAAGCGCGGCAATGACGCGATCGCTGGCGTCCATCGCTCTGCTGCTCCTGCTTTGTGTAGCTGGTGATGCCGAACTCGGCGATCAGTCCGCCGCCAAGTCCTCTCGCAGTGGATTTCCGCAGACCGTCCGAGTGCGGCTCTGGTATCTGCATCCGCCTGGCAAGCTGGATGTTCGTGCCGACGCCGGTCGCGAGCGCATGCGCATGCAAACCTGCGCAACTTGCGCACCGTCAATGGTCACGACGGCCGTTCTGCGCGCCAGAGGATCGAAGATTGAAGTCGCAGGAAACAAATCTTCTTTCGCCGAGCTTCGCATCAGGGGCGCGTATCAAATGAACGCCCAGGGCGATCCACCGCTACGCGCCGATTTTCCCATCGAGGTCCGAGCCACCGAGGGTCACCTCCTGGTCACAGCCCTCATGCCGATGGAGGAATACATCGCGGGCGTCCTCGCCGGGGAAACGGGAAACTTCAAGTCCGATGAAGCGCTGAAGGCGATGGCCGTCGCAGCCCGCACTTATGCGATGCATTTCGGCAGCCGCCATGCCGTGGAAGGATTCGACTTCTGCGACACCACGCATTGCCAGGACGTGCGCATAACCGGCATTAATGCTCACCTCCGCAGCATCGCCGACGCGACTGCGGGCGAGGTCCTGTGGTATGACGGCGAACCGGCGGCGACCTACTACCACGCCAATTGCGGCGGCACAACCGAGGACGGGCGCTTCATTCTCGGCAATAATGAGGCGCGCGCGCCTTTCCTGGTCCAGCACTCCGATCAGTACTGCGTACGCAACGGGAGCACCCAATGGCACACGGAGGTTGCGAAGCCCGAAGTACAACGCGCTCTCGCGGCTGATGGCGTCGTCGTCCCCGGGACCCTGCGCACGGTGTCCGTTCTGCATCGCACTCCCAGCGGTCGCGTGGAGGTTCTTCGCGTCACCGGCAGCAGCTCGGTGACCGTGCCGGGCCTGGCCTTCCGCGCCGCCATCGGCCGCCACATCGGATGGGAGCGGCTGAAGAGCAACTGGTACGACGTGAGCGACGCCGGCGAGCGACTTATCTTTAATGGCCGAGGTTCGGGGCACGGCGTCGGCATGTGCCAGATCGGAGCTGAGGTCATGGGCGAAGAGGGTCATACTTATCGCGAGATTCTCAGTTTCTACTATCCCGGCACCCGGCTGGGCGTAAGCGCGCAGGGCATCCCCTGGCAGCAACTCGCCAACGAAGACGTCACGCTGCTGACCACTCGTCCTGACCGCGATCGCCCGCTTTTAGCGTTGGCGACAAGGTTACTGCATCAGTCCGAAGAAGCCACCGGACTGCTCTATCGCGCTTCCCCAATCCTGAAGATCTATCCCACGGTGGCAGCTTTCCGAAACTCTACCGGCGAGCCGGGATGGGTGTCAGCTTCCACTCGCGGGCACACCATCCAGATGCAACCCTCCGACGTATTGCGCGAGGCGGGCACGCTGGAAAGCACGCTACACCACGAGCTTCTCCACATGCTGATCGACTCGTACGCGCTGCCGGGAACGCCGCTCTGGTTCCGCGAGGGGTTGGTGCTCTATCTCACCGAGCCGAACGCCTCCTCAAAACCGGGCGAAAACTCTGAGGATCTGAATGGCTTGGACAAGGCACTCCACTCTCCGGCGAGTGAGGAGGAGTTGCGGCATGCTTACGCCGCTGCTCAAGCACGAGTGACGCAACTGGCGCGGCAGCACGGCAAGGAAGCGTTGCTCGATTGGGTGCAGAACGGGCTTCCGGCTGATCTAACTACGAGCGGGACTATCCAGCGCTCCCGGAATCGCTGAATCGGCATGCGCTGGGTCTACCGGAATCACCTCAGGATCCTCTTTCTCGACCCGCGTACCGATGACCAGCAGAAGAGCAACCCAGGCCGAAATCAAAATCACGTAAGCCAACAAGAATCGGAAGCCCATGCTCCATGCCTGTTTGCTCAGATCGCTGAGGTCGGGTATCCACCAGACAAGCTTGTACGGAACGTATACTCCGATCAGCATCAGCGCGCAGAACCACAGCCAGTAAGCGGGCCGCGGCAAGACGCGCAGGGAGCGCGCCATCCGCTTCAATCCAAATCCGGCGGCTGCCACCGTGGTCGCGATCGGCAGCCACACCGCCGGCAGGAGCACCCAAATCAGGAACCACAGCAGCCAGTCGGCGGCATGAAAGACCTGCCGCGGGCTGCCGAAGCGCAGGAATGACGGTGACTTCTGCCAGAACCATACGCCGAACTGCGGCGCATACTTGCGAAGACGGAACAGCAGTAACTCTGCCGCCGCCATCAAAACAGCCCACACCGCCAGCGCGACCATGTGCCGCAACCCATGGCGAAAGGCGCGCCACACCCTTGCATGGTCTCGAAACTCTCCCACCCGGAAATAGGCGAACGTTCCTGCCCGCAGCCACAGTCCGAAAAAGATGATGACAGCCGCATCCAGCGCAGAAAGCGCCACCTGCCAGCCATGCGCGTCCGGCATCAGTAGCCAGTAATAAGCGGTATTGAGCAATGCGGCATTGCCGACAAGATTCAGCAGCCACAGCTTCATCGCGCCACTATGTTTCGCGGTCATTTCACCGTCACCGTCAACGAGTCGCTCGTCGAAAGATATTCGGGTTGATACATCGGTTCCACGCTGGTCGGGCTCACGCGGAAGACTCCGGGGTTCACCACCTTCAGCAGGTACACGTATTCGTGCTGCCCTTGGGGGAAGTACATGTTGAAGAAGGTAGTGCGATCGTCGCGCAGCTCGCGATTGCTGAACCATCGGCCCCACCAGTTGGGACGGTCGTCCAATTCGTACAGATCGTCGCGCGCGATGGACTCCGTTCCTGACGGGATCGAATCTTCGATCATCAAGTACCGCCATTCGTTGCCCCCGACGGTAATGCGCACCGCCAAGGTATCCCCTACGAGTACTGGTCCGGAGAGCGGGTCGAGGTGGTAAACGATCTTCCCGTCCTTCTGTTGCGACGACAGCCGGTAATATTGCCGCGCCACACTCAGTTGGAAGCTGCCGGCATTAACGACTTTCTTCTCGTTCGAGTAGTACTCGCCGCGCGCCGACCAGTACAGCCGCCCCTCACCCGACTTCGCGATACGAATCTGGTTCACTCCGGGAGCCAGTTGCGAGTCATTCAGCACTACTGTGGTCGCGGGGGCCAGCGCATCGGCGGCAGAGAATTTCTTTGTCGCCACCGTCTTGCCGTTCACCTGGACTTCGACGCTGTAGTTCGGCTGCAATTCTTTAGTGCGCTCCAGGTAGTCGGTGAGCCCATAGATCACCATTGCCGTCTGTTCGGTCGAATCCCAGTAATAAGCGTCGCTGCGATGGCTGACAAGATACACCGCCGCTTTCGGAATGAGCGGGCTGCTCGGATCGGTGTGGTTGATGAGCTTCAGCGCGTAGGCGGTCGACTGCGGAGTCGTGTCGCCAGAGTAGTCCATCAGGTAGTTTTGGTCGCTCGGCCACCAGGCCTGCGAGTCGTCCTGCTTGGCGTCGCCTTCCAGCTGCGTGGTCAGGTCCTTCGAACGACTGTCGTTGACCGCCAGCATCGCCAGGCCCAACACCGCTTTGCCGTACGCCGTCAGCGTCGAACGCTGCGACCACACCGAATCGATGACCTGAGCATTGTTATCGCTGCCGCTGAGCACAAGGGCGTAGGCCATATAGGCGCGCAGGTCGGTGCGGACTTTGGTCGATTTGTTGAACTCCGGCAGCAGCCACGCGCGGCCCTTGTCGATCGCGTCCTGCTTCACGTCGAACCCCGCAGCTTTCGCCTGGCTCAATCCAGCAAGCACGTACGCGGTCATAAAGGGATGACTATCGTCGGTCTGCCACCAGCCCCAGCCGCCGTCGGGATGCTGATAGTTGTAGAGCCGGTCGAGACCGGCTTGCACCTGCTTGTTCAGCACCTGCGGATCGATGTTCGACTTCACTCCCAGTTTCTTCAGCGCGTCGGCTACCAGCACATCGGGCAGGAAGCTCGACATGGTTTGCTCGGTACAGCCGTAGGGGTAGGAGGTCAGGAAATCCAGTGCTGCAAAGACTGTGCCGGCGACAGATGGGGTCACACCAATCGTCAGCTTGCGAGTTCCCGTCTCCGCGCCCGTGGGGAAGGTCAACGGCAGCGATGTGTCGCTCTTGCCCGCGGCCGCGAACGATCCCGAGTTCGACACCGCCAGCTTCACCCCGAAAGGAACGACCGGCAGCGTCAGTTCCATCGCGTCGCTCTCGACGTCGGTAAGCGCCTTGCCTAGCACGCGGGCTGAATCCACATCGAGCACACGCACACGGTAATCCACTTTGATCAAGCCCCGGCTCGGCACGTTGACATCGCGCTGCCCGCCATCGAGCACCTGGAGGCCCGTGAGGTCCATGGCGACGCGCGCGACTTTGTCCGTGGGCAGATAGTTCTGCACGATGGTCGAAATCGTAATCTCGTCCCCGCGGCGGAAGAATCGCGGCACCACCAGTCGTACCATCAGGTTCTTGCGCACGATGGTATTCACCACCGCGCTGCCGACCTTGGTGTCTTGCGTGATGCCGCGCGTAGTCGCGCGCCACGAGGTGATGGCGTCGGGATAGTCGAAGCGCACTGTGGCTTGGCCGCCGCTGCCGGTGCGCACGTCCGCCATCCAGTAAGCAGTGTCAGGAAATGCTTTGCGGACCTTGGGCTGCACCAGCCGTTCCGGCTTCAGTTGCGCCATCGCCTTCGAAGGGCGCACCGCGGCCAACTGCATCGCACGTTTCCCCGCCTGCCCGCTGAAGTAATACGTTAGCGAAGTCTCCGTGCTTACCTTCGAATAGACTCGGCCATAGAACGCGTTGACAATGCTGCCCACCGTCTCCGGTTTGATCGCGTAAATGGCCTCGTCCACCACGCCCAAACTGAACTCCGCCACCACTGGCTTGCCGCTGTTGTCCGTGGCCTTGATGGTGTAGCTGGCAGCTTCGCCCGGCTGGTATTGCGGTTTGGAAGGCAGCAACTGCACATTCAGTTGGTGCTGAACGGGGGGCACGTTGAGACTCTTCGATCCCTGATACAGCTTGTTGCCGCGAATGAAAACTGCTGCCACGTAAAAATTCGGCGCGTACTCCGGCTTGATAGGAACATCCACTGTGATGCTGCCGCCGCTGCTCTTGATTACCTGGCCGGAGTAGAGCCCGTTGCCTTCAACCGTCACCAGCACCGAGGTCGGTTCCTTGCTGGTGACGATCAACACATGCGCTGTGTCGCCCGGCTGATAAGTCTTCTTGTCGGCGACAATCTGCACTCGTTCCTGTGCCGGACCACTCCACCATGAGCTCTCTCCCGGCGCCCATAGGAATGTAGTGGTTTCGATGGTGCGCTTCTCCGGAGTGGTTGCAGTTACGCGAACCCGGAACTCACCCGCATCGGAGATGCTGAGTTTGACCTGCGCTTTGCCGCTGGCGTCGGTTTGGCCCTGCGAAGCGGTAGTGACCGACTGACCGGCTCCCTTGCGCCAGTCCCAGTGATTCATCTCCACGCGGAAAGTGGTCTGAACTGGCTTCTTGTCATAGTCCTGTGCGGTGATGGTTACGGTCGCCGTGCTGCCTTTAGTGTAAACGTAGGAGTCCGGCGTTGCGGTCAGGAAGAAGCTGCCGTAAGTTGCCAGCGCGAAACCGTGTCCCGCGATCTCGCGATTGCCGGCGTCGGTTACACGCGCCTCGATGCGATAAGTAAGATCCTGCTTCTTGCTGTCGACCTTTGTCGGAATCGTGATTTGCAGCTTGCCATCGGCGTCCAGCGTGCCGCTGGTCTCGCTGGCTTGTTCTCCAGTGTCGGTGTCGTCGTCCCCGGCCTCGTCGGCATCGGCCGAATCGCCTTCCTGGCCCGCGCTGGCTTCCTCATCGTCTTGATCGCGCCCCATCGGCCAATACGTCGAGGTATGCACAACCCACGTCACCTTGGCATTGGCCACCGGCTCGCCAAAATAATAGCGCGCGTCGATGGTCGCCTTGATCGGCTGCCCTTGCAGCACGCGCGGTATCTGCGCCGTCACCTTCACCTGGTATTCGGGCTTCTTATAGTCTTCGACCGAAAAGTTAGTGCCCTCAACGTAACGCTCGCCCATCTGCATCGTGAGGTAATAGCTCCCGAGATTGGCTTCCGCGGGAATGACGTAATTCCATTCCGCTGTGCCCATGTCGGACAGCTTCACGGTCTGCTGCCAGATCGTCGTATAGTCCCGTGGATCGCGCATCTCCAGTCTGAGGTCGCGGCTTTGCGGAATTACGTAGCCATTCATCGTCTGAGCGCGAACGATGGATTTGAAATGCACCGTGTCACCGGGCCGATACACTGGGCGATCGGTATAGGTATAGGCGGTCAAACTGGCGTCAGGATCGTCGCCGAGGTTCCATGCGCCGGGCGTATTAATTGCAAACTCGTCGGCGCTGGTTGCCATGACTGCGACGTTTTCGGGCTTCGTCCCGGTTAGCTTGGTATCCAACAACCCCTGCTGGTCGGTAGTCTTGGCAGCAACTTCTTTCTGGTCGATCCAAACCCGAACCATGATCCCGCCGATCGGATCGCCGCTGCGCCGGTTGACCACAAAACTCATCAGCCGGCCCGGCGCAGCTTTGGTGATGATCGCGATGTCAGTAACGACAACGATGGTGTAGGCGCGAAGCGTGCCGTTGGTTGCCTCCACCAGATACACACCCTTCTCGCTTACCGGGATGGACACGCTTTGACTCTCCCATCGGTCATGCGCGGGCACTGTCCAGTTCCACACCGAGACCACCTGCTGCTGGTTCAGCACTGGCACCTGGGCGTAACTTTCAACCTTCGCTCCTGATTTCATTTCGCCGCCGCCCATCTCCCACAGGCGAATCTTCTGGCGCGAGTCGGCGGAGAACTGCGCGCGAATAAAATCGCGGATCCATGCCCAGATGCGATGCTTCCACGCGTGAAACTTTTCCAGCCAGGTATGGGCCTGCTTCGGCAGCGGTGGCGCTTGACCGCCGAAGTTATGCAATTCCTGCATCTGGCTGAAGAACTTTACCGGGTCTTTCACGCGGTAGACGCGGAACTCCAGCGCCTTTACGTTGTGGGTATAGACCGAGACCTCCGGCTTTTCTCCGGGCATGTAGGTGCGTTGGCTGGTCAGCGAGAACGACTGCGCGGCGTCGGCATCGTCCTGGGCGAATAGCGGCAGCACCAGCGCGTGACACAGGAGAATGGCGACGAAGGCGGATTTCAAGCGCATCAGTCCGCTCCCCGCAAAATATTCCAGCGATAGACACCGAGGAAGCTGGGATTGTCGGCGAGAGGCCGCCAGCGCGGGTCAGGATAGCTCACGAGTTGCGCCAATGCGAGACGGCGAATTTCGCCTGCGGAGCGCCCACTCGGCCCGGTGTGATAGACGACGTACTGTTCGTGGCCACGCTCGATCTGGCTTTGCCCAACGAAAATCATCGCGTGAAATGGCATCCTCTGACCATCCTGCCGGAAGAACAGCAGATCACCCGGGCGGGCGCGCGCTACGTTGTGTCCGACGAAGTGTGTGTTATGCCGCCAAAGCGTTTCCACATCCGCGAACTGCGCGAATGCGCCGTCGCCAAGGTCGTTGGCCTGGAAGCTCCCACCACGCACGCGAAACAGTGCCGCTGCCAGCGGCGTGTACGGGTATTGATATTGCTGGATGTCGCTTGCCGAAGCTGGAGCCGGCAGTGCCATCTGGTGCGCCCACACCGCATCGTGCGGCCGCAAGGCTTCGCGGTAGGCGAAGCGCAGCAGCGCGGCGCAATCGTCAATTTCCGCAGGAAGCGCTCGTCCGCGAAAATACTGCGCCTCGGCCAGGAAGGTAAACCATCGGCGGAACGCAACGCGGTCCGCGGGATCGTGCAAGCGCAG
>Ga0224556_1000334_pt1 | contig 12047 bp, 11 predicted proteins | sample 714S315metaG_FD_183007 | JGI IMG/M metagenome (GOLD analysis project Ga0224556, IMG submission 183007) | Peat soil microbial communities from Stordalen Mire, Sweden - 717 S3 1-5 | ecosystem: Environmental > Terrestrial > Soil > Wetlands > Peat | place: Sweden: Norrbotten County, Stordalen Mire...
GATAAAGACATCGAAGACATCTCCGACATCCGCGACGAAAGCGACCGCGACGGCATGCGCATCGTCGTCGAACTCAAACGCGGCGCCGAGCCCCAGATCGTTCTCAACCAGCTCTTCAAGCACACGCAAATGCAGGAAAGTTTTTCCATGATCCTGCTGGCGGTGGTCAACGGACAGCCCCGCGAAATGGGCCTGATCCAGACCATCAAATATTTCATCGAGCACCGCGTCGACGTCGTCCGCCGCCGCACTGCCTACCTGCTGCAGAAGGCGAAAGACCGCGAGCACATTCTCGAAGGCTACCTCAACGCGCTCGATCATCTCGACAACGTCATCACCATCATTCGCGGCAGCGCCAACCGCGCCGACGCCCGCGAGAATTTGGTGCTCTACTTCGGCGGCAAGAAGATCGACATCAACACCACCGGCCGCGCTCCCAAACTCGAGGCCGAAAAGCCCTTCACCACGCGCCAGGCCGACGCCATCCTCGAACTGCAGTTACATCGCCTGACCAAGCTCTCCATCGACGAAATCTCCAACGAGTTGAAAGAAGTCCGCGACAGCATCGCCGAATACGAATCCATCCTCGGCTCCGAAACCAAGCTGCGCAAAGTCATCATCAAAGAACTCGAAGAAGTAAAGAAGTTATACGGAGATGCCCGCCGCACTCGCCTGGAAGACGAAGCCGCCGAAATCGTTCTCGAAGATCTCATCGCCGACGAGCAGGTTGCCGTCACCGTCAGCCACTCCGGCTACATGAAGCGCACGCCCATCTCCACATATCGCATGCAGCGCCGCGGAGGCACGGGCCGCACCGGCATGAAGACCCGAGACGAAGACTTCGTCGAGCATCTCTTCATCGCCAGCACGCACGCCTACATTCTCATCTTCACCAACAAGGGCCGCGTCTACTGGCTCAAGGTCTACGAAATCCCCGACGTCAGCGCCGCCGGCAAAGGCAAGCACGTCGGCAATCTGATCGGCCTGCAACCCGGCGAAACCGTCAAGACCATGCTCGCCGTTCGCAACCTCGAAGAAGAAAACAAATACGTCTTCTTCGCCACGCGCAAAGGCCTGGTCAAGAAATCCGAACTGCGCGAGTTTATGCACGTGCGCTCCAACGGCATCAACGCCATCGCCATTGAGGACGGCGACGAACTGGTCGCCGCCCGCATCACCAACGGCAACCAGATCGTCTTCATCGCCAGCCACGAAGGCATGGCCGTCCGCTTCGACGAAAGCCACGTCCGCCCCATGGGCCGCGCCGCCTACGGCGTCTGGGGCATCGACCTGGAAGAAAAAGACTATGTGGTCGGCATGGCCACCACCACAAAGCCCGGCAGTACCGCGCCTGGGACTGCCGTGGAAGGGAGCGCCGCGCCCGAAAGCGCCGTGCCGGGAGGATCCGTGGAAGAGCGGCGCTTAAGCGCCGCGTCAGGCGATCAAAAGGATGGGGCTTTAGCCCCCGAGCCCATCGACATAGCCGTCAAAGGCACCCTCATCCTCTCCGTAACCGAAAACGGCTACGGCAAGCGCACCCCCGCCGACGAATACCGCCTCACCAACCGCGGCGGCAAAGGCGTAATCAACGTGAAGACGACCGAACGCGTCGGCAAAGTCGTGGCCATCGCCCAAGTCGACGAAACCTCCGAAGTCATGCTGATCAGCCACTACGGCAAAATCATCCGCATGGATTCAACCACAATCCGCGAATCGGGCAGAAACGCCCAAGGCGTCAGACTCCTCAACATGGAACCCGGCGACCGCGTAGCCGCCGCCGTAGTCCTGGCCCCCGAGGCCGAACCAAATGGCACCAACGGAGGCACGCTGATTCAGTAGTGGGCGATCACGGGCCGAGGCGGCCTTCGGGCGCGAAGCTGCACTACGGTTGTCGGAATATCGCGGTTGCACTCGTTGGCTCCGGGGCGAAGGGGTTTTGAGTGTAATGACCTGCTTACCACAGTTACGCGGGTAATCGTGCCGAAGCGGAATCACTTGGTGTCCAATAAAGCGTGAGGGACGCCATGTTTCGGCTTAACACAGTAGTCCGGTACGCCCTGCTAATACCAGCTCTCGCCTTTCCGCAACTATCTGATGCGCAGGGGTGTGAAAGCCCTAAAATAGCATCCGCCGATGAAGCTGTCAGTGCAGTGGACCACGGAGATATCAAGACGGAATTTTGCGCCCGCGCAGCATTCCAGCTGATAGAGCGGTTACCGAAGGACGAAGCGATTCCAATTCTCATCCAGCATTTGGGCTTTCGTGAGCCACTCACAAACGCTCCACGTAGTTGGCAGTCGCTATACCCAGCAGTCGACTCTCTCGCCAGGGTCGGCCTTCCTGCCGAGTCACCGCTGATCGAATTCTTGGCTCAGAATCCAGGCGAGAACAGTATCGAGGACGCCAACGCGATTACGGCTCTTGGCCTGATTCGGCACGGCGATGTGGTGCCCACGATCAAGCTGCTGCGCCGAAGGAATGCGGAGTTGGCCGGTACTCCAGCGGCCCAGCGTTTGGACGCCGCCGCTCGGGAAATGCTGAAAAAGTGGTGCTGGTCAAAACAGCTTCGCCAGCGATGTGAAGAGCGGCTGCGACAGCCGGATTGAGACGAAATAAATCCCTAGTTGGCGTAACATCCCCATAGCACTCGTCGTGGAATGTGATTTGCGGCGGCGCGTGCTAAGATCCACTGATCCGGCTCGCCCACCCGCTTGAGCCGCACGGAGGTCAACGTGACTTCAATCACACGCCGCGATTTCATCAAAACGGGTTTGGCCGCTGGAGCCATGGCGACCACAGGAATTCTTCCGCTGGCCGCCGCCAAGCGCACCGCGGCCGATACCGTCGTGCTTGGCCGCTCAAAAGTGGAGGTGACACGGCTGGCCTTCGGAACCGGGACGAACAGCGGCGCGGTACAGGCCACGCTCGGCCAGCAGGAGTTTACGCGGCTGATCCGTTATGCCTACGATCGCGGTATCCGCTTCTTCGAGACCGCTGAGGCCTACGAGACGCCGGGAATGCTGGGCGAGGCGCTGAAAGGCTTGCCTCGAGACAGCTATCAGCTCATGAGCAAGGTGACGACCTTCCACCAGGGCATCGATCCGCAGGCCAAGTTCGACGAACTGCGGCGCATCTCACAGACGGAATACTTTGACATCATGCTGCTGCACTGGCAGCACTCGGCCGACTGGCCGGAAACTACGAAACGTTGGCAGGACGGGATCCTTGAGGCGCAGCAGCGAAAAATCATCCGCACCCATGGCGCCTCGGTGCACGGGCTGCCGGCACTACGCCAGATGCCGGGCACACACTGGCTCGACGTGGGATTGATCCGCATCAACCACAGCGGCGCACGCATGGACGGCCCGACCTCTGAAGACAGCAACCATCCGGATAACGTGAACGAAGTCGTCACTCACATCCAGCAGTTGAAGAAGGAGGGACTGGGTGTGATCGGCATGAAACTCTGCGGTGGCGGCCAGTTCGAGCACAGTCATGACGATCGAGTGAAAGCCATGAGGTTCGCTTTTCAGAACGCGGGAGTGGATTGCGCAACCATCGGTTTCAAGAACAGGCAAGAGATTGACGAGGCGATCAGCAACCTGAATCTGGCGCTTGCGTGAGCCATGGCACTACCACGCTCCTTCGGCCTCGATACGTAGACCGAGTGACTGGCCCCCGAGACTTCGACCTTGTGGCTGTTGGCTCGGGTGGTATACCACCGTTCGAGATCGGGATTGATGGTTCTGTCGCTTCCGGCTACCAACATCCAGCTTGGTTTGCTTCTCCACGCGGGCGTGGTGTAAGCAGGGAGAAGATACCCACCCAAGTATCGAAATAGCGGTAACTGGAGCTCCCTTAAGGCCGGGCTATTTTCAGTCGTCCCTCCGGGACAGTCCTCACCCGTTGATCAACCCCATCATGTACTCTGGATATCTTCCGCCCGCTGCGGCCTGCGCTGGAAACGCTTCATCAATCCGCCGCAGGTCTTCCTTCGTGAACTCGATTGCATTCGCTGCCACATTCTCCTCCAAATATTTCCGCCGCTTCGTTCCCGGAATCGGAACAATATCCGAACCCTGCGCCAGCACCCAGGCCAGCGCCAGCTGCGACGCCGTGCATCCCTTCTCGCGCGCCATCTCCTCGACCTGGCGAACCAGATCAAGATTCTTCTGAAAATTCTCCCCCTGAAACCGCGGCGAATTCCGCCGATAATCGTCCACCGGCAAATCCTCAAACTTCTTGAACTGCCCCGTCAAAAACCCGCGCCCCAGCGGACTATAAGCCACAAACCCAATCCCCAACTCGCGGCAAGCCGCCAGAATCCCGCTCTCCGGATCGCGCGTCCACAGCGAATACTCCGTCTGCAGCGCCGCAATCGGATGCACCGTCAACGCCCGCCGCAGCGTCGCGACCGAAGCCTCCGAAAGCCCCAGATACCGCACCTTCCCGGCCTTCACCAACTCAGCCATGGCTCCCACCGTCTCCTCAATCGGCGTCGCCGGATCGACGCGATGCTGATAATAAAGATCAATCGTCTCCACTCCAAGCCGCCGCAAACTAGCCTCGCACGACTTGCGAACATAATCGGCCTTGCCGTTCACCCCGCGAACATTCGGATTCGCCGGGTCACGCACGATTCCAAACTTGGTGGCCAGGATGATCCCATCGCGCCTGCCCTTGATCGCCCGACCGACCAGCTCTTCATTTTTATGCGGCCCATAAACATCCGCCGTATCAAGAAAGTTGATTCCAAGTTCCAGCGCGCGATGAATCGTCGCAATCGACTCAACATCATCGAACCCGCTGTAAAACTCCGACATCCCCATGCAACCCAAGCCTTGGGCAGAAACCTTAAGCCCGCTGTGACCAAGTTCACGCATCTGCATATGATTTCCTTTTCGAGCGATGTTGCTGATTAATAGATGTGGATGAGCGGCTTCCCGGATTCAGTCACATTGCCGATATGCCGCGCCAATACGCCGGCAGCCCGTAGCTCGACGACCAGCCTCTCGCGCTCGTCCGCGGCAATCGAGATGAGAAGTCCCCCAGCCGTCTGCGGATCGAAGAGCAGAGTCTTGAGATCATCGCTGATCGGCGCGTCGTAGCCGACGACACATTCGGCGAAGTCGCGGTTCGCTGTCAATCCGCCCGGCATGTGGCCGGAGCGAATGCATTCGAAAGCTCCCGGCAAAACTGGAATCTCTTTCGAGAAGAATTGCAACGCGACTTTGCTGGCTAGCGCCATCTCGCGCGCGTGCCCGATCAAGCCAAAACCGGTCACGTCGGTCATGGCGTTCACGCGATAATTGCCGTCGACAATGACTTCCGCGGCCCGCTTATTTAACGTGGTCATCGACTGAACTGCGGCGTCGATCCATGCGGGTTCGGCTTTTCCTTTTTTGATTGCCGTCGAGATTACGCCGGTTCCGAGGGCCTTGGTAAATATCAGCGCATCCCCGGGTTTGGCTCCTTTATTCGCGAGGACTTTTTTCGGATGCACGGTTCCGGTTACGGCGTAGCCGAACTTGGTTTCTTCGTCGCGAATGCTGTGCCCGCCAATCACGGTGCATCCCGCCTCAATCATCTTCGACAATCCGCCGGCCAGAATGCGCGCCAGAATTTCCAACTCCGCCTTCTCCGGAAAACACACGAGAGCGAGCGCAGTAAGCGGCTTCCCGCCCATGGCATAAACATCGCTCAGTGCATTCGTGGCCGCGATCTGCCCGAACGTGTAAGGATCGTCAACCACCGGTGTGAAGAAATCCACCGTCTGCACCAGCGCCTGATCCGGCGCGATCAGATACACTCCGGCGTCGTCGGCATGATCAAAGCCGACCAGAACATTCGGGTCATGTTGCCGGGCTAATTTCCCAAGCACCGTGTCCAGCGCCGCCGGACTCAGCTTAGAAGCTCAACCCGCTGCTTTCACCGACTCCGTCAGCCGAAATGGCTTAGTGTTCGTCACCCGCCCATTGTAGCGGAGGGTATTTGTCGGGCGATTTTCGACTTCTGGATTTTCGACGGCTGACTGGCACCTCCGACGACGGGCTTCAGCACCTTCAAAACTTGAGATCACAATTTGTGATCTCAAGTTCGCAGGCATGCTTCCCGGCGCAAGAAATCGAGACGCGAGCGTTCTATTATCATGAGGCACGGAGACGCTCGAATGGGCCCACGCAATTGGACGCCATTCTTCATCGCGACTTTACTGACCGGGGTAGTCATTGCGAGTGGAAACACCAGTGCGCTCGCTCAGAGCCCGTCGGCGCCGGCCAGCCCCGCCCCCAATGCCCATGTAGTTCGTGTGCAAATGGGATACTCCTGCGGCATGTGTGGAGGTCTCTTCTACCATTCAACCGTAACCACGGTTGAGCCGTCGTTTCTTCTTTGGCAGGGGATGTACTCTTCGAACCCGAAAAAACTGCCGAACAGAAAAACCAAGGTCGCAATCACACCGCGGGATTGGAAAAACCTGCTGCGCTCGATCGATGCGGACGCGCTCCGGGCGCTGCCGCAGCAGGGTTGCCTTTCCTGCAGAGATTTGCCCGAATCGTGGGTGGTCATCGAATACAGCGATGGGAACAAGATTGCGGTGAACTACGGTCCGACGGCCATCCCCAAACCGGTCGCCGCGATAAAGTTCCCCGCTGTTCCAATACCGATGGGGCCGTGATGTATGTTGCAGTCTTCAGGCGGCCCGACAGCGAGATTCGAAAATCAGGGTGAGATCGGCAAACCGGACGAAACGGCCCAGCGCACCCCTACTTCGCCACCACATCCGTAACCCGGATCTCCGGGTACTGCCGGTTCCACTGCGCCGAAATGCGGTCGAACGTCAGCCGAAAAGGCTGAGTCTGCCCCGGCGCCAGCGGAGAAACGCTAAGGTCAACCGGCTCAGGATAAGCTCCATTCGTCCTGATCACTTGTAACGGCACTTCTTCCTGCTGGGCAACCTGCCCCAGTTCATCCTTGAACACAACTTCCACGACGGCGTGCGAGACCGTCTTGTCACCACCGTTAGTTACACTCCCGTCGATGTAGCTGACCGTGGCCCCAATAAAATTCTCCGCCGCGCTCATCTTGAAATCGGCAAGTTTCAAGCTTGCGATGTACGGCGAAACCGGCTTCGCGACTTTCGCCGGCTGCCGCATCAGCAAGGCGACCGCGAGCATTCCCCCAAATAACACCGCTACCGCAATCCCAATAATCAAACGGCTGGAGTCGCGTTCTTCAGCGACCGGCGTCGGCTGTCCCAAACTTCCCATGGGAAGAATTGTAGGCTGTTGTTTTTTGCTTGTCGATTTTCTTGGTGATGTCCCCCGCCAGACTCTAGATTCCGCGTTCCTCTGTGTTCCTCTGTGGCCTCTGTGGCTAAGATTTTCCGGCCGCCAGCAGTCGAACCGCATTCTCGCGATATACCTGCCGGAGAATCTCGTCGCTCAACCCGAACCCGTTCAGCGCCCAGTGATACCCAAACTGCTCATTCTCATAAAAATGCTCGTCCAACGATTCCAGAATTCTGAACGTAACCCGGTACATCGCCGTGTCGACTCCCATGTCAGTCCCATAAACCAGCCGGTCCACATGCGCCGCATAAAATGCGGCTGCAAAGCGCGGAATCGGCGCCGTCTCCGCATACCGGGCAGAAATATCCGCGTACAGATTCGGATTCCGCTCCAGCACCTTGCCCAGTCGCGCCAAGTCGTAGTCGAGATTCATGAAGTGGCACGCAATGAACGTCGTATTTCTGTGCCGCGCCAGCGTGCGCTCGAAAATGTCCACCATGCCCGACAGCCCCACAATGCCCGGCTGATTATCGAGCCGCCATTCATAGGCGTTCATCAGTCCATCGTTATATTTGTCCATCTTCTGGTACATCCAGATCGGGTCAGCAACGTGCAGACTGACGGGCATCCCCAGCGCTCCGCATTTTTCCCACAGTGAATCCATGCGCGCATCGTCAGGATGCATCCCCGGCGCATTCGATTTCCCCGACCGCAGCCCCTTGCCCTTGTCGTGAATCTCGCCCACGCCGCGCGCCCCGGCTTTGTGGCAGCGTTCCAACTCTCTCGCGGCCGCCGCGCCGAAACCCGGCTTGTCGTAGCCCGAAAAGTCGAACCCGCTCCACATCTCAAACCGCTCGAGATGCTTCGAATATTTCCCGCTGATCTCATCAAACTCCGCGCCAGTCGCCATGGTTAGGATGATCGTCTTCTCAACTCCAACTTCATCCATGGTGCCGACCCACGCGTCAATCTCCTTCGCTGTCTTGGCGTAAGGATGCGAGTGCATGTCAATGATGGGAAATTTCGCCCGCGCAATCTCCGTAACGGGAATCTTGTAGATGGATTTCGGCCGGTAGTCCTTCAGCAGAATGGTCTCAGGCGAAGCGAGCCTTGCTGTTGATGGAGGTTTCGCAGCGGACGTGGAAACCACAGATTCCGCCTCATGCGCGACGGTTCCAATCGCAGGCAGGGAAGGAATTCCGGCCGTCAACCCAGCCAGGTTGGCCCACTTCAAAAACGATCTTCGGTTCATCGCAGCTCCTGTGCGGTGGATTCTATCGAACCCGAATCCCCGAACAGGAATGTCTAAGCCGAAGTCCGAAAGAACGCAAGCAGAAACAGCACGCCGAACAGCGCATCCACTCCGCCAAACACGAGATCGGATGGATGAAGTCGCTGCTGCAAATACAAAACCAGGAAGGAAGCGCCGTAGCCGAATTTCTCCAGCACCGCAGGAATCATCATCAGCCGGAAGCGCACCGGATCCCGCGCGATCACAATGAACGCGACCTGCCAGGCCAGTCCTACGCTGACAAAACCATAATAGAAGCCAGGATGCGTGATCGCCGGAGGATCATTGCGACTGATTGCATCAAACATGAACAAAAGAGGCGTAAGGATCAAAACGCCCCAGATGCCAGCAATCCAGAAAACCACCTTGGCGAATTTCATCTTTCTGCTCCACCAAAGTCTACGGCCCCGAAAGCCGCCTTACTCGCCGCCGACGGTGAGTCCGTCCACGCGAATCGTCGGCGCAGCCACCGACCCGCGAAATTCCAGATCATTCGCGATCTCGGAAATATTGAAAAACAGTTCCTTCAAATTCCCGGCCACCGTGATCTCTTCCACCGGATACGCGAGCTCCCCGCCGGAAATCCACATCCCGGAAGCCCCGCGCGAATAATCCCCCGTCACCAGGTTCGCGCCCTGGCCCAGAAATTCCGTCACGTAAAGCCCTTCCTTGATTCCAGCGATCAACTCCTTCGGAGTCTTCGTCCCAGCCTGCAGAAAATAATTCCCTGGCCCAATCCCCGGAGTCCCCGCCAGCCCGCGCGATGCGTTCCCAGTAGTCTGCAAACCAAGTTTCTTGGCGGTGTAGGTGTTAAGTAAATAAGACTTCAGCACGCCGTTCTCAATCACGACCGTGCGCCGCGTCGGCACACCCTCACCATCGAACGGACTCGTCCCGAATCCGCCGGGGATAGTCCCATCGTCGATGATGTTCACGTTGTCCCCGGCAATCTTCTGTCCCAGCTTGCCCGCCAGAAACGACGCCCCGCGGTACACCGAATCTCCGTTGATCCCCTCAAAAATATGTTCCAGGATCGAAGTCGCGACCATGGGATCGAAAACAATCGGGACCCGTGCGGTCTTCGCCTTGCGCGCACACAGCCGGCGCAGAGTCCGTTCCGCCGCAATCTTTCCAACTTTCTCCGGCGCATCCAGCTTGGTCAACGTCCGCGCGACGGAATACCAGTAATCGCGCTGCATGGCGCCAGTCTCGGTCTGCGCGATCGGCACCGCCGCCACCGAGCAATAAGACCGCCGGTATTCGCCCACGAACCCGTGTGAATTTGCCAGTACCTTGTGCCCCGTCGCCGCGTCGAACGATCCGCCCTCCGAGTTCTTGATGCGCGGATCAAAATCGAGCGCCGCCTTCTCCGCCCGCCGCGCGTAATCGATTCGAGCCGGCCCCGGCAACGAATAAACGTCTTCGTGATAAAGATCCAGATCGCCGGCAATCGACCCCAGCTGCGGAGCTTCCGGAATTCCACCAAATGGATCTTCTGATGTGATCTTCGCCAGCGTTAAAGCCGACTTCACCATCCGGTCGAGCCCCGCCGGAGAAAAATCACTCGAGTACGTGCTGGCCGCGCGCTGCCCGAAAAACACCCGCACTCCAATCGATTTCGACCCCGACTCTTTCAGAGTCTCAACCTGCCCCAGCCGAACCAGCGTAGAAAATTCATCGCCTTCGCGCACCACGCACTCGGCAGCCGTCGCGCCGCCCGCCATCGCGCGCCGCACAATATCCTGCGCAATCTCGCGCAGATCAGTTTCAACTTTCGGATTTCGAGTTTCGAGCTCTGTTGTAGGCATGAACTTCTATTATCCCAACAAATGTGGGTGCTTGTCCTGTTCGGCGAGGGGAGCTTTAAGACGGAGGCCTAAACCACCACAGAGGGGACGAGAGGTCATCTCGAAAACATTGTAAATAATGCAAATATGCATTACAATGAAAGTGATTGAGGAATTTATCTATGGCCACCATTACGGTAACAACGAGAGGGCAAGTAACCTTTCGGAAAAAGGTGCTGGAACACCTGGAATTAAGGCCGGAGAAAAGATTGAGCTCGACTTGCTCCCCGACGGCCGGGGCATGATCCGCGCGGCCAAGCGTTCGGGGACAATCGAGGACTTCATTGGCCGGCTCGCCGGAAAGACGAAGAAGATTGCAACCATCGAAGAGATCAACGAAGCGGCAGCCAATGGCTGGGCCGGGATAAACGGCCGGAAATGAAAGTGGCGGTCGACACCAATGTTCTGGTGCGAGCGGTCGTGCGCGACGACAGAGCGCAGGCCGAGATCGCGGCCAAGTGGCTGCGGAATTCCAGCCTGCTGGTAGTGGCCTTGTCGGCGCTTTGCGAGTTCGTATGGGTGTTGCGCCGGGTATATGGCTTCAAGGCTGCGGAGGTGGCTGACACGATCCGGTCGCTCACTTCGGCTGCCAATGTGGAAACGAACCGGCCCGCGGTGGAAGCGGGGTTGGCTATGCTGGATGCGGGTGGAGATTTCGCCGATGGCGTGATCGCCTATGAAGGGCGATGGCTGGGAGCAGAGACGTTCGTGTCGTTCGACAAGAAGGCGGTGGAGATGCTGAAGGCGCAGGGAGTCTCAGCGCGGATGTTGTAGCGGTCGCGGGAGTGAAAGGGATCCTTCTACTGCGTGTGACCTTCGCGCTAAGGCGCGAAACTCACACTCCGCACAGGATGACAGGCCATCAAGTAAATCCGTGAAATCCGTGTGTATCCGTGGCCAAGAAGTCCCTACTGCATGAACCCGCCCGGATCTTTCCTCGCCGTCCCGCCCACCGTCAGCCGATCAATCTTCAGCGTCGGAATCCCCACGCCCACCGGCACAGCCTGCCCATCCTTGCCGCAAGTGCCCACGCCCTCATCAAGTTTCAAATCGTTGCCCACCATTGAAACCCGCGTCAGCACATCGGGCCCGTTGCCGATCAGCGTCGCACCCTTGATCGGGGCCGTGATCTGCCCATCCTCAATCATGTACGCCTCGGAGGCCGAGAACACGAACTTCCCGTTCGTAATGTCCACCTGCCCGCCGCCGAAGTTCACCGCATAAATCCCGTGCTTCACCGAGCGAATAATATCTCCCGGATCATCCTGCCCCGCCAGCATGTAGGTGTTGGTCATGCGCGGCATGGGGATGTGCTCATAGCTCTCACGCCGCCCGTTGCCAGTACTCGCGATCCCCATCAGCTTCGAAGACAGCTTGTCGCTGAGATAGCCTTTCAGAATTCCGTTTTCAATCAACACCGTCTCCTGAGTCGATCCGCCTTCATCGTCCACATTCAGCGACCCACGCCGCCACGGCATGGTCCCGTTGTCGACCACGGTGCACTTCTCGCTCGCCACCCGCTTGCCGACAAGCCCAGCGAACGCAGAAGTTTTCTTGCGGTTGAAGTCCGCTTCGAGCCCGTGACCGACGGCCTCATGCAGCAGAACCCCCGGCCATCCC
>Ga0224556_1000338_pt1 | contig 11970 bp, 12 predicted proteins | sample 714S315metaG_FD_183007 | JGI IMG/M metagenome (GOLD analysis project Ga0224556, IMG submission 183007) | Peat soil microbial communities from Stordalen Mire, Sweden - 717 S3 1-5 | ecosystem: Environmental > Terrestrial > Soil > Wetlands > Peat | place: Sweden: Norrbotten County, Stordalen Mire...
GCGAGGTTCGCGCTTTACTCGCATGGAGGAAGGCAGCCGCGCAATCGCACTTACGTGGCTCTCACCTATGTTCACTGTTTGTTTTATGGGAATCCAGGCTTTGCCGTTATGCTTTTGCCCGAGGTCATAGGTTAGTAAGGCGGAGCTTTTGGTGCGGACGGTTGAAGAGATTCGGCAAAGATGGAGCGAGCGAAGCTGCGCGGGCGCGCTCCATCCCCATTTGGAAATTACTGGCGAGGGCCTCGTGCTCGGCGCGGGAACGATCCTCGCCAAAATGGGCGGTGATTCGAAGGGAAGTCCGGAGCTGTCTCTCGACGACGAGCGGCGCATTATGGCGATCCTCGCCACGGCTTATGGAAGGCCCTTACAGGCACATGTGCTGGACAAGATGCGGCGCGCGGCGGAGCTTTGGAACGGCGGAGACAAAGCACTCGCCCATATTCATCTGGCCTTCGCGGGTCTGCCGCCATGCGATGACATGGATTTGGCGCTTCGTCTCTTCGTCGCCGATGAACTCATCGAAGCTGGGGCATCACCCGCAACATTGATGAAGGCGCAAGGCTTTGTTCCGGCGCCGCTGGATCTGTTGAAATTCAATCCTGCGTAACCACGCTGGCCGGCAGGAAATGGGGATGAAAGCAGCGAATGGTCGGGCGGCGGTGGCAATATCACTCCGGTCGCTTTCCGCGGCGGAAAAGAACGGCGGAGACAAGGAGGCCGTGGCAGATTCAATCCCTTCCGGGCGATAGGCGAATTCATAGACGAATTCCGAGAGCCAAAAGAAAGCGAGCCTGCTCCGGAAGCAAAACGGCCGGAGAGAGAAACGAACGTTGAATCTCGGATCAAGCCCTTCGGGGCGCTGGAATCCGATCTCCCCCGGCCAGGCTATGGAAAGGAAGTTTCAATTCCGGGATTGCCTGACGACATTAAGGGAATAGACATCACTGCCAGTAGAACTGGGATGCCGAACTATCAGGTCGATCTCACGCAGTCGCAATTCGAAAACTTATTATCGAATTCGGGGTGGGAAAAGTCATTCTCCAGCGACGACGGTTTGGCCGTAATCTACAAGAAACGCGGAGCACGCTATAGTGTCCGAACCTTTGCCAAATCAACCGGCGGACCCACCGCCGATTTTTTTCATCCGGCTGGTGATGGGAGAAGGACAGACATGAAACTCAGACTCGGGAAGGATTAGATGAACGAAGATTTCTTGACCTTAGACCAATTTCCGGATGCGATGAAGAGAGTCGAAAACGTTTTTCATGTCAATAGACGGCTTCCGGAACAAGTCTTCAAGCGGCCTTACCGATTTCACCTGTTATGTGATTTCGATTTGGCGATGAGCCATGTTTTGGAAATGCTACGAAAAACACACTCTTCCCTTGCTAGCGAGACGCTCCTTTTGAGCGTACTCGATCCCGACCCAATCAACTACTTCTACAAGCATTTTCAAAAGATAAACGCATTTTACTTCAAGGCTGATATAACGGAAAACGAGTATTATGACATCCGCTGGCGCAGTCCTGGCAATCCGGCAGATGCTATTATGTTCAATACTGACATAGAAACCTATATTCCGAGTTCGGCTAGTTGGGCGATCTGGGGTGAGAGGTCGAGAAGCATTGCAGTGATCGGTCTCGACGATCCGGAAATCGTTAAGTATCTCGTCGAAGACGATGGATATTGGACCGACGCCGAAACCGCTTTGGAGGACTTCGCTAGCATGCCTTATCGTGGCCAGAAGGTCCCGGAAGATTTTCGCCGCACCCTTATTGCGAACTATGGAACGAAAAAAGATCTGGAGGACAAATTAGGGCATTCAAAGCGATAATTTCTTTTGAGATGGAAAAAATGACAAATTTGGAAAGAGCCGTTCTTGAGAAATTGCTTACTGGTAAGGCGGACACATTATCTGGCGCGGATCGAGAAGGAACAAATGTGAATGCCTGAGGTAAGTCAAGGCATTTCTCAAGCGGCTAGAAATCTCATAGCATCCTGCGGATCACAGCGCTCTTTATGACCATTAAAAGTCGAATTCAGTCAATTCGAGCTATCCTGCTCAATGATTGGGCCCCGCTCATCGTCGGTGACAATCCGCATCTCTCCGATGAATATGACGACTACATACTAGCCATTGTTCAACTGTTAGAGAGTCATTGTACCGCTGAACAAATGGAGAGGCATCTGATATGGATAGAGAAGCATGACCTTGGTTTGCCTCGGTTGAGTGAAGGCATTGCTAAGGCCGCAAAAAATCTCCTAGCGTGTTGGAATACGCAATGACATCATCGATGATATTTATCATGCAGGCCGAAAGTGAATAACGACAATCTAGCTAGTCGCGTCCGTATGATATTATTGAGAGATTGGGACCCGCTCATCGTCGGCGACAACCCAAATTTGTCTGATGAATACGATGATCTCATCCCTAGCATTGTCAGTCTATTGAAGAACCACTGCACGGCAGAACAACTGGAGCGCCATCTCATGGTTATCGAGGAACGTTGGAAGTCTAAGCCAGTCCGGCAGGCATCTTTTGTGGCAAAGAGGATTTTGGAAGTCGCGGGCGATAAGGCTTAAACGGCAGCGATCCTCCATGCGAGGAACGCGGCTGCGCAATCGGACGTCCAGGGCCCTCACCCATGTTAATGGCTTATTTTCTGAGATTCCGGGCCTTGCTATTGGGCTGTTGACTGGGGTGATGGGCTTGCAAGGCGCAATGGGTGCGGCAACCTTGTTCCGGTAGGGCCGCGCAAGATTTTAAAAAATCACAAAGCCAAAGCCTAATCCTATCGCAGGATTGCGCTTGCCCCAAATCCTGGTTCCGCACTCCGCTCCGCCTTGCGCATGTGCATTTGCGCGGAGCGTCAATCGTACCAAAACGTTTCACGTGAAACACTTTGGTCCGGTTTGCCCATCGTTCCGGACAAAACTGATGGCTAAACGATCAGCCTCACCAAATCTCACCCCTCGTTTCGCGGCGGCTTTCGCTCGATATGGCGAAAACTCCATTCGACACCCGTGCCGCCGGGGCCGGTTTCCCCGTGGACGGCGATCTGGGCGCAACTGCGCGGCCCGTCCGGCGCCGCGAAAAAAATGCTTTCCTCGATGTTGGCCTGTCCAGCCGATGTTTCGAAGAGCCAGCGTCTTCCGTTTGGCAAAATGCAAAGCACGGCACGGCCTTCGCGGACGCGCCTCAAGCGCACATTCGGATGGATGTGGAAGCGCAAAGCAAAGGGGTGACCTTCGACGGGCTCGCCTGGCTTGGCGGCGCGCAGACGATCGGCTCCAGTGAGCGTCATGCCGTCCTTGCTCAGCAGAATGCGGCGCTCATGGATTAAGCCGTACCGCGCCTCGTAGCCATTATGCGCGACAGCGACCATCGTTCCCGATGGCTGGTCGAGGCGCTCGACATCGACTTTGTCCGGACCCGAGACGATCTGGTCGCCAAGCCATTTTTGCAATCCCGTGTGTAAGGCGAAACGGCACGAGGAGGTGTCATCGATGACGAGTGTCGAATGGGCCGCCGTCATCCGGGCGGCCTCACGCGCCGCCGCGCGATTGGCGTCGGGCGCGCCGCAATTGATGACAAGCCGCTGCGCCCCGAGGGAAAACTCGAAGGACGAACAACCAGCATGCGCGCGATTGGAAAAAATTTGCGGGGGCGGCCGGCCGGCTTCGATCAAGACAATGGCGTCCTCTGCCTGAAGCCGCTGATAGCCCGAGTGCCTGGCACTGGTGAGCGCCTGTGCCCGCACGTCATCATAGGCAAGAATCGTCGCCAGCAGTTCAGGCGGCGTAACGCCCATGCCGTTGAACAAAGCAAGCGTGCCGTCGCCATGCCTGAACAGACGCAGCATCGGCAGCATACGATCGATTGCGTTGAGGAGTTGCGCGGGGGGATGCAGCCCGCGCGCGGCATAGGCCTGCCGCAAGGGAAGCAGATCCGGAAGCAAGTCGAGCAATATCTCCGGATTGCGGCCGATGTGGCCGCCGTCCGGCAGAATTTGACGATCGAGCTCCTCGGCGAGCAGTTTCGTGCCTTTACGGGTTAGATTGCGGGTGCCTTCCGCGCATAGGCCGAATTCGGCGAGCGCGATCGCGGCAAGGAGGCGCGATTCGCCGGCGAGCCCCCCGGCAATTTTCCGCTCCAGAAAAAGCTGAGTGCGGCCGAGTCCCTTCATGAAACGGCGATAGAAGGGGCGGTCGGCGCCGTCGAGAATCACAGGTGATTGCGACAGAAAGGCGAGCATGCGCCGCGCCGCGACCTCGGGTTCCCAGGCCGGAATTTGGCTTGGGCGGCCCGCCAGGCTTAAAAAATCATCGACAAGGGCGCGGGCATTGGCGCGTGCCACCGCCGTATCGGCAGCGCGCAGATGGCGGAGCCAGCCAAAACCCGCGAGCGCCCGCGCCCATGCTGCCGATACCGGCTCAAACTCGAACGGCGAGCGGCCATGCGCGTTGATGATCTTGCCGCCGAAAGCAAAATAGCCGGCATAAATGTCCGCCGCGAGGGTCGGATCGCTTGTTCTTATATCTTGCGGGGCGATCAAAAGCCGCTCGGGTGGCCGCCGTCCCAACCCGATGGCGGCACGCACAGGCGCCCCGAGGCTGCGCCGCAAAGCCAATCCGGCGCGGGCGGCAAGGAGACCCGCGACGCGCAAACGGTCCTTGAATGTCGCGCCGGCCAGGGACTCGACTCCTCCATTGTGTCTAGCGGCAAGCGAAGAAAACGCGATGCTGCCAGCAGGGTTGTTCTTTACGGCGCATGATCGCCGGAGCCCGGCGGTCGAAGTCCAGGGCATTAAGTTATCTTTAAAATTCCTATCGGGTTTATTAACCGCGGCGCAAGAGGCGGGCGGCGAAGAAGCCGTCGAGGCCAGAAAGCCGCGGCTCGGCCGCCTGAAGATGCAATGGCAATGTCCGCAATTCGCCGTTTTCGTTCAAAATTTCGGGCAAACCGCCAACCTCGTCCGCTGTTATCGGAACCCGGACGACGCCGGGCTCGCGGCGAAGCAGCGCCGATATTTGCATTTCGTTTTCTTCGGGTTCAATCGAACAGGTGCAATAGACGATCATTCCGCCGGGTTTCACCAGTGCGACGGCTTTGTCGAGAAGGCGCGCTTGAAGTGCCGTCAGCGCCGCGATATCGCGGGGTTTTTTGATCCAGGCGATATCCGGGTGACGCCGGATCGTTCCCGTGCCAAGACACGGCGCGTCGACGAGAATTGCGTCGAAAGGCGGGCCCTTCAGGCTCACGATATCGGCGACAACAACGTCGGCATGCAAATTGAGTCTTGCGAAATTGGAGGCGAGCCTTTTCAAACGCTCGGCCGAACGATCAATCGCGGTGACCTCGGCGCCGGCCGCCGCGAGTTGCGCCGCCTTGCCGCCGGGAGCCGCGCAAAAATCGGCGACTCTTGTGCCTGGTCCAACCCGTAAAAGCCTCGCCGGCAGAGCCGCCGCTGCATCCTGGACAAACCAGCGGCCTTCCGCGAAGCCGGCGAGTTCGGTCACTGGCATATGAGTCGAAAGCCGCAGCGAACCGGTGGGCAATACGGTCGCACCAAGCCGCTCCGCCCAGATCAAAGGGTCCGACAGAACCGTGAGATCGAGTGTCGGCTCCTCGCGATGGGCGCTTGCGATCGCGTGCGCTTCCGCCTCGCCATAGGTTTTGCGCCAGCGCGCCGCAAGCCACGCGGGTGTGTCGTGATCCAGCGGGTCGCTTTCCAGAAGTATTTTTTCGCGGGCGCGGATAAGATTGCGCAAGACGCCATTGATGAGAGAAGCGTAGGGCGCGTTTTTCGCCTCGAGGCGGGTCGCGCGGACAGCGAGATCGACGGCGGCGTGATCGGGCACCTCGAGAAAGAGAATCTGAGCCGCCGCCGCAATCAAGGTCCATTCGAGGTGGGCGGCCTGCCGCGGCAGGCCTTTTTCCAAAAGTCCGGCCAAGGCGGCGCGGATGGTACCGAGCCGGCGCAGCGCGACGGTCACAATGGAGCGCGTCAAGGCGATGTCGCGTGGTTCCAAACCGCCAAGCCGAGAGAGTATCGCCGTGCCCGAAAAGCATTCGTCGAGCGGATGATATCTTCCGACAATATCGTTCAGGATAGATGCGGCGGCGAGACGCGCGGCAAGCCCTGGGCAATCCTCTCCCTCGCGCCCATGGTTCTGCGCGGAAACGATATAGCCTGGCCGGCCGTTCGAAATCTTGCGGCTACGCCGCCGGTCTGCCGGCGGACGCGGAGATTCGGTCAAACGCGAGACTCCGCTGCGAAGGCTTCGGAAACACGGATCATATCGTCTTACTAGCACGAACATTTGGACTTTGCCCAGAATCTGGGCCAAGTTCTGCGCCAAGTTATGGGACAAGTTTTGGGGGGCGGAGGAAACCGAAAGTTTGGGGCGGAGGCGGGCGTATTTTGCCTTTTTCGCTCACAATAGGAGATAGGGATGCAACGGCCAAAAGATGGGATCATTGAGCGGGAGATTGGGAAGGCCGGCAGCTCCGCACTGAGCGAAGCGGCGCGGCGTGCGCTTGCCGAGGCCGAGGAGCGCCGCCGCCGTGCCGAATCAACACGGCCCGTGGTCCCCAAGGAAGTGAATGGCCGTGACGGCCCCGAGCCGGTACGCTACGGCGATTGGGAAGTCAAAGGCATCGCTAGCGACTTCTGATCGGGCAGGGGGCATGCGGGCGGCGCACGAAAAAGGCCCCGCTCTCGCGGGGCCTTGCTTTCATCTCAAGATAAGACATCACACGTCAGTCGTTTCGGCTGCCTGTCAGGAACAGGAGCGACTGGAAGATGTTGATGAAATCCAGATAGAGCATTAAGGCGCCGTTCACGGATTTCTTCGTCGCGGTTTCATAATCGTCGCTCGCATAATACATTTCCTTGATCGCCTGCGTGTCCCACGCGGTGAGGCCCGAGAAAATCAGAACCGACAGTATCGACAGGGCGAATTGGAAGCCGGTGCTCTGCAAGAAAAGATTGACCAGCATCGCGATCACGAGGCCAATGAGGCCCATCACCATGAAGGCTCCCATCGGCGCCAGGTCGCGCCGCGTCGTGTAGCCATAAAGGCTCAAGCCGCCAAAAGCCGCCGCCGTCACGAAGAAAGCGCGCGCCACCGACGTCCCGGTATAGACGAGCAGGATCGTCGATAGGGACAAGCCCATCGTTGCCGCGAAAGCGTAAAACAAGCCGCGCGCAGTCGAAGCCGAGATTTGGTTGATGCGGAACGAGAAAAAGAACACGAAGGCGAGAGGCGCCAGCATCACCACATATTTGAGCGGCGTCGTATAAAGCGTCACACCAAACGAGGTCAGCAGCAGATGCCGTCCAACCGGCACGCCTAGCGCGGGATCGGTTGTGACGGCGAGCATATGGACGCCAAGCGCCACCACGCCGGTCAGCGCCAAGCCGATCGTCATGTTGTTGTAGACGCCGAGCATATAAGAGCGCAGGCCCTGATCGATTTCGGCGCGACCAGCCCGGGTTGCGCCCTGCCCCCAGCGGGTACTAGCGTTGCGGTCGAAGTCGGACATGTTTTCCTCTAAAGTTATGGAGGCTTGACCGCCTCCGGCCGCTGCCCTCGCGGGATCAGCATCGCCCATAATATGGCGCAACCCGGAGCTGCGTACAAGGGCGCGCCAACATGAACAATGGTTAAGGTGTTTTAATTACAAATCGCGCAGATAGGATGCGGGTTTCCGACCGAGAATCCGGAAGGTGCCGAGGAGCCCCAGGAAGATCGTGACAACGACCGCCGTAGCGGCGGCGGCAAGCGCCTGTGGCCAGAGCCAGACAAAATCGAGGTCCATCACGCGGCGCACGATCGCGAAGGCCGCGGCGCCACCCGCCGCCACGCCGAACAGCGCGGTGCAGAGCCCAATGAGCGCGTATTCATAAATATAGGCCTTGAGCAGGCGCCCTCTTGTCGCACCAAGCGTCTTGAGCACGGCCGCATCATGGATGCGGGCGTGCTGGCCCGCAGCGAGGGCGCCGCCGAGGACGAGGATCGATGCCAGGAATGCAACGCTCGATACCCCCCTGACGGCGAAGGCAAGCTGGCCAGCCACCGCGTTCACGGTTTCGAGAGCGTCTTTCACACTTATGCTTGTCACCGAAGGGAAACGCAGCGCGGTCTCGCGCAGCAAAGGGGCTTCCCGCGCCGGATCGGAGCCGCCGGCGAAGGCGAGTGTGGCGAGATCGCTGAATGGAGCGCCAGCTAGGCTATTTGGTGAAAACACCAAAACGAAATTGATCCCATAGGCGCGCCAATTCACCCGGCGTGTATTGGCGATTTTGGCGGTAATGTCGCGGCCGAGAACATTGACAGTCACCTCGTCGCCGATTGCGAGCCCAAGCCCGTCGGCGACTTCGCCGTCGATTGAAACCAGAGGCGGCCCGCTGTAATCCCTTGGCCACCAGCTTCCGTTGATTACGGTGGAACCCTCCGGCATGGAGTCGGCGAAGGTGATCCCCCGGTCCCCTTCGAGCACCCACGCGACACTCTGCTTTGCAGCCACTGTGCTAGGCGAGATGCCGTTCAATTTGACGATACGCCCGCGCAGCATCGGGACAAGTTCTATTTTGCCGCCGGGCGCGCGGTCTTTCAAAAAATTCACGAATGCTTCGGCATTCGCGTTTTGAACATCGAGGAAGAAAAAGCTCGGAGTCTTTCGCGGGACGGACTGGTCGAGTTCGGCCCTGATGTTGCCGTCGATCAAGGTCAACGCTACGAGAAGTGCTAGTCCGAGGCCAAGCGACAGGACAACCGAAGGGGTCAGCGCGCCGGGCCGGTGAATATTGCCGATTGCGAGCCGCAACGCCACGCTCCGCGTGCGCGGGGCTCTTTTTGCGCAAGCCACGATCAAAAACGATGCCGCGCGCAACACAAAAAAGGCGGCGAGGGTCGCGCCCATGTAGATCAGGACGAGCCTCTGATCCGTGGCGAAGCCGAGAACCGCCAAAGCGAGGCACAGCGAGGCGGCCAGCGTCAAGACAATGTAGCGTGGTCTCGCTCTGGTCCGGCGGGATTCGATCCCGGCGCGGAACAGCGCCTGAACCGGCACGTCATGCGCGCGGCCGAGAGGCCCTGCGGAAAATGCCAGCGCGGTCAGAAAGCCATAGAGAAATCCTTTGCCGATCACGGACGGATAAATTGCCGGCGCGAGCGGAAACGGAATCATCGAACCGAATGCAGAGGCCACAGCGAAAGGCAAGGCGGCGCCCGCTGCCGCACCTACGATAATTCCAGCGCTGGCGACCAGCATTGTTTGCGTGAGCATCAAGATGAAGACTGTGGAGCCGGTCGCTCCCAACGCTTTCATGGCCGCTATGGTTTGCTGCTTGCGCTCGACAAAGCCGCGGACCGCATTGGCGACGCCAACCCCGCCGACGATAAGGGACGTGAGCCCCACGAGGGTCAGAAATTCGGTGAACCGGTCGAGATTGCGGGAAAATTGCGGGGAAATGTTACCGCGCGCGCGAATGTCCCATCCAGCCTCGGGGAATTTCGCTTTCGCCGCTTCGATCAATGCCGCAACTTGCGTATCGTCCGGCGGGGCACCTTCGAGGCTGATACGGTACAGCCATTTGACGAGCGAGCCGGGCTGGAGCAAACCGGTCGCCTGTAACGCTTCCTGCGAAATCAAGACGGGGGAGCCAAATCCAATCCCGCTCGCGAGGCGGTCGGGCTCGGCGGCGAGCCTTGCGCGCAATTCGAAGTGCGCGGTGCCGATCGTCAGACGATTACCGGTTGCGAGATCCAATCGTCCAAAAAGCGCTGCGTCGGCGGCGATTCCATAGACGCCGTCACGTTCGGCCAGCGCATCGGCGAGCGGCAGCGCCGGATCGAGCACAACTTCGCCCGCCATGGGATAGGAGCGATCGACAGCCTTGACCTCGACGAGCGCCGCCTCGCCATCGTCACGCCGCGCCATGGCGCGCAGGAGCGCCACGGACGCGACGCGTCCCTGACTGGCAAGAAAATCACGCTCCGGGACGGACAATTCGCGCTGGATCAAATTGAACGAAGCATCACCGCCGAGGATTGCCCGGCCTTGCTGGGCGAGCCCATCCTTGAGCGAAAGTGACACCGAGCCGACGCCGGTGATCGCCGCCACACCGAGCGCGATGCAGCCAAGAAAGATCCCAAATCCGCGGAAGCCGCCACGAAAATCCCGCAAGGCATAGCGAAGCGCGAGTGGCCAGCGAAATCCTTTTGAACGGTACCGCCGGACTTTCGTCAGGGAGACCGATTGATCGAGGCTATCCATGCGGTTCCCTTTTGAGCATACCTAAAAAAGTTAGTGATTGGCTTTTGCGGATCGGGACAGCGCCACTGCGTTGATTTTGAGCGTTTCCTTTTCGATCACAGGGAGCTATCTGAGCTGGCATCGCTCTCAACGGGGGAAATTTTAACGCTCCGGCTTTATCCGGTTTCGGGATAATGGACGGCAAGCCAGACCGTCGCATGATCTTGGCTCGTCCATTCGACGCGGTGTTTCAGGTGTGCCGGAATCAAAACATAGTCGCCGGCGGATAAAACTCTGACCCCGGGTTCGCCTTCGAAACAAAGGCCTGCCGATCCGGCCAGGACGACAACCCATTCGGCCCACGGCTGATCGTACCAGAACCCAGGCGGACTTCGCTGGCCGAGGGAGACGATCCGTTCGATTTTCAGATTGGACGTATCAATGAGGCTGCTGACGACTTCTTGGCGCCTATCGCCTTGCGCTGCGTCTAACAGATTGCCAATGAGGCTAGCATTTAAAGGCAATCGGCTTCCGCCTTGGCGTCCGCATCGAGAGTCTGTTTTGCGGCCAACCGGCGCCTTTGCGCCCAGTTGCTTGGCGGCCAATTGTCATGGACGAGGATTCCGGCGAGCATCGCCACGGCGAAGACATAAGACGGCACGAGTCCAAGCGCAAGGGAGGCGATCGCCGGTCCGGGGCAAAGTCCGCTCATGCCCCAGCCAACGCCGAAGATTGCCGCACCGGCAACGAGCGGCAGGTCGATGTCTTGTTTCACCGGCAGATGAAACATGCTGTCGAGAAGCGGATGGCGCAGCCGCCGTGAAATCAGACAGCCTGCGCTTGAAACCGCCACCGCCCCGGCGAGCACAAAGGCAAGACTCGGGTCGAAATGACCGGCGATGTCGAGAAAACCGCGCACCCGCGCTGGGTCGAGCATGCCCGAAAGAGAAAGGCCGAAGCCGAAGATCGCACCTGCTAAGAGCGCTACGAAAATTCGTGCGAAAACGTCGATCATGGCGCCGTCACCCCACACGGTTCATCACGGCAACCGTGAGCATCCCAAACGCGAGAAAGGTCGCGACCGCAACGATCGATCTTCGAGAAAGACGCGCCAGGCCGCAGACGCCGTGACCGCTCGTGCAGCCGGAGCCAAGCCGTGTGCCGAAGCCGACGAGAAGACCGGCAAACACAAGGATCCCAAGGCTTGCTTCGAAATGAACAACCGGCCAGCCGCCGAAATACAGACGATAAATCACTGGCCCAAGGAAAAGACCAAACAGAAACAACAGATTTCGCAGCTGATTTTCGCCGGCGGGCCGGAGACTGCCGCCGATGATCCCGCACACTCCCGCGATGCGTCCATCCAAGAGTAAGAAGAGGGCGCTGGCGAGGCCGATCAGCGCGCCGCCGATCAAGGAATGTAGATAAGTTAGTGGCATAACTCCGCCTTCACTGAGATGGAGGATTTGGAATAGTCGATCATTTAAAATCTATAGACTAACCTGTTCATTTGCAAACGCCCGCGCATGACGCGATGCGGAGGGACCGCTTACCTCCGTTATGCCGTCACTTTTGGCGCTTCAGAGGCTGCGGGGTCCTCGATGCGGCCGGAGCGCAAACTAATGATGCGATCGCATTTGCTGGCAAGCGCAAGATCATGCGTAACCAGAATCAAGGTCGTGCCGCGATCGCGCTTCAAGGCAAAC
>Ga0224556_1000341_pt1 | contig 11952 bp, 7 predicted proteins | sample 714S315metaG_FD_183007 | JGI IMG/M metagenome (GOLD analysis project Ga0224556, IMG submission 183007) | Peat soil microbial communities from Stordalen Mire, Sweden - 717 S3 1-5 | ecosystem: Environmental > Terrestrial > Soil > Wetlands > Peat | place: Sweden: Norrbotten County, Stordalen Mire...
CTCAGGCTGCTGGTGCCTTGCAGTAAATTATTGGCGATGCTCCAACTGCCGTCCTGCTGTATCCAAGGAAAAATGTTGGTGCGGTTGAAACCGTCGAGAAACAAATCTGGAGGCGGCAACACGTCAATGGCCACCGTCGCCACCGCCGAGGTGGTGATTCCGTCGGTCGCCTGATATGAGAATGTGTCAATTCCGGTGTAATTATTTGTCGGGTTATAGCTGAAACTGCCGTTGTTGGTCTGAATCAAGATGCCATGCGACGGTCTGGCCGACAAAATGGCCGTCAACGGCCCGTTGCCAGTGTCATTGGCCAGAACGCCCGAGGCCGCCACATTCAGGACGGTGTTTGAAGCCACCGTATAAAAATCATTGTTGGCGGTGGCTGCTGGCGCCGGATTATTGGCCGCCAGGGGAACGACTTGGACGTTGCCGACCGATAAAGTGTAAACCAGGCCAGCCGTGTACATGTCCGCACTGATGCCGCCGGTGAGATAGGCACCGGAGCCGTCAGAACCATTGTCCACCACGTTGGTCACCTGATTGCCGTCGAAGAATGCAAAAATGTTGCTGCCTTGAAACTCCAGCCCAAGTGTGTGCAGGTTCGTGCCGACGCCGTTGGTCAGGGCCACGGTGGCGAGCGTCGTAAAGGCAAGGTCATTCCAACTGTGAAATTTGATCAGCTTCAATGCCGCCGTGCCGCCCAATGCGCCGCCAGAGCCTTCTGGATATACCCAAGCCGCGTAATGCAGTCCGTTCACCGAATCCACCAGCCGGCCGCCGATGCCGCCGCCCCAGGCATTTGTCGTCGAAAATTGTATCTGACTCTGCACGAGATAGTCGGTCCAACTGTTGCTGACGTAGGCATTGCCATAGCTGCTCAGGCTGCTGGTGCCTTGCAGTAAATTATTGGCGATGCTCCAACTGCCGTCCTGCTGTATCCAAGGAAAAATATTGGTGCGGTTGAAACCGTCGAGAAACAAATCTGGAGGCGGCAGCACGTCAATGGCCACCGTCGCCACCGCCGAGGTGGTGATTCCGTCGGTCGCCTGATATGAGAATGTGTCAACGCCCGAGTAATTGTTCGTTGCGCGATAGCTAAAACTGCCGTTGTTGGTCAGGCTCAAAATGCCGTTTGCCGGTGCGCTCGACAACACGACTGTCAACGGCCCTGTGCCGCCGGCATCATTGGCCAAAACGCCGGGTGCAGGCACATTCAAAACTGCATTTGTTTGAACGTTGTAACTGTCGTTGCCAGCCACGACTGCCTGCCCTTTGACAAAACTACAAAAGGAAACCACGAACAGAGCCGATAAAACGAACTGTCTCATATCTTATTTAGGATTTTTCCGAATATGTCCCGTATCAGGACAAAACTGTATCATAAGCGCGATTAAAAGCAAATGCCAAATTGAGATCCTCAAAAATGCTGCCGACGCAAGCCGATTTGTTTGCCGAAGACATAATCCATAAAAATTTCCTAAAAAATTATTTCGTTGGTGCGGACGAGTTGGTTTGTGCGCCTGCCAGTCTTGGCAATTCCGTTGTGCCATCAATAAAACTTGCCAAGGGAACGGACTCTCCTAGACTGTCCGACCGTTTTTCAAATTATGCACATGAATCGTTTCAGCGAAGTTCTGGCCTTTATGCCGCCGCCGCAAAATGGGCAGGGCGGCCAGCAGCAGTCCATGTTGATGACGTTTGCGCCGTTGATTTTGATCGCCGTCGTCTTTTACTTCATCATGTTGCGCCCGCAACAGCAGCGCGCGAAGCAGCAGTCGAAGATGCTCTCCGCGCTCAAGGCGGGCGACAAAGTCATCACCGCCGCCGGCATCGTCGCCGTGGTCATCACGGTGAAAGACAAGACGGTTTCCATCCGTTCCGCCGACGCGAAGATGGAAGTCACGAAGGCTTCCATCACGGAAATTCTTGAATCCAGCGGCGCGACCGAATCTTAATCAGCCATGAAAAACAACAATTTGGGCCGCTTCATTCTCGTTCTGGCCATCATCGCGTGGGCGCTGTTTGAAGTCTATCCGCCGACCTCGCGCGATCTGGCCGGACAATTCGCCAGCCGCGCGCGGAACCAGGACGCCGCCTTCACGAACATCCTCGCGCAATTCGCCGTATTGCAAAAGACCAGCACCAACAGCGAGTTCGCCAACCTGCGCGCGGCCATCGGCACGAATGATTTGCAGCCGTATTACCCGTTCCTCAACGCCAAGGCCCAGCTTGACCCGAACACTTACATTTTGAACCAGCTTCAGCGCGATGCCTCCGGCAAAATCAAGCTGGGTCTGGATTTGCAGGGCGGCACGTCATTCCTCGTGGAGATGGACACGAACATTCTCAACCAGGAGGCCAGCGACACCAACAACGTGCAACGACGGTCGGATGTGGCGAACGCGGCATTGTCGCAGGCGGTGGACGTGCTGCGCAAACGCGTGGACGCTTTCGGCGTGGCCGAGCCGGTGATCCAATCGGCGGGTGCCAACCAGATTCTCATCCAGTTGCCGGGGCTGTCGCCTTCCGACAAGGAAAACGCCAAGCAGCAAATTCAAAAGGCGGCGTATCTCGAATTTCGTCTCGTGAAAGAGGACAGCCGTGACATCATCGAAAACCGCGAACCGATTCCGCCCGGCTACGAACTGCTCAAGCACATTGACCAAGAGCCCGGCGGCAAGACCAGCATTGAACAGGTCATCGTCAAGAAAAAGGCGGAGAACGGCCTGTCCGGCGACATCGTGAAAAGCGCGATGGTCATCCGCGACAGCCTGGGCAAACCGAAAATTGAATTTACCTTGTCGGACGACGGCGCGAAACGTTTCGCCGAAGTCACGCGCAACAACGTCGGGCGGCAACTGGCCATCGTGCTGGACCATGAATTATATTCCGCCCCCAACATCAACTCGCCGATTGAAACCGGGAGCGGCGAAATCACCGGCAATTACTCGATTGAATCTGCCCAGCAACTGGCCATCGCCCTGCAAAACCCGCTGCGCGCGCCGTTGCACATCATTTATTCCAGCGACGTGGATCCCACGCTCGGCAAGGACTCGATTGCCAGCGGCATCAAGGCCTCGATCTACGGCGTCGTTTTCGTTTCCGCGTTCATGCTCGTTTATTATCTCGTCGCCGGCCTCGCGGCGAACGTCGCGCTCATCACCAACCTCATCATCCTGCTCGGCGTCATGTGCTCGGTCGGCTCGACCTTCACGCTGCCGGGCATCGCGGGCGGCGTGCTGACCGTCGGCATGGCGGTGGACGCGAACGTGCTGATCTACGAACGCATCCGCGAGGAACTGGCGAAGGGAAAATCCCTGCGCGGCGCGATTGACGCCGGCTACGCGCGCGCGTTCGGAACGATTTTTGATTCGCACGTCACCACGCTCATTTCGTCCATCATTTTGATTTTCATGGGCACGGGCGAAATCAAGGGCTTCGGCGTGACGCTGACAATCGGTGTCGCCGCCAGTTTGTTCACCGCGCTGGTCGTGACGCGGCTGATCTTCAATTTCCTGCTCGACAAAAACCTCATCAAATCGCTGCCGATGCTGCACATCATCCGCAGCGCGAAGATCAATTTCATGAGGGCCGCGACGCCGCTGTTCATCATCACCTGGCTGTTCGTGATTTTGTCGCTCGGCTTCGGCGTTTCGCGCGGCGCAAAATTGTTCGGCGTGGATTTTCTCGGTGGCGACAGCACGACCTTCGGCTATGTACAAAAAGTTGACGTGGAGCAAATCCGTTCCGCGCTGACCGCCATCGGTGAAAAGGACGCGCAAATCCAATACCAGCGCGCGAGCGGCGGCACGGACACGCTGCGCCTGACGACTTCCATCAACTCGGCGGACAAAGTGAAACAGGCGCTCGTGGAAAAATTTCCGCAGGCGCAAATCCAATGGCTCGACAGCCAGCAGGTCGGGGCGACCGTCGGCAAGGCCATCCAGCAATCGGCGATCATCGCCTCGCTGATGGCGCTGTTCGGCATTTTGGTTTACGTCGCGTTCCGTTACGAATTTTCCTTCGCCGTCGGCGCGATTGTCGCGGTGCTGCACGACGTGCTGCTGACCATCGGCTGTTTTTGCATCGCCAACGCCGTTTCGGGCCGGCAGTTCAACGCCACCGTCGTCGCCGCCGTGCTGACCATCATCGGCTTTTCCATCAACGACAAAATCGTCATCTTCGACCGCATCCGCGAGCAATTGAAGCTGGGCGTGCGCGGCTCGTTCACGGACATCATCAACCTGTCGCTCAACCAGACGTTGAGCCGCACGATCATCACCAGCGGCACGGTGTTTCTGGCCACGCTGTCGCTGTTCATTTTCGGCGGCGGCGTCATCAACGACTTTGCGTTCACCTTTCTCGTCGGCATCATCACCGGCACCTACTCGTCCATTTACATCGCCAGCGTGCTGGTGCTGTGGTGGCACAAGGGCGAGCGCCCGAACATCGGCGCGTCGCAAGTGACAATGCAAAATTCCTCGTCAGCCAAAGTCTGAAAACGGGCGGTTGACGATTTGCGATTTACGAATCCATTTGCACCGGGCGCGTAAATCGTAAATTGTAAATCGAAAATGAACCGGATTGAAATCACGCTCTGGCCCTGGACCGGTTTCATCCTCTTCGTGCTCATCTGCCTCGCGCTCGATTTGGGCGTGTTTCAGCGCCGCGCCCACGCCATAAAATTCGGCGAGGCCTTCATCCGCACCGCGCTGTGGTTCGGGCTGGCGATGTTTTTTGCCGCCGGCGTGGCGCACTGGCGCGGACGCGAGGACGCCGAGGCGTTCACCACCGGCTATCTCATCGAAGTTTCGCTCTCGCTCGACAACCTCCTCGTCATCGCGCTCATCTTCGAGGCGTTCCGGGTGCCGGCGGCGTTGCAGCATCGCGTGCTGCTCTGGGGCATCCTCGGCGCGTTGGCGATGCGCGGCGCGATGATCATCATCGGCGCCGAGCTGGTGCAACGATTTAATTGGGTGCTTTATCTTTTCGGCGCGTTCCTGATTTTTGCGGGCGTCAAAATGCTGTTTGACCAAAAAGAGCAGGTGCGGCTCGAAAAAAATTTGCTGCTGCGCCTCGTGCGCCGGTTTTTTCCCGTCGCGCCGGAGTTTGACGGTGCAAAATTTCTGACGCGACTCGACGCGCGGCTGATGCTCACGCCGCTCGCGCTGGTGCTGATCGTGGTGGAAACCAGTGATTTGATTTTTGCCGTTGACTCCGTGCCGGCGGTGTTTTCCGTCACGCGCCACGCCTTCATCGTTTTCACCTCAAACGTCTTCGCCATCCTCGGTTTGCGCTCGCTGTATTTTTTGCTGGCCGGCGCGCTGGACTCTTTCCGCTACCTGAAATTCGGGCTGTCATTCGTGCTGGTCGTCATCGGCCTGAAGATGCTGCTCGAACCGCACGACGCGGAGGCAAAATGGTTTCAAGTGCAAATCCCGACCGGCGTGGCGCTGATGACCGTCGCCGCGATCCTCATCAGCGCCATCGTGCTGTCCATCATGGTTTCGGAACGCGAGAAACGCACCGGCGCGGACAAATTGTCAAAACCCTGATGCGATGAAATTCCGCTGGACGACCGCGCCGCCGCAACCGCTTCTCGCCGGTTCGCTCGCGGCGCAGTTGAAAATTTCCCCGCTGCTCGCGCAATGCCTGCTCAATCGCGGCTTCAGCGAACCGTCCGCCATCGAAAATTTTCTTTCGCCCCGGCTGAAAAATCTCGCCGACCCGTTTTTGCTGCCGGACATGGAAAAAGCCGTCAGCCGGCTTTTCCGCGCCCGCGCGCAAAACGAACCGCTCGTCATTTTCGGCGACTACGACGTGGACGGCGTGACTTCGACGACGCTGCTCCTCGAAGTTTTGCGCGCGCTCGGCTGGCAGGCGGAGGCGTATTTGCCGAGCCGCATGGACGAAGGCTACGGCTTGAGCCGCGACGGCGTGGAGAATTGCCTGAAAAAATTTCCGACCACATTGCTGCTCGCCGTGGATTGCGGCTCGACCGCTGTTGAAACCATTCAATTGCTAAAAAATCGCGGCGTGGACGTGATTGTTCTCGACCACCATCAAGTTTCATCGCCCGCGCCCGAAGCCGTTGCGCTCGTCAATCCGCAACTTGCAGCAAGTGATGAGTGGCGAGTGACGAGTGATGAGAAAACTGCGCCGCCTGTCACTCATCACTCGTCACTCGCCACTCGTTTCACCGAACTTTGCTCCGCCGGGCTTGCATTCAAGCTCGCGCACGCGGTTTTGAAACACGGACGCAAAATCAATCTTCCCGGCGCGGCGGAATTTGATCTGAAACCGTTGCTCGACCTGGTCGCGCTCGGCACGATTGCGGATTTGGTTGCGCTGGTCGGCGAAAACCGGATTTTGGTTTCCACAGGTTTGCAGCAGCTCAACAAAACCAAACGCGCCGGAATTCTCGCGTTGAAAAAAGTCGCGCAGACGCCGGATAAAATCGGCGCTTACGAAGTTGGTTTCCAACTCGCGCCACGGCTCAACGCCGCCGGCCGTTTGGAAACGGCGGAAGAATCGTTGCACTTATTGCTCGCCAAAGATTTGGAAGCGGCGATGCCCATCGCGCAAAACCTGGATTTGCGAAACCGCGAGCGGCAGAAGATTGAAAAATCCATCGTCGAGCAGGTCATCGGCGTGGTGCGCTCGAAATTCGACGCGCAAAAGGATTTTGTCATCGTCGAGGGCGAATTACTTTGGCACATCGGCGTTGTCGGCATCGTCGCGTCGCGCGTGCTACAGGAATTTTACCGCCCGACGATTATTATTGGCGGCGAGAACGGCGAGATGCGCGGATCCGGTCGCAGCATCGCCGGTTTCGATCTCGCCGCCGCGCTGCGCGATTGCGACGATCTGCTTTTGCGGCACGGCGGTCACGCGATGGCGGCGGGCTTGAGCATCGCGCCGGAGAAAATTGGTTTGCTGCGCGAAAAACTGAACGAACTCGCGCGCCTAAAACTCAAGCCGGAAAACTTGCAGCCGCCGCTGCGTCTGGACGCCGAGGTCGGCTTGGGCGAAATCAATTTTGAGATGCTGGCTGAATTTGAAAAATTGAAACCAAGCGGGCAGGGGAATCCGGCGGTGCAATTTTGTGCGCGCAATTTGTCGCACGCGAAGCCGCTGCAGCGCATGGGCGCACAAAAGCAGCATGTCAAAATGTGGGTCGCCGACGGTTCGGCCACGCACGAGGCGGTCTGGTGGAACGGCGGCGATAAAAATCTGCCGGTCGGAAAATTCGATCTGGCGTTCGCGCCGCAGGTCAATGAATTCAACGGGCGGCTCACCGTGCAGTTAAAAGTGCTGGACTGGCGTGCGGTTGAAACGGCAATTTGAACCATGGTTTCCGCAATCATCGTCGCCGCCGGTCTGGGCAAGCGCATGGGCGCAAATGTGGACAAGCTCTGGCTCGAAGTCGCCGGCCGGCCGGTCATGGCGCATACTTGGAAAAAATTTGACGACGCGAAGTGCGTGGATGAAATCATTCTCGTCGTGCGCGACGGGATGCAAGGCGAGTTCGAGCAGCTCGCGGCGCAGTGCAAGTTTCAAAGGCTGTTCAGGCTCGTGGCCGGCGGAGCGGAGCGGCAGGACTCGGTTTGGAACGGGCTTGCCGCCATTTCACCAAAAACTGAAATCGTGGCGATTCACGACGCGGCCCGGCCTTGTGTGACGGAGGCGCTGATGGCCGCGACGATTGCGGCGGCGCGTGAAACCGGCGCGGCGGTCGCCGCGCAGCCGGTGACGGACACGATCAAGGAAACGGCGGACGGCAAAATCGTTTTGCGCACCGTTGACCGTTCAAAGTTGTGGTCGGTGCAGACGCCGCAGACGTTTCGCGTTGAGGTCATTCGCCGCGCGATTTCGGCTGCGCGTGAAAAAAATTTGATCCTGACCGATGATGCGGCGGCGTGCGAATTGATCGGCCAGCCGGTGCGGCTGGTTGCCAGTGCGACGCCGAATCCGAAAGTCACGGTGCCGGGCGATCTGCAGTTTGTTGAATCGCTGGTGAGGTGATAAAAAAAGCATTTCAAATTAGGAACGCAGGAATTTGGAAAAAGCAGTTCCTGCATTCCGGTTTTCTTTATTCATTCCAAAAACTTTGTATCTTGCTGGCTTCGTGCTAAATTCCGCGCATGAAGCGAAGTTTGATTTTCGGCCTCGTGACGGCGGCGCTGGCGGCAAACCTGGCGGTCGGCGCGAAAATTTATCTGGCGTCCATCCATGCACCGAACGACCAGGACACGCCGAACGTGAACCTCGCCATTTTCTCCGACGCGCTGGACAAGGTGCGCAATGAATATGTGGACGGCAAGGATTTGACGTATCAGCAACTGGTCTATTCGGCGCTCAAGGGCGTGGTCGGCAAGCTGGATCCGCACAGTGAATTCATGGACGCCGCCGCGTATCAGGAATTGCAGGATGACACCGAGGGCCAGTTTGGCGGGCTGGGATTGGTGGTGGCGATGCGCGATGGATTTGTCACTGTCGTCGCGCCGATGGAAGACACGCCGGCGTCCCGCGCGGGCATTCTGTCCGGCGACCGCATTGTTCAGGTGGACGGCAAAGACGTCCTGCAGGCGCCGATGGACGACGTGGTCAAACAGCTTCGCGGCGACCCGGACACCAAGGTCGGCATCACCATCCAACGACCGTCTTCGGGCGAGATGAAAACTTTCACGCTGACCCGTGCCGTCATCCAGATGGAAATGGTCAAGGACATCAACGGCAAAAAAGAATTTCCGCTCGGCGACGACAAGATTGGCTACGTCCACATCACGCAGTTCGGCGAGCGAACCGGGGACGAACTTGAAGATGCGCTCAACCATCTCAAAGCGCAGGGCATGAAGGCGCTGATCCTCGACTTGCGCTGGAATCCCGGCGGTCTGCTCGACGAGGCCGTGGCCGTGGCGCAGAAATTTCTCCCGCGCGGCCAGTTGGTCGTCTCCACCGAGGGCCGTCATTCCGTGGAAAAATACTTTGCCCGCGACGGCGATGAACTCAAGGGTGTCCCCGTCGTGGTGCTGGTGAACCTCGGCAGCGCGAGCGCGGCGGAGATCGTCACCGGCTGTTTGAAGGACTGCACCGCGCTCGGCGAATGCCAGGCCGTCATTCTCGGCGAAAAAACTTTTGGCAAAGGCTCCGTCCAATCCATCTTCCCGCTCGACGACGGCTCGGCGCTCAAGCTCACCGTGGCGAAGTATTACACGCCCAGCCACAAGGTCATTCACGAACACGGCATCACGCCGGACATTCTGGTGCCGCTGACGGACGAGCAGGAGGCCGCGCTGATTGTCCAGCGCACGCCCGGCGGTATCGAATCGCTGGACGCGAAAGACCGCGCCCGCGCGCAAGCCGTGACGGACTTGCAACTCGAACGCGCCGAAGATTTGCTCAAGGGCATCCTCATCTACAACACGTTCAACGCGCCGGCTCCGGCGGAAAAGGTCGCGGCCAAATAATCTGATTCGTTGAGCTGTTGCCTTGTCGCGTCGCCCGCGCGTTCACCCGGTTCAACCATTCAAGCCATGACCATTCTCGCCTTCGAAACTTCCTGCGACGAGACCAGCGCCGCCGTCGTGCGCGATGGGCGAATCCTGTCCAACGTGGTTTCATCGCAAATCAAACTCCACCAGGAATACGGCGGCGTGGTGCCGGAACTTGCCGCGCGGGAGCATTTGAAAAATTTTTTGCCCGTCGCGCAGGCCGCGTTGCGCGCGGCGGGAATTTCCCCCGCGCAACTCGACGCCGTCGCCGCCACGCAGGGGCCGGGTCTGGCCATCGCGCTGCTGGTTGGCTACAAGGCCGCGCAAGCCGTCGCGTTCGCGTTGAACAAGCCGTTCCTCGGCATCAACCATCACGAGGCGCATCTCTATTCGCCGTGGATTGAAATGAGTCGAGAGCCGAGCGTCGAGAGTCCAGGGCCAGACTCCTCAACCCTCAACCCTCAACCCTCAACCAACTTCCAGCCAAACGTCTCGCTCATCGTCAGCGGCGGGCACACCTTGCTGGTGCTCGTGGAATCCGAGTTGCACCATCGCGTGCTTGGCGGGACGATTGACGACGCCGCCGGCGAATGTTTCGACAAGACCGGCAAGCTCATTGGTCTCGCGTATCCCGCCGGGCCGCTGATTGACCAACTGGCGGAGCAGGGGAATCCCAGCGCCTACGATTTCCCGCGCCCGCTGATTCACGATGCGAGTGACGACTTCAGCTTCAGCGGCCTCAAGACTTCCGTGCGCTATTTCATCCGCGACCACCCCGCGCTGCTCGACGACCCGCAAAAAGTCCGCGACCTCTGCGCCAGCGTGCAGGCCGCCATCGTGGAAGTGCTCGTGAAGAAAACCATCCGCGCCGCCAAGCGCACGGGCGTCCGCTGCGTCACCGCGTCCGGCGGCGTGACCTGCAACCGCGCGCTGCGCAGCGAACTGTCGCGCGCGTGCCGGCAGAACGGCCTGACGTTGCGCCTCGCGGACAAATCCCTCTGCACCGACAACGCCACAATGATCGGCATTCTCGCCGAACGAAAACTGCTTGCCCGCGTGCCGCTGCCGCCGCTCGACGAGGAAATCAAGCCCGGCTGGGCGCTGGCCTGAAACGTCGCTGAAGGACTGGCTCGAGGGTAGTGGCACAGGCATCCTGCCTGTGAGTTGGTCTGGCTGGTGGGAATGATTTCTGAAACGCACAGGCAGGATGCCTGTGTCACTGCCGGCTGGCGCGCCAGCGCGCATCAAACCTTATGTCAACCACATAGTCCTGCAAAATAGTTGAAAGTTCTGCTCGACAATGTTTCCCGCCGGTTGCAAAACAGAGTCCGACGAATGGCCAAAACCAAACGCATCGGCATCCTGACGGCCGGCGGCGACAGCCCCGGATTGAACGCGGCGATTCGCGGCGTGGGCAAGACCTGTCTCTCCTACTACGGCATGGAGCTGGTTGGCTTCCGCGACGGCTTTCGCGGCCTCGTTGAAGACCGCAAGCTCAAGCTCGACAAGTCCAAGCTCGCCGGCATCCTCACCGTTGGCGGCACCATCCTTGGCACCAGCCGCGACAAACCGCACCGCATGGTCATTGACGGCCGCACGCGCGACATGACCAAGGTCATCGTCGAGAACTACAAGAAATACGGACTCGACGCCCTCGTCTGCCTCGGCGGCGGCGGCACGCAGAAGAACGCCCTGCGCCTCCACGAAGCCGGCCTCAACGTCATCACGCTGCCCAAGACCATTGACAACGACGTCGCCATGACCGACGCCACCTTTGGCTTCGCCACCGCGCTCGACATCGCCACCGAGACCATTGACCGGCTGCACAGCACCGCCCACAGCCATCACCGCATCGTCGTCGCCGAAATCATGGGGCATCGCGCGGGCTGGCTCACCCTCGGCGCGGGCATCGCCGGCGGCGCGGACGCCATTCTCATCCCCGAAATTCCCTACGACGTGGAGAAAATCGCCGAGGCCATCCGCCGCCGCTGCCGGCACGGCACCAACTTCAGCATCGTCGCCGTCGCCGAGGGCGCGGTCAGCCAGGACGACGCCCGCTCCCTCGTCTCCGCCGAGAAGAAGCTCGAACGCGCCCGCACCCTGCACGACAAGAAGGAGGCCAAGGTCGAACTCGCCACCCTCGAAGTCCGCCATCAGGGCAACACCCTGCGCCTCGCCAAGCAGCTCGAAGATTTGACCCAGCTCGAATCCCGCGTCACCATCCTTGGCTACGTCCAGCGCGGCGGCACGCCCAGCGCCGCCGACCGCCTGCTCGCCACCCGGCTCGGCAGCGCCTGCGCCGACCTCATCCACGAAGGCGTCTTCGGCGTCATGGTCGCCTCGCGCGGCGACGGCACCGAACCCGTGCCGCTGGAAAAGGTCGCCGGCAAGCGCAAGACCGTCCCGCCCGGCCATCCGTGGGTGGAAACCGCCCGGCGCGTCGGCACCTGCCTCGGCG
>Ga0224556_1000342_pt1 | contig 11928 bp, 11 predicted proteins | sample 714S315metaG_FD_183007 | JGI IMG/M metagenome (GOLD analysis project Ga0224556, IMG submission 183007) | Peat soil microbial communities from Stordalen Mire, Sweden - 717 S3 1-5 | ecosystem: Environmental > Terrestrial > Soil > Wetlands > Peat | place: Sweden: Norrbotten County, Stordalen Mire...
TGATCTCTTCCCGTGTTCGTACAACCCCCGCGCGCTCTAACTTCTGCACGTCTCTGCGCACAGACTTGGGATCGCGTCCCAGCGAAGCCGCCAGGGCCGTGATGGATGCAGACTTGGTCTTCACCTTCTGGACAAGCCGAACCCGCTCCGCGGTGAGTACTTCGACCATGGCGAGCGGGTTGTCGAAGGTGATGGTGATCTCGGACCGGACAGCTTCCCGCCGATCGAGTTTGCGGGCTCGCGCCACGGTCCGCTTCGCGTATCCTTCAAATCCGTCGGTATTGACCTTCAACCTCATACCGGCTCCTTCGTCTGGCGGAGTCTCCGCACTTCAGCCAGAAAGTGCTCCATCAGATTCTCGTAGCTGACGAAAAGAAACTTCTCTTCCAGACCTGCATAGTGTCGATGATGTTTGCCGTGGCTGTTATCGTAGCCAAGCACTCTGCCTTTATCACGGGCGCAAAGAGAGTGGTTAACGAAAGCCAGTTTGTACCTAACGACCATCCCTGCGGCGTCCTGCCAAACCTCTTCGCGTATGATTCCCTCCCGAGAGCACAACGAACCTGGGTTGTCTCGTCCACAACCTTGCGTGGCTTCCCGGTTTGCGTCACCGATTTCCCTAGGATATCACAGATAGGGCGTTGTACGACCTACCTGTCTCAGATAAATTTCCTGCCGTACGTCGCCCAAGCTGGTTTCGCTTGCGTAGGGAGTTCGTCGCTGGGTTCGTGAGAGCCGGCCGTTACTTACCTCCATGCGCCCTATAGCTGGCGCGCAACTCCTTGACGATCTCCTCCGCCGCCTGCCGTCCCTGCTCGAACATGTTCGGCGGAAATGAGATGGCCCCCACCCGCGCATGTCCCCCTCCGCCGTAGCGCTCGCAAATCTTCGCCAGGTTCTCCATGTGCGTCGCTGTCGTCCAGGGATTCGATCCTACCGAGACCTTCGTGCGGAAGCTGCTCTTGCTCAGCCCCACGCTGTACACGCAGTCGGGATGCAGATAGTACGGGACGAATTTGTTGTAGCCCTCGAGGTCGTAATCGGTAATATCGAAGTAGACGGTGCCATCGCTGCATTGCGCACGCTCGCGCAGGATCTCGATGGAGCGGCGATGCCGTTCCATCAATTGCGGAAGGCGCTCGGCAATCGCCGGTCGCGCAACAATTTCTTCCAGCGGCTTGTAGGCCAGCTGCGATATCAGGCTGGGGATGAATTGCGGGTCCTGGTTCGACTCGATCAACATGGTCAGCCTCGTGGCCGGGGTTTTCATCTCCACCGCCGCCTCCGGACTGTCGTACAACGCCCCGTCGATGATGTCAGCCCACTCGATCAGTTCGGCTGCCGGCGCGGGATTGAAGCCAAAGCGCTGTTCCGTTACCACGGCAATGAACTTCGTGCACGAGCGAAAGCTGGGATCGTAGAACTTGGTCGTGCTCTGCTCGTGCTCAAAGTGCGATGCATCCTCCGGCGTCAGGAAAGCGCTCTGATGATGATCGAACCACCAGGTCACCCGCGGCGACGAAGAATACTTGAAATCGACGATGGCATTCTCGTCGCCGGTGAAATCCGCTTCGTCGAAAAGCGCGCCCGCGCGATGCACCAGTCCCTTGTACTCGAACTCGGCCTGCTCCCGTATGCGCTCGCGGTAAAACCGCGTAAACAGCGCCGCCGAGCAGGCCCCGTCAAAACACTTGTCGTGATAGAAGACCTTGATCCTCACAGACCCTTTCCACCGCAGTAAAGCTGTTTAGTATAGAGGAATATTGCCTGCCCCATCGGTGACAGGAATTGAAAAGTAAATAGAAATGACATTTTCCAGCGGTGGATGTCAAGCGCAGCGCGCGATCGGCTGGGGCCCATTTCACCACGGAGGCACGGAGAGCACAGAGTTCGCTTTCTTCATTTTCTAGTGCTCTATCGGAGCCACGAACGACTCGAGTCCTGCTCTCAAGCTTTGTCTCCCAAGGCTTTTCCCGTGTCCTCCGTGCCTCCGTGGTGGACCTGCTGTTCAACAGCATGGATGCTTAAGGCGGTCCAGCGCCGGCCGGGGGTCGCAGCACCGCCAGCATGCGCAAATCCATCACCACATGCAACACCATCGGCAGCAATAGACTTCCGCTCAGCAGAAACAGCAGGCTGAAAAGCAGCCCGACCACGACCGTCGACGCGGCTCCGGCGGCGCCCTGGTAGAGATGCTGCAATCCAAAGATCACCGCCGCAATCATCAGCACCAGCGTGAGGTTCAGCGTCCAGGGGAAGATGTGCAGGTACTGGATCAGGAATCCGCGAAAAAGTATTTCTTCGCAGACCCCTGCCGTGAAGCAGAGAAAAACCCACCAGCGGCGCTCCGTGCGCGTTGCCGGCAGGAAGTAGCTCATCGATTGCAACGCGTCGGCCGCGGAGTAGGTGCGCGGCTCCTTTTTCAGTTTTTTCCGAGCGACGATCACCACCGGCAGCAGCATGAGCGCCGTGAAGAGCGCAATCACCACTTCCACCAGATAGAACACCCAGGCATGCTCGAGCAACAACGGAATCTCGCTCGGCGCAGGATTAAAAGTAAACAGCGGACGCCAGCCCACGGCCACCAAAGCCACCAGGCTGGAAGCCAACAGCCACGCCATCAGCGTCTTGTAGTAGCGGATTTTCTGCGGCGAGCCAGGATTCTTCTTCAGCCGGCTCGTATCGTAGAAGTCCCAAGCCGGAGCCGCGAGCAGCAAAAACCCGAAGAGCAGATGTTGCACCAGCATCGCAGCAGGGGTGTCGTGCATCGGACGGAATTCTCGCCGAACAGTATATCGGGCCAGCCGGGCAGCCCCGGCGAACGGGCAGACCGAAACCACTACTTCGGCCCACTCGTTTGCTGGAAGAACGCTCTACGCTCCGGCCTGCTTCTCCGCCAGATCGCCCACAATGGGCAGTTTGTAGATCTCGTGCTGATAGGCCTTGATGACCAACAGCAACCAGAGCGCAAGGGTGGCAAGCCCCCATAAGGGCCACATCAGCGCAACAATGAGCCAGCCAACGACCGGCACAAGATGGAAAATTGAGGAAACAATTGTCAACGCAATGTCGATGACCACCACTCCCACGAAAAAGAAGATGGACTGGAACGAATGGAAGCGCACAAAGCGATTGCGATGGTAGGGCTCGATCAGCAGAAAAATGATGGCGGGAATGATGGTGAAATATGCCAGCATGCCCGCAACATTCTCCGCCAGAGGCGCGGCCATGACCACCGGAGCCGCCGGCGCGGTATAGCCAGCTTCAGGCGCGGGTGGTGGGGTTGGCGGCGGCGCAGCCGCTGCTGCCCCGGCCTGCCCCACGGCTTTACCGCAACTGGGACAGAATGCCGCGTTGTCTGCTGTTTGCGTACCGCAATTCGGACAAAAAGCCATGCAAGCCCTCCGTGGGAGATGCGAGTGGGTACTTCCGGCTCCGGCGTGAACCGTCAAGGGAGTACCCGAGCTCTGTGTTGCCGCGGACAATACCAGACTCCCGTTGCAAAGGCAAAGCAATAATTGGCGTGCAACCCGTAGTGGATTGGCTGGTCCGGGACCGCCCGCGCGCCTGCCAGCACGGCACCGCTGCTACCCGGCCCGATTCAGCTTGACAGTCCTTGGCTGCCCGATAACAATCCTGAGCCATCGGACCGTCCCACGACCGTCAACCGCTTCCATTGCTGAAAAGGAGCGCCCCATGCGCTGTTCCAGCTTCGCCCTTGCTCTGTCTGCACTCTTGTGCACCTCGTTGGCTTCAGCCCAGCAAACTGCCTCCACAACGGTTCCCAACCTTGTTCGCTATAGCGGAAGTCTGAAGTCAGCGCCAGGCATGACGCCCTTCTCTTCAGCAACAACCGGCGTCACCTTCGCTATCTACCAACAGCAGGAGGGCGGGTCGCCCATCTGGATGGAGACCCAGACCGTCACGCCCGATGCCGGCGGCAACTACAGTGTGCTGTTGGGCAGCACAACGGCCACGGGACTGCCTGCTGATCTGTTCTTGCAACAGGAGCAGCGCTGGTTGGGGATCCAGGTCCAGGGACAGGCGGAGGAGCCGCGCGTCTTGCTGGTCAGCGTGCCGTATGCCTTCAAGGCGCACGAGGCCGAGACACTGGCCGGCAGGAGTATTTCTGATTTCGTACTTGCCGACGGTGCGAGCTCCACACCCACTGGCGGCAATTCCGGCCCATCGTCGCCTTCCGGTATAGACCGACTGCCAATCAGGAGAGGCGCAGCCAGCGACGGCCCAACAAACTTCAGCGGTTCGACCACGGACCAGATTGTGGGTGTGACTCAGACCAGCACCGGCGCGGGAGTGAGCGCGACCGCTCCTAACAACGCCGTCGTCGGAACGGCCACCGCAAACTACGGCGACGCCCTTGTCGGGACTGCGACCGGCAGCTATGGTTATGGGCTGTACGGCGTTGCCACCGGCTTGGGCAGCATCGGCGTCAAGGGCGCTTCGACCAGCACTTCGGGCACAGGAATGCGCGCCATCGAAACCGCCGGCGCCGGTGCCACAACCGGAATCAGTTCGTATGTCGCCAGCCCCAGCGGTATCGCAGCCGTGTTTAACAACGCCGGAGGCGGCGCGATCATCAGCGGGCAAAATAACGGCGCCCAGCAGTTTCTTGTAGACGGCAGCGGCAATGTGAACTCATCCGCTGGTACCTATCAGATTGGCGGCAGCAGCGTTCTAGGCATTGGAAGTTCCGCGGACGGCAACCTGTTTGCCGGCGTCGGTGCTGGAGCAAATAACACCAGCGGTGAGGGGACATCGAATGCTTTCTCCGGCTACCAGGCCGGTTACAGCAACACCGGCGGCTATAGCAACACCTTCTCCGGCTACCAGGCTGGCTACAGCAACACCTTTGGTCACGGCAACTCCTTTTCCGGTTACCAGTCTGGCTACAGCAGCGCCCTGGCATCTCAAAACACCTTCTCTGGCTTTCAGGCAGGCTACAACAACACCGGAACCGGCAATACATTCTTTGGCTATCAGGCCGGTTTTTATAACACCACTGGTACCGCCGACGTATATATTGGCTACCCGGGAGTAGCTCCGGGCAGCGAATCTAACACCATCCGCATCGGTGCCATCAGCCAGCAGAGCGCTGCCTATGTCGCGGGCATCTATGGTTCCGCGTCGGGCTCCGGCATTCCGGTACTTATCAATTCCACCGGCCACCTTGGAACCCAGACCTCTTCTCTTCGTTTCAAAGAGCAGGTCCGTGACATGGGCGACAGCACCAACGCCCTGATGAAGCTGCGCCCGGTCACCTTCCTCTATAAGCCCGAGTACGACGAAGGTGACCGCACGCTTCAGTACGGCCTGATCGCGGAAGAGGTTGCCAAGGTCTATCCCGAACTTGTCGCGTACGATAACGATGGCCGGCCCTACACAGTCCGCTATCAATACATCGCCACCATGCTGCTGAACGAGGTGCAGAAGCAATACCACCGTGCGGACGCGGCGGCCAAAGTTGTCCAGACGCAGCAGCAGAAGATCGAGGAATTAGAGCAGCGATTGTCGCGCCTGGAGTCCCTTATCGGCTCGGCGACAACTGCACAAACGACCATGCCCACTGTTCCGTCTCCGGATGGAGCGCAATAATTTCACTCCGCCATAATGATGGCAAACGACCGGCTTGACCATCGTCATGCCAAAGGAGACTGGGAACTATGCCTTATATTGCGACGGCTCCTGACAGCTACCAAGGCCAGGTTGTCGGCAGCGGACAATGTGTAGCCTATGTGCAGCAGGCCAGCGACGCTCCGTTGACCGCCCAATGGTCGCAAGGCGGCCTGGCACGCGGGAACTCGACTATCCAGCCGGGCACTGCGATTGCTACCTTCGGCCCTGACGGCACTTACACCAATAGCACCGATGGAACTTCCCACGCGGCAATCTATATGGGCCAGACCCAAGCCGGCTTGCAAGTCTGGGATCAATGGAAGGGCCAGCCGGTCCATCAACGCACCATTCGCTTCCAGGGAGGCGCTCCCGGAGTACATCCGGTCAACGACGGAGACGCGTTCTATGTCATCGACTGAGCGCGCAGTGTGGCTTGGATGTCTTGGGTGCTCGTTGGCATTCTTTGCTTCCGCGGCAGGCTATGCGCAACAAAAGCAAACGTCCGCTCCAATAGTTTGCCCTGCCAATATCGCAGTAGAGGAAACAACCGCGTCGGTGCCAGGCTGGAGCGTCACCCCAGCTAAGTCTCAGCACAGCTTTGAAAGAATCTCGGTTTACAACGTGGGAGCCGACGGCCAAGAGTTCGATCTTGCTCCCGACGATCAGAAAGAAAAGGGCAAGAAGATTACGCAGACCTGGAATGTCAAAGACTACCGCTCTTTGAAGGTTGTTATGCGTTGCCGCTACAGCGATACTTCGGTGGTTTTGCTTCATGAGCTGCCACCGAACGTGACTGCTTGCACGCTGCGATTCACTAACGCCGCCAACGGAATTGTCGCTGGCGAGTCCAGCATGGAATGCCGCTAGGGAAATAAACTAGCCGCAACGCGGTGGAATGAAGTTAGACGGAGGCGTTAGTCCGCGGTCCGGTGGAACGTTAGCCCCGAGCCGCGGAGCGCGGCAGCGAGAAGAGTCAAGCCGCCTAGACATACCTTATGGTTGGAACGTCCCTGACCGCAATTTCGCGATGCGTCCTTTAGGCCCGACAACGTACGGCAGCGAGAGCGCGTTCCAGTTGCCATCGTCAAGGCTCTGCCAGGTCTTGCCGTCATCGCGGGAAATGTCGGAGCCGTTGCTTCCAGCCGCGATCCACACTTTTGCTTCTGCATCCCAGGCCACGGCCGAGCGGTATCCATGTGGAGGCTTGGACGCAGCCCTCCAGTGCCGACCACCGTCGGCTGTCCATGCTGCGGTGTTTGAAGGATCGTCAGTCTTCTTGTAGTCGCCGCCTACCACTACGCCATGCTTCGCGTCGCGGAAGTTAACCGAGAAGGCTCCCGTCGAATCAGCTCCGGCCGCCAGTGGAAGCCAAACTGCCAGACAATCTCGAGTGCCGTCGTTGTAAGCCAGGAGAGGGGATAGTACTGCGCGAGCGCCGAGCTTGCCACCCGTCACCAGGATGTACCGCCCCGAGCCGAAAACAAACACTGAGGAATTACTTGCGGCAAAAGCGCCCTCACCCTGGACAGCCGTGCAGGAGTCAACGTCAACCGCCCAGCCGTGCTCCGGAATCATGACCTCGGTGTAAAAACGTCCGCGGACAGGGTCGCCAACCAGGACTCCACTTTTCTGATCTCCGGCGGTGCCGAAACCCTGCGCCGTAAAGCCAACCGCATCCCAGAACCCATCCTTCTCCGAGTTCTGTCTCTCCTCAGTCCAATGCGCGCAGCCGTCCGTAGTCCTGTATAGGCGGGACTGGCCCCCCGGCCCGGCCGACATAACGATCGCAGTCCTGGCATCCCACGCCCAGACACCGCGCAAGTCAAGCGTGTCGGCGTCGGGCGGCGTGGCGCATTTCTGCCAATGCGCCCCCCCGTCCTCCGTACGGAGCACGGTCCCTGTGCCGCTGGCCCATGCAATGGAACCGTCCACAGAGTGAATGCCGCGAAAGCTGGCCGTCGAGTTGGACTGTTGCATGTCCCACTGCGCGCGCGCCGTACCGAACGCCGCGAGCAGGAATACGGAGAGCACGAAGGGGCGATTCATAGGGCTAACTAATCGTAGGGTCAGCACACAAATCTCTGAGGTAGTGTGGAGTTCAACGGCGGTCCTCGTTGAAATAGCTAGTCAGGCTAGCTCCAGTTCAATGCTCTTGCTGTCGGCGTTGAGCTTGGCGATGCGGAAGCTCCGAACCTGTCCCGCGCGAATCGCTTCCGGTTGGGCGGCAGTGGCGCTACCTGCGCCGCCTTTCCAGCGCGCTTGCAACATGGACGTCAGCGACGACAGATCCGCCTTGCTTTCACTCTTGCTCTCTTCCTCTGCCGGAGCCGTTGACCCAAGCCGGCAGGGCGCTTGCAATCCCTCGCCCAGTTCCACGCGAGCGCTTCCGCCGGACACCTCCACCACCCGCCCGGTCACCACGTCGCCCGCCTTGTGTTCCGCGATGTACTCATCCACGCTGGTTGGGATCAGTTGCTTCATGCTCAGCCGCATCAAGCGGCGCTCGCTATCGATGGCCAGCACCTGCGCCTTGATCACCTGGCCCACCTTCAAGACGTTCTGAGGATGATTGATCCGCTTCTCGGCGCTGATCTCACTGACGTGCACCATACCTTCGACGCCTTCAGCCACCTGAACGAAGGCGCCAAACTTGGTTATGCTGGTCACCGGCCCTTCGATGGCCAAGCCGATAGGAAATTTTTGCGCTACTTCAGCCCAGGGATCACCCAGGGCCTGCTTTAACCCCAGCGACAGCCGCTGTTCGCCGACGTTCACCGCAAGGATGACAACTTCTACCGTCTCGCCGACGTTGACCAAATCGCTAGGCTTGCGCACCCTCTTGACCCACGACATCTCGGAGATGTGGACCAGCCCCTCGACACCCGGTTCCAGCTCGACGAACGCGCCAAAGTCCGCCAGTCGACTGACTGTCCCGCGGACCCGCTCGCCGGTCTTGTACTTCCCGGCCACCGCGTCCCAGGGATGCGGCTGAAGCTGCTTGAGACCAAGTGAAATGCGCTGCTTGCCGGAGTCGATCTTCAACACCTTAGCTTCGATCTCCTGCCCGACGGAGAGCACATCGGACGGCGTGTTGACCCGGCCCCAGGCAATGTCGGCCACATGCAGCAGGCCATCGATTCCGCCAATATCAACGAATGCTCCGTAATCCGTCAGGTTACGCACTGTCCCGGTCACAATATCGCCTTCCTTGACCTTGGAATAGCGCAATTCCTTCGCCGAACGCTCCTCATCTTCCGAAATGACGCGGCGGTCGACGACCAGGTCCTCCTCGGTGACATCCAGTTTGGTGATGCGGCAGCGGATCTCCTGCCCGACCAGCTTCGGCATCTCCGCGGCGTCGCGCACTCCACTGCGCGAGGCGGGCATGAAGGCGCGCACCCCCACATCAACGCTGAAACCGCCTTTTACCATGTCGGTCACAGTCCCGATTATGGTCTCCTTCTCGGCAAATGCCCGTTCTAGCCCGCTCCAGTCCTTCGGACGGGCAACCCGCGCACGCGTAAGTTCGTAGTAGCCCTCGGGATCGCGGCCCTTCACCGTTACCGGGAACTTGTCGCCCGGCTTTACGGTCTGGCCCGCACTTTGAAACCCCGACAAGGGCAGGATCCCTTCGCTCTTGTAGCCGATATCGAGCAGCACCGAATCGTCCGTGACGGCAACAACGGTGCCCTCAAGCTGCTTGCTGCCGTCCTCGGCCTGTCTAGAATGGCTGCGCTCGTACTGGGAAAGGAGATCGCCAAAGGACTCGTTCGGTTCGTTCTCGGCTTGCGGATCGCCAGGATTTTGGTCAGGCATGAAAGGATTACAGCCTCGTCAAAAGGAAGGTGCAATCAGGATAACATTCGCCAGTCGTCCAGGCTTCCCCGCTTCTGGCCGGGGCTCAGGTACGTCTCGCCTCAAGCTTGCCGATGCGCCTCACGAGTCGGCTCAAAGCCCGCCATTGTTACAAATTAAAGTCCGCTATCGTTACAAATCATTGTCATTACGGGCGGTGTTGGCTCCGGCCATGGATCGGCTCTTTCGGACTTGGCACCCACCGCAGTCAGGGTTCGCGATTAGCTGGCAACCTGCTGTTTCTAATTGCCTTAGCTTTGCCAACCGGGAGGGGAAGGGTGTCATCTTACCTGCAACGCCAAACATTCGTCCGGTTATTCCAGACAGGAAACTAGCTCGGGAGCGCCACAGAGGATCATTGGTGCCTGTCAGGAGCTAGCACATTACTCCCAAAATGGCAACCCGAAATGTCGGATTCCCACTTGGGGGGATTGACTCCTGCTTCTGGGGGTAAATAGACTTATACACATCCTGTCAGGAGGACCAACTTAAACGATGAGAGGTGTTTAATGTTACGAGTACTCAGCCCAGTTGCGGCGACGTTGGTTTTCGCCACCGCGCTGAGCGCAGCACCCGGTAATAGCACACCGGAATCGAAAAAAGGGGCCCCAGGACAGACTCAGGAATCTAAGCCAACCCGACCCAGGAAAGCTCAGCTCGGGAAGGCTTCATGGTACGGACGCGTCTTTCAGTCCAAAAAGACTGCCAGTGGCGAGCCCTACGATATGTATCAATTCACGGCCGCCCACCGTACGTTGCCGCTTGGTTCCTGGGTCAAGGTCACAGATCTAAAGACTGATCGGTCTGTCGTCGTCCGCATCAATGATCGCGGACCCGTTGCCCCCAGCCGGATCATCGACCTGTCCTACGGTGCAGCTAAAATGCTGTCCATGCGTGGCGTCGATCGCGTACGCCTGGATGTTCTCCAGACTCCGGAGATTGCGGAGAACCTTAATCCGGAATAACCAGGGTATTACCCGGTACTCCCCGGAGTCGGGTTTGCGGTAAACTGGGAGCCGATGCTGGAAAAGGATCGGCTCATTGTGGCGCTGGACGTCTCCAGCGCCGCCCACGCTCGCCAGATCGTCCAATCCATCGGCGATGCCGCAACTACATATAAGGTCGGGAAACAGCTGTTTACGGCCGAGGGTCCGCAGCTGGTGCGCGAACTCATCGCCTCGGGCCGCAAGGTCTTTCTCGACCTCAAATACCACGACATTCCTAACACCGTCGGGGCAGCCGTCCGCTCGGCAGGCGAGCTGGGCGTCGCCATGCTGACGGTCCATGCCTCAGGTGGCAGCAAGATGCTGAAGTCCGCTGCCGAGGCCGCGGCCCAAGCTCCTGCCCGGCCAATGGTCCTGGCGGTCACTGTCCTCACCAGCTTGTCTGATGACGATCTTCCGGAGATCGGAGTCTCCGGCACCGTGCTCGCGCAAGTCCTGCGCCTGGGAACGCTCGCGCGCAAAGCCGGGTGCGGAGGCCTCGTCGCCTCGGCGAGAGAGGCGCACGAGCTGCGCCACGAGCTTGGCCAAGGCTTCGCCATCGTCACCCCGGGCGTCCGTCCAGCAGGGTCAGCCGATGGGGACCAGGCCCGCGTGGTCACCCCGCGCGCAGCCATCGCCGCTGGCGCTACCCATCTCGTCGTCGGCCGTCCCATCCTCGAATCTGCGTATCCACCCAAAGCCGTCGCCGACATTCTCGCCGACATTGAAATGGCGATGGACTGAGGCCAGCCCGGCGCTCGCCATCCATCATCTCTGAGGACAGGCTCCGGCGCGAAATGCACTGAGCAAGGGTTCTTGAAAAGCCTTGATTAGACCTGGTTTCGCGGCGCCGGCGCGGAAGATAATAGCTCATGCCCTCAAGGCGCGATAAGTGTTTCACCAGAACAATCTGACTCTCGTCACGGACGGCACTGCTACCATCCCTTCGGGCAAACGACTCGACCCAAAGATATCCTGCCGATAGTTTGAAGTAGAGGCGGCCGTTTGTTAACGTCAGCCTTCGTAGCCGCCCAAACCTACCACAACTCCCGCAAATCCAGCGGAGCAAAATGACCTTCACTCTCCGCGCGGCCCCGCATGACGAGTGCACTTGCTTATCTACCACACTGTAAGACTATGTGTGAACCATAGTACCTGGTTGCTAGTGTCACCTGCGCCTTGCAGAACGCATGATACGCCGCACCTCGGTGGTAGGGGAATCCCTGATAGGTCGAAAAGCCTTTGCCTTACGCCAGTTAAGTGGCGTTGAGTACTTTATTTCCCACTTCGTGACTACAATTTACGCGAAATAGTAGTTTAGATTTGGAAGAGTGGCAGGAATTTCACTTAGTTACGGTTTGGCGAAACGATTGCAAATATATATGGCAACCGATCGATCATTGGGCCTCGTAGCATAGTGAGGGGTAGTTTAATGACGATCCTACCATGATCCTTC
>Ga0224556_1000343_pt1 | contig 11911 bp, 10 predicted proteins | sample 714S315metaG_FD_183007 | JGI IMG/M metagenome (GOLD analysis project Ga0224556, IMG submission 183007) | Peat soil microbial communities from Stordalen Mire, Sweden - 717 S3 1-5 | ecosystem: Environmental > Terrestrial > Soil > Wetlands > Peat | place: Sweden: Norrbotten County, Stordalen Mire...
CGAGCACGCTCGCGCGCAATATTTGCGCGCCCAGGGAGAACATAAATCGCTGTGGCCGAGCATCGACTTCGCTGCGCAATATGCTTTGCTGTCGAGGTTCAACAACTACCAGAACTATTACATCCCTTCCAAGCCCTGCACACCAACCACCGTCGAAGTTCTGTGCGTCACCAGCAGCTTCCAGCAGAACAACGCGACCATAGGAATCAGTATCCGGTTCCCTCTCTTCAACGCCTCGCAACTCTCCCGTGCCCGAGCCGCCGATGCCGACGCGGTGAAGGCAACCAAACAGGCTGAAGCCGCCCGCAACCAGGTGTCGGAAGAAACCTTGCGACTGCAGCGCTCCGCCGCTCAGATGCAAGCCGCGCGCGAAGTCGCCCAACTGGAATACGAAATCGCCGAGAAGACTCTGACTGCCGTCCAGACCCGCATTGACGCCGGCACGGCCACGCTGCACGACCTCGACGACGCCCGCTCGCAAGCCAGCGAACGATTCATCACGCTCCAGGACGTGACCTTCGAGCTCGAGCGCAGCCAACTCGGCGTCCTGCGCTCCACCGGCGATTTGGAAAAATGGGCCCTCGGCAAGCCGTAGCAGGCTGCAGAGAAACCCAGGAAAGTGCGTGGCAACGGGGAAGAGCGGGTGGAAGAGCGGCCCTTCAGCGCCGCGATAAACCCTTTCTCTCGGTTGGGGCTTTAGCCCCTGAGGTTTCAGCCGCGAGCTGTCTGCAAACCCTCTACCCCCTGGATCACTACAACTTCCCGCGCAGCGTCTTCACCATCCGCCGAATCGCCTTCTCGTTACGCCGGTACCAGCGCCATTGCCCCTTCTTCGTCGCCTCCACCAGCCCGGCCTTGGTCAGAATCGCCATGTGATGAGAAATGGTGGGCTGCGAAAGCCGGACGCGTTCTTCAATGTCCCCGGCGCAGAGAGATGGCCCGGTCGCCCCCGCTTTTTGTCCCGTCGCTTTCGTCTGTGCCGCACCTTCTTTCAGAGCCTGAAGAATGCGACGCCGCGTCGGGTCGGCAATAGCGTGGAGCGCGCGATCGAGAGATGCCTCGCCAACAGGTGCGGATGAACCAGACATGGATGGATTAGAAATAACGCGAAAATCGACGAGTGTCAATGTAATCGACGAGCATCAAAAGATAGCTTTGTCAAAAGCTAGATTTGTCATTCCGACCCCCGAGCGAAGGTGAGGGGCGGAGAGCCTGCCCTGATCGAAGTCGAAGGGAATCCGCTTTTCGCCCGGAGACTCGTCACTTCTTCACAATCGGGCTATACCCATCGGCGATTAGCCGCGCCCGCATCGCCTCCGCGTCTTTAATGTCGGAGAACGGCCCTAATTGCACGCGCAGCAGCTTGTCGGTCGGCACCGGCGCCGCCACAAACGCGGGATACTGTTTATTCTTCAGCGCGTCCACCAGCGAATCGGCGTCTTCCTGTTTGCTGACGGCAGCCACCTGCACAAAATATGCCGCCGTCGGCAGAGTAGCCGCGTCAGGAGCGCCATTCGCAGAAGTTTGCGCCGAAGTTGCCGCCGCCGAATTTGCTGGCGCCGCCGTGTCGGCCTTAGCGTCAACTTTAGCGTCAACCGCCGGCGTCAACTCAGCATTCGCATCTTTCTGTTCCACCGACTTGTAGAACGTCATCGCCGGGGCGGCAGTGGTCCCGCTGCTCGCCTTGTTCGCGCCCGGCGCCGCCTGCGGCGCAACCGCAGCGCTGCCCGCGGCCATCGCCGGCTCCGACTTCCGTCCCAGCGAGTAACCCAGCGCGAAGAACAGCGCGCAGATTCCCACCAGGCTAAAGAACAGGACCAGCAGCTTCCCCGTTCCCAGTGTAATTTCCGTATCTTGTGACGAAGCCATATTCAGTTTCCGGCAAGTCGGCGCACGCCTTGCTCGGCTCCTTTGCGATCCCTATGCGGCCTTCGGCGGCTCCGCATCCCCTTTTCCCAACATCTTCTGCAGGCCAGAGAAAAAGTCCACCGGCACCGGGAAGATCACGGTCGTATTCTTCTCCACTCCAATTTCCGTCAGGGTCTGCAAATAGCGCAACTGCACGCTGACCGGCTCGCTCGCCAGCAGATGGGCCGCGTCCACCAGCCGCTGCGCGGCCGAGAACTCGCCCTCGGCGTGAATAATCTTCGACCGCTTCTCGCGCTCGGCCTCGGCCTGCTTGGCCATGGCGCGCAGCATCGACTCCGGCATGTCGACCTGTTTGACCTCGACGTTGGTGACCTTCACGCCCCACGGAGAAGTATGGGTGTCGAGAATGCTCTGCAACCGCAGATTGATTTTCTCGCGATGCGCAAGCAGTTCATCCAGTTCCTGCTCGCCCAGCACGGAACGCAGCGTGGTCTGCGCAAACTGCGACGTCTGGTACACATAGTTGGAAACTTCGACCACCGCCTTGTTCGGATCAATCACCCGCAGGAAAATGACGGCGTTCACTTTCAGCGTGACGTTATCACGCGTAATGATGTCCTGCGGCGGAACTTCGAGCGCCTCCTGCCGCAACGAAACTCGCACGATCCGGTCCAGCGGGACGAACACAAAAGCAATTCCCGGCCCCTTGGCGTTGGGCAGCAACCGCCCCAGCCGAAAAATAACTCCGCGCTCGTACTCGGCCAGAATCTTGATCGAACTCAGAAGGTAAATAACAATAATTAAAACGACAACAGCGCCAAACCCGCTAAAAAGTTCCACACGAACCTCCACCAGTCGGAGTGCGAAAACACTCCTATGGCGGATTGTATAGCAGCCAGACGAAGCCGGCGCGCAAATCACAGGAACGATGGTTGCTGGGCTTGATGCGTAGGCCACCTGACGGCGAAAGAAAGCTCAACTCCGGTCGGGATCAATGCTCTGATCCATCCAAATCCACAGCACCCGTGCCATCCAGGTCAACACCGGCGCCAGGGGCAGAAACAACACGATTCCCCCCGCCACGCTCTTCATTAAGGGCCACTTCGATACTTCCCATACGAGGATCGAAAGCAGGGTAATGGTGCCCAGACCCAGCCCGTAGCTGATGTACATCGCCCCAAGGAAATACCCGGCCTCGCGATCGAACTTCAGCCCACACACCGGACAGCGTTCCTGCATCCCCGGGAACCGCCACACCGACTTGCGAAAGATTTTTCCGGCGCGGCATCGCGGACAAAGCGCGCCCAGTATCGCCCGCCAAGCAGAAACATCGGCCCGCTGCATGGACGGAGTCTAACAGGCAAGACCGCGAAAATTGTCGAGAGTGCGGCGCGTCCGCCGCCAAAGAACGAACTTCAGGAGACAGCTGGCAGTTGGCAAGCCTACGATCCCGCCCTCGCCACCTGGATCCGGCTGGCATCCACCGTAATCGGCCGCTGAACTTCCATCTCGATCGATGTCCCCACGTCCAGCTTCACGTCCGGACCATGCTTGAGCAGCGCCCAAGCGACTCCGCCCGCGAGCCCCGCCAAGGCACCGTATTCCCCACCGGCCATCCCTCCGGCCGCGCGCCCAGCCACGCCTCCGATGACTCCGCCGACCGCGGCACCCGTGGCGGCATCTTCGACCCTCTGCCCGGTATCTTTGTCCGCCTGAATCGTGCCTTCCTTATCCTTCACGCCGTTACTATCCGCGCCGGGCGTGTTCTCCACCGATGCCGGAAACATCACGGTATAGCCGGTCGGATAAATCATCGACGTGAAATGAATCAGGATCTCCGCCCGCTTCGAGGCCCGCCCCGCGCGCTTCGTCTGCATGATCTTGCCCTGAATATAAGTCCCCGCCGGCACCAGAACCCGCTCGTTCAGCACAAACGGAAACGCCGTCTCGGCATACACCGCGTCACCCTCACGCGCATTCTTGGTCGAGATCGCCTGTTTCAGCAGCAGCGGAATCTTCGTCCCCGCCGGAATCACGGCAGCGTTTGGGTCGGGAGCTTCGGCCACCGTCGTCCCAGCCGGAGCAGCGCTCAACTCTTTCGCCGGAGCCGCATCTTTTACTGGAGCCACCGCGTCCGCTGGCTTCGCCGTATCCGCCGCCTGCCCCCATGCCATCCCAGAAACCAGCAGAAACATCAACGCTGCGCGCATCTTAACCTCCTGAGGCTGCCGACGCTATTTTATGACCAATTTACGAACAATCGATAGCGGATAGATGCCCACGTCCTCCGCGGCGATGCCCGGCCAGCATTTCTCGGAATACCCGGCATGTGCGCAATCCCACTCAATTATGGCCTGAGGGCCTAACCGATTTCCAGGATTTTGTGTGCCAATCGAGATTACAGGTCGTGCATTCGATGAAGAATGACGTCTGGCTTGTAGGCTTCATCGCTCATCGCCGCTTCGCACCCTTCGCCTAAAGCCTGCGACAGTTCCTCGATTTCATTCACCTGACTCAGAGCGTAGCCCACCGGATCCTCCACTGCCTGAACACTACCGCTGCCCGGCTGGGTCATACGATCATATTCTTGCCACTCCCGGTCTTCTTGCACCCGGTAACCCGCGATTTTCCCCATATTCCCGCCCGTGGACAGCGCCTTCATCTTTTCGTCAAACTTCTGCATGGCGGCTTGCGTGGCTCGGAACTCGACCTCTGCCATCCCCAGGAGCTGAACGCTGTCGAGGTACAGATCGCACCACAGTGCCCGCCATTCGTAAATGTTATCGTTGATCGTGGCTTGCAACGACTCAGTCGTCTGCCCCGCGTCACGGATATCGCGTGCCGCTTGCGGATTCGTCGCGCTGTCCCGCAACATCAATAGCGAACCCGAGATGAAGACCGTATAAGTAAACTTCAGCCCGTTCTTCCGATGTCCGTATTCGTCCATAGTTTTTCGGAGCGAAGCCGACGCATCAGCCGAGCGGATCGCGCGGTTCAGCGCATCCTCGGCCTTGTCAAAGTTGCTGGAAGCATTCAGGGCCTGGGCGAGGGCTTCCAGATGCACCTTATGGTACGTGAAATATGGGTGCGACGTCAGCGATGTGCCGATCGCCTTGCCCGCAATGTCGAGCATGGCGCGGATACCCAGCTTCATCAAAGCCCCGGACCGAGTGTCCTCGTCGATCGACTCCTTGACCAGTTTTTCGTAGGTCCGAATCTTTTTTACTTTCTTGAAGAGTGTGTAGGCGTCAGCCGCTTTCTTTGTGATTCCCATGGAAGTAGCTCTCGGAAGGGGGAGACGACGAACTAAATTTCAACGGGAAACATACAACGTGACCGCCCTACTTGTAAATCAAATATTTCTCCCGCATCTTCTGAAATGCCGCCAGCCCCTCCTGCCAATCCTGCGCAATCCTCCGCGGATCCTGCCCCGCCACCAGCGCGTCATACACGCTCTGATTGACCAGCAACTCGACCATGCGCTCAATCTTGAAATCCGCCGGATATAGCTTGTGCAGCGCCGCGGCCAGTTCAATCCCCAGCTCGGGCGCGTCGAACCCATTCCTATCTGTGAGAATGAAATTCACTCCCGAGCACGCCTGCCCGCTATACACGCTCGCCGTCGGCGTAAACGTAACCGGAACGAAGCGCACCCCCGCGATCCCGCGCCCATTCAAGTAAGCCGCCAGTTCCCTGCTCTTCATCCACGGCGCGCCGACCAACTCAAACGGAGTGTCGGTCCCGCGACCCACCGAAACATTCGTGCCCTCGATCAGCGCCACACCCGGATAAAGCGCCGCCTCAACGACGCTCCGTAGATTCGGCGACGGATTCACCCACCCGAGCCCCGTCGAATCGAACCAGTCTCCGCGTTGCCACCCCTCCATCGGCACCACAGTCAATTTGGCGTTAATGCCGCGCTCGGGGTTAAACATTTTCGCCAGTTCGCCCATGGTCATCCCATGCCGCACCGGCACGGTCCAATAATTCGTGAAACTCTCGCGCCCTGCATCCGACACCGGCCCCTGCACGAACGACCCCGTAATCGGATCCGGCCGGTCGAGCACAATCATCTCAATCCCAGCCTTGGCCGCCGCCTCCAGAAAATATCCCAGCGTCGTCTCATACGTATAAAACCGCGTCCCCGCATCCTGAATGTCAAACACGACAGCATCCAGATTCTTCATTACATCCTGCGGCGGACGCCGCGCCGCATCCGTCCCGCCGTACACGCTATAAACCGGAATGCCGGTCGCCGCGTCCTTAGAATTATTAATGTCGGTGGTATCGAGCGTCCCCGTCACTCCATGCTCAGGACTGAAAATCGCATCCAGAGAAACTCCGGCTGCCTTCGCCAATACATCAATCGTCCGCACTCCCTGGCCGTCGACTCCCGTCTGATTCGTCACCAGCCCGATGCGCTTCTTCGCCTCCGGATTCTTCGCATCCGCGCTCTGCGCATCGACGATCTGCGTATCGTTCTGCGTAGCGACGCTCTGCCCCGCCGCCTTCAGCACATCAAACCCGTGCTCCTCAAGCACGTCGATCCCAGTCTTCACCGTCCCGTTCCGCGTGCTCATCCGCCGCGATGCACTCAGCGCCTCGTTGTATCCAGTAATGCTCTTCCAGCGCAGCGCCTCTTTTTCGCTCGCGGTCAAATTCAGAGCCGCCGCCACTTCGGTAGCCACTTTCGAACGCAGCGCGACGGCCGTCCCTTTCCCCCGCGGATGCACCGCATTGGTCAGCAAAACAATGTAAGTCTCGGTCGTCGGATCGATCCACATCGATGTACCCGTCCACCCCGTGTGCCCATACGACCCCACCGGAAACAAGTCCCCGCGATTCGACGAAAACGGAGAATCGATATCCCACCCAAACCCGCGCAGCACCGGCGCCGCCGGCGGCGTCTCCGGCGACGTCATTTTCTCAACCGCCGCCGCCGACAGAATTCCATCCCCGCCGTCCAGCAGCGTCTGCGCAAACTTCGCCAGATCATCGGCCGTCGAAAACAGCCCCGCATGCCCCGCCACGCCGCCCATCCGCCGCGCCCTCGGATCGTGCACTACCCCGCGCAGCATGTGCTCGTGCTCGTCATATTCCGTGGGCGCAATCTTCTCGAGCGACCCAGGCCGCCCCGCCGCCAGAGGCAAGAATCGTGTGTGCGTCATTTTGAGCGGCGCAAAAATATGGCGCTGCGTGTAGACATCGAGGGTCTCGCCCGACAATTTCTCGACCAGCGCGCCCAGCACAATGAAATTCGTGTCGCTGTAAGTAAATCCTGAACCTGGCGCCTGCGCCGGAGTCTCCGCAAAAGCCAGCCGGAGCGCCGATTCCTTCCCATCAAACGCCGGCGTCAAATCGATGTCCGGCGCCAGCCCCGAATAGTGCGTCAGCAACTGCCGCACCGTGATGTCCTCTTTCCCGTTCTGCGCAAACTCCGGCAGATATTTCGCTACCGGATCATTCAGCCGCACCTTGCCCTGCTCAACGAGTTGCATCACGGCGGTGGTCGTCGCAACCACCTTGGTCAGCGACGCCAGATCGAACACCGTATCCAGCGTCATAGGCTCGCGCTTCGGTTCCAGCGCCCGATTCCCATAGGCCTTGCGATAAATCACCCCCCCGTCGTGCCCCACCACCAGCACAGCCCCAGGAATATTTCCATCCGCAATCGCCTGCTCAATGACGGCATCGACCCCGCCCAGACGGGCAAGCGTCGCAGGATGTGTCGCAGGATGTTCAGCTTCTGCCTGCGCCGGAACACACAGCAACGCGAGCGCCGAGAGCAAAGCACACGCAATTCTGGAGAAGTACGAATTCGAATTCATTTTAAAGATGATGTCTTGACTGTACACAACTCACCGGAAGTGCTCAAGAAACTCAAGTAAGGGGGCTCTATCGCGTCAACGCCCCCGGCAGTAACAGAAATCAGGCACTTTCCGGTTACAATGTGGGGCGATTCGCAACCCTTTATGCGCTCCACTCTCCTGACCTTTGTTCTGCTCATTCCCGTTGCCTTGCTGCCGCAAGACACGATCCAAGTAGAAACCACCGACGTAATGTCGGTGTGCTCGGCGGCGCTCCCGCAATCTGCTCCCTGCGCCACAGCGCCCCGCGCTGTCAGTAAAGAGAACCCCACATACTCGGAGAAAGCCAGGCGCGCGCACCTTGAGGGCGTCGTTACCCTGGGACTTGAGGTCGACGACAAAGGCAACACGCGCGACATCCGTGTTGTAAAGTCAGTCGGCGGCGGCCTTGACGAAGAAGCCATCAAGGCCGTCAAACGTTGGAAATTTGAGTCCGGCACCTACGAGGGCAAGCCGGTCTCGGTACGGCTCAACGTAGAAGTTAGCTTCCGTCTGAGCGCCCCCTCAGCAAGCGCAGCCGGTTTGCCGCAGACTGGAAACGATCAGTTCCGCATCCTTTTCAGCGACGCCCAGTCCGCCCTCGGCCGGCGCGACTATCAAACCGCGGCCAACCTTGGACGCCGCCTTACCACGATGGCCCCATCGAACAGTTATGCATGGAATTTGTTGGGCGTCTCGCTTCTCGAACTGCACGAACTCACTCAGGCTGCGTCCGCCCTGGAAACCTCGGTAAAACTCGACCCTGCCAGTGCCTACTCGTACAACAGTCTCGGACGCGTCTACTGGCAACAGCGCAGGTATAGCGAAGCGCAGGCGCAATTTCAGAAGCAGATCGCGATCAACCCCGACGATCACTACGCGCACGGCAATCTCGGCGTGATGCTGCGCGACCAGAAGAAATGCAACGACGCTCTCCCGGAACTCGAAAAGGCGCTGGCTCTGACTCCCAACAACACTACCGTCATGTTGGCACTCGGAGAATGCAACCTGGATCTGGGAAACACTGCCAAGGGAATATCGTTTCTGGAACAGGCGACCTCGGAGGGATCGTCCCCGGGAACCTGGAACAGCGCGGCCTATCAGCTCGCTCGACGCAACCTGGAGCTCGATCGCGCCCAGAAGTGGGCCGAAGCCGCTATCAGCGGCGAATCTGCCCAACTCCACAACTTTTCCCTCGATCACCTCAGCACCGCGCAACTCGGTCGCGTTTCCTCGATCGCCAGTTTTTGGGACACGATGGGCTGGGTCCTGTTTCAGCGCGGCGATTATGCGCCTGCGTTGAAATACCTGCAGGCGGCGTTCTCCTTGCGCGCTTTGCCCGTGTTCGCCGATCACCTGGGTAGAGTCTACGAAGCGCTCGCGAAACCCGACGACGCCTCCCACGCCTTTGCGCTGGCCGTTGCAGCCGCCGATTCGCCGCTTATTCAGCCCCTTAATCCCGACGAGGCCGACTCCGTCGCCGACGCCCGGCAGCGGCTTTCCAAGGCTTTGCCAAGTGATAAGGCGACACAGAAAGCCGTTGACTCCGCCCGCTCTGACCTCACCACCATGCGCACGGTTTTTCTGGACAATTCCGTCAAAGCCAGCGGCAGCGCCGATTTCACCGTCAACATCAGCTCGTCTGCGAAGGACATTGGCGTCCATCAGCTCTCCGGCGACGCATCTTTCGCCGTCTTCTCCACTCAGTTGCAATCGGCAACACTTCCGTCGCAGTTCGCGCCCTCAGCCGATGTCGACATTCCCCGCCGTGGCACTCTGACCTGCGAAGCGGCCAAGAGCCAGTGCTCTTTCGTCCTTATGACAGCAGATGACGCTCTCGATCTTTCTCGCAGGGAGGGCGCCGCTGAAACCGCTGTACTCACGCCGGGTCCGCTCGCTGATCCTCATGCCTATAACAATCCGGCTCTCGGCATGAGCGTTACCCTGCCCGATGAGTGGCAACTCATTCACGAAGAGCCCGGCACCTTCAGCCGCCCGCACAACGCAATTCTTGGAAAGCCCGGCGCTCTAGCCTTCCTCTTGCTAACCCGCGAACGCATGGAGGGCAGCGACGATCTGTACAGCAAGATGCTTGAGTCCAGCTTCGCTCAGCGTGAGGAGTATCGCCGCACCGGGGAAATGGAAGTGAAACGCGACGGCATTCCCGGCACACGCTGGAATATCGGATGGAAAGATAAGGGCGTCACCTACGTCGGCATTATGGAGTTTTTCAGCGTCGGCGACGACCACTACCGCCTCACTGCCATGGCTCCGTCGGAGGTCTATAGCCGCTACTCGGAGAGCTTCGAAGACATGCTGCGCTCCGTCCGCTTCCCCATGTTACATAACGACCCTAAGCTCTTCGAGAAGCCGTGAACGATTCAACGCTTCTTCCCGCCTTCGAACGTCAAGACGGAATCTTCGACACGGCGCTGTCAATCCTGCGCCACGCAGTGGCCGATCACGTCTTCCCTGCTGCGTCGGCAGCAGTTACTCACGCAGGCATGTTGGTGGCTTTGAAATCCTTCGGCCATTTCGTCTATGACTCAGCTTCCCCGCGAGTTACGCCCTCCACTCTCTTCGACGTAGCTTCCCTGACCAAGCCAGTCGCCACCACCACCATGGCGATGATCCTCTACGAACGCGGCCTGCTCGAACTCGAAGCTCCGGTAGTCGGCGTCGTCCCAGAATTCATGGCCGACGCCTGCGGCGAACCCGACCCCCGCCGCCGCGACGTCACTTTCCACATGCTGCTCGCGCACTCCTCAGGCCTACCTGCCTATGAAAAGCTCTTCCTCAAAGCGCACACGCGCGATGACTTGCTGCGAGCCGCCTTCACGACTTCCCTTTCAACCAATCCCGGCACCCACGCCGAATACAGCGACGTCGGGTTCATCGTCCTGGGCGCAGCCCTCGAACGCATTGCCTCGGAATCTCTCAATGTTTTCTGCCAACGTGAAATCTTCGGCCCGCTGGGGATGATCAACACCACATTCAATCCCCCAAAAGAATCGCGCGCCAAAATCCCTCCCACCGCCGACGAGCGCGAAGAATGTGGCGCGGACACTCCTGTCCGCGAAAGTCAAACCACAATAAAGCCGCCGGGCGAAAGCCAGAAAAATGCCCGCAGCACCTTGCGCAAGAGAATCATCCAGGGCGAAGTGCAAGACGAAAACGCTTACGTTCTCGGCGGCGTCGCCGGACACGCTGGCCTGTTCTCAACCGCAGAAGACATAGCCCGCTTCGCCCACGCCCTCGTCAACGGAGGCCATCCCATCCTCCGCCCGGAAACCGTCGCGCTCTTCACCCGCCGCGAATCCGCGCCGACCGCCACATCCCGAGCCCTAGGCTGGGACACTCCCTCCGCGCCCTCGCAATCCGGAAAATATTTCGGCTCCCGCTCGTTCGGTCACCTCGGCTACACCGGCACGTCGCTGTGGATCGATCCCGATCGTCAACTCTCCATCACCTTACTGACGAACCGCACCTGGCCAGACTGCGCGAATCAGGCCATCAAGCAACTCCGCCCCAAATTCCACGACTCGATCATCGAAGCTTTACTCCACAGCTCTGATCGACGCACGCCGTAAATAAAAATATTGATCTGTAAACTTACGATCGGTGCAGCCGACCTGAATTACTTGGGTGCGACGCCCTCGGTCAGGATGCACCGATAGTCCCCGCCCTGGAAGCGGCGCTCGCAAGCTGCCTGATATTCCGGACTGTGATACCACGCTTCGGCCTCGAGATAGCTGGGGAATTCCAGGATGATAATGTCCTCGCACTTAGGGCCTTCCAGCACTTCCAAGCGACCGTGAATGGCGAGAAACTTTACTGGGTGCTTCTCAAAACTTGCGGGAGCGAGTTTTCTGTACTCTTCCAACTTGGTTCCGTTGCGCGTCTTTTCCCTGGTAATAACAGCGTAAGCAGCCATCGGCCTTCTCCTTGAGTACGAGATTTGAATCGACGAAGCTCGAACGGGTGGATTCGAATCGACAAATTCAAAAATGAATCAGGTTTTCACGGCTGCTCTGCCGCAAACCTTCGCCGCTGCTCCTGAGGAACACGATTACTCAAGAGCGTAATTGTGAAGATTGATGCGCACTCATCGCATTGTGATTCTAAAATGATCTGCCATCCCGATGCCCCGAAAGGCGTACGACTTGACCCCAATCCGCAAGACGAAATCGGACCTG
>Ga0224556_1000344_pt1 | contig 11900 bp, 6 predicted proteins | sample 714S315metaG_FD_183007 | JGI IMG/M metagenome (GOLD analysis project Ga0224556, IMG submission 183007) | Peat soil microbial communities from Stordalen Mire, Sweden - 717 S3 1-5 | ecosystem: Environmental > Terrestrial > Soil > Wetlands > Peat | place: Sweden: Norrbotten County, Stordalen Mire...
GGCATTGAAATTCTTCCGGCTCTGCGCCATTGTTCCCGCATGAGCGTTACTCAACCATCTGAAGAATCTCAAGTCTGCAACATCGGCGAAGTCCGCAAGGCCGTCGAGCCTTGCACCATCGTCATCTTCGGCGCGAGCGGCGACCTCACGGCGCGCAAGCTGATTCCCGCGCTGTATCATCTCGCCAAGGACAAGCAGATGCCGCCGGCGTATCGCATCATCGGCTTCGCGCGGCGCGACAAGACGGATGAATCGTGGCGAACGGAATTGCGCACGGCGCTCGACCAGTTTTCCCGCACGAAGCCCGTGGACGAACAGGTCTGGAAAGATTTTTCCGCGAACATTTTTTATTGCATCGGCGATCTGACCGACGCGGCGGCGTATCAAAAATTGGAGCAGAAACTGACTTCGTTTGGCAGCGCGCCGTTGCGGAAAAATCTTTTGTTTTATCTCGCCACGCAGCCGAGCCAGTTCGCCGATGTCATCCAGCAATTGCACGATTCGAAATTGTTGCATCGCGAAAACGGCGGCGGCAATGGCTGGCAACGGCTCGTCGTAGAAAAACCGTTCGGCCACGACCTCGCGTCCGCGCAGGCGCTCAACACCGAGCTGACGCGCTACGCGCACGAATCGCAGGTCTGCCGCATTGACCATTATCTCGGCAAGGAAACGGTGCAGAACATTTTGATGTTCCGTTTTTCCAATTCCATTTTCGAGCGGCTGTGGAACCGCGAATCCGTAGATTTCGTCCAGCTCACCGTCAGCGAAAAACTCGGCGTCGGCGAGCGCGGCGGTTATTACGAGGAAGCCGGCGCGATCCGCGACATGGTGCAGAACCACATGCTGCAAGTGCTTTCGCTCATCGCGATGGAACCACCCGTGTCGCTCGAAGCCGAGGCCGTCCGCGACGAAAAAGTGAAGTTGTTGAAATCCATCCGCCACCTCACGCCCGCCGATGTCGCGAAACAAGTCGTGCGCGGCCAATACTTCGCCGGTTCCGTGGACGGCCAGCCGCGCCCCGGTTATCGCCAGGAACCAAAAGTGAATCCGAATTCCAACGTCGAAACATTCGTCGCGATGAAATTGCTGATTGATAATTGGCGCTGGAGCGGCGTGCCGTTTTATCTGCGCACCGGAAAAAATCTGCCGCAAAGCGCGAGCGAAGTGCGCATTCAGTTTCGCCCGACGCCGAATGTTTTGTTCGCCGCGCAATGCGGAAACACCCTGGACGCGAACGCGCTCACCTTGCGCCTGCAACCGAACGAAGGAATTTCCCTGCACTTCAACGGCAAGGTTCCCGGCATCGGCACCAGCGTGCGGCCCGTGCGGATGCACTTCAGCTACGATTCCGAGTTCGGCGCCTACACGCCCGAAGCCTACGAACGCCTGCTGCTCGACGCCATCGCCGGCGACGCGACGCTCTTCATCCGCCGCGACGAAGTCGAGACCGCGTGGCAGATCGTGGATTCCATCCGCAAAGGCTGGGAAGGCAAGGCGCTGACGAACCGCGAATTTTACGCCGCCGGCACGTGGGGCCCGATCGCCGCCGACGACCTGCTCGCGCAAAGCGGCCACGAATGGCACGAGCCGCAGGTGATAAAATAAAAATGATTTCAACGGTTGATTCATCATCTTCATTGTCTTGGTTGGTAGGGGAATTTCTCATTTTCCTTGTGGCAATCTCTGGTGGAGTGCTTGTGTTTCGGGGGCTTTGGATAGAAAAGAAGGCAGATGAAGCAGAAAAAAAGGAACATCCTGATACTTTTGTGGATGAAGTTAAATCGCTGAAATTGAAATCAAAACGCGGCTGGAAAATGTTGATGTGGGGCATCGCTTTAGAAACAGTAGTTGCTGGAGTTTTTGCTGCGAGAGACGGTTGGGAAATAAGGCAAATGAAAATCAATGCAGCAAACAATGACCCCATCAAGCGTCCAATATCTGAAATTTCAGCCATTGTGGACTTCAAAGTCAAAGAGGATAAGCCGCATGAAACTCAAAATTGGGGAACGCCAGAAGTTGCAAGGATGATGTTGTGTGAAACAAACCAAATTGCTGAAAATGAATTTATCGGTATCGGCATCTTAAATTTTCTGGATGCTGATAAATTTAACAGATATTTTGACGGCACTACGCTGGAATATGTTTTGCGTTTTCAATTCGATAATTTTGGAGTGATTTTAGGAGGCAAAAATATAAGTTCCAAAACGGCTGAATGGGCGTTGGAACACATTAGATTTTTAGACATACAAACAAAGTTTTTGCCACATGATGCGGAAATTTTGGGTGGGTCAGCAGTTCTTACTATAAATTCAGGCCCTCAAAAATGGTTTATTATACAGCCTCAAAAAGATTTATATCCAACAAGCGGTAATTACGGGTCTGATTATCAAGTAATAGCCTCGATGCCCAGCAATGTCGTCGAGACACCGAAAAAGTGATTTTTATCTGCCCGCAAAATCAACCGTCGCCAATTTATGCAAAATTTTGAACTGATTTCCTTCGCCAACGCCGACGAACTGGCCGCGCGTGCCGCCAGCGCGTGGCTGGACGAAATCGCGGCGGCCGATCGCGCAGTCAAATCGCCAGCAGCAAACGTTTGATTTCCTTGAGCCGCGCCTTGGCTTCTTTTTTGGTGAGGCGCGGGAATTTTCCTCGTTGAATTTCCCGAACGCGAGGCGTATTTTCAAAACCATGAGCATGACGATTGAACAGGTGGCCGAGGAAGCGCTGGCGCTGCCCAGCGCGGCGCGCGCGTTGCTCGCGGACCGGCTGGTCGAAAGTCTTGATACCGCCGAGGACGCCCAGGTCCGCCAGCTTTGGGTGGCGGAAGCGCGCCGTCGCCGCGACGATGTCCGCAGCGGGCGCGTGAAAACGATTCCGGGCGACGAAGCGTTGGCGCAGGTCAAGCGGGCCGTGGCGAAGTGAGAATTGAATTTCATCCCTAAGCGCTGGCGGAATTTCAGGATGCGGCGCAATACTACGCGGGTCGTCAGGAAAATCTGGAGCTGCGTTTCATCGCGGCAGTGGAGGCGGTTCTCGACCGCATCCGGCAAAATCCTGAATGGGCAAGAATCTTTGAAGACGACATCCGGCGCAGTCTCACGCGCGTTTTTCCTTACGCGGTGCTTTATTCAATCGAACCGGATTATCTGCTGATCATCGCGGTCATGCACTGCAACCGCGAACCGGGCTACTGGCGTCATCGCGTCAAATCAAAATCCTAAATCGCCAGCAGCAGCCTCTTGATTTCCTTCAGCCGCGCTTTGGCTTCTTTTTTGGTGAGGCGCGGGAATTTGCCGCCGAGCGTGATGAAATCGTTGTGGCGCGTGATTTTTAATTTGTCTTCCTCGACTTCGATGGCGGTCACGGATTTTTCGCTGGCGAGAATTTTTAGTTCGCCCACGGCCAGCAGCAGTTCCACCGGCGGCGGCAGCGGACCGAAACGGTCGCGCAATTCTTTCTGCAACGCATCAAGCGCAGGTTTGTCCGTGGCTTGCGCGAGCTTGCGGTAAATATCAATGCGGTGCTGCGGTTCGGTAACGTAGTTTTCGGGAAGAGTTGAGAGTTGAGAGTTGAGAGTTGAGTCATTCAGAAAATCCAGCGCGATGCGGACTTCGACGCGCGGTTTCACTTTCTCACCTTTGAGCGACGAGACGCTTTGCTTGAGCAACTGGCAGTAGAGTTCAAAGCCTACGGCGGTTATGTGTCCGCTTTGTTCCGAGCCGAGCAGGTTTCCCGCGCCGCGAATTTCCAGGTCGCGCATGGCGATCTTGAATCCGCTGCCGAGCGTGGAGTATTGCTTCATGGCGCTGATGCGTTTGCGCACGTCGGTGAGCAGGCTCGCGTGGCGCGGCAGCAGCAGATACGCGTAGGCCTGATGCTTGTAACGCCCGACGCGCCCGCGCAACTGGTAAAGGTCACTCAAGCCGAAGCGGTCGGCACGGTCAATGATGATGGTATTTGCATTTGGAATGTCCAAACCGCTTTCAATAATTGTCGTCGAAAGCAAAACGTCCGCCTCGCCGTTGACGAATTTCGTCATCACTTCTTCGAGGTCGTCGGCATTCATCTGGCCATGGCCAACCACAATTCGCGCGTTGGGACAAAGTTTTTTCAAACGGTCGGCCATGTCGTGAATGGTCATCACGCGGTTGTGCAGGAAAAAAACCTGTCCGCCGCGCGCGAGTTCGCGGTGGATGGCGTCGCGGATGGTGCGTTCGTCGAATTGCGTGACGATGGTCTCGACGGGCAGGCGATCGTGCGGCGGCGTCTGGATGGTGCTCATGTCGCGCGCGCCGGTGAGCGCGAGGTAAAGCGTGCGCGGGATCGGCGTGGCGCTCAACGTCAGCACGTCCACGAGCGTGCGCAGGCGCTTGAATTTTTCCTTGTGCAGCACGCCGAAACGCTGCTCCTCGTCAATCACGACGAGGCCGAGGTCTTTGAAAACGATGTCGTCCTGCACGAGGCGATGCGTGCCGATGACGATGTCCACCGCGCCCGCCGCGAGATTTTTGACGACCAGATTTTGCTCGCGCGGCGTGCGATAACGCGAGAGCAACTCGACGCGAATCGGATAATCGGCCATGCGTTCGCGGAATGTGTTGAAATGCTGCTGCGCGAGCACGGTCGTCGGCACAAGGATCGCGACTTGCTTTCCGCCCATGACGGCCTTGAACGCGGCGCGGATGGCGACTTCGGTTTTGCCAAAGCCGACGTCGCCGCAAATCAAACGGTCCATCGGCTTGGCGCGTTCCATGTCGGACTTCGTTTCGGCAATCGCGCGGACTTGATCGGCGGTTTCCTCATAAATGAACGCGCTTTCAAATTCGCGCTGCCAGTTAGCGTCCGGCGGAAACGCGTGGCCGGCCTGTGTTTCTCGCACGGCCTGGATGCGCAACATTTCCGACGCGACATCGCGCACGGCTTTTTCCGTTTGCTCTTTCGCCTTATTCCAGCGCGTGCCGCCGAGCGGGTTGAGCGGCGGATGCGCCCGGCCGACGCCGACGTATTTGCTGACGAGATGCGCCTCGGTGACGGGAACGTAAAGTTTCGGCGCTTCGTCGCCGGAATTTGCCGGCGCGTATTCGATGACGAGGCATTCGGTGGAAGTTGAGAGTTGAGGGTTGAGAGTTGAGGGATGGCGGCTGTTACCCACCGGCATCGTTTTCAAACCGAGATAGCGGCCAATGCCATGTTGCAGATGCACAACATAATCACTTTCTTCCAAATTGGTGAAATCAATGTCGAGCGCAGAACGCGTCGCGAGCGCGTGCGAAGATTTTTGGCGTCGCGGACGCTGGATTTTGTAACGCCCGAAAATTTCCGCATCGGTGACGACAACGAGTTTTGCTTCCTCGCAAATAAATCCACGCGTGAGTGTGCCGATTTGAATTGAAAGACCTTTTTCTTGGGCGAAGCCGTATTCTTTCCAAATTTCCTCAAACCTCTGACGCTCGCCCTCGTTATTGCAGAAAATGTGAACGGCATAATCCTGCCGCAACCAGCGATGAAGCTGCTGGAAAAATTCCCGTCGCTGCGCCTCGGCAACCTGCGGTTCCGGCGCGCGCTCGGCCAGCGGACGAAAGGCATCGAGTGAATCGAATTTCAAATTATGAATTCCGAATTCCGAATCATTTCCGCCAATTTCTGCGCCTTCAAAAAGCTCAATTGAAGCAAAGTCGCGGCGACTCAATTCGGCAAGAAAATCCGGCCAGGAAATGAAGAACGGATCGTTGGCCGGAACTTGCTGCGCGTATTCATCGGCTCGCAAAGTGAGATGTTCCGGTTCACACAAAACGAAAATGGTTTCGCGCGGCAGGTAATCCAGCAACGTGGCAAGCGAGGCTTCGTTCTGACTTCTGACTCCTGACTTCTGACTTCTGTTTTTGAGAATCCCCAGTTCACCAGCGGGCGGCAAAGTGATTGATACAATTTCGCCGCGCGAAACTTGCGTGAGCGGATCAAATTCACGCAGCGATTCCAGTTCATCGCCGAAAAATTCCAGTCGCACCGGCCACGGTCTGGTCGGCGGAAAAACGTCAAGGATGCCGCCGCGCAGGGCGATTTCGCCTTTTTGCGAAACTTGCGCTTTGGGTTCATATCCTTGTTCTTCGAGCCAATCCATCAAATCAAGCGGCGCAATTTTGTCACCGCGTTTTAATTCGCGCGTGCGCTTTTGGATTTCGCCGGGCGGAAACGTTTTTTGCAACAAGGCCGTGACACTGGTGACAACCAGCGGCGCGCGGCGCGCGGCGCGCGGCGAGTTTTCAGAAAGTGCAACGAGCGTTTGCAAGCGGTCGCTGATGACGTCGGCGGGCGGCAGTTTGTCTTCGTGCGGAAAAACTTCCCAGGCCGGGTAGAAAAGCGGTCGAAGATCGAAGGTCGAAGATCGCGAGCCAACTTCAACATTTGCCGCTTTTCCCGACTCTCGACTCTCGCCATTCGGCCCTCGACCAAATCTCAGCCACGTTTCCAAATCCTGCTGGAAATTTTCCTGCGTCTTGAGGTCGGGCGTGACGATGAGGATTGGCCGGGATGGAAAAATATTTTGCAGCAGCGCGGCAAAAAACGGCCGGGCCGACGCGCAGATTCCAGCGCAAGGCAGCACTCCGCCATCCTCCAATCGCCGCACCAGGATTTGCACGGTGGGAGCTTTCAGGATGTCAGCGAACAATTTGCCTGCCGCTGACGAGGATTCGTTTTGCGCCAAGCGCGGGAAAGTTCGCAGCGGGAGACGGATCCGTCAAGCCACGGAATGAAATACCGCATGGACAAAAGTCGCGGCAAAAAAATCAATTCAACCGGACGAGATATAAATCGGGTGGAGGCGGTTTGATTAACACAGGTTTCGGGAAAGTGTAATCGCCGACAAGGCGGGCGTCGTATTTTTCGAGCCACTGGCCAATGGTTCCAACAGTATTGCTCACGGCAGCACCGTCCAGGATCGCATAATGAATTCCAAGCGACCGCAATCTTTCAGCAGAATCACCGGGTGTGATGTCTTCGACCTGACGCTGGGAGTTGGCCAGCCAGATTCCGGTTTCGTCCACGCTCAAGTTGCCGGCGTAATAGCCGACCGCCGTTCTGTCCGCCGGCAGGCTGGTCTGCAAATAATTTCTGCGCGCCACCATCTCCTGATATTTGGATTTCACGTAGCGAAAAAATTCGTCGGAAATCAACTGGCAGCCGGGAAATTTTTCATGCAGCGCCTGGTAAATGGTTTTGGCTGGAAACAATGGACGTTCGCTCAATGTCGCCGTCAAAATGCCCGTGACGGCCATCGTCAGCAGGCCGAGGCGCTGCCAATTTTGCCGACGCACCAAGTCTGAATGTCCTGCCCGGATGAGAAAAATCGGGAAAAGAAGAACATAATAGGGAGCCAGCTGGCGCGCGTTTTCAAAGGTCCCGACCTTGGCCATGAACACCAGCAGCAATCCCCACGGGGCCGCACGTAGCAGACAAAAAAATTGGGGGCGTTTGCCCGGCTGGACGGGCCGGTGAATTTTGAAAAGTTTCCAGCTTGAAAACAAGATCAGGACGCAAACGCCAAAACCGATTCCGGCATTGCCCTCCGAAACGCCGTGGTAAAAATCACTCATGAAGCCAAAGTTTTCAAACGACGTGAAGTGCGATCCAAACGAGGTATGCAGAAAATGCCGCATCAACTCATTCCAGATTTGCGTCGAGTAACCATAGAATGGCGGCAGGAGGTTATAGAATGGGGGCAGCAAATTTTGGGCGGGAATGCAAAACGCGTTGCCGATGATGCCCCAGAACGGGTTCAGGTGGAATTTACCGATCGCCGCGAGCGCGGGGTCTTGCAGTGGCAACCACGTTCCGCAATGGCGGTAATTCAAAAAGCTGATCGGCACGATCGAAACCAGCAGCGCGAAGCCGGCGGCCACGGCTGTTCGCAACGGATTTTTCCAGAATAGTGGCAGGGCGGGCCATGCAGCGATGAGCCACAGCGCCGCCAGCGGAAGGTTGGTTTGTTTTGCCCCGGTCGCCAGCGCGGCGGCCAGCAGGGACAGCCACAAGTCGGGCGCGGATTTTTTTTCGCGCGCGCGCAAGGCCAAGTCCACCGCCGCCAAAATGTAAATCGCGGCGAAACTGTCGTTGGCAACGGAAGCGGCCTGCAACGCGAAGCACCAGCCGGCGGCCAAAAACCACGTCCACCACCACGCAACGCGCGGGCGGATTTGCAGTCGGATGAAAACGCTGAAAATCAGGCCGGGCAGCAGCAAGTAGGAAATCCAGTTGATGAGAAACAAAAAACGATCCGTATGCGTGAATAAAATCAACGGCGCGGTCAGCCATTCAAAACCGCAGGCCGCGAAGTTCATGCGCGAGTCGAACGTGTGAATCCAGTGCCACTGCCCGGCGGCCAGCCAGTGAAAAACGCGTGGCAGACGGTAGGCGTTGGCATCGTAGTTCAAGGCCGGATACATGGCGCCGGACAACAAGGCCAGCACGACCAGCAAACGAAAAAACAGCGGCGCAGGATGTTTGCCGCGAAGCTTGAATTTGGGAAAAAGCTGCGCCGGATTTTTTTGCGGCCGCCATTTTGTTTTTTTCTGCCAGAAAATCGCCGCGATTCCTGCGAGTGCAAAAACGATTCCATAGCCGGCGCGGTTCAACTGCTGCAGCGCGGACAAAATCCAGCCGGCGCTCACCAGCAAAGTGGAAAGCAAAATCCAAAGCCGCACAAGGTTCAGCATGGCCGCAGCGGGTTAAGGAAAATTGGTGTTCACTGAACGCCAGCCTTGCGCCTCGACCAGCGTCATGGTTTCCAGCGGGTTGACCGCGTTGGTCGGGTAACCGCCCAGCACCGCGACGCTGGTGGCGTTGTGGGACAGAAAATAGCTGAACTTGTCGTCCCACGCGTGGGTATAAGGTTCGTCATACCAGCCTTGCGGACCGTTGGGTGCTGGCGGCAAATCCGAGGGTGCCGGTCTATTTGCCTGTGGAATGCGATATTCGCCGGCGACCCAAACTTTGTTTCCGGCGCGCAGCACGGTTTCCGCCTGTGCCAAGACGGAGGCGATGGCGTTGGTTTTTTGCAGTTGCGCCTTGAGCAAATCGTAACGGTGAAATCGATGGTCTGTCAGCGGGGGCAATGTTGTCCACGCCGCCGCGCCGTCGTAATAGCGGAAAAATGTGATGCCGTCATACCACGGATAAACGACGATCAAATCGCGTAGGCCGGCTTTCTGCGCGGCCAGGGCCGTCACCAGATCGCCGTTGGTCTGCCGCCATTGCAGGTTGGAATACGCCGACGCGCAACCCAGAAATGCGCTCGCAATGGTGGCGCCCAAAATGCCGAGATGTGCCGCGCGAGGCACGCGCGGCAAAACGGCGTCGCAACAAACGGCGGCGAAAACCAGCGCCGGAATATAATACCAGACTTTCGTGGGCAGCCCGGACGATTTGATGAAAAATGTAAAACCCGCAAGGCCGAGCACCAGCGCAATTCCGGCGAACAAGGACAAATCGGAGGGGCGGTTTTTTTTATCAGCTTCGGTCGCGAAGAATTGGCTGAGGCCGAAGATCGCGGCCACCACGACCAGCACGACCCAGACGCCCATCAAATTATCGGTGGCCTGAAACAGCCGGTTGAAAAAAACTTCAAGGTTGATTCCGGTTTTGCTCACGAGCCACCAAGCCTGCGCCCGGTGAATTGGAACGGCATAAGGCACCAGCGAAAGTGCTGCCGGCAGTCCGAGGATCAAGACTTTAAACGCGTTCCAGTTCTGCCGCCGGCGAAGGCAGACAACCGAACCCGCAATGCAAATTGCCATGACGAAAAACGCATTTTGATACAGCGCCTGCACGCTTAACACCGCGCCCGCCGCCGCCAGCAAACCGCTTCGGACGCCGGGTTTTTCGAGAAACCACCAGACCAGCGCCAGCGTCAGCACGGCGAGCGCGCTTGCCAGACCGTAGGCGCGGATGGTGTCGCCATAGCGGATGATGTTGAAATTCAGCCCGGCCAACGCCAGTGAAAGCAGCGGCGGCCTTTTGCCCGTCAACAAACTTGCCGCCCAAAGCGCAACCAACAAAAAAATTCCGATGCAGATTCCGAGCAGGCGCAGACCCGCGTCGGACGCACCAAAGTGTGTAAGCGAACAAACCCGCACAATCGCGGGTAGCAGAATCGGGCAATGATCGTGAGGCAAAGTCTGAAAGACCTCGTCCAGCGTCGGCAGCGTGGCGATGCTCACCACGGACTCTTCGTCGCGCCATAATCCGCCCATGTGAAAAACCGAGACTAGATGCAACACGACTGCCGCCGTCGTGATCAAAATCGCGGCCAGCCAATCGGGTTGCTTCAGAAAAGTTTTTAGGAGTGGCGTCATGGTTTTTAAGGATGGTTCAAGGCAGTTTTGCTTTGGTAAATTTCCAGCCCGCTGCCGTGAATGGCGTTGCCGTAAAGCGCGACGTTGTGCGTGCCAAAAACATTTACCGTTTTTTCCGGCGATATGACGTCGGCCAGTCCGACGAGCGTGTAATTGGTCTGGTAAGATTTCCACCAGTCCAGGATTTTTACCTTTGCGCCCGGCCTGACACCCAACGACTGCACGCTGTCGGCGAAGACGACGAATTCCGGCGCGCCGTTTTCGATTTCGCGGATCATTTCGTCCTGCATCTTCGCGGCGAACGGCTGCGCCTCCAGCAGCGCATAAGTGTAAATGTAGCCGGTGGCCGAGTGCCGGTCCGCGAGAAAATAAATTTCCGGCTCGGAGCCGATCACGGCCACGGTCGCGGTCGGAACGGAATTACTGCAAATAAAAGCGGCGGCGGTTTGCGCCTCGGAAAACTGGTCTTGCCCATAGACTTCGCGAGACGCCTGCGCGGGCGTGAGGCAGAACCAGACGTTGCGGTTGACAAAAACCGTGGCTGCCAGAAACACGGCATACATCGGCAGCAGCAGGTTTTGCGACTGCGTCTGGCCGGGCTTTTGCTTTGACAGGCGGATGATTCCCGAAACGGCGCAACCGGCGAGCAAGGCCGCCGCCGGCAGCGTCAGCAAAAAATAGTGCGCGCGAAAATAAAAACCGGGAAAAATTGTCAGCGCCGACGCGAGGCTGAATCCCAGCAGCCAGAGCCGCGCCGGGCGCAGGCGTTCATCAAACCACATCAGCGCCGTGCCCGCCGCTGCGAAGAGCCAGAGCAGGATGGTCGTTGAAGTGACCAGCGGCAGCGCGAGCCAGAACCGGCTGGCGGCCTCGGACACGGGCGTGACGGCGGCGTATTCGCGCGCGTAATCAATCGTCCAAAACCAGAATTTTTCAAAAACGCCCGCGCGCCAGAGCAGCAGACAGCAAAGGCCGAACGGCAAAATAATTCCGCCGCCAAACGCCGCGCCGGACGCCAGCCGTTTGTCAAAACGAACATCCGTCCGGCACAGGCACGTCACGGCAAAGCTGATGAGCGCCCACGAGGCGATAATGACCGCGTGCTGCTTCATCAAAATCGCGAGACCAAACAGCAGACCGGAAGCGAAGGCCGTGAGCCAGTTTCCGTTTTGCCGCGCCAGCCACATCACGCACTGGCCGGCGGTCGCAAAAAACGCGGCGAAGTGCGTGGCGTGGCCGGCGAGTCCGAGCATGGCCGGGCTGGCGGCGAGCACGGCGTAGGCAGTGGCCGCGACCATTGCCGCCGGCGCGTCGAGAATTTTTTTGCCCAGCCAGAAAAGCAGCAGCGCCGTCAGGGTCGTCATGCACAGGATGCCAAAATGGATTCCCGCCGGCGTTTCGCCGAACAGCCGCATGATGAACGCGTAAGCGGCATATACGCCGGGAAATTTCATGTTGTAGGCCAGTTCGTAGGGCGGGATGCCTTGGAGCATCAACTGGCCGGCGTAGGCGTATTCGCCCTCGTCGCGTTCGAGCGGAAAATTA